>Ga0307991_1000065_pt1 | contig 83903 bp, 85 predicted proteins | sample EllFjometagen131_FD_203146 | JGI IMG/M metagenome (GOLD analysis project Ga0307991, IMG submission 203146) | Marine microbial communities from Ellis Fjord, Antarctic Ocean - #131 | ecosystem: Environmental > Aquatic > Marine > Unclassified | place: Southern Ocean | collected 2014-10-08
TTCTTGTTGTAATTGCATATATCTAACATCATATGTGTTCATACAGGTAGTTTTTACAATAAATAATAACTATTTATTATAAAAACTATTTCCAAAAGTGTAAACTCTTTTGCTGCAATGCTAACAATGTTTAATGATTTTAGTAACAAAAAAAGTCCCTAATGGAACTTCTTTTCTTTTTGAGCGGGTAGGGGGAATCGAACCCCCATCTTCAGCTTGGAAGGCTGACATAAAAACCATTATACGATACCCGCTTAGGGTAAAGTTATTTTAGAAGATTATTTGTAAATCGTCAAATTTTAAAGAGTATCTTTAATGGAATATATAAATATATAGGCTAACGACATGATTAGAGCTACAAATAGAAATAAGTATTCTAAGGGGTAGAAATTTATAATAACACCAGCCAAAATAACACCAACTAGATATCCTAAGGGTGAAGTTGTGCGGAAAAAATTAATATAACTAACATCTTTAGCGTCAACTATCTTAAAAAAGTATGTTTCTCTCATTGCTTCTACCAATGATGCTCCGACACGACTGAAAAATAATATTCCTCCCCAAATCCAAACATTTAATTCTTTAACGCTGAAAAATAATAATAGAGCAATGATAATAATAGTAATACCAGTTGTCATGAGTTCCTTTTCTCCTAGATATTTGTCTGCCAGCCAGCCAGCTGGTATTTCAAAAATTATAAATGGTAGCAACATAACAGAAAACATAACACCAAGGACAGACCAGTCAAAACCGAGGTTTTGATGTAGATAAATAGGAATATAAACAACAACACTGCTGAAAAAAATATTTAATAGAAAAGCAATAAAGAAAATGCCACGAAGATTCTTGTTGTTCCATGAGCCTTTAAAAGATTGTTTAATACTCTTTGTTTTGTAATTCTTATTGCATTTAAGTAGGTTGCGATTTTTGATAAGTAATACAAGAAAAGGTATTAAACATATAGCGGCAATAATAAAAACCCAATAGTAATCGCCTTTTCCAATAATATAACTGGATAGAGTTGGAGAGATAATCCAACCTAAATTAATGGCAGTGAAATAAATAGTTCTGGTCACACCGGTGGTTGCATCATTGGAGAAATTTTCCACCAAAATATCCATATTAATCCAAATTAGATTACTGGATACACTTAAAAATATAAAAGCGATAAAAACACTAAGAGGAGTGGTGGCAAAGCTCATGCCTAAAAGAGAGGCAATAAAAACCACCAAAACAAATTGAGTGGTGACAACATTGCCCAGTTTTTGAATTAAGCGCGGAAAAAATAGAATAGCAATAATAGTTATAAAGTTTGCTCCAGCAAAAAAAATACTTACCCAAGAAATAGAAAACATCGTGCCTAAAAAGTTTGATTGAATATAGGTGGGCAAGGCGTTAGCTATTGCTAGAATTGTCCCTAATAAATATAATAAGGCCAACCTTCTTTTGTTTTTTGTGCAAGATGAGAAGAATCGGATCATATAGATTCAGATTTATTTTTATTTTTAAAAGCAGAAAATAGGATAACTATACTTATAATAATTATAATTAAACTAGCAATTTGAGGCCAGCGCAAACCTAGAAACATTGGTGTTTGATCTATTTTTATAAATTCTAAACTAAATCGTAACACAGAATAGGAAAACAAGTATACAAAAATAATAATTTTCGATTGTTTTATTTCAAGGCTACGTCGCCAACCGTAAATTAAGAAAAGGAGTAGGCAAAAAATCAAAAAAGAGCCAATACTTTCATATAAAAAAGTAGGATGAAAATAAGTTGAATTAATATATTGAAGGGGTCTGTTAATTATTTCAATTGGAATAGACCAGGGTAGATTACTGGGTAGTCCAAAAAGTTCTTGATTAAACCAATTACCCCAGCGTCCAATGGCCTGGCCTATAGCCATACCCGGAACAACTAAAGCAATTAAATAAGTTAGGGATAGCTTATTTTTTTTAGCAAAATAAAGAGCAGCGATAATACCTCCAATAATAGCTCCGTGGATTGCTAATCCACCTTCCCAGATCTTGATAGTAGCTAGCAAATTATGAGAGTAATAGGGGAATTCTAAAAAGATTTCATAAATACGAGCCCCTAAAATACCGCCAATAATTAAATAAATAGCTAAATCTAGTGCTATTTCTTTGGAGATACGGTAATATTTACTTAATTTAAGTGTTGTAAAAATAGCGGCTCCCATGGCTAATACTAAACAGAGCCCATACCAATGAATGGTTAATGGGCTAAAGTCTAATAAAACACTGGCCGGATAAAAAGAGTGCAATAGAGTTAGCATGATTATGCAATTAAATTGTGCGGGCGGAGAGACTCGAACTCTCAAGGGTTGCCCCGCTTGGTCCTAAACCAAGTGCGTCTACCAATTCCGCCACGCCCGCGTTATTTTTTATCTTCACCTGCTAACATATTAAAATATTATTATAATAAAGTAAAGAATGTGTTATAATAAAATTATATTTTTAACAGAAAATAATTTAAAATAATTTTTATGATCAAACCAAAATTTATCCGTTTTTTTGAAGAGCTATCCATCAAAGATGTGCCTTCAGTTGGAGGAAAAAATGCATCTTTAGGTGAGATGTATCGTAAGCTTAAAGATAAAGGGATAAAAGTTCCTAACGGCTTCGCTACTACCGCTAATGCTTATAACTATTTCTTAGAGAGTACGGGATTAAAAGGAAAAATTAAAGAAATTCTTAAAGATTTAGATACTAAGGACACTCGTAATTTAATGGCTCACGGTAAGATGGTGCGAAATGCTATTTTAGCTGTTCAATTGCCAACTGACTTTAAAAAAGAAATTGTTATCGCCTATAAACGTCTTTCGGCTGAAAGTAAAGTGAAAAGTCTAGATGTAGCTGTTCGTTCAAGTGCCACCGCTGAAGACTTGCCAGACGCTTCTTTCGCGGGACAACAGGAAACTTTCTTAAATATTGTCGGCGAAAAAGCATTGTTATTAGCTGTTAAGAAATGTATTGCTTCTTTGTTTACCAATCGCGCTATCTCTTATCGTGAAGATAAAGGTTTTGATCATTTTTCGATTGCTTTGTCTGTAGGTGTACAGAAAATGATACGTTCAGATTTAGGTGCTTCCGGAGTTATGTTCACTATTGATACTGAAAGTGGTTTTAAAAATACAGTTTTAATTAATTCTATCTATGGTTTAGGTGAGAATATCGTTCAGGGTAGAGTTAATCCAGATGAATATTATGTATTTAAGCCAACTTTAGCCATTATTTCACGCTCAATCGGCAAAAAGGCGGTAAAAATGATTTATAATAAAGGGGGTAGATCACCGGTAAAAAATATTCCTGTTCCGATTAAAGACCGCCTAAAAGCCTCTATTAGTGATAAACAAGTTAAACAGTTGGCTCAATGGGGAATGGATATAGAAGCTCACTACGGGCATCCTATGGATATTGAATGGGCTATGGATGGTCGCGATCAGCAGTTATATATTATTCAGGCTAGACCGGAGACAGTTCAAAGTGTTCGTAACTTACAAGTAATTGAGGAATATCGTTTAAAAAAGAGAGGTAAGGTACTTTTAACTGGACAGAGTGTTGGTAATAAGATTGGTGCTGGTAAGGCTCGTCGCATCATGGATGTTAAGCAAATTCATAGTTTTAAACCAGGAGAAGTTTTAGTTACTGACATGACTGATCCAGATTGGGAACCAATTATGAAAATAGCCTCCGCTATTATTACTGATAAAGGCGGGAGAACATGCCATGCTGCTATTGTTTCTCGGGAACTAGGTATTCCTTGTTTGGTAGGAACTAACAATGGGTCTAAAATAATCAAAGACAAGCAAATGGTAACGGTAAGTTGTGCTGAAGGTGAAGAAGGTTTTGTTTATGAAGGTAAAATTCTTTTTTCGCTGATAACAACTGATATTAAAAATCTAAAAAGACCGAAAACAAAAATAATGATGAATATGGGTGAACCAGAAATGGCTTTTGCTCAGTCATTTATTCCTAATGATGGTGTTGGTTTAGCTAGACTGGAATTTATTATTAATAATTATATTAAAATCCATCCACTGGCTTTAATTAATTATCCTAATCTAAAAGATAAGGAAGCAATTAAACAGATTGATAAGTTAACCGCTGGTTATGCCGATAAGACTCAATACTTTATTGATCGTCTAGCTCAAGGAGTCTCTATTATTGCTGCTGCTTTTTATCCTAAAGATGTAATTGTTCGTTTGTCTGATTTTAAGACCAACGAATATGCGAACTTAATTGGCGGTAGAGAGTTTGAACCAGTTGAATCAAATCCAATGATTGGCTGGCGTGGTGCTAGTCGTTATTATGCTAAACAATTTATTCCCGCTTTTAATCTTGAGTGTAAGGCGATGAAAATTGTACGCGATGTTCATGGTTTAACTAATTTAAAAATAATGATTCCATTCTGTCGCACGATTGAAGAGGGCGTAAAGGTACAGCAGATTATGGCTAAAAATGGCCTAAAGAGAGGAGTTAATGGTTTAGAGGTTTATGTCATGGCTGAAATTCCGTCCAATATTATTTTAGCTGATAAGTTCTGTGATATTTTTGATGGTTTTTCTATTGGTTCTAATGATTTAACCCAGTTATTATTAGGAATTGACCGTGATTCTGGTGGCAGTTTAAAGATTGAAGGTTTATCTAATGAGAAAAATGAAGCTGTTAAGATAATGATTAAGAATTTAATTGCGATAGCTAAAAAACGCAAACGTAAGGTTGGTATTTGTGGGCAGGGTCCAAGTGATTTTCCTGAGTTTGCTGAATTTTTAATGGCGACAGGGATTGATAGTATTTCACTTATTCCGGACACAATTGTTCCAACCACACTTAATCTAGCTGCTAAGGAAAAATCTTTAAAGAAACGAGGTTTTCTATCATTTCTTTTTTAAAATAATTTTTGTAAACAAAAACCCACGTGCTGAGTGAGGCTTACGTGGGTTTTTTGTATCTGTTTTGAAAATTATTAGTTTACAAATTCAACCACTTCTATCTTGGCTACTTGGACACCAAAGCTGCGAGCATCTGATTTATTTTTCATCCAAATATCAATACGACTAGTATATCTTTTGTTCATGCGATCACGAACTACAAAAATACGATCACCATATAATTCAGGAATTCTTATTTTTGTGCCAAACTTTAAAAAGTTAGCAGCAATAGTGTCCTCTTGTCCGTGCTCACAAACATCAAAACCATTGGCAGTAATACAAGGGGTGTCATCAGTTTGGGCGGGGTCAGAATTATAGGCGGTAATAGTATGAATACTAGCATTTAAGATCTGCAAATTAACATCCAGAGACGAATCAATTGTTTTGTTTAAAATATTCTCTTTTTCAATATCTACAAATCTTACATTATTATTTTTAGCATCTTCAATTAATTGACTAACAATTGGATCGGCGCCACCTTTTGAAGTGGCATTCATTTTAATATCGCTGTCTCCTAAAGTTATAGCTTGGGCTGATAAGATAGGCGCAAAGAAAAACATAAACTGAAAGATACAGGCAATTACCAAGCTTAAGGCTGTATATTGGCGTTTATTAAGAGGTGCTAGATCTTCACTGATCTTAATTTTTTTCATATTAGCTTAGAATTATTAGGTCAATTAAAAAACCCCTAAACATTAAACATCCAGCAGGGATTTTGACGACTTTAATTTATATCATATCTTAATATATAAGTCAAGATGGAGCTGGGGATAAGTCATTGACAGATTATAACAAATGTGATATAGTAATTAGTTCTAAGTGGGATTTAAATAATTATCACTCTGAACATCAAATTTTTTCGAACATTAACATAAAAAAGCATAAATCATGAAAAAAATCATTGTTATTGCCATTTTAATGGTAACAGTTGTTTTTGCCCAAGGGCAAAGAAGGTATGGATTTTTCACCGTAGGTGGAATGAGCCCAATTGAGCTTTCAAATCAAATCGATAAACAAATTAGTAACCTGCAAAAAGATTTGAAGGTTCTTACTAAGGAGTTTAAAGTTCTGAATCTTAGAAGTCAGCGAAGAAAAGATCTTATGGCCGACACCATGCTGAATGAAAATTTAGCTAGGAGGGGTTTTCTTGTTCTTCAAATCGAGAAATTGATTGAGCAAAAAAATGAGTTATTGGTTAGTAATACTCCAGCAGTAGCAATCAGAGTTAACACTAAGGATCCTGTGGCTATGGCGACCGCGTATTATATGATTAAAGTAGCTGATGGTTATTCTAACGCAGAACAAGCCGGTAATCAAAAAGGATTCAAAGGAATCCTGGTGAATGAATGGAATCATAATGTTCAAGCTGTGGTGACTGGACCGGGTAACTTTAAAAAAGAATTTAATTTATCAGCCGGAAAAACAAGATCATCCATTGTGCAGGAATTTAATTTTCAAATCCCTGGAAAATACACAGTGACATTTAGAGCATCAAACACTCAGGCAAGATCCATCACTAAAGATGGAGGAATGCCAAACAATTTTTACTACCATAATGGTAGACAGTACTCTTTTAAAGCAACTCAATTTAGTCGGTTTTAAAATCAAACCGAATTAAATTAATTGCTTTAAAAAAGGCACCTATTTTTAAAATAGGTGCTTTTTTCTTTGTTAAAATTATTGAAGAGATAATTAACCAACTGGTGGTTGAGTCATTCCTCCACTAAAAGGGAGTTGTCCAAAGATAAAGTAGGTTAGAGCGTAGGCCATTAGGACGATGATTAGGCCAATAATTGCGCGGGTAATCATTTGCTGAGAAGTTTTTACCGTTTCTTCATTACCAGCAGCAGTCATCCAGCGGTAGCCAGCAAAAACCATAATAATTAAAAAGATGATACCTAATAAGCTTAAAGCTCCTTGAATAACAGTTGCTGCTACTGCCCCCAAACTAAACTCACTTAGACCGCTATTTTTTAATGCATTTCGCGTTGGTCCATCAACTGTATCATATAAGCTTACGCTAGTGCTTGTTTGAGCATTCACAAAAAATAGCGGGCTTAGTAATAGTAAAGAAAAAATAAGTAAATTTTTTAATTTATTCATATTATAGTTTTTCAATTAAATTTTCTAAAATGAAATTCCAAATAGCCCAAGAGCCGATCACAATTACTAGACCAATAATTGCTCTTTTAATAGTATCTTTAGCTTCTTGTAACTTTTCTTGACTGCCGGAAGCAGTCATCCAATTATATCCAGCCAATATCATAAGAACAATGAAAATTACTCCTAAAAGACTTAAAGCAGCATTAATAATTAATCCTATGGTTGAAGTTAATGAGTTTTCGTTGGTAGTCTTAGAATAGGGTCCCTGTTCACCGGCCGCTACATCTTTCAAGGTTTCCATTGGTCCATCATTCCCTTTAAGCAGGGTTTCTTCATTTTCCGCTAAAACTGGAGATAGATTGAATACGAATAATGATAGCAATACACTGAAGATGGAAAGTTTTATTAATTTTAACTTCATAAAAGTAAGTTTAGACGAAAAATTTGAAAATAAAGTAAGCGATGGCGTAGGCTGATAAAACAATAACCAAACCAATTAAAGAGTGGGTAATAATAGATAGAGCTTTTTTGGTTTGTTCTTGATTGCCGCGGGCAGTTAAATAGAGAAAACCTCCGTAAATTGATAAAATAATAAATATAATGCCCAGAAGTGATAAGATGGTGGTTATTAGATTACTGAGAGTGTTATTTAATATATTTTCTCCATTCTCGGTGGCGTAAAAACCAGTCTCAGCTACGGTTTTAGCGTTGGGGAAGGCATCATTTAGGTTGGCCGCCATTATTCCCTTAGCATATACTAAAAATGTAAATACGGGGATAAATAGTTTTTTAAAAAAGAATAACATGAATTAATTGACTTATTTATTTAACATCGAGTTGAGTAATAACGGATGTGTTTGTTTTAAGCGTTGGATTGGTGGTTGCACTCAAGATAAAGTAACTGATTGCATAAGCGACAATGACAATAATAACACCAATAACTGATTCAATAATTAATTCTTTAGCTTTCTTAACCCTTTCTTCGTTGCCAGCGGCTGTCATCCAGATAATGCCGCCATAAATAGTGAAAGCTAAGAAGATGACGCCTAAGACTGACAATATAACTGAGATTATTTGGGAAACATAACCAGTTAGCTGGGTGCTAGAAGCGGTGTCATAACCAGCGCCAGTACTAGTTTGCTTAAGACCACTGTCAGTAGCAAAATCATAATCTTTAGCTGAGGCAATGCTTGTATTTAAAAGGAATAGAGCCGAAGTAATTAAGATAACAGCAGAAAATAATAATTTATGCAGGTTCATATTAATTAAATTAAACGATCACCAACAAAAGCGGTAATGGCATAAGCGGCCACAACAATAACTAAACCGATAACGGCGTTAATCATTAAGTCTTTGGCTTTGGTTACTTTTTCTTGATTGCCAGAGGCGGTCATCCAAGTTAAACCAGCAAAAATCATCAATATTAAAAAGACTACACCTACAAATGACAAAATAACACCAATTATAAGACCAACTTGGGTACTTAAAAAATTATTATTGGGGGTGGCAACTTGATCGGTAAAAGCGTCAACTTTTTTGGCGCTGTTATCAAGTCCGTAGGTATTTTGCTCTTGGGCCAAGGCGACATTAAAAAAACCGGCAATAAACAGGCTTGTTAATATAAAAATACTGAAATATTTTGAGAATTTGCTAAGTAGCATATTTTTAAACTAAAGTATAATTTCACTGCTCCAGAAACCAAATAATTTGACTTCCAGAGCGCTGGCCCTTGATAAAATCAAGGGCTTTGCGTTTTTAAAATCGATTCTAAAAACAAGTTAACCGGTAGCGTTAATCAACTTATCAAGTAGGAAGGACGCGATACCCCAAGCGGACAAAACGATAACTAAACCGATTACGCCAGCTCCCATTAACTTTCTGGCTTCACTAACTTTATCTTCATTACCACCAGCTGTCATCCACTTGAAACCAGCGAGTAAAATGATAACTACAGCGATAATACCTAAGAAAAGCATGGCTACGTTGATGATTCTAGCAACGACAATACGAGGATCGGTATTGCTTAAACCTTCTCCGTTAAAACCTTCTTGAATTTCGTTGATGCCAACGTCAATATTACCTTGAGCTAGTGTTACTATTGGTAAAGCTAATAAAGACAACATTGCAAAAACGACTAGGTGCTTTAATATTTTTTTATTCATAATTCACCACCTTTCTAGTTGTTGATAATTAAAATGATGCTTTCATTTTAGCACAATATTAAGGCTAAGACAAATGTTTTAGCTTATGCTAAGCTATTGTTATGTTAAGTAAAATAACCAAAATATTGCTATATATTGTGCCTGCTTTGGTGGTGTTATTATTGTCAATATTATTGCTAAAAAATTCCTTTTCTTACTCAGATTTAGATTTGGGTTGGCACCTGCAGGCGGGTAGTAGTATTATTAGTAATCATCAGGTTTCTACGCTTAATCAGTATAATTATACTTTAGAGAATGAGGCTTGGCTTGATCACGAATGGCTTCCTAATGCCTTAATGGCTTATATTTATAGTTCTTTTGGCTCTTTAGCCTTGCAATTTGCATTTTTAGCCCTAGCTTTAGTGGCGATTTATTTAGCTTGGAGGCGTAGTCTTTTACTTGATAATTCAAGATTTAACAAATATTTAAGCTTTATTTTTTTGTTTATTGGCATTTGGGCCAGTCAACCACACTTAGGCCTTAGAGTCCAAGAACTGGGGTTAATCGGAGTAATGACTCTACTTATTTTTATTGACAATTACCCGCGAAAAAAGTATTTATTATATTTTACACCGATATTATTCTTATTCTGGGCCAATATACACGCTAGTTTTTTGCTTGGGCTAGCTTTATTGGGGCTATATTGTGGATATCTATATTTAGCACCTTATCTGATTAAGTTGCCATTTTTAAAGTGTTTTTCTTTACCCTCATTAAAGAGCAAAGAAAAACATAGGGTTTTATTAATTCTGGTTTTATCTTTGTTGTTTACTTTAATTAATCCTTATGGCCTTCAGTTATATTCGTTTTTAGGTGCTTACGGTAACACTTTCTATATGTCTTATATTCGAGAGTGGCAAGGACAATTCTCACTACCTTTGTATTATCCGCAAATTATTTATTTATCCTTAAGCGCGACGGGGGCCATAATTTGGACTTGGTTTGGCTATAAAAATAAAGAAAAAATTAATCTCTGGGATTTTGGTCTTTTTGTTATGTTTTTTGTTTTAGCCTGGCGTTCTCGGCGCCATTTTCCTTTGTTTGTGCTTGTTTCCCTGCCTTTGTTAATCTTATTTTATCAAGAAACCTTCAAATCTATTTGGCAGAGCTTCACTTTTAATATCAGAGTGTTAATTCTTTCTTTTCTAGCCTTAGCATTATTGTTTTCCAGTATATTAATTGCCATGTACCTGCCTTTCAATCAGCATCCTATTAATAGCTTTTGCGGTAGGCAGTATCCTTGTGCTGCTGTTAATTATTTAAAGAATCACCCAGAAATATCTAATCAGCGCTTGTTTAGTGAGTATAACTGGGGTGGTTATCTTATCTGGTCTTATCCGGCAAAGAAAATATTTATTGACGGTCGGATGCCGCAAGTTTTGTATAAGAATCACAGTATCTTAGAGGAATACTTAGAATTCAGAAAATCTGTAGATAAGGCTCAAATAAAATTGGATGAATATCAAATTAATTTAGTTTTAATAAAAAACAAGCTGAATGATCTACAACTTAAGACTTGGGAAAAAACTTTGCTTAGCGTTAAGGATGAAGACTTGGTGGTGACTGACTCGCTTCGTGATTATCTTCGGCAATCGGATGAGTGGCAGCTTATATTTCAAGATAATTTAAGTTTAATTTATCTTAGAGAATAAAGCTAGTTTATAGAAATGAAGGAAAACAATGTAATTTAGCTGAGTTTCCCTGGTAACTAATAACAATTAAACCATAGTTGACGGTGGGTGACGAGAGTTTATAGGAATCGTAAAAACTTAAATGAGCTTGCTTCAAAATTACTTGTTGACCTTCACTAAAAATAAAAATCCTTCCAAGTGGAAGGATTTTTTTAAGGTAAGTATTTGTTGAATTTTTCTTCTTGTTCACGCTGTTTTTTTTTGACGGGAATCAATCGGAGACTTTTAATAATTGGTAAGAGCCAGAGAATCATAATTATTAGCCATAGTCCGAGCCAAAAACGAGAGGCAAGAAAGGCGGCACTTTCATAGTTAAAGAAAAAAAGAATTATGCCAATTACTAAATTACTCAAACTAAACATGTAAGTTTTTTTCCAAAAATGACGGTATAAACTTTTTCGGCTTTGTTTAATGGCGGTAAATATGCTTAAAACAAATAAAAATATCAGAAAGCCAAAGAAGATTTGCATAATATGGGGTAAAAATGCTTCGGGGTGTAAATTAAACCAGTAGCGCCAAGTTAATAAGTTTTGCATAGTTTTTTATGATTTATGAAATATTAAACCGTAGTGATAAGGGCCAACTTCAAATTCTGATTCAAGCATGAGCCCGAGTTTTGGAGCAGCGTCCTTTATATTTTCTTTATTAACGCGTTTGCTAACCTCTGGTCCGATGGGGCTGGCAATATTCTTCCATTCAACAATTAATAGGCGACCACCAGTTTTAAGCATGCGCACCGACTCTCTTAAAATTTCAACTCTTTTATTGGATTGGTGTAGGATATTAATTAAGAGGGCGTGATCAAGACTAGTGCTTTCTATTTTCGTTCCCCTAAAGATTTCTAAGTTGCTCCAAACAGTTTCAATTTGCTGAATGTTTTCGAGCATGGCTCTTTTTTTAATATCTTCTAAGGTGTTTTTTAAGATATCAACGGCGTAAAGACGTCCTTTGGGGCCGACAAGGTGAGCAACGGGAAAAACAAAATAGCCAAAATTGCCGCAACCGAGCTCAGCAATTTTTTGACCTTCGCTTACTGCTATTTTATTCAAAATTCCATTAATGTCAAATAGGACTGTTTTATTGGGCTTATTCATAATTTTCTTCAACTAAGACTTGGCGTTGAATAATGATCTCTTCACCATATTTCTTTTTGGCGCTAATAGTGAGTTTATTCAGGCCTTGTTTAAGTTTAATTTCTTGAGAAAAGCTACCATCCTTAGCACTCATTATATTGGTATTGTTGATTTGAATTTCTGTTTCTGGATCACTTTTACCTTTTACTTCAATGATAAGTTCGTTGGTGACTAGATTTTTATCAGGATAGGCAACACTTAAATTTGGTGGAGAGATTAGTTGCCGGAAATAAATAAGTAGATATAAAATACAAATCAAAAATAAAGTGATGAAAATAAGACTACGTACTAATTTGGGAAAAATAAGAAACTTATGTTTGCGCAAAATTTTCTGAGAAAATGGATTTTCATCTGTTTTGTTTCCATTGAGGGGTGTAAGGGCAATAATTTGTTTAAAATTAAGACTGAGAAAACGGCAATACTCTTTTAAAAATTGTCTACCATATAAACCTGAGGGTAGAGTTCCATATTCTTCTCGTTCTAGAGCTGATAAATATTCTAATCTAATTTGTAGTTTCTTTGAAACATCTTCAAGCGACAGGCGCTTTTTTAAGCGAGCAGTTTTTAATTTATCTCCTGCCTTTTGTTCATTTTCCAGTATCTTTGAGGTAAATCCTGTCATGGTTGTTTTTGTTTAATAAATTAAGAAGGAATGTTTATTAGACCGCCGTTCCAACCAATACCAACCGATCCGAGTGCAAATTTAATAATTAAATAGCTGCTAAATACAATTATTAGACCAATTACAGCGGCCATGAGTACGCCTTTGGCTTTAGATACCTGTTCGCTACTGCCTGAGGAGGTGAGAAAGAGTAGACCTCCGTAAATAAACATAACTAAAGTCAGAGAACCAACGATACCTAAAATCCAATTTGAGGCGGTAATAAATAATTGAGTCATATCGTTTAGATCATAATTACCGGTAGCATATTTAGGGGAGGAGGTATTGATGATTTGTGCTTGTAAACTAAGGGGAGTGGTAACAATAAAGATAAGTGCGAATAAGGATCCTAAGTAAGTGATGAATTTTTTAGACATAAAATTAATTAATTGTTTGTTGGACCTTAGAGGCACCAGTATTTAAAACATCCAATATTTTTTCAGTACCTTGTCTTGCCTTACGAATCATTTCACCAATGGCTGTTTCAGCAGCCGCAGGATTAAGTCCTGTATACCAGCTTTTTGCTGTTAATACTTGGTCGGCAAAGATGCCAATATCAATATCATCTCTTTGTTCGACAACCAATGATCTAAGGGCGGTTGGTTTTTTGCTTGTTTCTAAATAACTTTTAGCTTGTTCAGTTTTGGTGGCAAAAATAATAAAATCCCAGGCTTCATTTTGGTGTAAACTTTTTTTAGAAACACTTTCTATCCAGTAATTAGCAAAATTAACTTCTACCGGGCTGCCTTCTATTTGTGGCAATTTACTGATGGAAAAATTTAATTTTGGTGCTCCTGCTTTTATATCAGCTAATTGGTAGGAATAGCCAAACATCATTGCCAGTTTACCGTTAATAAACATATCTAAAGAGTTGGGTAAATCTTCATTCCAAGAATATACTTCTTTGCCAGGATTGGCAAAATCAATATAAAAACGTAAAGCCTCTAATCCGGGATTATAATTTGTGTCTTTAGTGGCAGCTGGTATGGCATTAAACAGAACTTGGTTACCATTGATCATAGTAGCTCCGTTTTGCATCATTAAGACAGATAAAATATCACTAAACCTGGTAATATTAATATCTCCACCCAAGGCTATTCCTGATTGAGTAATGCCTTGAACGGAATCTTGTTTAGTTAATTTTTTTACATTTTGCTGGAAGTCTTTATTCCAATACAAAGGTGCTTGGGTGATTCCGGCGTTATTAAATAAATCTCTATTGTAGTATAAGGCCAAGGTATCAACTGATAAGGGTAGCCCGTAAACCTGATTGGTATCTAAAACTACATCATCAAAAACGGCGTCAACAAAATCGTCTCTAATATCTTTTAAACTGGGGGTGTTGTAAGTTTTAAGGACGCTAATTATTTCTTTTTTGATTGTGCCAGTTTCTTCTTGATAGGCCATAGTAATTGTACTTGGCATGGAGGCTAGTTTATTCTGGTATTTTTTTATCCAGGTATTGTGAATGGATAAAATATCCGGTCCGCGATCTTCCGCTAAGGCATTTAATAATTCATCTTCATATTCTTCGTAGCGCAATTTACGATAATTAATAGTGATGTTGGGGTGAATAATTTTATATTTCTCAATAATATCACTAAAAGCGTCAGGGCCATCAAAAACGCGCCAATAAGTTAGATTGGTTGGTTGCATGGCCGCTGTTGTTTTTTTGTCTGTTGTTTTACAGCCAAACCCAGAACCTAAAATGAAAAAACTAAGCAATAAAAGATAAGTTATTTTTTTATACATATTAAAAGAGTGAATAAAACAATTTTCCTTTTAAGATAAGGTCTAATTACTGTTATTATAACAAAAAAACAGAGATAAAGTAAATCTTAATAGTAATTGCCAGGTTATTGTTTTATGAGTAAGCAGTAGTTTAGGGATTTAATCAGACGTTTTGACTCCATAGGGCTTTGATTGCCCGGTTTGTTGCTATAATAAAATCACTTAATATAAGTGATTTTAGTATAACTGATTGAATCTAAATTTGACTTAAATTAATTTTGAAAGGCTTCCATTTCGTCTAAACGAATACTTAACAACTGGCTAACACTATCAGCCTTCATGGTTACACCATAAATTATACTAGCTCTTTTCATAATGGCGCGGTTATGAGTAATGGTGATAAATTGAGTTTTGGAGGATAAATCATCAAGAATTTGAGCTAGTCGTTCAGAATTTGATTCATCAAGGGCGGCATCAACTTCGTCTAACAAAACAAAAGGCGAAGGATTTGCACTAATAATAGCACAAATTAAAGCAAGGGCTGTTAAAGCTCTTTCTCCGCCAGAAAGCATAGAAATAGATTGAATCTTTTTACCAGGTGGTGTTGCTTGAATTTCAATGCCGCCTACGCCGGAATTACTATGCTTTTTTAATTGTTTAAGCTGTTTGTGCCTTGCATCTTCTTTGTTTTCGTTACCATTTTCGGCAGCAGTATCTTTAGAGGCTTCGTTTTCTTTAGCATTTTCTTCGTTTTCTAATTTAAACATCCTGGCGTTACCACCATTAAATAAAATCTTAAAATATTCGCTAAATTTTTCTGAAATAATTTTAAATTCTTTTTCAAACCTCTCTTTAATATTAATATCAAGTTTGGTTATAATTCGATTTAGAGATTGAATTGCAGCACTTAAATCATCAGTTTGTTTTATTAAGAATTGATAACGCTCATCGGTCTCAATAAATTCTTTTTCTGTTTCTGGATCAATACCACCAATTAATTCTAATTGATTTTTTAATTTATTAATGCATTTACGCAAAGGTTCATCTTCGATTATCTCCTCATCTTTGATTTGATAATTTTCAATAGATTTAAGCTCAATCTCTTCATTGTTAATATTATTTTCTAACTCTTCAAGCCTTGTTTCTTGGCGAGCAATTTCAATTTTAAAATTATTTGTCTTATCAGACAGTTGGTTTAATTCACTTTGCAGGCTTTGAATTTGGGCTTGATAAGCAAATAATTGTCGTTTTTCCTCTTCTTTACCTTGATTGTACTGATTTAATTTGGCCTGCCATTTGTTAATATCGTTATCGAGCAGAGACAACTTGTCATTTAAAGATTTTTTATCAGCTTCCAATTTATGAGCGTCAAATTTAATTTGGCTTTTGGTAATTTTCTCTTGAATGTTTTTAATTTCCTTTGAATTTTGTTGTTGCTTTTCCGAAAAGAGTTTAATTTTATCATGACGGGAATTAATACTTAGGCGACATTCATTTAATTCATTAATTAATTCTTGCTTTTTATTAATTAAAGCATCTGTTTTACTGTTTATGACTGCTTCATCAATACTTTCTTCTAGGGCTTTAATTTGTTGATTAATTTGTGTTTGGTCTTCTTTTATTTTATTAGCATCAAACTTAATTTGGTTTTTGGCAATTTTAGTTTCAATATCTTGTATTTCAATTTGTGACTGGTGTTGTTGACTCTCTAGTAAGCGTCGTCTTTCTTGTTTGGTGGAAAGGTCAAGTCTGAGTTCGTTAATTTCAGCAATTAATTCTTGTCTTTTTTCGTTGTTTTTAATAATATCTTCTTGTAAAGTTTTGACTTGCTCTAGTTTATTTGAGTTTTCTCCATCAATCAGAGTGGTAATTTTTTTTTGGAATTCTTTTTTAGCGGCCTCGATTAAAGCTTTAATTTTATCTAAATTCTGTTCTTCTTTGATAGCATCTAATTGTTTAAGGAAAGACTCAATGCTTTTATTAATCTCATCTCGTCCGGCAGCTGGTTTTACATTAGCCTTTAATTCATGATTAATGTTCTGTAATTTATTATTACCATGGGCAATTAAATTATCAAGATTAGCCCGCTTTTCTTCTAAAGTTTTAATTGTATTTTGAGTTTCGTTTAAATTAATTATTTCAATTTCAATTTTTAGTTTATTTAAAGATTGATGCAGTTCATCATGTTTATTGTTAAGCCAAGCCACATCAAATTGCCCTTGAGCTTCAAGGTTTGCCTCAAGGGTGGCATCCAGACGGGTGATTTGTTTTAATAACTTTGATTTTTCTTCTAGGCGAAGATCATTTTTTATTTTAATTTCTTCTTTTTGAGAAATTTCTGTACCAATTTTTTGAATTTCGTTGCGCAATTCTGTTTCTTTGTTGTTTTGATCTTGGCTTTGTAATAGACTGATTTCTTGGTTGATTTGTGCTTGCTCTCTCTTTAATTCTTCGTGTTTATTATTCAACCAAGCAACATCAAACTGTCCCTGAGCCTCTAATTGTAGCTCTAGCTCGGCGTTTAAACGGGCAATGTCTTTTGTAATTATTGAGCGTTCGTTTTGGGTTATTCTCAATTTTTCTTGTAGTTCAGAAATATCAGCACTATCATCACTTTTCTTTATTTGCTCTAAATCATTATTAATTACGGCTAATTGCTTTTCTTTTTCAGTCTGTTCTTTTTCTAAAACTACCAATTGTTTATTAGTATTATTTAATTTTTCATTAATATCTTGCCAAAGACGGAAAAAATATTGATGTTGATGAGAATTTAATTCTTGTTCAAGTTGATCACGTTTTTTTAATTTTTCTACTTGACGGGTCAACATTTTTAGACGAGGACGAATTTCATTTAGGAGCATTTCTACTTGGCGTAAATTTTCATAACTGCTCTCTAGTTTGTTAAGAGATTGATCGCGTTTAATTTGAAACTGTTTTACGCCCGTTGCTTCATCAAAAAAATCTTTACGTTCAGAAGTGCCAGTATTAAGAAAATTTTCAACCATGCCTTGTCCAATAACGCTGTAGGTTCTTTGACCAACATTGGCCCTAGCTAAAAGTATTTGGATGTCGGCTAGGCGGACACGATTACCGTTAAGTAAATATTCACTTTCGCCACTACGATAAAGACGGCGGGTAATAATAATTTGATCATAATCAAGTGGCGATAAGGAGCGGCCAGAAGCGTCGGTATTATTTTCTTCTTTATCATTTTCTAAAACTGGTGCAACCACAGCTATTTGGCGATCTTCATTATTTAAAAATAAAGAAACTTCAGCCATTGATAGCTGGCTTTTTTGATCAGAGCCGGAAAAAATTACATCTTCACTTTTTTTGCCGCGTAAAGTTTTTAAACTTTGTTCTCCTAAAACCCAGCGGACCGCATCAGCAATATTAGACTTGCCGGAGCCGTTGGGGCCGACAATTGAAGTTAACCCATGATGTCCTTTTTCATCAATGGCGTTGGAAAATATTAATTTATTTTTATTAGCAAAAGATTTAAAACCTTGAATTTCCAGTTTTTCTAAATACATAAAAAAAGCGCTTACGCGGTATTAGTTGTCGACAAATGTTAACATCACTTGCCCCTTATTCTAAATATGTTATTATTATAGTATAATTTAAGGGTAAAAGTAAAATAGAATTTATTTGTTAGTGGGCGTGTAATTATTCGGTTTATTTCGCGCTTTTTATTTTTTTATGATTATTTCTCTAAGTGGAGCTGGTGGATCCGGTAAATCAACTATAGCTCAAAAATTAGCTGACATTTTATCTTGGCCTCGTTATTATATGGGAGGACTTAGACGTGAGGCAGCGGCTAGAAAGGATTTAACTTTAGCTGAATATAATCAACTCGGTGAAACTGATGTAAAAACCGATCAAGAGGTCGATCTTTATCAAAAAAAACTTGGAGAAGAAAGTGATAATTTTATTATTGAAGGAAGGACTTCTTGGTATTTTATTCCTCATTCAATCAAGATTTATCTTGATGTTGATGAGAATGAGGGAGCTCGACGTGTTTTTAATCATCTTCAAGAAAAAAATAAACGGAATGAGGATAAAGAGTTAAATAGTGTTGAAATGGTAAAAAATAGTATTAGTCAGCGTTTAAAGAGCGATAGTTTGCGCTATCAGAAGTATTATGGTATTACTGGCTATAATCGGGAAAATTACGATTTTTATCTAAATACCACTAATCTAAGCCCAGAAGAGTCTTTTCAACAGGTTTATAGTTATATTAAAGAACAGCTTGACAAGTGTTAAATTTGATTATAATATTAGACTTGACTTAAGTAATTTAGACAGAGCGAGATGCTTAGCACCTCGTTTCTGGTTTTTGCCAAATATATATGTCAGATAAAACTATTGACTCCAAAAAGGAGAAGAAAACTGAAGAAATGGAGTTAAAACCAGGCATGACGGTTCGAATTCATCAGAAAATTAAAGAATTAAATTCAAAGGGTGAAGAAAAGGAACGCATTCAATATTTTGAAGGCATGATTATTGCACGTAAACACAAAAAAGAAATTGGTGCTACCATCACTGTCCGCAAAGTTTCTAATGGTGTTGGTGTTGAAAAGATTTTTCCATTGAGTTTACCTACAATTACTAAGATTGAAGTTAAAAAGATTGCCACTGTTCGTCGAGCGAAACTATATTTCTTAAAGCGTGGTTACAAGAAGCGCTTGAAAGAGAAGATTATTCGCTAAAATTATTTTACAACAAATTTAAAGAGGCTTAATTGCCTCTTTAAAAAGGGCGGATGGTGGAATTGGTAGACACGCAAGCTTGAGGGGCTTGTGGCCGCAAGGCCGTGGAGGTTCAAATCCTCTTTCGCCCACCCCTTAGGAATAGGGCGCATAGCTCAGCTGGTTAGAGCACTTCGTTTACACCGAAGGGGTCCAGGGTTCGAATCCTTGTGCGCCCACATATAAAAAAGACTCACAAAAGTGAGTCTTTTTGTATCAACTAATTTTTATTTCTTTTGTTCTTTTCGATAAAGCAGGAATGAATAGATATTAATACCAATAACAATAGCGGCAATGCCTCCTATTACTATAATCATGGCTATTTGAAAATTAATCCAGGGCGCTATGATTAAACCCAGTCCCCAAATCATAAATAAGCGACCACCGACACGATGAGTTTTATTCCAAACATTTTCCGATGATAGTGACCAAGGGGTACGTAGTCCAATAAACCAATTGCGTTTTAATTTACCAAGGTAATTGCCTATAAATATCATTAAAGCCCCGATTAGACTAGAAACAATAGCACCTACGTTTAAATTATAATTTAAATTTTGGAAAGTGGCGACGGCAAAAACACCAAGAAGAACAAACATGATAGCATCACGCATTAAGCGATAGACTTTAGCGAATTCGGTATAGCGTGCTTTTTTTGGATCTAAATAAGGTAACACTAAGAACAGTAGATACATAAAAATTAATACACCAGGAAAGAAGAATGAGTGGAAATTTTTACCAGACCAGCCATTAATTTGTCCTTGGAAGTTCCAATGTGAGGCGACCTGGCTTGGTAGTTGGGGATAGGCCCAATAACTAAGAGCTATAGTTGCCAAAATGATAATAAAGGCACGAACTTCAGTTTTAAGGGTAATTTTGTTCATATTATTTGTTACTTAAATTTTTACCTTTAATAAATTTAACTAATGATTCACTTATTTCTTCCAGGACACTCATATTTAGGCTATAGAAAATTTGCCTACCAGAGCGACGAGCACTGATCAGACCCGCTCTTTTTAAAACATCAAGATGATGGGAAAGAGTAGGTAAGGTAATATTAAGATTGGTGGCGATGGCTGCTACCGCTAATTCTTCTTTGCGCAAGGCAGTGAGAATGGCTTGGCGGTTGGGATCAGCTAGAGCGGCAAAAGTGTGATTAAAAGACATAGTTAGACATTTAGATATATATCTAATTATAATGTTTTTATCATCTTAATGTCAATTTGCTCTTTATTTTCCTGATATTATCCTTTAGAATAAGAATATGATAAAAAGACAAACATATATTAGTAATAGTCCGGAAGAAACTTTTTCTATCGGCAAGAAATTAGCCTCCACTCTTACGGGTGGTGAGGTTTTAGCTTTAGTTGGTGATTTAGGTGCTGGAAAGACTGTTTTTGTGCAGGGCTTGGCTGTTGGCCTGAGGGTAAAAGAATTAGTGAATAGTCCAACTTATATCATTATGAAACTGTATAAGGCTAATAGGGGGGTAATTAAGCAGTTATGCCATGTAGATGCCTATCGTTTAAGTTCTGGTTTGGAATTAAAAGATATTGGTGTTGATGAATATTTTGGTTTAATTGATACGGTCACAGCGTTGGAATGGCCAGAAAAAATTGAAGAAATTTTACCCAAAGATTATATTCACATTAGTATAGAAACTAGGGGAGAAAATATCAGAAAAATAATTATAAAATAAAAGAGCCTCACTAAAAAAGTGGGGCTTTTGTTTTTTTGTTGCTATATATTCTCTAACCGAGAATGTTTTTATAGACCAAAAAAAATGTTCCTGTTTCATTTTCATTATATTGTGAAAATGTTCTTTCCTCAAATTTTTCTTCTGTGGGCGTTTTTGTTTGTATATAAACGCCGATAAAAGGATGTTTGAGTTGAATTGTTTTGGCCGGATCTTTAAGCAATTTTTTTATTGCTAATTTAATTTCCGACACGAAAGCTTTTGATTCTTTCATAAGTTTTTATTTTGTAATATTTCTATTTCTATTTCAATTTCTTTTAAGTATTCACTATCTTTATGATAATTAATTTGATCATTAATACCAATTTCAGTGTAGGGATCATCTTCGCTGTAAAATGATTCATAGGCATTACCAAAATCTATAATAATGGGGTCTTGATTTTCATCAATCATTACATTGCCAGTATGTAGATCGCGATGGTATATATTATTAGCGTTTAGTTTTTCAATTATATCCTTTAATTTTTTAAAAAATTCTGTCCAGTTTATATTTTCTGGAGTATTTTTTTTGTTTTCTTCATTAAAGACTTCTTTTAGGGAAGCTCCTTTAATGCGAGTCATAAACAAGAATCCATAACCATTCTCACTATAACTAAAAAATGGTTTGGGAGCGATTGTTTCTTGTGATACGCCGATTGATTTCAAAAAACTTGGGTCATTTAATTTATCCAGGAAATCTAATTCTTCATCTACATGGTTGGTCAGTGGAATTTTTTCTCTCCTAATTTTGTTTTTATCTACTATTTTTACACAAATAGCATTTTCTTCAGATAATATTTTAATCTCTGCAGTTTTACCTACACCAATATTAAGACCATGTTCATTAATTTCAATAACTGCTTCTTTAGCTATTTCTGTTAATTTTTCTTTCTTTTCCGATTTAGTTTCGGTTTTGATTAGACGGCTTTCTCGAAAGTTCATATAGAATAATATATATGGTACCGATGATTATCATTACATCAGCTATATTGAAAATAGTGAAATATTTTAAATCAAAATAATCAACAACAAAACCGTATAAGAAGCGGTCTAGTAGATTACTTATAGCACCAAATAAAATAAATGTCAATGGAAGGATAAGAGCTATAAAGTTCTTTTTTGTTATTATTAAATAAATAATGTAGCAAAGAAGAAATAGAATGGCACTGCTTATTAAAGTATTTAAGAGTAGCCCTGAAAGAGGGATAGAAAAGGCGATGTAAGGATTAGATACATAATGAAAACTGAGCCAATCTTTGAGTAAAGGGTATATTTGCCCTTGTCCGATATTGAGAGCGATATTTTTTAATATTCGATCGCCTATAAAAAACATAGCCATGACTAAGGCCGCAGCTATGTTGAAATAGTATTTTTTTGAGGAGAAAAATTTAGTCATTGCTCTGTAATTCATTCTTACAAGTAATACAAGCGCTGGCCACCGGCCTTGCCTGTAGTCTTTTAGGATTAATAGATTGTCCGCAATACTTACAAATACCGTAAGTGCCTTCATCCATGCGTTTTAAGGCACCATCAATATCCGCTAAAGTTTTTTCTAAAACTTTTTCGGCAGCTGAATTAGTGGAGTAATCGTTGATTTCTTGAGCATTTTCATCTGGCTTATCACCATATTCAGGAAATTTAGAGCCCAAATTATCAGCCTCATGTTTATCTTCTTGAGAAATATCTTCTAAGCTTTCTATAATTTGTTCGCGACGAGTTAATAATTTTGTTTTGATTGCATCGAGAACTTTTTTGTCCAAAGTGTTTTCCATATTCTTATTTATTTTTAGTCAAATTAAAATAAAAACCCCTTAAGGTTATTTGAAAATATTATAGCAAAAATACAGATTTTGGCAAGTATAATCTTATTCTGTCATATTTATTCTACTGTGACTGATTTCGCTAAATTTCGGGGCTTATCAATATTGGTGCCTCGCAGCAAAGCCACGTGATAGGCAAATAATTGCAAAGGAATAACGGTTAAGAATGGATATAATAGCGCAGAGCAAGAAGGAATATTAATTATATCATCCGCCTCTTGTTTAATTTGAGTATCTTGGCTATCAGTTACAGCAATAATTTTGCCATTTCTAGCCTTTATCTCCAAAAGATTGTTTATTATCTTATTATAATGCTCATCTTTAACAGCAATAAATAATGAAGGCATCTTTTTATCAATTAAAGCAATGGACCCATGTTTCATTTCTCCAGCTGATAAGCCTTCGGCGTGAATATAAGAAACTTCTTTTAATTTTAAGGCTCCTTCCATGGCAATGGGAAAGCCAGTGCCGCGACCAAGATATAGAAAATTATTGGCTGATTGATATTTTTTAGCCAGCTCGGCTATTTTAGGATTGTTCCTTAAAACCCTATTAATCTTTAAAGGAATATTTTTTAATTCTTTCCAGAGAGCTTTCTTTTTGGCTGGACTAAGATAACCTCGCCATTGACCACATTGACTGGCAATTAAGAGAAGGGCACTTAGTTGAGTGGTGAAGGCTTTAGTTGAGGCAACTCCAATTTCTGGACCGGCTTTAGTTAATAAGGATACATCGGCTAAGCTGGTTATAGCAGAACCATTTACATTGCAAATACTGATAATTATCGCACCTACATCTTTAGCCGCCTGAACTGCCTGCAGAGTGTCAGCAGTGCTGCCAGACTGTGATATCGCAATTACCAAATCTCCAGCACCAACATCAGTAGGCATAAATTCAGAAGCATATTCACAATATACCGGCAGATCGGCTAATTCGTTAAAGAAATGTTTAGCTACGAGACCGGCGTGCCAAGAAGTTCCGCAAGCAATAATAGTGATTTTACGTAGACGAGTAATTGTTCGGCGATAAGGTTCAAGTACTTTTTCTAATTTATTGTTAGAGTTTTTGCTTAAATGTTCTATTGTTTTGGTGATTGCTTCTTCTTGTTCAAATATTTCTTTGAGCATGAAATGAGGATAGACTCCTTTTTCTAAAGATTCAGCGTTTAATTTTAATTTTTTCCATTCAGGTTTCAATTCTAGTTTCGAATTTAAATCAAATATTTGGCAATTTGTATCAATAACAGCAAGAGTGCCTGGCGCTAAGGAAATGACTTGGTCAACATAGCCGGCGAGAGCATTTTTATCTGAGCAGGCTAAGATTTGCTTATCCTTACTTTTGCCGATAAATAAATCACCACCAAGATTACAGGCAATCAGTTTATTAGGATCATTTAAATCGTGGGCAACAAAGACCGAGCGTCCTTCTAACTTTGAAGAATGTTGTAAAACTGTTTCTAACAAGCTCAAACCTTCTTTTATTTGTTGATTAGAAAGGAAGTTTACTAAAATTTCTGAATCAGTTTCACCATAAAATTGAAAATTATCTGTTAGTAAATCTTCTTTGAGTAGATGATGATTTAAAACTGTGCCGTTGTGAACAAGAGTTAAGCGCTTGTTTTGAGAGTAATGAGGATGGGCATTAATAGTATTGGCTATGCCGTGGGTAGCCCAGCGAGTATGCCCAATTCCTATCTTGCCTAAGGGATTCTCTTGGTCCATGCTTTTTTCTAAATAAGCGATGGCTCCAGCCTCTTTATATATTTTTGTATCTTCACCATCATATAAAACCATGCCGGCACTATCGTAGCCACGGTATTCTAATCTTTTTAAAGCCTCAATAATTATTGGATAGGCATTTTTTTCTCCGACATAAGCTGCTATTCCGCACATAAAATTATTTAAGGCGCTTCCAAAGATCTTGGAAGATTACCTTTTGGGTATTATAAATCATTTGATTCTCAATCAGAATTCCCACTGGCTTGCCTTGTTTGTTGCGGGAGATAAAGGCACATTTACCGGCGTAGATAATAATAAAGGTAGCTGATTTGTCATTACTGTCTAGCCAGCGTCTTTCGTCCAATCCATTAGTGCCGCCACCTTTAGCTAAAGAAATTGCTTTTACAAATATCTTATTCTTATTTCTCACTTCGTTAAATTTTGGATAGGCGTGGTTAATATCACTACTTGCATCTTTAGCCGAATAAACATAATACTCTTTATTATCTTCATGACTCAACGTTTCCAATAAATCATTTAGGATCGATCTAATGCCGGAATCTTTTTCATATAATTTACTGACAGGTCGATTATCCTCTTTTCTCCCCAGCGATCTGAGTTCGGCAATTAAGGGGTCTATATTATTTTTAAGCAGATGGACGCGGTCTTCTTCGTTGTTAATCATCCGTTTAAATTGTGAGGGGTCTTCGGCCACAAATTTTTGTTTAGTGGTATCGTTATAATAGCTAACTAAAGATTTACTCTGTAGTTCTTTTAAAACTTCATAAACACTGCCGCGGTTAAGCTTGGCTATTTCGGCTAAATGACGCACGGAAACAGGTCCGTGTTCTAATAGCTTTAAATAAACTGTCAATTCTTTTTCAGACAGTCCAATTTTCTCTAAAATTGATGTATCCATATATATTAATGATTTATGTTAATAAGTATATATTAAAGCATAATATATTGTCAATGATTTTATTGACAGATTGTTAATATGGTAGAGTGTAGTAAAAAATAGCCTTGTTTTAAAACTATTTTAAATATGTGGAGAAAGTGGGATATTTTGGAACGGTTTTAGATAAATAATTTGATAATAAAAAGCCCAGTCAAATTAGAGACTGGGTAAGTATATCTTTCTCATAGATTACACAATTTTTACTCTTGCTTACTACCAACAGTGCAGACCAAATGTATTAACGTGGCTAACTGGCACAAATGTTTTCCTCTGTATAAATGGACCCAAGTTCAGAGGCAGATTCTAGATCACTAACCGACTGCATACTTTCCGAAGAAAGTAGTTGGATATAATTTTTAAAAAGAATATACTTTATAATATGTTATACTATTTATTATAAAAAATCAATACTTGCAATAAGAACATCAAAAACAAGGTAAAGTGCCTTGTTTTATAATACTGGCGGGGAGGGTGAGATGTTTTGGAATTTTTTTTGCAAAATAACTTATACAAACTTCAATAATAATGCTAAGTGGTCAGAAATTTCATCTGGAAGAACTAAAAATTTACTAACTTTAATATCTTTTGATATAAAAACATAGTCAGCGAAAGGCATGGCTTCAAAATATTTATAATTACCATTACGTGTTGTTTTAAACTTACTCCCCTTAATCAAGTTTTGCATTTGATCTCCTAATCTTGCGATTGCTTTTGTATCGATATTGAGATTAAAGTCCCCCGCAAGAATCTGGGATTTATTACTATTACTATCTATTATTTCTAATAATCGTTTAGTTTGTAGATCCCTTTCTGGCGTATCTTTCTTTTCATTCTTGGGAACGCCATGAAAATTATGTATTACCAAATTTTTGTCTTTCAGGTAAATAGATTGTAGTAAGCGTGGATAATACCTAGTGCTACCAGGTGTTTGCAAATGCTCTAATTCTTTCACAGTGAGAATCTGTGTTGATTCAATTTTCTCTACTTCTATATCATTACGGATAAAAATAGCAATTCCGATGCCTTGAGCCATTTCTGTGAAATGTCCGACAAAATCAGGTAGCAATATTTTCATTTCTTTAAAAAGATTATTTTTTTCATTTGACTCTTCATTTTGATGCAGATAGTCACCATTTCGAATTTCTTGAAAACAAAAAATATCAACATCTTTTGATTGGTAATCCAAAAATATTTTTAATTCCTCATATTTAATTCCGCACCATGTGTTTAAAGATATTAGTTTCATATGTTTATTGATTGTATTAACTATACCAAAAACCGCCTAAAAGATGATTTTCATAATACTGGCGGGAGGGTGGGATGTAGTTGGAACGATAATGTACGGCGATATTAACCAATCCCATATTATTTGAGCTTAATAATATCTTGCTGACGTTGAGCCATGGAATCTTCAAATATTGCCTTGGTTTCTGAACAACAAAAAGGACGACGCTCAAGCTTTTCATCATTTAACCAAAAATCATACATTTCTTTAACTGGCATCTTCATCGAATAAGCATGATATTTAAATGCCTCATAGCTTGATTGGGCATAAAGAAAATCAAGATCATTAAAGAAAGATAGTAATTTGGAATTTTTATAAGGTTCGTCGTCTCCAAATACCCAATTATCATGTACTGAAACAAAATAAACAATCTGCTTAGATAATTTAGGGTCATAACTCACTTGCTCTAGAATTTTCTTTGCTATTTTGACCCCTTCTACTAAATGAAGTTTCTTTATTTCCTGATTTTTTATATGAGGATTGCGCTCGTCAACAAAAGCATAACCAACATCATGTAAAATAACTAATGGCATTAAAATTGCCATATCTAGATTTAATTTACCAGCTAATAGATTAACCTGTCTAATCATCCAGTCAATTTGATCTAAATCATAAACGCGCCCTTTCTCATAATAAGGGCGTGCTAATTCTAATATTTGATTATAAATATTTTTCATATTTAATTAAATTATATCATACCATTCTAAAATTATACACTTTCTATCAAAAAATAGCCCCAATTTTAAGGCTATTTTATGTATGCGGAGAGGGTGGGACGTAGTTGGAACTTTTTTGCTATCAAAATTAAGCGTTATGTTCTAAAAATACTTAAGTTTTAATATTTTATTAGTATGCTTGATAGTATTGTTATAATAAGATATACTTAGATTATCTAATAATTATATCTTTAAACAAAATATGAAAAATATAGATAGACTTACTGAGCTTGTCTTTACTTTGAGTAGAATAACTAGAGATGGAATTGAAGATAAAAATAATTCTTTGTCTTATATACAATTCCAAACACTATCTTTTTTAATAAGAAAGAAAACTCCTACCATGAAAGAAATATCAGAATATATACACATCACTGCCCCCTCAACTACAATATTGATAGATAATATGGTTAGGATGGAATATATATTAAGAATAAATGATAAAATAGATAGACGCATAATTCGTCTTGAAATTACAAAAAATGGTCAAAAAGAACTAGAAACTGGTTTAGTCGCAGCAAAAAAACATTTAGAAAAAATATTTAATAAATTACCAAAAAAAGATAGAAATGATTTTGAGAGGATTTTAACAAAACTTTATAAAGCATTTAACTAAAATATATGAAAAAAAACATTTTGCTTGTAGATTATTTTTTAATAGTAGCATTTATATTTATAATATTATCAAAATTTATTAATTTCTCTTTTGTAAAAATAATTCAACCAATCTTTTTTGTTCTTATTGTTATTCATATCATTCAGCATTGGAAAATTATTATTTTTTCATTCAAAAAATTATTAAAAAATAAATGAATATCAAAGCTTCTTTCTTTTTAGCAAGAACAACAATTCTTAGGGGAAATAAGGGCACTTTAGCCATGACTATTTTAATCATGACTTTGGCTTATGTTAATTTAATTTTTATTTCATCTATTTTTGGTGGAATTGTAGAAGCTATCAATGAACAGTCTATAAATAATTTGTATGGCAATATTGTCATAACTCCGGCTAGCGATGAAATATATATTAAGAATAGAGACGCTATCAATTCTATAGATACGATTCCTGGCATAGTTGCTAGTTCGGCTCATTATTTAAATAATGCTGTAATTTCTTACGATGAAAATAATGATGGTCGCGATATTCAACGAGGAAAATGGCTCGTCAAATCAGTTGACGTAGAAGATGAATCAAGAGTTACTCAAATTAGCAATTCTATTATTGAGGGGGCGTATTTAGACGATAGCGATAGAAATAACATAGTTGTAGGAAAGGAAATTGCTGGTGGCCATGGCGGGGAGTTGGAGCATCTTAGTTTAGGTGGAGTATATGTTGGCGACGACATAGATGTTCAATTTAATAATGGCACAAAAAGAACTTATAATATTAAAGGTATTTTTTCTACCAAAAATAGCCAGGCAGATCAAATGGCCTTTATTACTACAAAGGAAATGGAATCAGTTCTCCGTGTTCATAATTTAGCCTCAGAGATAATAGTAAAGATTGATGAGAAGGGTCAAGAAGAAAAATATATAACACAAATAAGGCAATCGGGTCTACATGATGAAGATATAAAAACCTGGGAGGACTTAACAGGATTTACCTCTAGTGCTAGTAAGAGCTTTACTATGATTAGTATTATCTTGGGTGTTATTGGTATAATTGTGGCAGGAATTACAATATTTATTATTATTTTTGTTAGTATTGTAAATAAAAGAAAACAAATTGGAATACTGAAAGCTATTGGAATGAAAGAAAATACTATAATTTTATCTTTTGTTATGCAGGCTATCTTTTATGCTGTTATTGGAATTATTCTTGGTATTAGTATAGTTCTATTTATCATTAGACCCTTTTTTATAAACAATCCATTAGATTTTCCGGTTGGCTGGGTATCATTAAAAATAACGTTTAATATTATTAAAATAAGTAATATCAGTCTCATAATAGCAGCTTTAATTGGTGGTTTTATACCAGCTTTTAGGGGCACCAGAGAAAGCATCTTAGATACTATTTGGGGTTAAATTTTATAACATAAATATAAATGATTATCGAGGTAAAAAAATTAAAAAAAACATATGAAGGGAAGGTCCCAACTTATGCTCTTAAAGATGTTAGTTTTGGTGTTAAGAAGGGCGAGTTTGTAGCATTAATGGGACGTAGCGGTTCAGGTAAGTCTACTCTTCTTCATCAACTAGGTCTTTTGGATGCGCCTAGCTCTGGAGAAATAATAATAGATGGAACGAATGTAGTTAATTTTACAAAAAAACAAAAAACTGAATTTCGTTTAAAAAAATTAGGTTATGTTTTTCAATCTTATGCCTTACTGCCAGAATTAACAGCTTTAGAATCAGTTTATCTACCGCTTATGCTTTCAGGGATATCTAAAACTGAGTATATTAAAAAGGCTACTAAGATGCTAAAAAAAGTTGGGCTTGGTGAGCGTATCAACCATTTACCAAAAGAAATGTCAGGGGGTGAACAGCAACGAGTAGCCATTGCAAGGGCCCTGATAAATGATCCGGCAATTTTATTTGCTGATGAACCAACAGCCAATCTAGACACTAAATCATCAGAAACAGTGCTAGCATTATTTAAAAGTCTTAATAGGGAAATTGGGCAAACAATTATCATGGTGACTCATGAGCCAGATGATAAAAAGCATGTTGACAGAGTTGTTTGGCTTAAAGATGGTGTGATAGAATCAGAAGATGCTAAATAATTTGTTAAACAAAAAACAGCTTCACTGGGAAGTTGTTTTTTAATTTGCGGGGAGGGTGGGACGTAGTTGGAACGGTTTTAAATAAAATAGGAACTTATTTTAGCAATTAAAATAACTGCTTCATTAATAATTACCACTGATTTTATAGTGCCCCACAATTTGTCTATTATTGTTTTATCTGGGGTTGTTTTTTTTAACTCTCTTATTAAATCAATTACATCATTGGATGAATCACCATTTTTTTCTAATATTTGTCTAAGTTGGTCTAATAAAATAAATACATCGGAGCCAGATCCTGCATTAGCACCAATAGCTATTGATCCTGGACCAGCTTTTGCATTTTTTCCTATAGCCATTGGTTTGTTAATGATTGTATTTCCCTTTGAATCCGTTGCACCTATTACTACTGAGCCACTCCCAACATCGCCAATTACATTACCAATTACAACCGAATCCTCTCCTACGTTTAAGTTTTGGTTATTATTCATATTTTTATTATATATAAATTTACAAAGCAACAAACTTGCTATTAAAAAATAGTCTTATTTTAAATTTGCAGGGAGGGCGAAATATAGTTGAAACGGTTTTGATATTTTTAATAAAAAAACTAAACCAAGTTTATATTCTATTTTATGACTTTTTTTATTATTTCTCTAAATTTAGCTTTTTTTCTATAAAGTGTAAATATTTGCCACTCTAATATTTTCTTCCCTGTTATTCTTTTGTCTTTTATAAGTTTTTTTAACTGAGAATAAAATAATTCATGTTTATCTCTTAAGGCATACAGGCATAACGATATATAATCATCTGCCATACTCCAATCTTCTTTTATCAAAATTTTCTCAATGTGTTCTTTGGATTTTTTTTGTTTTTTGGCTCCAATACAAAAATTAATTACAATCATTTTTTTTGTACTATCATCTAATGCAAGTTCCTGTGAGACATTATATATTTCTTTGAGATATGTATATTTTTCTTTTTTCACCAACTCGTGTATCAAATCGTTAAGTATGAAATCACTACTATTAAGCTTTTTGTCAGTATATTTTATTTGTGTAGATTGCAAAATAAAACCACCTACATAAAAAGCCAATGCTAAAGAGTTTAATACATATTCCCTGTCTAAAGGAATTTCATTCCCTTTTTTCAAAGATTCTGTACTATATTTTTTTATATATTCCTGATCGGCATTACATGAATTATGAACGATAAGATTACGCGTTTTTATTAATTTATCGAGTTCTTGTAAATGTTCTTGATTATTGGGAAGAATAATTCCCATTTCTTCTTTTAGAATTTTAAACCTATTTCTTATGCCTTCATTTAAAAGAATTGTTTCTATCTCTTTGTCCAATAAATATGTTTTTGCATCATCGATTTTTTCTACTTGGTCAAGCTCTAAATATGTAATCGATTTATTATCAATAGATAGTTTGTCTGGGTTCTTAGAATAATAATACCTAAATATTAATGAAAACATATTATCCATCAATGACACTATAGATACAATTGTATTTTTTAAAAACAATAACTCTTGTTGTGGGTGTTTATCAAGGTTTTCCGCCAATGCACTTAAATCTAGTGCTGTTAATTTTCCATTCTTTGTGTCTATTTTTTTTATTATTTCAATAATCTTTTTTGTAATTGAATAGTCATATTTCTTGGCATAATTTCCAATTACAGAAATTGATATTTCGTGTAACTCAATAGTTCTCTCATACCTATCATAGATAGCTCTAAACTTTTCCCTTACATCTGTCTTCAATTTTTTTTGACATTCTTTTTCTTTTTGACTTTTTTTGAGATAGCCATATGTTTTTTTAAAAAAATGATATATTTTTAAAATACCACAAAAAGCCTAAAATAGCAAAAGTTAGCCAAATTGCCATTGTTTATTATTTATGTCAAAATATAGTTATGACTTTAGAAAGAATTAAAGAAAAACTTAATAAATTTAATCTTGACTTTAAGAAAAATGCAGGTCTTTTGGCTAGTTTTATTATTATCTATGATTATATAGATTTTCTTAAAACAGAGCTTTATTTAAAAGAATTCCTTGCTCCTTTGTTTTCTTATACTAAAGAGCAAATGAATTCATTAATAGATATTGTTCAGAGCCCAGAAAAAGAAAAAGCCTTTGATGAAATAGAAATTGACGCTCTAAAACCTGAAACTATATCCCAATTTCCTGTATTTAAAACTGAATTTGCTAATTGCAAGAAGGCTTTTGAAACTAAAGAAGATATTCATCTTAGGGCTTTATTGTCATTTTATCTCCTTAGTTTGGAATTGGTAACTTTAGAAGTTCAGAATATTAAGGATTGTCAAAAATCAGGAGATACTAAAAAGGCTAATGAGTTAATCGAGAAAATTAAGGATGAGTCTTTCGAAATTATGCCTAATCATAATATTAAGAATTTACAAGAACTAAAACCAATGCTTAGCTCTCAATATCTTAGTATATGCATAGAGCAAATAAATAAGCATATTCTTGATCATATAGATGCTCAGTCAATGTTTGATGAAGAAAAACCAAAATCGGATTTATCTTTTGATGTTGAAAAAAGTATATTGTATATAAAAGATTATAAGATAAAAATCTCCCGAAGTTCCGACCTGCCTATAGATCATTATATTCTTGAAGCCATATTCAATAATGACGATATATACGAAGAAGTCTATTTTAAGGATGTTGATAAAAAAATGGATGAGTATGGTGATTACGATAAAACCAAAGACTGGCGTAAATTCTATCGGGCTTGCGAGCATTTAAATCAGAAGATCCAAGCCGATACTGATGATAAAGTTATTAATTTTATAGAGTCGCACACTGGCAAGACTGCTTGGTGTAAAATTAACCCTAAATATTTGAAATCTTAGCCTAACTAATACAATTTAATATCTCTTACCCGTAAATTGGGGTAATAGCCTTTACGTAAACTACTAATAGAGACAATATTAGTAGTTTTTTTATGGCTAAATATGATCAAAAATTAATAACGAATGCTCAAGAATATTTTAGTAAACGATATGGACGAGCAATTACTCCTGATGAAGCTGAGTCTTTTTTAAAGTCTTTATTAAATTTATATAACTCCTTTTATTCAAATAAATAGCTCTTTTTTCTTTTCGCTTATTTCCGCCTTAGGCGGTAAGCGGAAAGAAAAGGTCATCCTTGTTAAGAGAACTCTTAATTAGAAAATAATATATGAAACGACAAGATAATAAGTATTTTTCCAACAAAAAAGTGGTTAAATCAGGCCCGTTATTAGAAATATATCATTTTGATAGAGATATTAATTTGGGCCAATCTATTAGGCATATCAAAACGGACGAAGAAAAGGCCTTGGAGGGCGATAAGCCCAAATCTAGTTCAGAGGAAAAACTTAAATCTTCAGCTCGTAGAGCGAAGAGGATGATTAAAAGACTTATCATGTCCAATTGTTTTGTATGGTTTAAAAATAATGGTGATTCATATCTGCCTATTACTTTAACTCTCACTTTTGCGGAAAATATAACTGATATAAAGCAAGCTAATTATGAATTTACTAAATTTATTAGACGTCTTAATTACGAAACCAATGCAATTGAGAATAAATCTTTAAAGCAAAGCAATTTAAAATATTTAGCTGTTTTCGAATTACAAAAAAGAGGAGCTATTCATTATCATATGATTTTTTTTAATCTGCCTTATATTAAAGGTGTTTATAGGCGAATGTATAAAATATGGGGGCAAGGCAGAATCATGATTGGCGGAAAAGATAAGATCTTTAAAAAAGTTAAAGACCAAAAGCATCTTGAAAAGATTATTTCTTATTTTATTAAATATATTCAGAAATCTGTTTTCGATAATAATTTTCATGGCAAAAAGAAATATATTACTAGTAAGGGCTTATTAAAACCTCAAGAGAATTCTTCTGCTGAAGTAGTAAATTTTATAGAGTCCATTCTTCCTGCTGAAATTTTGTCTTATATGTGGGACGGTCAGGCTGAATATTATCAAAAAGATCCTCTTGGGGATTTAGGAAAACCAAAAAACTTTATAAAGTGGTTTAATTATTATCAATATAATTTATCTGATAAGCAGGATCTTAATAAAAAAATAAGCCAACTATTAGTTGGCTTTTCTATGGATGATGTTGATTTTTAACTTATTCTTTGATAGATTAATAGTATTGACCTCAATTTATACTATTTACTCAAAAGCCTTTTTTATAGGTTTATATTTGCCGTTCGAAATGGGCAGTTCTGCTTAACGACAAATTAGCTTTTGGGCTAGTTTTAAGTTGAGGTCAATCAGGACTGTCCTTTTTGAATAAAAAAAAGCCATCGGCTCTACAAAATATAATTGAAAGTGCTTTGTGTGCAAGGAATTTTTTTAATCCCACTTTCTTTTCTTTTCGCTTATCACTACTCAGAACTATTTTGTAAAACTGATGGCAACCTTATAAACCGCTGTCCCTATTTCGAGGAACTCGATAATCCGGTCAGCTCTTATCACGGTTAATTAAATACTAATGTTTTAAAACTAATATGTCAATGAATGAAAAGTCTATAATTAAATACGCTCTCTATTGCCGAAAATCTACTGAAGATAGCAGTAGGCAAATTCTCTCCCTAGATTCACAAGAAAAAGAATTGCTATCTTTGGCTAATGATTTAAATTTAGATGTTGCTTATACTTTTAGGGAAAGTAAATCGGCCAAGAAGCCAGATAATCGTCTTCAATTTTCTGAATTAATTAAATTAATAAAAAAAGGAAAGATCAAAGGTATCCTTTGTTGGAAGATAGATCGTCTCTCTCGTAATCCTATTGATTCAGCAACTATCCAGTGGCTATTACAACAAAATGATTTAGATATAATCCAAACTATGGAAAAACAATATTTGCCTGGAGATAATGCTCTTTTATTTAATGTTGAAAGCGGAATGGCCAATCAATATATTCGGGATCTATCAACTAATGTCAAAAGAGGTATCAGGGCTAGTTTAGAGAAAGGTCATTGGCCTAATTTAGCTCCTATTGGTTATTTAAATAAAGACGGTAAAGTTATCATTGATTCTAAGAGAGGTAAATATATAAAGAAAGCTTTTGAATTATATGCAACTGGAAAGTATAGCTTTAAAGCAATCGCAGATATTTTATTTAAAGAAGGTTTTAGAAGTAGGGCTGGTAATAAATATCATAAAAGTAAAATTCATAGAATTTTAGGGAATTCTTTTTATTGTGGCTTAATGGTCAAAGATGATCAAACTTATTTAGGAAAATATAAACCAATTATTTCTAAAAAACTATATGATAATGCTCAAGAGGTTATTAATAAAAAGTCTCATGTTAAACATCAAACTATCCCCTTTGCTTTCCGTGGAATATTAAAGTGTGCTAATTGTGGTTGCCAATTAACTGCTACCAAAAAGAAAGGTCATCTAATTTATTATTATTGTACTAACGGAAAAGGTATTTGTGATGAACATAAAGCCTATATAAAAGAAGACTCTCTCTCCAAGGAGTTGGGTCATATTTTTGATAATTTAGTCTTTGACAATCAAATAGTAAACCTAGTTTATCGAGCTAAGCTCCAAGAGGGAGAAATCTCCTCCTCTTTTCTACAGGAATGCTCTCTCAGCCTGCATAGCAGGCTACAGGAAATTGATGGACGCAAGAAAGCTCTCCTAGACGCTTACCTTGATAGAATCGTTGCAGTCGGGACTTATAGGTCTAAGAATGCAGCTCTTGAGAGCGAAATTGTTCTTATAAATAAGGATCTTGAAGAGTTAGAATTAAAGAAATCAACTCAAGATAATGTTACTTTGGAACGGATAAAAAACTTCTTTTTAGCCCCAAAACAAATGAAAAAGGAGTTTTTTAAAGCTTTACCCGACAAACAGAGAGAAACTCTAATTTCTCTACTTTGGAACGTTGAAATGAGGAATAAAAAAATCGCTAATATTTCATTTAAACAGCCTTATGATGTGCTGTCTAAAATCGAAAATAAAAGCGATTTTGATTCAATGCGGAGAGGGTGGGATTCGAACCCACGGTCGGCTCTCACCGACGACGGTTTTCAAGACCGTTCCATTCGACCACTCTGGCACCTCTCCTGATTTATCTATTTTTATCTATTTTTAGAAAAAAAGCAAATTTTTAGGTATATTTAGATATTTAATAATATTTATAGTGTGTAGTAAGATTTTTTAGATAAGTAATTAATGCTTTAAAAGTGATTTTTTAGTATATCAATTGCTTGACGAAAAGCTTTGCCACGATGATTAATTAAAATTAATTCTTCTGGACCACATTCAGCATTAGTTTTTTTATAATCAAATTCTTTGGCTAAAAATATAGGAGCATAGCCAAAGCTTTTGTTACCAATTGGCTCTAAAGCTACTTTTCCGTGCCAATCGCCAAAGGCTGTATCAATAAATTTAGTTTGGGGATTATAGACAACAACCGCGCAGCGATAATAACAACCTCGCTGTTTTAGAGGAACTCCCTCCATTGCCATTAATAATTTATTATAATTACTTGTATCATTTCCTTCTTTAGAATATCTAGCTGAATAAATACCGGGGGCACCATCTAAATAATTTACACAAAGACCGCTGTCATCAGCTAGAGTTAGCATATTAAGCTTATCACCGGCTACAGTAGCTTTAATTTTAGCATTACCTTCAAAGCTATCTGCGTTTTCAATAATTTCTAAATCTTTAGTTTTTTCTGGAAAATCAAACAGAAATTTAGGTTCAAAATCGGTACCTTGAAAAATTTTTCTAATTTCTTTAGCCTTTCCTGTATTATTAGTGGCAATTAAGATCTGTTTCATAATATTTAGCATAACAAAAAACCGCCAAAAAGGCGATTTTTAAGATAGGGATGGTGTTATAGGTTTTTATATAAAGATATTGCTTTAATAACTTCTTCTTTAATGCCGTCAATACAGTCAAATGATAATATTTCTTCTTTGTTGATCCAGGCATAATCAGTGAAGGCACCTTCTTCTATTTTTACTTCTCCGGATTTATATTTGACGGTGAATTTCTGCATCATCACAGGCATTTCATCTGGTCTTATGTAGCCCACGCTATTTATATAATAGAACTTATCATGTATTTCAATGCCAGACTCCTCTAAAACCTCTCTTTTTAATAAATTTTCTAGAGCTTCTTCATAATCATACACATCTCCATTCATTCGAGTTGGGTTATTTATGTCAAAATCATTCCATTCTAACTTTCCCCCAGGAACGCAGTATTTATTAGGATGAACTTTTTCAGTGGCGCTTCTTTTTAAAATTAAACATCTTTCATCCGCTTCTCTATAAATGATGGCATTAGCTAAAAAATAGAAGAGTTTGTCTTTTTTGGCATTGTCTATGCTTATTTTTGTGGCTTTCATATTTATTTTTGTTTGATGTATTAAAATTATAACTTTTTATCAATCTCAAGAAACTTCTCCCATAACTGATGGAATTCCGTATAACCTGCTTTTTTGTTGAAATGTCCAGCGTTAGGTACAAAAGATAGATCGACTCCCAAGTGCTTAGCTAGAGCCTCTCCATTGCCCAGGGAAACATAGGGGTCGTTATCAGAATGAAATACAACAAAGTTTTTAGCATTTTTCTTAATAGTTTTCCAATCAAAATTAAATCCGGTAAAGCTGGAATCTCTATCATAATTAAAGAGTGGCTTGATTCCGATGGGGGTTCCTGTTAAAAAGGCTGCTTTTATTGGGTGTTTTAACTTCTCTAATGTTTTGAGAGTAAACACTCCTCCCAAACTGTGACCAATAATAATAGAATCTTCATTAATATATTCTTTATATCTATCTAAAACTTTATTCCATTCACTAATTTTAGCAGGGACTATTGGTGGAGAGGGAAATTGAGGCACAAAAACCTTGTGCCCTTTATTTTCTAATTTTTCTTTTAACCAAGGAAACCAATTTTCTTCAGGATAGCCTTCGGTACCATGGAAGATAAATATGTTGTTCATATAATTATATGATATCAAAAAAAAGATAAAATTTATAGTTTATCCTGTTATTATTAAAAATAATTAAAAAAATCACCTTTAATTAAAGAAGGTGATAAATACTTTGCAAGGTTTGGACTAAAAGGAGGTTAATTTTGGCCAGCGAATTATCTTATAGTCTGGTTGAAGGGCAAAATCACCTTCATTTTTCAAGCATTTCTCTGGAAATGGTATCAATATTTAATTCCTATTTGATAGAAATGGCTCTACGGGTTTCTTTCCCGAAATTACCATCTATTTTTATTCCATGATCTCTTTGAAAATTTTCAATGGTTTTTTTAGGAGTTTACAGTAGTGTTTATTCATCTCATACCCAGCATAATAGCTAGTGGCCCTAAATAAGGTTTTGATGAAAAAAATTCCTATTCCTCCGCTTATACCGTTATCTTGATTATGTCCAGGATAATTGTAATAGGGAGGTAATAATGCAACGAAAGGTTTTGGTTTCATTTTTTGATGCTTTTTGGTGATATTAATTTATAATGAATGAATTTCTATTTAAGCATAAAATTAAATTAGTGTCATTTTTTTGAATTTACTTGAGGACGAAAATAAAAAAACTAGCAGGTTAATTGGCGATGTTGTTTTATTAGCTTATAATAGCTACTCTTTATCTTATCGGAGTGTAGATGAGGCAGAATACAAAAAGGCAGTTATACTATTCTATGAACAGAATAATGCTGCTTATTTCAAAGAGCTATTTATTAAACAGTATAAATTTGCGGTTAATAATTACTTCTTAGTACGGATTGGTAAAGCATAATAAAAAACACCCCTGTAAAACTTAATGGTCACGGGGGTGTTTTTTAAATGCGGAACGTAATGGATTGCATTATAATTTTTTGTTACCATTTTTTAATACGCTATTCATTTCTTTAAAGAGCTTGTTATAGTATTAAAATTTAATTTATCTAACTTGCTTTTTATTTCTTCGTCGCTTAACTTCTCGGTAAAATAGATGGTTTGCAAATCCTCCTGTTTATCCAATCTTGCTATTTCCCAGTTATTTATAATATTCGCTTTGCTAATTGTTTTTCTAATCTCCTTTTGTTTTACCAGATTTAATACTTCGTTTATATTGATTTTTAATTTATTTATTATCATCACAAAATCATAATAATCACGATATCTCGCACGATCACTCATGGCGCGAATCTTTTCCGCTGCAATCTCTCTGATATCCATTACTCGTACTTTTGTTTTAACTCCGTAAATATTTTCGTAATTTAGTTTAAGGGGTGGTAAAACTACATTTTGCAAAAAATCAATTTCTATTTTTAATGAATTAGCTTGTCCAAGAGGACCTGTATATTGTAACTTTTCTATTTTTATCGTAGCGTTTGAAACATAATCTTTTTTTATTTCTAAAAAATCAAAATCAGAAAAAATATCTTTGATTTCATCTAATTCTATTTTTGTCGCATCACTTGAAAAATCCAAGTCTTCAGAAAATCTTAGTTGGGGAAGGTAAACATGGTTTAGAGCTGTTCCTCCTTTAAATATTAGTTTATCTGCTACAGCAGACCCAAATATAATTTTTGAAATTACTGCCAAAAAATAATCTTTTTCAGCAATTGCTAAAGGATATTTAAATTTTTGCCTATTAAATATAGTTAATTGACTCTTTGTAATTAACTGTATATTTTTATTGAACATAATATGGTTATTAGTTTTTTGCAAAATGCTTGTCTGTGTATATTCTCCACTTGGCATTAAACGCATCACTTTTTAATGTCATAAAGCTATGATTTTTGTTGTCTTTAACTGTTTTATATAATTCACTTGAATCAATGTTTGCTATATCTAAAACTACACCAAGCATTCTTTTTGTTGTTATTGAACAATCCTGGCTGATTTCTATAAGTATTTGTATATCAAAATCATTTTTATAGTTTTTTAGTTTTTCAATAACTAAATCAATATCGTGTGCTGTTCTTCTGTAAGTTAGGAAATCCATAATAGCTTTTTCCTTGGATGCAATTTTTACAAGTTGACCATCAATGTTGTATTCTTTAAAATCTTTAAATAATTCTTTTTTTGTCTTTATATATTTAAATACCCAGTCAGAAAATTTTCTTGTGTATGTTCTTTTGTTTCCTATGGAGGTAATGACTCTTAAATATTGATCAAACAAGCCATGGTGTTGTAGGGCTCCTTCAAATGATATATATGAATTATTGTCTATAATTTGGGCAACTGTTAACTGACTCAATTCGATGCTACCACGTCCTGAAATATCAGAAATAACAAAAACACCTCGCTTAATTCTGATGAGCCAGCCTTTTTTAACTAAATTTGAAATAAAATTCTTTATTTCTTGTTTTCCTCTATTTTTACCTAGCTTTTCGTGAATATTATTAGAATTAACCACGTTTCCATGTTCTATGATTAATTTTTCTATTATTTCAAGTTCTTTGCCAGATAATGTTGTAGTGTATGTTTTGTTCATAAGGTAATATGATTTATAGTACTTTCTATACAAAGTATACACTATATTGTAGAAATATGTCAAAAAACACAAGCGCCCAAGGCGAAGCTCTACCAAGTTATAGTATTTATAGTATGGGGAAGAATTTGCTAAAAAAAGCTGTAGCTTATAATATTAAATTGATAGAGATTAATTTTAAAAATAGTAATTGATTTTCTAAATTATATGCAAACACAATACAGTTTAGATAAAATTAAATTTGCTACTGACCCTGCAACATTTGAGAGGGCAGTATATCTATACGAAAAAGGGAAAGTAATTAATTTTAAAAAAGAGCTGAATGGATTTTTTGCAATGGTTATTGGGACAAAATCATATAGTGTTTATGTGTCCAAAACACATTTTGATCGAGGTGATTGTAATTGTTATCTTGGGCAGAGAGAGATTCTTTGTAAACATATGGTGGCAGTGGCAATTTTTGCTGTCATGGATGACAAACAGCTTAAAGATGAAGATAAGGAAATTGTGAGTAGTCCTGGGTGTGGTAATAAATTAGGAGAGTTAAGTGGAGAAGCATTGTCAGCAATAAAAAAAGATATAACTTTAGCATTGAGATATATTAAGGGATACGTTGGTCCTTCGCGAACATGGTTTGTTTATCAGGGTTCACTTGACGAGGGATGTGCTCGATTATCAAAAATTGTATCTGGATTGCCAGTTAGTTTACAGACGGCGAGAATATTAATTAATATACTTTTACGACTGGATAAGAAACTTTGTTTAGGTGGAGTTGATGATTCAAATGGTACGGTGGGAGGATTTATATACGGTGTTGTAATCATGCTTGAAGAATATGTTAGACTAGATCCAAAGTGTATTAAATCATTTGAAAAATTATGTAATCAAAGTACATGTTTTGGCTGGGAGGAGTCGTTGATTAAAATATTTGATGAACAATAATAATATTTTTAACTTACAGTCTCTTTGTTTTTGTCTTATCATTTAAAAACCCCTGTAAAAACAGGGGTTTTTAAATGCGGAACGGACGGGGGTCGAACCCGCGACCTCCTGCGTGACAGGCAGGCGCTCTAACCAACTGAGCTACCGCTCCAAAATTAAGATAATACTGCTATTGCAGTACTGGGAAAATCTTAGCAAAAAGATCTCAGCTTGTAAAGACTTTTTATTAAAATAATTAAAGTGCCCCCAAAGGGAATCGAACCCCTATTTTAAGCTCCGGAAGCTTACGTTTTATCCATTAAACTATGGAGGCGATATTTGCGGTTTAATTATAGATAAGGCCACTTTATTTAGCAAGTTGACGCTTGTTCTTGTTAGGGCTTGACTTATTTCTCTGAGTACTCTATAATGGATAATAATTATCTGTTAATAAATATTATCCATTATAATATGACAGTCAAACCGCAGGAGCTACAAGCTCGAATGGAAAATTTTAAAAAAGTTTGTCGTCAAAATAAATTACCACAAACTCCACAAAAGTTAGCCATTTTTCGGACTTTAGCCAGATCCTGCACCCATCCCAGTCCTCAGGAAATCTACGACCGCGTTAAGGAGAAATTTACAAATATTTCTTTAGCTACGGTATATAAGAATCTGAAGAAATTTACTGTTTTGGGTTTATGCATTGAAATTCCAATTCCTGGAGAAGCTAGCCGTTATGACGCCAAGTTAGAAATTCATGGCCACGCAGTTGATACTGATACCGGCCTAGTTCATGATCTAGAATTGCCAAAGGGATATAATCATTTTACTCAAGTAATGGGTAGAAGGGTAAAACAAATGCAGTTGACTTATTATATTTAGAAAATAATTTTATATTAAATTTAAATCAAGTTGCTCCCGATTTTAAAGGGGTGCAAGCTTATAAGGATGGAGAATTTAAAACTATCAGTTTGGCTGACTATGCTGGTCGCTGGTTAGTGTTGTTCTTTTATCCTCGTGATTTTACCTTTGTCTGTCCGACTGAACTGCGTGGTTTTGCTAAACACACAGACGAGTTTCAGTCACTTAAATGCGAGCTTTTAGCCGCTTCGACTGACTCAGAGTATTCTCATAAAAATTGGTTTGAAAAAGATCTTCCTCAAGTTAAATTTCCTGTTCTAGCTGACACAACCCAAGCTTTAAGTAAGGCTTATGGTGTATTAAACGAAAATGATGGTTCTGCTGAACGAGGTTTATTTATTATTGATCCGGAAGGAAAAATCAGATATATTTTAGTATCATCTGGTTCAGTTGGCCGTTCGGTTACCGAAACTCTACGCGTCTTGACTGCTTTACAAAGTGGCGATTTATGCCCTATGGAATGGCATCAGGGCGAAGATACTTTAGGCAAGGCTTAATTATGTTTAGCTTTGATTAAAATATAGAAAAGACCTCTTTAGATAGAGGTTTTTTTGCTTGCTAGATTAAAATTATATTTATGTGCTATTATTTTTGTATAATCTAAAAGTATAAATTATAATTTATTCTTAATTAGCATATGAAACTAAATATTCTAAATAACGAATTCCGTTTTTGGCGAGGTTTAATTAATATGTGGTCCATACTATTTTTTACCCTTATTATCTTTGATTTTCTCTATGCCAATGCCTACTCCAGTGCTTTAAATGCCATCGCTACTATCTATGTCAGTATTTTGGCTATTTATGTGAGTAATAAGGAGTTTGAGCGTTGGTATGACCGCCATCAGGAGAGTCATCCTGGTGAGGTATTTGTTATTATGTGGACGGGAATCGTTATTTCTCTATTAGCGCTAGATTTTATTTATGGAGCAGCCTATGAATTGTCTTCTTCAGTTATCTCGGCCTATATTGCCGTACTCACTATTCTGGTTATTACCAGAAAGTCAAAAGAACTATATAGTTTACAAAAGAAGAGGAAAAGAAAAAAGACTATATCTAAAGCCAAATAAAAAAAATCTTCCAATTTGGAGGATTTTTTATTTAACAAGCTAAGCTGCTATTTTTTTTAATAATTCTGGTAAGGCTGCGCGCATGGCTTCTTCACCAATTTTAACCATTTCTTCTCCTTTGCCATTTAAAAAATATCTTTTCCAACTGGAATGTTGTCCTAAATGAGGTTGGATAATAATGTCAGCTTGCCTAAGAGAATGTTTAGTTAGATAACACTGTATGATCTCATTTGTTCTTAGGGCAACTTCAGTAACACTCGGTTCTTTTTTCTTGAACCGAATAGGTGTTTGAAAATTGTTTAGATTTACGGCAATGACAATATCAGCCCCCATTTGTTTAACCACATCGTCAGGCACAGGATTAGTCAGTCCGCCATCAACTAAAATTTTATCTTTCCAGGTAATTGGCTTAAAATATCCAGGGATAGCCATACTGGTACGAGCAGCAAAAGCTAAGGAGCCGGAATTAAAGACTACCGGTTCGGCTTTAATTAAGTCAGTCGCTACAATGTTTAGAGGAATCTTTAAATCATTGAAATTAGCTTTATTTAGCCATATATTTAACATCTTTTCTAATTTTTTTCCTTTAATTAATCCTCCTGAAAAAGAAGCATCTAAAAAGCTAAGCATTTTTTCTTTTCTCTTACCAATGGTAAATTCTCTTAAAGTATCAATATCTTGATAGAGGGCATAATGAGCCCCTACCCAAGCACCAACACTAGTACCAGCAATATAATCAATTTTAATATTATTCTCTTCCAATACTTTAATCACACCAACATGGGTTAGTCCGCGTACTCCGCCTGATCCTAAAGCTAGCCCGATTGTTTTTCGTTTAGCCATAAAGGTAAATATTATTAACTTATGTATTATATCACTAAATTAGAGATGACAAATATTATTTAAATTATTTGTCTAGTATTGGTGATATTTTCTTGGTGAATGGGCCTTTTATATATAGAAAAGGATGCCTTGATGATGGCATCCTTTTTGGCTTAGAAAAGTATTAATAAATAAGAAAAAACACCCCGCAGGGTGTTCTTATACTACCTATAGTTCGGTGACGGCACACGTCACTTACTCTTTAAATCTTCCTATAGGACTTAAGTACTTATCTTTTATCAGATATATTAAAAATAATCAAATAGATGTTCTAAATGTTGTTTTTGGAAATTTTATTGACTTAACAATATGTAGATGATTATAAAAGTCAGATGTTTTGTGAAAACATTTTCTTCTAACACAATTTGCAACTAAACCTGCCATTTAAACTGCTTTACATCCTTTAGAATCATGATATTCAATGATAAGATTTTTAGTAAAGCCCCATGTTTATAAACTCCAAAATTATTTATTTCTAAGTATTTTGTATTAATATTATGATGCGGGGAGAGTGGAACGTAGTTAGAACTTTTTTATTTAAAGTTAAAAAAAAGAGCTCTTAATACAAAAGGGCTCTTAGTTATTATTTTTTTTAACTACAAAATAAAAATAAAAAGAGGTTATGAGCAAAGAACCTAATATATCAATTATATAATGTTGTTTAACAAATATAACTGATAATACAATAATTATTCCCCAAGCTATAAATAGATATCTTATTTTCCCCACTATACCTAAATAAGGAGAGATTAATAGGGTTAAAAAGATAAAAGATACATGGAGACTCGGTAAACAATTTTGTGGATTGTCGCAGCTCAATAAAAATTTATTTACTAAACATAAAGAGTTGATATCATATGTTCTAGGATATTCAACTGGATAAACAATAAACACTAAGGCGTGAATGAGAACTAGTCCAGTCATTAAGAGTGTGAACTTTTTAGCCCTCTTTTTAATTAATAGACAAAAAATGATAGTATAGATGACCCAAGATACGTAAGGAATCATCCACCATTCATTCATTAAAGTATTTTTTTCAAAAGGAAACAACGGTAATTCGTGTGGGGTAAACAAATTTATGTTGTTTGTGACAAAGTAAATTATTCCCCACAGTAATCCCCAAAAAAGTATGTTTTTTATTTTCATTTTCCTGTTTTTTAAAGATTAACTTAATTAACCTTATTTTTTAAAGATCCGTTTATTAACTAAAAAGCATACTAAAATAGTATACTTTTGTCAATATGCGGAGAAGGGGGGATTCGAACCCCCGAAGGGCTTTCACCCTTGCCGCTTTTCGAGAGCGGTGCCTTCAACCAACTCAGCCACCTCTCCAGGTGTTATTTAACTAGTTTCTTTATATCCTTATCTGATAATTCACGATAACTTCCTTGGGGAAGTCCGCCTAGTCCTAATTCACCAATATTAACTCTTTGTAAGTCGGTTACTTTTAAACCCATACCAGAAAACAGACGACGAATATGACGTTTCTTACCTTCACTTAAAGTCACTGCCCAGCGATCACCTTCACGACGAATACTTTTGGCGGTTAACATTTCACCATCTTCACTGCGAATACCATCTTTAGCCCGGGCATAAAGCTTACGCTCGGTTAATTCCATACGATCTTCTCCGGCAAAGTGAACCAAATATTTCTTATCATGACTAAAACGAGGATGAGTAATTTTATAGGCTAAGTCACCATCATTGGTAAGGAGGATTAAACCACGACTCTCTTTATCTAGGCGTCCGGCAATAATTAAATTTTTATACTTCTCTGGCAAAAGACTGAAGATATTATCTTCATTGGCAAAACTACGAGTGGTGCAGGTATAACCAATCGGTTTATTGAAGGCAATAATTAAACGTTTATTAGCCATGGCACTATCAATTATTTTGCCACTAACTCTAATATCTTCATCTCCTTCAACCATTACCCCTACCTCTGCTTTCTCACCATTAATTTTTACCCGTCCAGCTCTAATTAAATCTTCGGATTTCCGACGACTAGCCACTCCGGCTTGAGCTAAGAATTTTGTTAAATATATCATACAGTTTTTTTATTCTTTATGTTTATAATTCCTAAAATAGCAATCATTAACCAAAATACTATTGCTAAATCATTTTTAAAATAGGGCACATCAACTAATCCGTGAATAACAACTGCACTCATGGCGCCGATTAAGCCTAAGGTAATATTTCTTTTTTCTCGGCTTAAGGTTTTTAGGAGTCTTAGAGCATCGTAGTAGTAGCGAGCGATTAGCCACATAAATAGCAGGGCACCAAATAGAGTAATCTCCGTCCAGAAATTTAAAAAGATATTATGAGGATAGAGATAGATTTCTACCGGCTGCCAAACCTTGGCCCGATACTCAGCGTCCCAAACAACATGGCGGTGAAATTCTGGATCATCATTTTTCACAAATATTCCTTCCTGATGAAAAGGGGCGACTGTTTCTTGATAATTGTTTAAGCCGGCTCCGCTTAGAAGCTTGCCATCATTTAACATTTCCATTGTCTCTGTCCACTGTTGGCGTCTAATTTGTCCGCTTAAATCCATTAGGGTAGCTTTCTGTTTAAGATAATTCCAGGCGGGATTATATAAACTAGTGCCAACAATAGCTATAATCATTAGACTAAGGGCAATACGTCGGCTGTGTTTGTTGGCCAATAGGGCTACGATAAAGCTGGCACCGGCTATTGCAATTAAAGCACCTTCGGAGCGAGCAAAAACAATGGCTGCTATTGAGGTGAGAATGGTGATAATTAGAATAATCTTTTTTCCGGCTGTAATTAACTTAGTTTTTTTGGGATAGGAAAGTAGGAGACCGAAGATAAGAAAAATTATTGGGGCTAAATATAGACCGATAGCATTGGGATAGGCAAAAACTGAGGTGACGCGCCGCTGAGAAAGTTGTGCCCAGAAATCATTGAAAATATAGAGACCGGTAATTTGTTGAAAAATAGCGATTAAACTAATAAAGGCGGCTGATATTGCCAAAGGCCAGAGATATTTTCTATTTGAACCCTGACCTCGGTTTAAAATAACAATGTAAAGTATTATTGGCTCAAGAAAATAGGCTTTAAATATACCTAAGGCACTATTATCAAAACCAGCAATGGCTAAACCGGTCCAAGCGGCGATAAGAATAGCAACAATTTCTAGGGAATAGGGATAGCGTTGCTTTCTATTTTTCCAATCTTGCTTTCTGTATCTTTGCCAAGGCTTATCTTTGATAAACCAAATCACAAAACTAATTAAAATCATTAGCTCCAGCAAGGTTACCGGCACTGGCCCTAGATGCCAACGGATTAAATATGAGGGAAGAGTGGCCAGCACAATAAAAAGAGCCCAGTCTAAACGTAGAATAGCAATGAAGGTAAATAGGATTAGGCCAGTAATCATCAGAATATCCATATAAATAAATTATAGCACGAATTAAGTCGCTGTCGATTTGCTTATGTTCTAACAAAAACCGTTCCCCGGCCACTAGGCTGACGGAACGGTTTTATGAAAAACTCTTAGATTTTAGTTAGCTCTTTCAACATATTCACCAGTTTCAGTATTGATACGAATAACATCACCTTCTTCAATAAACATTGGCACATTAATCTTCGCTCCTGTTTCAATTTCAACCTGCTTATTAACGTTACCAGCAGAATTACCCTTTACTCCCGGAGGAGCGCTAATAACTTTGAAGTCCATTTTAATTGGTAGGTCAATTGCAACTGGACTGCTATTGAAGTAAAAGACATTCACTGTTGTTCCTTCTTTTAGGAATTGCATTTTATCACCAATATCTTCAAGCGATAAACCAAATTGCTCAAAACTTTCATTGTCCATGAAATAAGCTTCATCCTTATCCTTATACATAAAATCAGCTTTCTTATTTTCTGTTTCTGCTTCTTCTGCTTTCTCAGCACCTTGGTAAGTTCTTTCTAAAATATTACTGGTAATTAAGTTACGACATTTTACCTTTAAAACGGCGCCACCACGCCCCATTTGATGATGGTCAGCTTTAACAATAATATAAGGCTCGTTATTTAAAAGAATAATTCGGCCGCTTTTAATTTCGTTAAAATTTAACATATTTTTCGGCTTAATTTATAGTAGCGAGCTTATTTATGGGTTGACGCTAGCAAAGACATAACGCGAGCTCTTTTGATAGCTTGGGTTAATTTGCGTTGATGCCAAGCACAAACACCGGTACGGCTGCCTGGTAATATTTTCATGTAGAAATTTATGAAACGGCGTAGGGTGCGGACATCTTTATAGTCAACATCAAGCTGGTTTACGCAAAAAAAGCATTCTTTTGGTTTTTTATTACTCATATAAGATTAGTATTAATCGTTTATTTTTTTAGAAGGGAATATTTTCAACGCGGATTTCTTCTTCTTCGTCAGCGTTGATTACAGGAAGTTCTTCTTTGGCTTGATTGTTGGCTGGTGTTTTAGCACTGAAATTACTGTTACCAGTTGCAGCATTATTGCTACCAGCTTTATCTAGCATAATCATGTTGTCTAGAACAATTTCGGTGCGATATTTTTTAACACCGTCTTGTCCGGTCCAGTCGGTTGTTTGTAGGCGTCCTTCAGCATACATCTTTGAGCCCTTTTTAAGATATTGAGCACAAATTTCTGCTAATTTTCTCCAAGCAACAATGTTATGAAATTCAGTTTTTTTCTGTTGTTGTCCAGCAGTATCTGTCCAAGTGAAGTTAGTGGCAACGCTAAAAGAAGTAACATTTTGGCCGGATGGGGTAGTCCTCATTTCAGGATCACGGGTTAAATTACCAATGATCATGGCTTTGTTTAAGTTCATAGATTTAGAACTTAACTTTATAAACGCGCTTATAAAATTAAGAAAATTAGTTTATAAGAGGTCTTTGGCAGTAATAATACCCTCTAACTTCTGATCTAGATCTTTTAATTCAGCTTTGCTGCTTTCTTTCTTGTCTTCTTTTTTTTCTTCTTTCTTATCTACTACTTTAGAGATTTTTTCTTTGCTGCTTGGCTTCTCTTCTTTCTTATCACTTTTTGAAGCTTGGGTTTGTTTTTCTTTGATGGCTAAACGTTCGGCGTCTGTTACAACGGGAATACTGATGATTTGATGGCGTAGAACTTCGCTTGATAAGCGTAAGACGTGATCAATCTTAGCAAGGGATTCACGATCAATATCAAATTCGCATAGACTGTAGTAGCCATAATGATTTTGCTTAATAACGTAAGCAAGTTTTTTCTTGCCCCAGAATTCACTGAAGACAATGGTGGCTCCGTTTTCAGTAACGATGCCTTCTACCTTGGTGACAATGCTTTTAGCTTCATCTTCCGTAAAATTATTAGGAATGATGAAAAGCATTTCATAACGACTTAATCCGGATGGTTTGCTTTTAGACATAATGTAACATAAGAGTAGTAAAAATGATTTAAATTTAAGTTAACATTTTTATTAACTCCGATTATTAAACAAAAACCCAAGTATTCAAAGATGTTGGGTTTCTTAGAATACCTTTAATTCCGTCATTCGAAAAAGCGGAATTATTCTAATTCAAGATTAGAATATGGGAAAGATATATATAATATTTTTTTGTGCCTTTAATTTATCATGAAGCTTGAAAAAATGCAAGAGTTAGGGCATTATGTAGGTATATGGATTATGCTTTTATTTTAGGGACACATCCAAGCTGGTCGGTAGCAGAATTACTGGCTGTTTTAGGCGAAAACGAAACATTTTGGGAAAATGAGCGAATTTTTGTTAAGAAAAATACTGAGATTAATGCCGAGCACCTAATGTTAAACCTAGGTGGAGTCTTAAAAATTGCTGAAATTGAGCTAGAATTAGCAATTAATACTCCGATGGCTGATTTAGCTAAGCAATGTGTTCAATTACTAATTAAAAAGGCCAATCGAGGCAAAGGTAAATTGGTATTTGGTTTATCTGATCAAGGAATTGGTGGCCATATTCAGGTAGAAAAATTGGGTCTTACTATTAAAAAGGAGCTAAAATTAACAGAAATTTCTTCACGTTTAGTTACCAGCCGTGAAAAAGAATTATCCAGTGTTGTTGTTGGTCAAAATAAACTGTTAAGCAAGGGGGCAGAATTAATTCTCTATCGTCGCGAACAAACTTTAGTTATTGCTCGCACTTTAGCTATTCAACCATATAAAGAATTATCACGGCGTGATTTTGGTAGACCAGTGCGTGATGATCATTCTGGTATGTTACCGCCAAAATTAGCACAAATGATGATTAATTTTGCCGGACAAATGTCACCGGACGGTCAATTACTTGACCCCTTTTGTGGCTCTGGCACGGTTATCAATGAAGCTATGCTTATGGGTTATACTAATTTAATGGGTACAGATTTGTCGGAAAAAGCGATAAAAGATAGTCGCGTGAACGCTGAATGGTTGCGTGAACTATATGATTTAGAAACTAGAGCTAAGTTTCATATTAAAAATGCTACTCGCCTAGATCAATTCCTAAAACCGAAAACAGTTGACTCAATTATTACCGAGCCCTATCTCGGTCCTCAACGTGGTTTAAGTGATATTGAAAATGTACAAATTGAGTTAGAAGATTTATATACCAAAGCCCTAGATAATTTTTATAGTATTTTGAAAGATGATGGTCGCGTTGTGATGGTTTGGCCAGTATTTTTTGGTAATAAATTTATTGAAGCTAATTTGGATAAATGGCAGGTGCCTAATCTTTTGCCAGAGAGATTCCAAAATTTACCTTGGTGTAAGCTCAGTCAGAGAGATACTTTGTTATATCATCGAGAGGGCCAAAAAGTTTGGCGAGAATTAATCGTTTTAGAAAAAATTAATTAAAATATATGAGAGCCGTTGATCATCTGCCCATGGGTGGGGAAAAATTTAAGACTGCTGCTTTTAAACAAAAGTTGAAGTCATCTATTAGGAGTAACTCTGTAATGGGGGAAGTTTCTAGTCACAAAGACGCAATTAATAAGGCGGTGGCCCATTATGCTCGCTTCATTAAAAAAGGTGATTTTAATTCTACTCATCAACATAGTGCTCTAAGGAAAATTAAATCATCTGTTCCTTTATCTGCTAAACAAACAGTAATTATAAAAGATGTTTTAAAGAGGTTGTCAAAAACGGGTGATAAAGCTGTTAAAGTTTCACATGCTCGCATTAACAGATCGGATGAGAAAGATATTAAAGGTCCAGGTATGGCCAATCAGCCAAAGCCAGCTAATCGTTCTGGTTTAAGTGGTGTCTCCTCTCCGGATAACCTTGATAGACAGTCATCTCATCCGATGGTTTCTATTTCTCAAGTACAAAGAAGTAATAGTTCAGGATTGGCTGGTAGAGATGATTTAGGCTCTGGTGCCAGTGCTCCACCCAGTCGTCCTCCGGCGATTCCTCTGTCTAGATAAAGTATATTAGTATAATAAAAAACTGCCTGGTTTATTGTATAGGTGGTTTTTTTGTTTGTTTTTAACTCATTTTTTGAACTTATCTATTCTATATCTTGACAAACATCTATAAAAGTAGTATAATAATTGGTAAAGAACTTTAACAAAAAATTAATAAAAATTTAGTTATTAGCCAGATCCTTTTAGAAAAGGGCTTTGACTAATAACTAAATTTGTATTAATTTAATTCAAAAAATCATGAGAAAAATTATTGTTATCGTTGTTATTATATCTGTGTCTATTTTTCTTGGACAAGCTGTTGTTTCTCTATGTTCTCTCCAAAATCCGAATCTTATCACTCGGGAGATCGACGTAGTTTATGACAGTACCGATTTTATTACCAACACTTTGCTCGCAGAGGAACGGATTATTACCTACGATGACGGACGTGCCAGAATTAACTTGTTTACTGGGTTGGTCGGAAGTCACACGGTGAATATGTGTACTGTTGAAATGTCAAAAGTTATGGATTCGCAAGTAATAAGTCTGCAGCTTATCGTTAACGGAAGGCAAGAATTTTTCGTGCCAATGAAGTTGTCTTCTCAGGTGTACAATAATCCCAAAGTTATAGAGGGGAAAATCGTTGTTCGCGCATACACCGGGATGTATAACCCGGAAAAAGCGCACTTCTATGTCGTTATAGATCCAGACGGAAGTGGCTATACTACTGAGGTTGAGGTGACTCAATCAAAATAAAATAAGCTTGCTTCACTATCAAAAAAGGTATCCAACAGGGTACCTTATTTTTTTATATAAATTGTCTGTTAACCTATAACCTATCTATTAACTAAGAAATTACAGATATCTCCATCTTGGACTACATAGTCTTTACCTTCGGTGCGGATTAGACCTTGCTCTCGGGCTTTAGTTTCATTGCCGGTGGCAACGAACTTATCCCATTGAATAACTTCGGCGCGAATAAATCCCTTGATAAAATCAGTATGAATAACTCCGGCCGCTTCAGGGCCTTTAGCTCCGTGTTTAATCGTCCAGGCTCTAGTCTCATCAGGGCCGGTGGTAAAAAAGGTATCAAGATCAAGTAATTTATAAGAGGCGGCGATTAATTTATCTAAGCCACTTTGTTTTAAACCAAGCTCTTGAATATATTCAGCCTGTTCTTCTTCAGGGAGTCCAGCAATTTCTTCTTCAATTTTTACATTAACACTAATTACTTCGCCATCCATTTCCCCTAAGTCTGGTAAATTATCTAAATCATCAGCATTGAGTAAATAAACAATTGGTTTGATTGTTAAAAGATTAAGTTCTTTTACAAAAGGCATGTCTTCATCGCTAAAACTTAGCGAGCGAGCAGCTAGCTCTTGTTCAAGATGATTATATATTTTATCCAAAATCGCCGTTTGGGCAATCAACTCTTTATCGCCACCACGGCTTTCACGACGAGTTTTATCCAGTCTTTTTTCAATACTGGTTAAATCGGCTAGAATTAATTCTAAATTAATTGTTTCCTTGTCTTTTTTAGGATTAATTTCACCATTAACATGAATAATGTTCTTATCTTCAAAATTACGAATTACTTCACAAATTGCATCACATTCACGAATATGTGATAAAAACTTGTTTCCTAGACCTTCTCCTTTGCTCGCTCCGGCGACTAAGCCGGCGATATCAACGAATTCAATTGAGGTCGGAATTACTTTAAGTGGTTTAGAAATAGCTGCCAACTCATTTAAGCGTTGATCAGGGACTTTAACTACACCCACATTAGGGTCAATGGTGCAAAAAGGGTAGTTAGCTGCTTCAACGGTTTTTTTAGTAAGGATATTAAATAAACTGGATTTCCCAACGTTAGGTAGGCCGATAATACCGATAGATAGTGCCATATAATTAAAATTATTTGCTAATATTGTAGTATATCTATGTTTTAGCAGACTTAGGTTTAAAAAGCAATATAAGTAATTTAAGTATTAAAAAAGGGGCCCAGAACGGGCAGTTCTTTGCTATGAAAAGCAAGTAATAGGCCGTCGTCTGAGCCCCAATCCTAGTATAACACCAGGATTATTGAGGCTTTTTGTTAGTTTTAAAAGCGTTGTCTTTTCACCGTTTCTTTGCAGGATTGTATTTGTTTTAATTGTTTTTGCTAATTTTTAGATAAAAACTTGATAAAATTACTTTTTTAGATTTTATTAAGTTTTTTTCTGCTTTTTATTAGCACTTATTACCTGCTCTGTGAGCTGTTTTAGCTCTTCTTTTGTCGTACTAACTCCGACAATGTTTCAAGACTCAGTGAAATGAACTTCATTTAACTATTATTATTATAGCATGTATTTGGGGATAAAGCAAGAATGCCAATGCTTTCTTGCTAATATTAAATAATTAATTTAATATTAGCTTAAAAAAACGGTGTTGTTAGGGTTTAAGTCCAGGTAAATCTAGACTAAAAAATATATTTTGTACACAGAAAACACAAGTTATCCACATGTTTTTAGTTAAATAAAAAACCTTACCAAATGGGGGAGGATTTTTAATTTGAGGCTCGAGTGGGATTCGAACCCACGAATGGCAGTTTTGCAAACTGCAGTGTTAGACCACTTCACCATCGAGCCAATATGTACCAATATTTTAATAGATTGCTATTAAAAAAGCAAATAATTACTGCATTTTGGAATTACAACTAGCATTAACCTCTTTAAGATCAACAAAAGCCTTATTTTTGTGTTTATAATAGTTAAAATATCCAGCTGAGGCAATCATGGCGGCATTATCGGTAGTATAGCTTAAATTTGGTAAAAATAGCTTAACATTAGGTAATTTTTTACTAATCTCTGTCTTTAATTGTAATCTGAGAGTTTTATTGGCAGAGACACCGCCAGCCAAAAGAACGTTTTCCACTGGATATTGTTTGGCTGCTTTAATGGTTTTATGAATTAAAGTGTCAATAACTGCTTGTTCAAAAGCAAAGCAATATTCCGGAATTCTATTTTTCCAGTTTTTGTCTTTTTGTAGTTGATATAATAGAGCCGTTTTGAGTCCAGAAAAGGAAAAATTAAAATCAGGCGAATAAATCATTGGTCGAGGTAGTTTAATTGTGCTTGTTTTGTTGCTTTGACGGAATTCTTCGGCATATTTAGCAATTATTGGTCCACCAGGATAAGATAAACCCATCATTTTAGCTGCTTTATCATAAGCTTCACCGGCGGCATCATCTCTGGTTTCGCCAATTATTTCAAATTGATAGTGATCAGACATATAAATGATATTACTATGTCCGCCTGAAACAACTAAAGCTAAGAGGGGAAATTGTGGTTGTTTGTCAGTGTTAATGAAATTAGCATAAATATGTCCAATAATGTGATGAACTGGAATAATTGGCTTATCCCAAGCTAAGGACAAAGATTTAGCTGTTTCTACTCCGGCAATTAGTGAGCTCAAAAGTCCTGGTCCTTGGGTAACGGCGATTGCTTTTAGATCTTTGTTTGTAATTTTTGCCTGTCTCAAAGCTTCTTCTATGGTTGGTAGAATATTTAAAACATGTTCGCGGGCGGCAATTTCAGGAATAACTCCGCCGTATTGAGCGTGAATATCAATTTGCGAGGAGATGATATTGCTTAAAATCTCCGTTTTTTGCCCAGAGGCTTTTAAAATGGAGGCGGCACTCTCGTCACAGCTACTTTCTATTCCCAGAATATACATATATAGTTATTGTAATGTATTTTGGAATTAAGGCAAGATTTCTGCTTGAAAAGGAAGAAAAATTAGACAAAAATTTATTTGACAAAGTTTTAAAATATATATACAATATTTTTGCAAATAAGAACTTTTTTGTTCTATTTTTTTATCTTGGTCCCTTCGTCTATCGGTTAGGACACCAGGTTTTCATCCTGGTAAGAGGGGTTCGACTCCCCTAGGGACTACATAAATTAAAGACACGCCAAATGGCGTGTCTTTTGTTTGGAGTATGCACTTTTAAATTGCTGGATATTTTCTTTAACTAACTTAACATCTTTTTTAGCTCTTTCTATTAAAAAAATGCTAGATACGTAAACATTAATTTAATGCGTATTAATTAGTATAAGCGTGATATAATAATCTTATGCGTTATAAATTCTATACAACTTCAGCTAAAGCTTGGGATGGTATTATGTCTGCTATTAATCAAGCGCAGACAAGTATTTATATTGAAATGTATATTTTTTTAGGAGACACGCGTCAAACTCATGACTTCTTTGGCAAGTTAAAAGAAAAGGCATTGGCCGGATTAGAGGTAGTGTTAGTTTTGGATGCTTATGGTAGTAGTAAATTAAAAACTTCATCAATTCAAAATTTGCGTGGCGCTGGAGTTGAACTTTTATTTTTTTCACGCTGGTTGCGCCGGACTCATCGCAAGCTGGTGATCGTAGATAACAAGGTAGCTTTTATTGGTGGGGTTAATATTGAAAATAAGATTCGTAATTGGCAGGATTTGCATTTACGTTTAGAGGGTAAGATTGTTAAACCTTTGTTGCGCTCTTTCGCTTATACATATGAGAAGTGTGGGGGTAAGAATGAGCATATTTTAAAGAAGAGTAAGTTACCATTAGTTAAAAAAATTAAATCTTGGGTAGTTGATACCTGGGAAATTGGTGACAAGAGATACCGTTTAAATAATTATTATTTAGAAAAATTAACTGAGGCGACTACTTCTATAAAAATAGTTACTCCTTATTTATTGCCCCCGCGTTGGTTGATGAAAGCTTTGGATGATGCTGTTGCTCGTGGTGTAAAAGTAGAAATAATTATTCCGGAGAACACTGATATCAAAAGTTTAAATGGAATTAACTATTTTAATGCTTGTCGTTTAACTGCTGTTGGTGTGAAATTCTATTTTACGCCAACAATGAACCATGCCAAAGTCATGCTAATAGATAACAGAGAAGCTTTAGTTGGTTCACAAAATCTTGATATACTTTCCTTTGGTATTAATGCAGAAATTGGTGTCTTTTTTAAACAAAAACATGCTGTTAATTCGCTGATTAAAATTATCGATAAATGGCAAGACACAGCTAAGCAACCGGATTTAAGCTTTAAGCGTTTGAGCTTGGGGCAGCGTTTTTTGATGTTAATCTTTAAAGTATTTTTTCGATTTTTCTAGACATTATAAAATATTAGAAAATGAGGAGTAATCAACTCCTTGTTTTTTTGTCGATAAATAGGTATAATATACTCTATTCAAAAATTATTAACTTCTGCCTCAATGATTCAAAATAAAATTAAGATTAGTGGTGCTCGTACGCACAATTTAAAAAATATTAGTTTAGATTTACCACGCAATCAGTTGATAGTTATTACTGGTTTATCCGGTTCTGGTAAATCTTCTTTGGCCTTTGATACAATTTATGCCGAAGGACAACGTCGTTACGTTGAATCATTATCAGCTTATGCCCGGCAATTTGTTGGTCTAATGGATAAGCCCGATTTTGATTTGATTGAAGGTCTATCGCCAGCCATTGCCATTGATCAAAGAACGGTTGGTAATAATCCTCGTTCCACTGTTGGTACGATTACCGAGATTTATGATTATTTACGCTTATTGTATGCTCGAGTAGCTTGGCCATATTGCCCACACTGTCATACACGTTTAAAAAAGACAATAAGAAGCAGTAAAACTAAAAAGAAGGAAAATTCTCACAATCTTTATACTTGTACTAATTGTAGTTATACTTTGGCGGAAATAGAACCACGTCATTTTTCTTTTAATTCAAATTACGGCGCTTGTGCTTATTGTAGTGGGCTGGGTACTCGTACTGAAATTAATCCGGAATTGGTTTTTAATTTAAAACTAAGTATTTTACAGGGAGCAATCAAACCTCTTTCTTATGCCAATTTAAATCCAAATAGTTCTCTTCTTGTAAATTTGAAGGAATTAGGTAAGCGTTATAACTTTACTCTTGACCAAACTTTATATACCCTGACTGTCGGTCAGCGGGCGGCGATATTAAATGGAGATGAAAAATGGACTGGCTTAAGTGCTGAATTATTAAATCGCCATGAAGAAACAAAATCAAATTTTGTAAAACAGGAAATTGAAAAATGCATGCGTTTGGTGACCTGTCCTTCCTGTGCTGGTGCTCGTTTAAAATCAGAATATTTAGCAGTTAAGATTAAGGGTTTAAATATCTTTGAGCTTAGTGAAAAAACAGTTGATTCTTTGAAAGCTTTATTAGTTTCTTGGTTAGAAAAAGATAGTTGGGGAAAAAATACTAGTATTATTCAGCCGATCTTAAAAGAAATAATTAAAAATTTAGAATTTTTGGAGAAGGTAGGTTTGTCTTATTTAACTCTAAATCGTCCCGGCGCTAGTTTATCTGGTGGTGAAGCTCAACGTATCCGTTTAGCTGCTCAAGTGGGTTCAACTTTAAGTGGTGTTTTGTATGTTTTAGATGAACCTTCTGTAGGTCTTCATCAACGGGATAATGACAAGCTTATTTCTATGTTGAAAAGCTTGCGGGATAATGGTAATACTGTAATTGTAGTCGAGCATGATGCTGCTATGATGCGTGCAGCTGATTATTTAGTTGATGTTGGCCCCGGGGCAGGTGAACATGGTGGTAGTGTTTTGTTTGCCGGTAAGCCAGAAGAAATTTATAAGTGCCAAAAATCAATTACTGGTGCTTATTTATCTGGTAGGAAAACAATTCCGGATAAGAAATTTTTTCGTGAAGGTAATGGTAAAACGATTTCTGTATTTGGTGCCAGCGAACATAATTTAAAAAATATTGACGTTCATATTCCTTTAGGAAAATTAGTAGCTATCACCGGCGTTTCTGGTTCCGGTAAATCAACATTGATGTTAGATATTTTAGCCAATGCCTTAAGCCGTAAATTCTATCGTTCTAAAGTTGAGGTAGGCGTTTATAAAGAAATTAAGGGACTTGATAATATTGATAAGGTAATTGATATTAATCAATCGCCAATTGGTCGGACACCTCGTTCTAATCCGGCAACATATACTGGTCTTTACACTTATATACGTGATTTATTTGCTGAATTACCGGAATCTAAATTAAAGCGTTTAACTCCTGGTCATTTTTCTTTTAACGTTTCCGGCGGTCGTTGTGAACGTTGTTCCGGTGATGGTGCCATCAAAGTGGAGATGCAGTTTTTAAATGATGTTTATTTAATTTGCGAGGCCTGTCACGGACAAAGATTCCAGCAAAAAATTCTTGATATTAAGTATAAAGATAAAAACATTTTTGATGTTTTAAACTTGACCGTTAGTGAAGCTTTGGAGTTTTTTAGAAATAAATCAGCTATATATCAAAAACTTCTCACTTTGGAGAAGGTTGGTCTTGGTTATATTCATTTGGGACAATCGGCTACTACTTTTTCTGGTGGCGAAGCTCAGCGTATTAAGTTGGCAACGGAATTATCACGACGAGCAACCGGCCGTACCTTGTATATCCTTGATGAGCCGACCACCGGTTTGCATTTTGCTGATATTGACCGTTTACTTAAAGTTCTAAATCTTTTGGTTGATCAGGGAAATACAGTTCTAATTATTGAGCATAATTTAGACGTGATTAAGTCAGTTGATTGGGTAATTGATATGGGGCTTGGCGGTGGCGAGAAGGGCGGTCAGATTATGGCGCAGGGGACACCTTTGGATATAATTAAATCAAAAAAGAGTATTACTGGACAGTACTTAAAAAAGTTTTACAAATAATATTTATAGACGTAATAAAAATCCCCTCTGTCAGCTGAGGGGATTTTTTGTAGATTTCAGTTGATCTAGTATTTTCAGCTCCACTTTTTTAGTTTTAGTGTTTAGGATAGCAAAACTGGCACGATAGTAGACCCCGCCTAAGGTGCCAGGGTTAACAATTAAAGTTTTATCTTTTTGTTCTAGCCATGGTTTATGTGTGTGTCCGTAGAAAATGAAATCAAAGGGCCCGGACTCTCTTATCAATTTAGTTTTACGTTGTGGTTCATGAATTAAGCCAATTTTTATTTTTTCTATTTCTAATTGTCCGTAGCTTCCGAAAAATTTAGCATTTTCAAGCTTTTCAGCTTCAGAAAAATCATATAATTCGGCATTGCCGGCGATAAAAAATATCTCGCCTTCAAAGTCTTTTCTGATAGCTTGTAATGATCCGCTGGTACATAAGTCTCCGCAGAAAAGCAGGGTAGTAATACCCTGCTTTTTTAAATAGTCATTGAAAATTTGCCAATTGGCAAGATTATCATGTAAGTCGGAGGCAATAGCGATGAGCATAAAATTTATTTATCCTTACGCAATCTAATTTCGTAAGCCATTTGTTCTAGTTTGCGCAAATGTCCTCTGGCTTGGTCGTATTTAGTGCGTAAGTAACCGGTTAAATCAAAATCTAATAAACTACTCATTATCTTTTCTCCCTTTTCCTTCATTTCAGCCACGCTCTCATATTTACCCTTAGCAGCACGATTGGTAGCATGGCGAACCATTTCACCAATTAGATCGCAAAAGCCTCCTAGATAGCTGTCATAGCCTAATTTAAAGCCTTTAATCTCCGTTATCTTTTTGCCAGAAATAATAGCAGCGAAAGTTTTTGCTTCTACATACTCTTCAGCGGCAGCCTTATAGGCGCCTTCTTCGCGTAAACGAGTATAACCGAACTCTTTTTCCATTTTCTTAAGAGACTCTTCCATCGCTTTTAACTTTGTTTCACCCTCTTTTAATTCTTCGCGCTGTAAAGAAAAAATAGTTTTTTTAGCTTGGAATAAAACATCATTAGAGCGGCTAATAATTTGCCTTCTTTCTTTTTCTCTTTGGCTGTAACTTTTTTTTAATTTATCAACCAAAACCTTATTAATCATATTATATTTTTAATTATTAATTTATCTAAATAACCCGAAAGACTTCATCAAGACTAGTTTTTCCAGCTAAAGCTTTAAGAATACCGTCCTGAGCAATGGTGACTGTGCCTTCCTTGATTGCTTCCTGTTCGATGTCGTAGTCAGTCGCTTTGTCGCTCTGGATTAATTTTTGTATAGTTGGAGTAACAGTGATGGTTTCATATAAGCCAACTCTGCCTTTATAGCCAAGATGTTTACACTTTTCACAACCAGCCCCTTTGAAAAATTTAAGTGTTTTAGGAATAACTACTTCACTATTTTTAATGCCAGCTAGAATTTCTTGAGCATGTTTAATCTTTTCCGGGGTAGAAGGATCTTCTATTTTACAATGAGGACAGATGCGGCGAGCTAAGCGCTGGCCAATAGAGAATTCAATGGAATTGGCTAAGGATGATTTTTCCACTCCCAGTCCAGAAAAACGGGAGATAGCTCCAGCCGCACTATTAGCATGGATAGTTGATAGAACTAAATGTCCGGTCATGGCCGCTTCAATGGCGATCTTAGCAGTTTTTTCGTCTCTAATTTCACCAATCATCATGATATTTGGGTTTTGACGTAATAAAGAACGCATAGCAGCAGCAAAAGTATATCCATGTTCAGTATCTATCTGAGTTTGCATTACTCCCGGCAGTTGATATTCAATTGGATCCTCAATGGTAATAATTTTTACATCTGGTTTATTCAATTTATTTAAAATACCGTAGAGAGTGGTTGTCTTACCAGAACCAGTTGGACCAGTGGTAATAATAATTCCTTTAGTTTTGGTCATAGCTAATTCCAAGGTTTTTTTAGCAACGGAAGTTATGCCCAAAGTCTCCAAGTCTAAATCAGCGGCTGAGGTGGATAGCAAACGGACAACAATAGTTTCGCCATAGCCGCCGGAGATAATAGATAAACGACAATCAATCTTATGTTCGGGCAAATAAATAGAGAAACGTCCGTCTAGAGTTGCTCGTTTAACATTGGTAGCAAAGCCGGCTAATATTTTTACCTCGGATAAAATAGGTAAATAACTAGTTTTAGGTAGTTCTAATATATCATGCATGACACCATCAATTCTAAAACGTACTTTAACGCTTTCTTCTGTTGGCTCAATATGAAGATCTCCCGCCTGGCTATCAGCTGCCATTGCCATAATTAATTTAATAACTTCTTTAGAAGGTACATCGCTTAAATTAATTGTTTGGGCGACATTTTTAGTTAAAGCTTGGGCCCGCTCAAGTTCATCTTGATTTATTTTAACACCTCGACCCATTGCTTGTGAGATAACAATGTCATAGAGCTCGTTGACATAATCAAAATCACCAATTACACGATAAACTTCATCCAGAGAAGTAATCCCATCTAAGCATTTTAGAATTCCATCTTGCAGCATGGTAATCATGCCATTTTCAATCGCCTGCTGGAGAATTTTAAAAGCCGGTGCTTTGTCAATTGTTAATTGTTTTAAGTTGTCGTCCATGGTAAATATTTCATAAATACCCAGACGTCCTTTATAACCAATGAAGTTACATTCTTTACAGCCTTCAGGTGAAGCTTTGTAGATAGTTGGTAGTTTTGAGGGAATATCAATATTAGCTTTCGGTGAAATAACTGCCATTATTTTTTGTACTTGTTCTTTTTCCTCGGGACTTAAGATATGTTCTTGGCGACAGTGTGGACAAATTTTTCTAATCAGTCGTTGTCCAATTACCGCGTTAATGGAGGGTACTAAAAAATAAGGTTTAACGCCAATATCAATTAAACGAGGAATAACCCCGGCGGCATCATTGGTATGTAGAGTAGATAGAACTAAGTGTCCCGTTAATGAAGCTTGAACGGCAATTTCAGCTGTTTCTAAATCTCTGATTTCACCGACCATGATAATATTGGGGTCTTGTCTTAAAATAGAACGCAATCCATCGGAAAAACTGTAACCTTTTTTGGTGTCAATTTGGCTTTGGTTAACACCTTCAAGTTGGTATTCAATTGGGTCTTCAAGGGTGACAATTTTAGTACCCGATTGATTAAGTTTATTTAAAATAGCGTAGAGACTGGTTGTCTTACCAGAACCAGTCGGACCGGTGGTTAGAATTAATCCATTTGGTTTTTCTATTTCTTTGTTTAGTTTGTCTAGTATTTCTGGTCTGATACCTAGTTTGGTAAATTCTAAGGAGGTAGCTTTTGAATCTAATAAGCGCATAACTACGCTCTCACCAAAAGCTGTAGGCAGGAAGGAAGAGCGAACATCAATTTTGCCATCGCTTAAATGAATAGTGTAGCGGCCATCTTGAGGTTTATTGGTGATGTTGATTTTAACTTTTGCTAAAATCTTCATGCGCGTGATAATTTTACGCCATTTATCTCGGTCAATCATAGCTGCGTCTTGTAAAACGCCATCAATACGTAGGCGAACAGCTATGCCATGTTCCTCGGCCTCAATGTGAATATCACTGGAGTTTACTTTAAGGGCGGTTGCTAAGATTAAAGTAACAATATCACTAATATTAACTTCATTAATTTTATCATTTAGTGATTTGTAGCTGGAGATATCCTGCTTAAATTTTTCTAAACTTTCGGCAGTTATTTCTACACCAGATTCATATTTCTTTACTTTAGGAATAGCTTTGTAGGCAGTTAAAGCTTGGTTTAAGCTGTTTTGAGAGATTAAGTATAACTTCGTGTCTGTAAAATGTTTTTCATTTAGACTTTCAATTTCATCAGCTATTTCTTGGCTTGGTTCTAGACAAGCTACACGGATATTTTTACCGTCATAGAAAAAACAAACCATCTTTAGCTCTATACACAAAGCCTCCGGAATGAGCACTAGGGCCTCCGGGCTAATAGGGAAAGAAAATAAATTTACATAAGACAGACCAATAGCGTTGGCTTTTTTTTCGGTTTGCTTTTCAATTTCTTTTAGCTTTATTTCCTTTTGCTTGATAGCAAACTTGCCCTGGATACTGTCTTCGTCCTTGCTATTTTCTGGGTCGATTAAATTTTTAATTGAGGTAACATCACTCATAGTTAAACTATTTAATAGCCGTGGTTAGTAGGCCGCCAAAAAGCAGCTTTAGCCACGGCTTAAAAGTACTTTAAATTATTGTTTGCGTTTAAATAATCTTTCTAATTTGCTAATACCTCTCTTTTGTTGAAGGTGTAGGTAAAGACTAGTCCAAGCAGAAATCTGAAAGGTATTTAAAATAGAAGCAACAATAATCATGCTGGCAATAATAAGAATTAAACTTAAAGCCATTAAAACGGGCGCATACAATTGTAGGGATAAGAGCAATAGGGGCACGAAGAATAAAGAGATAACAATTAAAGTAAATAGACCAACAGTAAAATTAATCAAAAATAACATCAGAGCCATCTCTAAACTTACTAACCAATTTTTATGGAAGATTTTCCAAGCCTTTTCAATTGAGGCAATAAAACTTAAATTTTCTAAAACTTGAGCAGCAATGGCATATTTCATAATTAAAGCGATGGCCAAGGCTATGGGTACGAAAATAATAAACAATATAGAATAGGTAAGACTAAGAGCGCTGGAGTCGGTGATAAGTAAGAAGACCAGGGGCAAACTGATAATTAATAGGCATAAACTAATGATAAGACTATTGGCGATATTTAAGCCTAAAACTGGCCAAAGATGACGACGACCGAAGCTAATACCTTCATTAATACTTAGGCTCTCTGTTTTCTTTTTGCTAAGAATTAAGCGAGCGCTTTGCTCTACCAAGGCTGCTTGGGAGGTGATAGCTAGGTATATCATTACTAGGACAAGTAAAACTGCCAGAACAATGACACTAATAAGTGACCAAAAAGCGGCTGGATTAGTAGTGATTAGTTGACCTAAACTACTATAAAATGTAGGGTTAAAAAGGTTATAAAGCATGAAAATGCCATTATCTAGAAAATGACCACCTGGCTTAGCTGTAAAACCTTGAGAGATGAGTTGATATTCACCTCCAATGGCTGTTAGAGAAGCAAAAATACCAAAGAACCAAAGATGGCGGTATTTTCTGGTGATGTTCCAAGCTTGTTTGAGAAAAATTCGATAAGAAAACATAAAATTGTATTAAAATTAACTAATATAATAAAATAAAAATATTAATTTTTAGATTGAAAAATTAACTTAGGTTTGCTATTATTGTATCATATTTAATAAATTATTACCAAGAGTTTATGGCAAAAATATTGACTGATAAAAATTTAATTACAGAAATTTTAGAAAGAGGAGTCGAGAAGGTGTATCCTTCTCAAAAAGAATTAGAGGCGAAACTACTTAAGGGTGAGGCTTTACGTATTTATTGCGGCTTTGATCCCAGCGCTTCTTCTTTGCATATCGGCAATGCTATTGCTATGGCTAAATTAGCTCAATTTCAAAAATTAGGGCATAAGATTATTTTTTTAATTGGCAGTTTCACTGGTATGATTGGTGACCCTACTAATAAAGGGGCGGTTCGCAAACAGTTGAGCCGTAAAGAAGTAATGAGTAATGCTATCGACTTTCATCAGCAAGCTAGAGCTTATCTAAATTTTGAAGGCAATAATCCAGCGGAGCTTTGCTATAATAATGAATGGCATGATAAGTTAAGCTTTAAGGATTTGATTGAGCTATCCGCTAATTTTACTGTTCAGCAAATGATTCAGCGTGACATGTTTCAAAAACGTTTGGAGGAAGAGAAGCCTATATTTCTGCATGAATTTTTGTATCCTTTGGCCCAAGCCTATGATAGCGTTGCTCTTGATGTTGACGTAGAGGTTGGTGGCAATGATCAGATGTTTAACATGATGTGTGGTCGCGATTTATTAAAAGCAGTAAAAGGCAAGGATAAAAATGTGCTAACCATGAAACTGTTGACTGATAATGATGGTAAGAAAATGGGTAAGAGTGAGGGCAATATTGTAATGTTGGACGAGAATACCAATGATATGTATGGTAAAGTTATGTCTTGGGCAGACGGAGTTTTGTCTTCGGCTTTTGAACTATGCACTAATTTGCCTTGGGCAGAAGTTAAGGCAATAAATCAGAGTTTAGTTAAGGAAGAATTAAGTCCGCGTGATGCTAAAATGCGCTTAGCTTGGGAGATAACTGCCATTAATCATGGGGTAGAAGGAGCTAATGTTGCTCAGAATAATTTTATTAAAACAGTTCAGAACAAAGAGGTTCCAGAAGAGATTGAAGTTAAAGAAATAAAAGCGGGAGAGTATAAATTAATTGATTTAGTTTCATTATTAGGTTTAAGTTCTAGTCGGGGTGAGGCCAAAAGAGTGATTGAACAGGGTGGTGTTAAAGTGGGACCGGTTAAGGGCTTAACTGTTATTACTGACACTCAGGCTGAGATTAAAGTTGTGTCAAATTTAATTGTACAAAGAGGTAAGCGTCAATTTGTAAAGATTTTGATTAAATAATTATGTATTTAGACGCAATAAAAAATAAGCTTAGTAAAATATTGGGAGTGTCAGCTCTTGATTTTGTCTATCCGCCGCAAACAGAGATGGGAGAGTTAAGTTTGCCTTTATTTAATTTAGCTAAGAGCCGTGGTCTTAATCCGGTTCAATTGGCTCAAGATTTAGTGGGTGATTTAAATAAAGACGTTAGTCTTAAACAAGAAGTTTTTGAAATAAAAGCCGTTGGACCCTATTTAAATTTTTATCTGCAAGCGGAATCTTTATTGGCCGGAACAATTAATGATATTAAAAAGAGTGGAATTAATTTTGGAAAACAGGCTATTGGGAAAAACAAAGGCATCATGTTGGAATATTCTAACGCTAATACGCATAAAGAATATCATATTGGACATTTACGTAATCTTTTTTATGGAGACGCTGTTACTAAAATATTAAGTTTTTGCAGTTATAATGCGATCCCTGTTTCTTATATTAATGATTTTGGTATTCATGTGGCTAAAACTTTGTGGGCCTTTCAAAATGGAAAAAATAAAGATGATTATCAGAAGCTGACTAAAAGTAATCAGAGTAAAGGTTATTTGTTGGGAAAATGCTACGTTGATGCCAACCAGGAGTTAAGCGATTTTCCTGAGAAGAAAGATGAGGTTACTGTTATTATGAAGGAAATAGAAATTCATGCTGGTGCAAATTATGAATTATGGCAGGATACTCGTGCTTGGAGCATCGCTTATTTTGCTGAAATTTATCAGCATTTTAATATTAAGTTTGAGCATATTTTTTATGAGAGCGAAGTGGTTGAAACCGGTTTGAAATTGGTGCAAGATTTTTTAACTAAAGGAATCTTGAAAAAGAGTCAGGGCGCCATCATTGCTGATTTAGAAGAGTATGATTTGGGGGTGTTGCCGATTATTAGGTCGGACGGGACTGCTCTTTATCCAGTAGCCGATTTAGCTTTAGCGAGAAAAAAATTTAAGAAATATAAAATTGAAGAATCGGTTTATGTGGTTGATATTCGCCAAGGTTTATATTTTAAGCAATTGGCCAAAATATTTGAGCTAGCTGGCGATAAAACTAAGATTTCTCATCTTGGTTATGATTTTGTGGCTTTAAAGAACGGCATGATGTCTTCCCGTAGTGGTAATGTTATTACCTATAATCAAATTTGGGAGGAAGCTTATGGTCGCGCGGAGAAAGAAGTTGCTAGCCGTCATGAAGATTGGTCGGGAACGCAAATTAAAGATACTGCCAATGCTTTGGCAGTAGCCGCTTTAAAATTTGAAATGTTAAAAGTAAGTGCTGATAAGATAATTATTTTTGACGTAGACGAGGCCTTACGTTTTGAAGGCTATACCGCCGCCTATTTACAATATAGTGGTGCTCGTCTGGCTAGTATTTTACGTAAAGGTAAGCATACGTCTAAAAAAGTTGATTTTTCTTGCTTAAATCATGTTAAGGAAATAAGTTTAGCAATCTTTTTAGAAAGATTTGCCGATAATGTCTTGAAAGCTGGTGAGCAAAGAGACCCAGCTATAATTTCTCGTTACTTATTTGAATTGGCTCAGCAGTTTAATGATTATTATCATGAAGTATCGGTGCTAAAAGCAGAAACGAAAACTGTTTCTGCCAGATTGGCGCTGTTGGGAGCTATTCAGCAGGTTTTAAAGAATGGTTTTTCTTTGTTGGGGATCAGTTATTTAGAAGAAATGTAATTTAATGACAGTGTTAATATAATTAAAACAAGTGTATTAATAATTTTATGAATAAAAAAGAACAGGATAACACCTTAGAAAAAATTGTATCTCTTTGTAAGCGTCGCGGTTTTGTTTTTCCTTCTTCAGAAATTTATGATGGCTTCACCGCTGTTTACGACTTTGGTCCCTATGGAGTTGAGCTGGCTAACAATATTAAAAAGGAATGGTGGAAGGCGATGACTCAATTGCGTGACGATGTAGTTGGTTTAGATGCAGCTATATTTATGAGTCCGAAAGTTTGGCAGGCCTCCGGTCATGTTAAAGGTTTTTCTGACCCTTTAACGGAGTGTCGTAAATGTCATAGTCGTTTGCGTTTAGATAGCTTATTAGAAGATGCTGGAATTTTTGCTGATGAAAAAATGAGCGAGGAAGAAATAAATGAAATTTTTGAAAAGAATAAAAAAAAGATAAAGTGTCCTAGTTGTGGAGCAACTGATTTTACTCCCGGCAGGAACTTTAATTTATTGGTGCAATCAAATTTGGGCAACTTTACCGGTGATTGGACTAAAGAACCGATTTATCTTCGTGGTGAAACTTGTCAGGGTATTTATACAAACTATAAAAATGTTTTAAATTCAACTAGAGTGAAAATTCCTTTTGGTATTGCTCAGATTGGCAAGGCTTTCCGTAATGAAATTACTGCTCGTCAATTTATTTTTCGTACACGTGAGTTTGAACAAATGGAAATGCAATACTTTGTAAAACCGGGTGACGATATGAAATATTTTGAAGAGTGGCGAGAGTTGCGTTGGCAGTTCTATCTTGATTTGGGTATTAAGGCTGAAAATTTACAATGGCATAAACATGAAAATTTAGTTTTCTATGCTAAAGAGGCTTATGACATTGAGTATAAATTTCCTTTTGGCTTTAAAGAGTTGGAAGGAGTACATGCTCGTGGTGATTATGACTTATCGGTTCACGCTAAAGCTTCTGGTGTAGATTTAAATTATCTTGATCAAGTAAATAATGAAAAATATATTCCACATGTAGTTGAAACATCAGCTGGAGTTGGTCGTACTTTCTTGGCTGTTTTAACAGAAAGCTACCATGAAGAAAGTATTGGCGATGATGTTCGCACTGTTTTATCTTTGCCAGTAAAGTTAGCTCCAATTAAGATTGCCGTTTTTCCACTTTTGAAGAACAAGCCGGATTTAGTGGCCAAAGCGAAGGAAATTTTTGATCAATTGAAGATTGATTGGCGTTGTGAGTTTGATGATAATGGTAATATTGGTAAGCGTTATCGTCGTCAAGATGAAATTGGTACACCTTATTGTTTGACTGTTGACTTTGATACTTTAGAAAAAAATGAAGTAACAATTAGAGAACGCGACACGATGAAGCAAATAAAAATTAAGGTCAATGAAATAAAAAAATACTTTCAAGAAAAATTGTAGAGAAAAAATATTAGCACAAAAAATAATTTTTATAAAAAAGAGTTGCAGCTCTTTTTTATTTTTTAAAAATTTTGGTAAAAACTATTGCTATAAATTTTGTCACGAGGTATAATATCAACAACTAAGAAAAATTATTTTTAAAAAAGTTTTTTAATTTTTTTAAAAAAATTAATTGGGAAATTTCCCAGAAAGGAGGTGAATAATATGGCTACTAAAAAGAAAACTAAGAAGACAGTTAAAAGGGCAGCCCCTAAGAAGGCTGTGAAGAAAGTTGTAAAGAGGAAGGTTGCAAAGAAGAAAGTTGTAAAGAGGAAGGTTGCAAAGAAGAAAGTTGCAAAGAAGAAAGTTGCAAAGAGGAAGGTTGCAAAGAAGAAAGTTGTAAAGAGGAAGGTTGCAAAGAAGAAAGTTGCAAAGAAAAAGAAAAAGAAATAAAATTAATTTTATTTATTTTGAAAATTATACAAAAACTGCCCGTTAGGGCGGTTTTTGTATAGAAAAGCTTTATTATCAGCTTATCTATAGTTTAAGTTCTTACTGTTATTATTAAGTAATGCGTTACTTTTATTATTTTTTATTTATTTTAGGAATCTTAAATTATTTTTTTATACATCAGCCCGCAGGGGTAGAAATTTTATTTTCTGATGTTGGTCAGGGGGATGCTTTTGCACTTAGAACGCCAAGTAACAAAATTATTATTATTGATGGTGGACCAAATTGGAATAGCTTATATGGTTTGGGTCGTTGGCTTGGTTTTGGTCAGCATGATATAGATATTCTTATCCTCACTCATGATCATGATGATCATATTACCGCTTTACCGGAAATACTTCAGCGGTTTCGAGTTTCTAAAATAATTTTACCTTTAGGCTTAGATAGCCAAAGTTCAAAGGAATTTTTGTCAGTTATAAAAAATAACGAACTAGATAGTGAAGTATTGAGCGAAAATAGATGTGTAGAACTTGAAGATGCTTGTAGGCTTTGTCTTTTTCCTCCTGATGATAATTTTAAAAAGTCAAAAGATAAAAATGATTTATCAATTGCTTTGCACTTTGATTGCGCTGGCTTAAGTTTAGTTGCGGCCGGAGATGCTCCGCAAGCCAGAGAGGAATCATTGTTAAAAAATGAATTTGATTGGCACGCACAAATATTAAAAGTTTCTCATCATGGTTCCGATTTTTCCAGTCCAAATATTTTTATCAAGGCAGTGGCTGCTCAGTTAGGTTTTATTTCAGTGGGTGAAAACAATAGCTATGGTCATCCTGGTAACAACGCTTTAGAAAGGTTGAGTAAAATTGGTATGAAAATTTGGCGAAGTGATGAGCTGGGTTCTTTGTTAGTTTATGCTAGTGATAGCCAAATATTTATTAGAAAAGCTTGGTAATCCTTAGTTGTTCTTAGCTTGTGGATATTTGTCTGTCCCGCCAACGTGATAATGTCATAGGGCGGGCAAAGTTAAAATGTCATAGTTAACAATATTTGTGTCATAATTTATCTAAACTAAGTAATTAATTTAGATAACAATATGCAACACAATGAACTAATAACTATGACCACAAAAGAAGCAAAACGCTATGATGTAATCAAAGAATTAATTGATAATAAGATAAACGGCACTGACGCCTCAAAACAACTGGAGCTATCACTAAGGCAGGTAAAAAGACTAAAGGCTAAGGTGATAAAATCTAAAGAATTTGGTGTTAAAAAAATAATTCATGCTAACCGTGGTAAACCAAGCCACAATAAAACTGATCTAAAAATAGTAACAAGAGCTAAGAAATTGTTGCATGAAAAGTACAGCGATTTTAATCCACTGCTTGCCCAAGAGCATTTACGTGACGATAATAAGATATATACCAATAAAGAAACTGTTAGAAAATGGATGATTGAAGAAAATCTCTGGCAGCCAAAAAAGAAATCATCTATTAAAAAACATTCCTGGCGAGAAAGAAAAGATAACTATGGTGAAATGCAACAATTTGATGGTAGCTATCATAACTGGTTTGAGGGTAGAAATATTAAAGAAGTGGATGAAGAACAATGTTTGTTGTTATCCGTAGACGATGCTAAGGGCACAATTACACACGCTAAATTTGATAAGAATGAAGGAGTGGTAGCGGTATTTAGTTTCTGGAAAGAATATTTTGAAGAACACGGATTGCCAATGGCTATATATCTAGACAAGTTTAGTACCTATAAGATTAATCACAAAAATGCGGTTGATAACAAGGATTTAATGACTCAATTTGAAAGAGCAATGAATCAGTTGGGAATAAGAGTTATACATGCTAATAGCCCTCAGGCTAAAGGCAGAGTGGAAAGAATGAATAGTACTCTGCAAAGAAGATTAGTTAAAGAAATGAGACTGGCTAATATCAATACTATTGCCGAAGCCAATAGGTATTTAAAAGAAATATTTATACCGAAATTTAATGCTCAGTTTGGAGTAGTTGCCAAAAGAAAGGCTAATTTGCACAAGAAGCTAAACAAGGAACAAAGAAGTAGTCTAGGACAAATAATGTCCATTCATTCAGAGAGGGTGGTTAATAATGACTACACAGTGAGATTTAAGACTAAGTATTATCAACTGCAAGAAGTACAGCCAGTAACTGTCTATAAGAAGAATAGAGTTGCAATGGAAGAACATCTAAGCGGAGAACTAAAGATATGTCTGAGGAACAAATACTTAAATTATTTTATTCTGCCAGAAAGACCTAAAAAAGAAATAAATGTTAAATTAGTAGCTCTGACTAAAACTAAACCGAACAGCTGGATTCCTCCGGCAAACCATCCCTGGAAAATACAATATCTTAATAATAAATATCAGGCTAAAGAAGTAGTAAATAAATCAGGAAAATGAGTGGGTATGACATTTTAACTTTGCCCGCTACTATGACATTTTAACTTTGCCTTTACACTCCAATTTTTATAATTGCCAAACCAATTTATATCTTATATAATAAAGACTACAATAATTAGATAAAAATGAACTTATTTTAGAAAAATATGAAAAAATTAATACGTAATTTCCTAATATTCTTTTTGGTTTTTATTGCCATTGCTGCTTTATTTAGCACTTTTTCACAGACCAGTGAAATAGAAACAGTTGGTATTGAAACAATGGTACAGGAATTAAATGATAGTCAAATTAAGTCGCTGGTTGTTAGTGGTAATGAAATAAAAGTAGAACTTAATGATGGTTCTAAGCAGTTGGTGCAAAAAGAAGGCGGGGAAAGTTTATCTGCTTTATTAAATAATTTTTCTGTTGAGCCGGAGAAGTTACAAGCAGTGTCAGTGAATGTGAAAGAGCCTTCTGGCTGGAGTTATTGGTTGGGAGTGATTTTACCTTTTGCTCTACCTTTAATCTTAATAGCCTTATTTTTATTCTTTATGATGCGTGGCGCTCAGGGCATGAATTCACGTGCTATGAGTTTTGGTCAATCAAGTGCCAAGGATTTTAATTTAGATAATAAGGAAAAAGTAACTTTTAAGGATGTAGCCGGAGCTAAAGAAGCTAAGGAGGAGCTGGGTGAAGTGGTTGAATTTTTGCGTTATCCGAAAAAATTTCAAGATTTAGGTGCTCGTATTCCTCGTGGTGTTTTATTGCTCGGTGGCCCGGGTACGGGTAAAACCTTGTTAGCGCGAGCAGTGGCCGGTGAAGCTAAAGTTCCTTTTTTTCATATGTCTGGCTCTGAATTTGTGGAGATGTTTGTTGGCGTTGGTGCTTCTCGTGTGCGCTCTTTATTCCAAAAAGCCAAGAAACAGGCACCTTGCTTAATCTTTATTGATGAAATTGATGCTGTTGGTCGCCGCCGTGGTTCTGGTTTAGGTGGTTCTCATGATGAGCGAGAACAAACTTTGAATCAGATATTAGTAGAGATGGATGGATTTGAAGTCAATCAGAATGTGATCGTTATTGCTGCTACTAATAGACCGGACGTGCTTGACCCAGCTCTACTTAGACCAGGGCGCTTTGATCGTCAGGTAATAATTGATCAGCCTGACCTAAAGGATCGTGAAGCGATTTTAAAAGTGCATGTGAAAAAGAAGCCATTAGCCAAAGAGGTTGATTTAAAAAGAATTGCTGAAAGAACTCCCGGTTTTTCCGGAGCTGATTTAGCTAACTTGTTAAATGAGGCGGCTATTTTAACAGCTCGTGAGGATAAGAAAGTTATTGGTATGACTGAATTATTTTCAGCCATTGAAAAAGTGATGATTGGCCCGGAAAGAAAAAGCCGTATTATTAGTGATAAGGAAAAGAAAATTACTGCCTATCATGAAGCGGGGCACGCCCTCGTTGCCCACTTTTTGCCTAATAGTGATCCAGTGCAGAAAGTTTCTATTATTGCGCGTGGACAAGTTGGCGGTTACACCTTAAAAGTGCCGACCGAAGATCGTTATTTTCATTCCAAGTCCGATTTCTTAGATGAGATTGCTGTACTCTTGGCTGGTCATTTGGTAGAAAAAGAAATTTTTGGTGAAGTTACAACCGGAGCAACTTCTGATTTAAGGAAGGCCACTTCAGTAGCTCGTAGTTTAATTACTGATTATGGAATGAGTGATGTTCTTGGTCCGCGAACTTTTGGGCAAAAGGAAGAATTGATATTTTTAGGACGTGAGATTCACGAACAACGTGATTACAGTGAAAAGGTGGCCGAACAGATTGATGCTGAAATTGCCTCTTTTATTGCCCAAGCGAAGGCAACTGCCAGCCGAGTATTACAGGAAAATCGTCAGAAATTAGATATTATTGCCGAAGCCCTATTAAAGCAAGAAACCTTAGAAAAAGAAGAATTTGAAGCTTTATTAGCTTAATATCTAATTATTCAAAATTTATTTGCAGGTCAAAAGTTTGACTAATATTATTTTTTGGCTATACTAAAAATAGATATAAATAATCAGAGTAGTTTGTTAAATGCTCTATTTGCATACTTAATCCAATAATATGGCTAATCCTAAAAAAAGGAAATCTAAAAGTGCGGTTCGAACCAATAGAGCGCATTTAGCATTAGAAGAAACAACCTTAAATAAATGCCCACAATGTGGTAAGGCAGTTAAGCCTCATACCGCTTGTGCTTTTTGTGGCACTTATCGTGGTCGTCAAGTTACTAAAGCTAAGACTGCCGCCTCTGTTAAGGCTAAGAAATGATTTTATGTCCAATCGTCATTTAGCGAGGACAATTGCTTTACAAACCTTATTTGCCTGGGATTTTAATGGTAAAGATGGTAAGAATACAAAATCAATTATTAAGGATAATTTTGAAAATTTTGCTCCTAATTTTGATGATGGTGGTTTTGTAAACAATTTAGTCAAAGGGGTTGCTGATCACTTAGAAGAGATTGACAAATCCATTGTTCGTTATGCGACTGAATGGCCATTAGATCAGATAACAACCATTGATAGAAATATATTACGTTTGGGTATTTTTGAATTGGTTTATACGGAAATTCCACCACGAGTGGCCATTAATGAAGCAATTGAAGTTGCCAAAAGTTTTGGTGGTGATGCTTCAGGTAAATTTATTAATGGCGTATTGGGCGCAATCTATAATGATTGGCCAGATGAAGAAAAGAAAAAACGTGATAATCACTGGGATAAGAAAAAAGATACTTTGGGCGATAATAAGGTAAACACAGAAGAGGATAAAGAAGCTGATACCAAGAATAAGCTGACTGAGAAAAATAGTTTAGCTGATGTTAAGTAATTAAGTAGCTTTTATCGTAATGCCCGCTTTTTGCGGGCTTTGTTTAATCGTTGTGGAACGGCATGGTGGCAATTTATAAATAGCTGTCACGATATCGTTTCGGAACTTAAAAATATGCCGAAATTAGGTAAATTAGAGAAAACCCTTGGGTTTAAATTTAATGACATTAATTTTTTGCGCCAAGCTATGGTGCATCGTTCTTATTTAAATGAACATCCCGAATTTGCTAGTGGCCACAATGAACGTTTAGAATTTTTAGGAGATGCTGTTTTAGAAATTGTGGTGACTGAATATCTTTATTTAAATTATCCAGAAACTCCTGAAGGGGATTTAACTAACTGGCGTGCCTCCTTGGTTAATTCAAAGATGCTTTATATTATTGCCACTGAACTGAATTTGGAAAATTATTTATATTTGTCCAAAGGTGAAGCAAAAGATAAAAACAAGAAATCACGTCAGTATATTTTAGCTAATGCGGTTGAGGCTTTAATTGGAGCTATTTATCTTGATCAAGGCTTACAAAGAGCTAAAGAATTAATTTTGTCGCAAATTGTGGTAAAACTTCCTGAGATATTAAAAACTCAAGCTTATCTTGATCCTAAATCACGTTTCCAGGAACAAGCTCAGGATAAACGTGGCGTTACTCCTCACTATAATATTATTTCTGAAGAAGGTCCCGATCATGCTAAAACTTTTAATGTTGGATTGTATCTGGAAGAGAAGCTTATTTCTACAGGACAGGGTTTATCTAAGCAGGAAGCTCAAGTCGATGCTGCGGCCAAAGGACTTAAGGTATTGAACTGGTAGTTAGGTTTTTTAAATAATCATGATTAACTTAGGATATAAAATTTAGATTATATGGATATTAAACAACTTTTAAGTGCCACTGCTAAGCAAAAAGCTTCCGATCTGCATTTGGTTTTTGCTTTGCCGCCTAAAATTAGAAAGGATGGTAATTTAAGTTTTTTATCCAGTGATGTTGAAGGACAAGCTCTGGCGTCTTTAACGGATGAAGATTTAATGTTGGCTGTTAAGTTTTTATTAGATAAAAAAGAATTTGCTATTTTAGAGTCTAATCGAGACTTAGATGTGGCTAAAACAATTGAGCCTTATCGCTTTCGTATGAATTTTTCTTATGATCGCGGTCATCTTAAAATTGTAGCTCGAGTGATTGATGATCATAAGCCAACTTTAGAAGAATTGGGTATGCCTGAAGCAGTACGAAATCTTTTGGATTTACCCCAAGGTTTGATTTTGGTAACTGGCCCTACTGGTTGTGGTAAGTCAACGACTTTAGCTGCCATGATTAATCATTTAAATACTGAACATAATTGCCATATTATTACTCTAGAAGATCCGATTGAATATGTGTTTACTTCAGAAAGTAGTTTAATTTCACAAAGGGAACTGGGTAAAGATATGACTTCTTTCACTGCTGGTTTAAATCACGCTTTACGACAAGATCCTGATGTAATTATGGTTGGCGAAATGCGTGATCTAGAAACAATATCTACCGCCGTTACTTTAGCGGAAACTGGCCATTTAGTTTTAGCTACTTTACATACATATAATGCTGCTCAAACCATTGATCGTATTATTGATATTTTTCCTTCTCATCAACAAAATCAAATCAGATCCCAGTTGTCGACTACATTAGCAGCTGTAGTTTCACAAAGACTATTACCGCGTCGTAGTGGTGGTAGAGTGGCAGCCAGAGAGATTATGATTCGCAATAGTGCCATTGCTAATCTTATTAGAGAAAATAAGGTTGCTCAGATTAAGACAGTTATTGAAACAGGTAGCCAGGTTGGTATGATGACCATGGATCATCATTTAAAGGACTTATATCAGGCGGGAGAAATAGAAAGAGAGGATGCTTTAAATTACATGGAAAACGGGGCGTTTTTAGATGCTTAAAGCCTATTCTTCTCCAATTTACCAACCGGAAGAGTTGATTAGAATCAATTTCTTGGAAATTGATGAAATAGGCCCTGTTTAAGGGACTTGACATTATTTTTAAAACCTTTATAATTGATAACAGTTTTTATAAATGGCCTATGAGTATTTATTTGAGTTCTAAATTTAAGCGGTTGTGAAATAATTTGCTTTTTTTGCATTTATTTTTGAACCGCGGTAACCGCGGTTTTTTGAACCCCAAATAATATTTTTACTAATTAAATATTTGATTGTTTCCATCAGTTTACTGGTGAGAGCAAAGCAGTATTTAATTGCACTTTAATAGTTAAATATATTTTTGTCGCTTTTTTCAGGAAAAAGCGAACTGTTTACCGTCGGTTTATTTTGCAATTTCCGGGCGGTGAACAAAACAAATCGCGTTCGCGAAGGAACGCGTCCACTTTTGAAAGCAAAAGTGTGGGAAAATCTCGTAAAGAGTATATGGCGGATGCCTAGACATAAGAAAACGATGAAGGACGTAGCAGCCTGCGATAAGCTGCGGTGAGGTGGCAAGCAACCTTTGACCCGCAGATGTCCGAATGGGGAAACCCACCGCGTAGATAACGTGGTAACCGCAACCGTTTGGTGGCGGTGGAAGACCCGGCGAACTGAAACATCTTAGTAGCCGGAGGAAAAGAGAACAAAAGTTATTCTCCAAGTAGTGGCGAGCGAACGGGGAGAAGCCTAAACCTGCCGAACTGCAGTTTTGATCTAGTTTACTAGTGAGAAACCTGAAGGTGCTGGAACCATATGTTCCGCAGGGGTTGCAAGACAACGTTTCTACTATCTAGTTCAGTAGAGCAGAGTCATAAAAAATAATTCTTAACAGAAGCGAGCTGGAAAGTTCCGCCGGAGAGGGTGATAGCCCCGTAAGTGAAAAGAAATATTTCTCTGTCGCGTTTGTTCTTAAGTAGTGCGGGACTCGTGAAATCCCGTATGAATCCGGGTCGACTATGACCCAAGGCTAAATATTTCTTATGATCGATAGTGAACCAGTACCGTGAGGGAAAGGTGAAAAGCATCCCGAGAGGGAGGTGAAATAGTACCTGAAACCATATACTTACAAAGAGTCGGAGCCTTAGTTTACTAGGGTGACGGCGTGCCTATTGAAGAATGAGCCAACGAGTTTGTTCTATGTGGCTTACATAATCTCCTCCGGAGAGTATGTGTAGTGAAAGCGAGGGTTAATAGCCCGCATTGTGCTTCACTTTTACGCATTAAGTAATTAGTGCGTTAAAGTGAAGTACACGTCGCATGGACAAGACCCGAAGCCGGGTGATCTAACCATGTCCAGGTTGAACTCTGTCGAAAGACAGAGGAAGGACCGAACCCACTCGCCGTGCAACACGAGGGGATGAGATGTGGTTAGCGCAGAAATTGTAATCGAACTCGGCAATAGCTGGTTCTCCTCGAAATAGTTTTTGGACTAGCCTCGAGCGCTGACTAGGGGGGGTAGAGCACTGGATGAGGGCGGGTCTTCGGATACCGTTTTCAATCAAACTCCGAATACCCTTAGGTGTAGCTCGGGAGTCAGACCATGGGCGCTAAGGTTCATTGGTCGAAAGGGAAACAGCCCAGATCACAATCTAAGGTCCCAAAATATATACTAAGTGTAAAAGGTGGTGTTGAGACTACGACAGTTAGGAGGTTGGCTTAGAAGCAGCCATCCTTTAAAGATAGCGTAACAGCTCACTAATCAAGTTTTTTCGCGCCGAAAATTTACCGGGGCTCAAGTATATTACCGAAGATGTGAACTTTATAATTTATTATAGAGTGGTAGAGGAGCATTCTCTTCAGCGTTGAAGTCACGTCGTGAGGCGTGGTGGAGCGGAGAGAAGAGAGAATGTTGGCATGAGTAGCAAAAAGGCGGGTTAAAATCCCGCCCACCGAAAATCTAAGGTTTCCTGGGCAACGAGAATCGACCCAGGGTTAGTCGATCCTAAGGCGCAGCTAATGTAGTGTTAGCGTAACCGATGGAAGAGCTGGTTAATATTCCAGCACTACTGTGTTTTTCCGAAGGAGGGACGCGGTTCTAAAGTTTAAGCGGGCTATGGTTTGTCCGTTGATGGTTTCAAGAAACGGCCTAGGCAAATCCGGGCCAACAGTTTCAAGGAACAGTCTGCAGATGAAGTCGCAAGATGGAATCAATTAAGCGGCAGAGCCGACGAGAAAAACTTCTAGGGCTAAGGGCACAGTAACCGTACCGTAAACCGACACAGGTAGATGAGGCGAGGAGCCTAAGGTGTACGAGAGAACCTTCGCTAAGGAACTCGGCAAAACAGCGGCCGTAATTTCGAGATAAGGCCTGCCCTGCGCAAGCAGGGCCGCAGCTAAAGAGCTCAAGGGACTGTTTATCAAAAACACAGCTCTCTGCTAACTCGCAAGAGGATGTATAGAGGGTGAGGCCTGGCCAGTGTCCGAACGTTAAGAGGAGAGGTTATCCCTTCGGGGAGAAGCTTTGAATCCAAGCGCGGATGAACGCCGGCGATAACTATAATCGTCCTAAGGTTTTGTGGTTTATTTATAGACCGCAAAAGGACTGGGACGATTGTAGATTGATAAGCAAAAAATACGTTGCCTGGCTATAGTGAAAGCTATAGTTGTCATAAAATATTCAGTAAAATGCGTGAAAATCCTCAAAAGATCAGAAGTACTAGAGGTTGTTGACCTCAGTAAAAATCTCCTGATACACGGGGCAAATGCGCAGGACACTTTTTTAAGTGCCCTCAGAGACTAAACACTGAAGCTCTAAAATTGAAAGTTTCAATCATGAGCAAGATATAGTCCATGCTTAATAGAAATATTAAGAAGCCACAGAGCGAAATTCCTTGTCGGGTAAGTTCCGACCTGCACGAATGGCTTAACCACTTGAGCACTGTCTCAGCGAAGGACTCGGTGAAATTGCAAGACGAGTAAAGATGCTCGTTAACCACAGTTGGACGAAAAGACCCCGTGAAGCTTTACTACAGCTTGATATTGAATTAGGGGTACACATGTTCAGAATAGGTGGGAGCCTTCGGGCGCCAGTGAGATACCACCCTTGTTTATTTTTAATTCTAACCCCGTATTACGGGGGACAGTGTCTGGTGGGTAGTTTGTCTGGGGCGGATGCCTCCCAAAATGTAACGGAGGCGTTTACAAAGGTTGGCTATCCCGGAATGGAAACCCGGGAGATAGTGTAAAGGCACAAGCCAGCTTTACTGCGAGACTTACCGGTCAAGCAGTCGCGAAAGCGGAACTTAGTGATCCGACCATTCAATATAGGATGGTGGAAGCTCATCGGATAAAAGCTACTCCGGGGATAACAGGCTAGTCAGGTCCAAGAGTCCACATCGACGACCTGGTTCGGCACCTCGATGTCGGCTCGTCGCATCCTGGGGGTGGAGAAGCTCCCAAGGGTTGGGCTGTTCGCCCATTAAAGCGGCACGCGAGCTGGGTTCAGACCGTTTAGAGGCTAATTTTATTGGCATCTGAACACTCTGAATCCAGAGGCAAGACATCATATACGGCGGCAATATCGAGTAATTGATATTGGTATTAAAAACTGACTCATATCGATGAAATCCTAACAGTTAATGAAAATTTAACCTGTCACATGTTAGGACAATATCGAGGGAAGTCTCTTATGTTAAAATTAACGCAACCACAAGCAGCATATTTAGCAGGGTTCATCGATGGTGATGGAAGTATTTATGTAAGATTGAAACCAAACGATACTTATCGTTATGGCTTTCAAATTGCTCCTTATATAATATTATTTCAATCGGCTAAAGATGAAACAAATTTTAAAAAAATTTGTAAATTGTTAAATTGTGGCTACTTGAGGACAAGAAAGGATGGTATTTTAGAGTATACTATCGGCAGGAAAGAAGATATTTTGGCAGTAATTAAGGTAATTAGGCCTCACTTGATTCTTAAGTGTCGACAAGCAGATTTAATGAAAAAAATATTAATTAAAAAATCTTTAGTGAAAAATGTTAAAGATTTTGCTAAATTAATGGATTTAGTCAATAAATTTGCAGATATAAATTATTCTAAAAAACGCATCAAACATAAGTTGACCCCGTAGAGACTAAACGTCGGTCTCCTGAAAGCGTTTCAGGATGAAGGTATAGTCCAATGCACTTAGTAATAAGTGAAAACATGCGTAAGACAGGTCGGTCTCCTATCCACTGTGGTCGTGGAAACTTGAAGAGGCCCTTCCTTAGTACGAGAGGACCGGGAAGGACGAAGCTCTAGTGTACCTGCTGTTCTACCAAGGGCATTGCAGGGTAGCTACCTTCGGTTTAGATAAGCGCTGAAAGCATCTAAGCGCGAAGCTGTCTCTGAGATTAGGTTTCACAGACTGGTTGAAGAATACAACCTTGATAGGCTGTACGTGTAAGTCCAGTAATGGATTGAGCGGAGCAGTACTAATAAGTCGTTAGATTTTCCCACACTTTTGTTTTTCAATACTTCGACATGGCTTTATATTAATTTATTAATATTAGGCTACGCGAATTTGCATCGAAAAAACGTTTCTACTCATAAGAGTCATGAAACACAAATAAAAAGACACCATCGTTCTGGTGGTAAAGCAAGAGGGCCACACCTGATCCCATCCCGAACTCAGAAGTTAAGCCTCTTAGCGCTGATGATACTTGGGCCTGAGCCCTGGGAAAGTAAGTCGCCGCCGGAACAATGGTGTTTTTTTATACTCAAATTAGCTAGTAAAGATATTTAGACACTGCGATATTCGCAGTGTCTTTTGTTTTTGCTTCACTTTTATAAAGATGCTAATATTAAGGTATTAAATAATAATTGTATGGCTTTAATTAAATCAATATCAGGTATTCGTGGCACAATTGGCGGTGGTGGGGATAATAACTTAACTCCTCCTAATTTAGTTGCTTTTGTTTCTGCCTACGCTGAACAAATAAAAGAAAAGTTTCCGGAAATAAAACAGCCAAACATTGTTTTGGGTCGTGATGGTCGGATTAGTGGTGCTGTTGTTTATGAATTAGTTTCTTCAACTTTAAGATTATCTGGTCTTAACGTTTTGTCTTTGGATCTAGCAACTACGCCAACGGTTGAAATGACTGTTATTAGAGAGAAAGCCCAAGGAGGAATAATTTTAAGTGCTTCGCATAATCCACGACAATGGAATGCCTTAAAGTTGTTAAATGAACAGGGAGAATTTTTAAGCGCTAAGGATGGACAAGAAATTTTAGCTAAAGCCCAGTCTGCCCTGTTTAATTATGTGGAGGTTGATAGTATTGGTGAGCAAAAGACAATTAAAGACGCTCTAGAAAGCCATATACAGGCCATCCTGGCCTTAAAATTGGTTAAGGCTCCTGAGATTGCCAGGGCTAATTTTAAGGTTGTAGTGGATGGAATTAATTCAGTTGGTGCCTTGGCCATTCCGGAACTATTAAAAGCTTTGGGCCTTAAAAATATTGAAGTAATTAACGCTGAAGTTAATGGTGAGTTTGCTCATAATCCTGAACCATTGGATAAAAATTTAAGTGTAATTAAAGAGCAGGTAATGAAAAGTCAAGCTGATTTAGGAATTGTGGTTGATCCTGATGTTGATCGTTTAGCTTTTATTAATGAAAACGGAGAGATGTTTGGGGAGGAATATACTTTAGTGGCAGTAGCAGATTATGTGATGCATAATTTCTGTTTTGGCTGCTATCAAAAAATTTCTGTTTCTAATTTATCTTCTTCACGGGCTTTAAAAGATATAACTGAAAAAAGAGGAGGAGCTTATTACGCTACGGCTGTTGGTGAGGTTAATGTGGTGGCTAAAATGAAAGAGACGGGAGCCATCATTGGTGGTGAGGGCAATGGTGGTATTATATTTCCAGAATTGCATTATGGACGTGATGCCTTAGTGGGTACTGCTTTATTTTTAAGTGCTTTGGTGGAGAAGCAGATGAAGATGTCAGAGTATAGACGACAACTTCCTGAATATAAAATGGTTAAAGATTGTATAGATCTAGAAGTTGGTACTGATGTGCCGGCAATTTTAGAAGAAGTAAAAACACATTTTGCTGGTGAGAATATAAGTGGTATTGATGGTATAAAAATTGATTGGCTCGATTCCTGGGTTCATTTACGCGCTTCCAATACAGAACCAATTATTAGAATATATGCTGAGGCAAAAATGCTTGAACAGGCAGAACTTAAAGTTAAGGAAGTAAAAGATGTAATATTAGCTAATTTTAAATAATTTACATCAGTTAGCATACTTAAAGCTTACCCCTATAAAAATCTGAGCTTGACAGAATATAATTTATATGATATAATAACACCATAAAAAATTGACCTTTAAAAAATGAATGCGAAACTGGTCATAGCCAAAAGATAGTTAATAATTTAGCTATTTCCTGGCTGTGACCACGATGGTTATAGCTCTGCCTCGGAGTTGAGGAAAAATAAATGCGCAAAGTAGCGCAAGGAGATAATCATGGAAAAATATTTATTTACCATCCAGAATGTTGAAACTGGCAAACTTAATGCCTTAGTAAACAAGATCATGAAACAAACAGGAACTGATGATCCTAATGAAGCCATCAGATTAGTAAACTCAGAAGAGTGGACTTTAATTGTTCCGGTTCGCACTTGGACCGAAAAAGATGGTGTCATCCGTTTCTCGGTCACATCCGACGGTACTTCTGGCGAAGAGTGGATTACTCGCTTGGAATCCAAAGGATTCCGTATTAGCGATTACGCCAAGAGCGTTTTACGTTCTAAAAATTTTAAATCAGAAAAACCAACAACTTACGAAATTGCCGTGCTTAAGGGAGAAATTTTTAGCGATAACAAAAGGATAACTAAAAACATCCGGAAAGAAGCCAGAAAAAGGAGTTTATCAATCCCTAACGCTGAAGTGGCCTGTCTTATCAGAGAAAAATTCTCTAATAAAGAATTGGAAGCCATGGGGCTTTATTGGATTGTAACTATGCACGAACCAATTAAAGATTCTGACGGCGTTCTTCTACTCC
>Ga0307991_1000066_pt1 | contig 82352 bp, 60 predicted proteins | sample EllFjometagen131_FD_203146 | JGI IMG/M metagenome (GOLD analysis project Ga0307991, IMG submission 203146) | Marine microbial communities from Ellis Fjord, Antarctic Ocean - #131 | ecosystem: Environmental > Aquatic > Marine > Unclassified | place: Southern Ocean | collected 2014-10-08
TTCTAATAATATCAGTATCAAAAACTGAGAAAAGTCCAATTGAATGGAAGGGGTTATAAATAATCATTCCGTCGAGGAGTACTTTGTTTTGAATTGGTGAGCCACCCCTAATATATAATTGACCACCCTGATCGCCTGTAAAAACCACTCCGGGTACTACTTGTAAGTATTGAGCAAGATCCGGTTCTCCTCCAATACTTGGAATTTGTTTAATTTGTTTGGGCGTTATTTTAACAATAGAAGTATGAGTTTCGGTACGCATTTCTTGCTTTTCAGCACTAATATTTACAGTTTCAAGAGTGTATGCTCCTTGTTCTAAAAACAGGGTTTTATTAATTATCTCTCCTGCACTAAGGGTTATTTGTTCTCTTAAAGTGTCATAGCCAACAGAAGTCACCATTAGTTCATAATTTCCAGGAGGAACTAAAGATATGGCATAATAACCGTTTACATCAGTTGCTGCACCATAGGATGTTTTATATAAATATACACTTGTGAAAATTACAGGTTCTCCGGTTTCTTTTTCATAAACAAAGCCCCTGATAGTTACTGCCTGAGCAATAGTTCTATTTGGAAGAATTGTTATTCCTATTAAAATAAGCAGAGGTAGAATTAATTTCTTCATCTATTTGATTTTGCAATATTAACGTCTTTTCTATTTTAAGATTGCAAAAATAAATAATTTATTGTTAGAAAATTATATGTAAAATTATTATTAATTTATTTATAATAAGTATTTGTGATTTGTTTGAAGATAAAAAACCTTCTTGCTCTCTAAGAGCAAGAAGGTTAGTAAATTAAGCATTATAAATATTTGCATTAATATTTTCTAACTTTTAAGCTTGAAATTGCAGCATCAATATTAATATATATTTTTTTTGTATTATCATCAAAATTCTTAGTACGATAAACACCTTTTTTAAGCTTTTCAAATCCGCTAAAGTTTTTACTTACCATAAAAGATTCTGATCTGATTTCGCATCCCGAGCTTTCTGGAATCTTAATATACAGTGAGGAAACTCCTGCATCAATATTTAGTTTGGTATAATTGCTTTTATCACCTAGCTTTATTTTTACAGATGAAGCACCACCATCAATATCCAGATATTTTGTTTTAATATTACTGAGATCCATGTCGATTTTAGCTGCACCAATGTCGAGATTAATATCCCATTCTACATTAGGATTTAGTTTAATATCAGCATTGTTTTTTATGTTTCTCAGGTGTTTTGAGCTGTTTTTCAATTCAATCTTTAACTCTTTTTTTGAATTATTATCACTTGATAAAAACTTATATGGTCCGATGTTTCCTCTTTTATCAAATTCTAATAAATGTTCTGTTTCATCATAAACTTCGAATTTTCCTGCAGCTGCTTCAAACACTAATAATGCTTTTTTTATGCTGTCGTTATAAGGTTCATAGAAATGTTGCTCCTCAATATCTAATGAATATCCTTTATCATATTTATAATGAAAAAACCTATGTTGATAATATTTGTTCGGACTTGTAAAAAGAAATGCTAATGTTACTGCAACTATTACAAGCGAGGCAATTACTTTTATTATGTTCTTTGTTGGAAGAATTGATATTCCCCACAAAATAAGAAGTAAAGGCCATAGTCTAAAAATATTTCCCCAGTCAAAATAAATAATGTCAAGGTTTTTCAGGAAAAATAAACTGCCGAGGGTAACTAAAATTACTCCCCAAAAAATATTACTGTATTTCATAACTATTGTTTTTTTGGTTTGATTTATTTATTCTTTGTCTTTTAATTTTTTAACATAACTTGCCCTGATAAGTGCAAAACCGGCAACAACAAGTACGAGAGGCCATAAATCACCAAAGTCAATTCTTGGCACAAAACGGTCGATTAAAAATATTACACCAATCGAAATCATAATTAATCCGGCTATCAGATTTCCTTGATTTTTGTTATGTTGTATATTGTTTTCATCAGGATAGTTTTTGGTTTGAAAATCCTGATTTGTTCCTTCATTTTCGGGATTTGTATTTTGGTCAGTGAAATACTGAACCGATTCCAATGGTAAGGCAATCCATAATATTATATAAACAAGTAATCCACCACCACCAAATAATGCTACTAAAATAAAGATGATTCGGATTAAAGTTGGATCAGTTCTAAGATTTTCTGCTATTCCTCCGGCAACACCGCCAATTACAGTGTTTGTCCGGCTTCGATATAGTCCTTTGTGATTGTTCATTTTTATTGAATTTAAGTTAATGATTTTTTATTGTCGAGGTAAAAGTAGTATGCATGCTTATTTTACAAAAGTTGTTTTCGGCGAGTTGGAGAAAATTTTCGGTGAAAGATGATGATAGCAAATTGCAATGAGGAATTTGAAAATGGAATAAGTTAGATTAAAGAATAGGGGGGATAAAAAATATTTACTTTTTTACTTTAATACGTTTATAACCATGTTGTCTATAACAAAAAAGATATGTTCATTTTGATGCGATTTAATAAATTTCTCAATTGAAACTTCCATAGTTTTTTTTCATAAATTTGTAAAAACATCTATATTATGATTAATCAAATAAAAATACAACTTCCAAATTTCAATAGGGGATATCATCTGATTACTCGAATAATTGAAAACCAACTTCCTAAACTTCCCGACAAGGGGATGGTAAATATTTTTATACAGCATACTTCGGCAGGACTTACTATTAATGAAAATGCAGATCCATCAGTTAGAGTGGACTTTGAAACGGTTTTTAATAATTTAGTTCCTGAGAACGACCCTTCTTACATTCATACAATTGAGGGCGCTGATGATATGCCGGCTCATATTAAAACTTCCTTAACTGGGAATTCATTAACAATTCCAATAACAAATTACCAGATGAACCTTGGTACATGGCAGGGGATTTTATTGTGTGAATTCAGAAACCATGGGGGCAATAGAAATCTTGTGATTACTATTTATTCATAGTCGGGGCTGTCTATAAAATTTTTAAATTCAACAATAAATTTTGATCCTTCTCCTTCCTTGGTTTCGTATCGCACTTTTCCATTCATGGCAGTAACATATTTTTTTACAATTGATAGACCAAGATTATTTTTCTTTTTACCACCCTGATTATTTTCTTTGAATAATTCTACTTGTTTGTCTTTTGGTATTCCAGGACCTTCATCGCTAATTTCAAGTCTAACATTTTCGTTTTGTGCAAATAATTTTATTAAGATTTTTCCTGAATGTGGGGAAAATCTTATTGCGTTTGTAATAAGATTATCAACAATCTGAACAAAAAACACCTCATTTAGTTTTGCAAATAATGGTTTTAGATCAAGTTCAAATTTTAAATCTTTTTTCCCGATAATATGTATAAAATTTTTATGAATCTGTTTTATATTCTTTGATAAATTGATTTTTTCGAGTTTTAACTTGAATATTTTTGACTCAATTTTATTGACATCTAAAAACTCATTTATCATTTTATTAATCCTATGTAAGGAATTATTTATAATTTCAATGCTTTCTTGCTGATCTTTATTTAGGTTATCGAAGTCGGATTTTAAAAGTTCTGTCAGACAAAGACTACTCGTTAAAGGATTTCGTAGTCCATGAACAACAACACTAATTAAATGATTTTTCTCTTCGTTAAGATTTATCAGGTCAAAATTTTGTTCTTCGAGTTTTTGTTTTTGTTTTTTATTGTTAATGTTTTGCTCTTCAATTTCTTGATTTTGTTTAGCAATTCGAATGTAATTTTTTGCAAGTTTTTCTTCCAGTATATTCATTGCTCGCATCCGTGAAATCATCACTTTCAGAATATCTTTATTTATAAGAGGTTTTTTTTCGGTTATTGAATAAAAATCCTCTTGTTCGAGTTTGTATAAAGTTACATCTTCCTCAGCAGTAACAGAAGCCGATCGTGTTTCTTCGTCAATTAACGAATATTCGCCAAATACTGCGCCTTGTTCAAGCCTCGATAAAATATGATTTCCATCATGAACTTTAACTTTACCTTTGGCAATTACATACATTGCATTTCCTTTATCACCTTTTTTAATAATATTATTATATTTTTTAACTTTTAGCTCTATTAAAGCTTTGCTTATTTCATCCAGCGAATTGTCATCAGCCTCAGAAAAGATAAAAGTATTATTTAACACTTCTCTTTTGTCAGGAATATTTGATTTGTCAATATTTTTTATCATGATATAATATTTTAATTTTTTGGAGAAATTATTTGGTTTTTGCAAAACTCAATCAAATCAGGAAAAAACTCCCTGAAATCATTTTCAAATGTAGTATAATTGTTTTTAAGATCAAAAATAGCATTTTCCATTCCCGAATCAAAAGTTGTTCTTCTGGCCATCCCATTAAAGACTCTTTGTAAGTCATTTAGATTTGCATATCCTACTAACCAGTTTTGGGCAATCATAAAAGGTAATATTCGTTTGATTTTTTTTGGCAAGATAAAATAGTTTTTAATTAGGATCTTATAGGCTTGAGAAACAAAATCAACTAAATCTGTTTTTGAATAGTCTTTCCAGTTTTTTGCCAGAAAATGATCATAATAAATATCAATTATTACACCTGAATATTTTTTATATTTTGAATTAAGAATTTGTGTACTCCTTCTGAAGACCAGATGTTTATCAGTATAATTATCAATTTCACGATGAAGTAAAATGCCATTTTTTATTTTATCATTATATTTTTCAAATTCTTTTCCTTTTACTGCATCAGCAATAAAATTACCCAAAGCGATTTGATCATCTTCGGGGGATAAAAAATAATGAGCTAAAAAATTCATTACATAAAAATTGAATTACAAAATTAACTAAAAAAGAAAAGATGCTATTAATAGATTTGTTAAGAAGTCTTAAAACAAAAACAGGATAAAATGTATCAAAAATTTATTTAAATTTGTGAAAGAATTTAATAGATTTTATAAAAAGTAAAATATATAGAATGCAAAAATTACTATTATTAGGTGATGAAGCTATAGCTCAGGGAGCTATAGATGCAGGATTATCCGGAATATATGCATATCCTGGAACTCCTTCAACTGAAATTACAGAATACGTTCAAAGATCGAAAGAAGCCAAAGAAAAAAATATAAGATCAGCTTGGTCGGCAAATGAAAAAACTGCAATGGAATCTGCAATTGGAATGTCGTATGCAGGAAAACGTGCTATGGTTTGTATGAAACATGTAGGATTAAATGTTGCTGCTGATGGCTTTGTTAATTCTGCAATAACAGGTGCAAATGGCGGACTTATTATTGTTTCTGCTGATGATCCCTCCATGCACTCTTCACAAAACGAACAAGACTCAAGGTTTTATGGAAAATTTGCAATGATACCTATATTCGAGCCGGCTAACCAGCAGGAAGCCTATGATATGGTGAAATATGCTTTTGAATATTCCGAAAAAATGAAAACACCTGTTTTGATGCGAATTACAACTCGTTTGGCTCATTCAAGATCTGGGGTTGAAAGAATGAATTCTGTTAACCAAAATTCAGTGAAGTTGCCGGAAAATTTAAGACAATATGTTTTATTACCCGCAATTGCAAGAAAACAATATAAAGTTCTTCTCAATAATCAGGATAAGTTTATTGAGAATTCTGAAAAATCGAACTTTAATACTTATTATAATTTTGATGAAAAAAAACTTGGAATAATTACTTGTGGAATTGCATATAATTATCTTGCAGAAAATTTTGAAGATGGAAAAATTCCTTATCCTGTTTTAAGTCTAAGACAATATCCGGCTCCAATAAAACAGGTTGAAAAAATTTATGATGAATGTGATGAAATTCTTGTTCTTGAAGATGGTGCTCCGGTAATCGAAGAACTGCTTAAAGGAATGCTTAACAAGGGTAAAAAAATAAAAGGAAGACTTGACGGATCAATTCCTCGTGACGGCGAACTTAATCCAAAAATTGTTGCCGATGCACTAGGAATAGTTTATGATGTAACCGAAAATATTCCTGATATTGTTGCAGGACGTCCACCGGGATTTTGTCCGGGCTGTTCTCACATAGATTCCTACAAAGCCCTGAATGAAGCTTTGTCAGAGTATTCAAAAGGTAGAGTTTTTTCAGATATAGGATGTTATACTTTGGGAGCCCTTCCTCCATTTAATGCAATTAATTCTTGTGTTGATATGGGTGCTTCAATAACAATGGCTATTGGTGCAGCCGATGCAGGTTTGATTCCCTCTGTGGCTGTAATTGGTGATTCAACTTTTACTCATTCTGGTATGACCGGATTATTAGATGCAATTAATAATAATTCACCAATCACAGTTTTGATTTTGGATAACTCAACAACAGGAATGACAGGAGGACAAAAATCATCAGCTTTTGGCAAAATTGAGCAAATTTGTGTTGGCTTGGGAGTGGAAAAAGAACATATGCATGTTATTAAACCATTAAAAAAATATCATGAAGAAAACCTAAGTATTATTAAATCTGAAATTAAATATAATGGTGTTTCAGTAATAATTCCAAGAAGAGAATGTGTTCAGACTCTTAGTAAACGAATGAAACAGAAATATAAAGTAAAAGAAGTGGAAGTTTAATAACTGATTAATATTAGTTTATTGTAATTAGTTGTAATTGAATTAGAATAGTAAAGCCTTATAACCATGAAATACTGAAGTATTGGCAGATTAGGTTGCTAACCTTTTTTTATGGTTGGTTGCTAACCTTAATAGGAATATATGTTTGGAGTACTGGAACAATAAAACCATGAGTCCCCTCCGAAAAGTTAAAAAAAATGAAAAAAAGAAAAATTGCCACGAAGACCCAAAGACGCTAAAATGCACAAAGAACACACAATCAACATAGTAAATTTTGTGAGTTCTTTGAGTCTAAAATTACTTTTCGGAGTGAACTTAACAATGGAACAGTAAAACAATGAAACAATGAAACAATGAAACAATGAAACAATGAAACAAATGAAAAAAGATATAATACTAGCCGGTGTGGGTGGTCAAGGAATACTTTCTATAGCAGCAACTATTGGAACTGCTGCAGTTAATTCTCATTTATTTTTGAAACAAGCCGAAGTTCATGGAATGAGCCAAAGAGGAGGAGATGTTCAATCGCATCTTCGATTATCATCAAAAAATATATATTCAGACCTTATTCCCAAAAGTAAAGCCGACATAATTATTTCAGTTGAACCAATGGAGGCATTAAGATACATTCCAATGCTTTCGCCTGATGGTTGGGTTATTACAAATATTAATGCATTCGATAATATTACTAATTATCCTGATATTGAAAAAGTTTTGGATAAGATAAAATCATTACCAAAACATATTGCTATTGATGCAGATAATATTGCAAAAGAAATTGGTTCGCCACGTTCAGCAAATATTGTTGTACTTGGTGCTGCAACTCCTTTTCTCGATCTTGATTATTCAAGTCTTGAAGGTGCAATTAAAAGTATTTTTGGAAATAAAGAAGAAAAGGTTATTCAGGCAAACCTTGATGCTTTGAGGGCAGGCAGAGAATTTACTAAAAAGAAAATAGACTAATTACAACATTCTAACTTTATGTCGAATAGGATGGATAATATTTTTTTCTACATTAATTAATGTTATAAAAAAACACTCCATAAGCAACACACAATAATCAATAAACAAGTTAAAATAAAAAAAAAGCCACTATGCCGAAAGCTTTCGGTACCAAGACACTTGGATACACAAAGAATAAACAATAAAAATAATAGTTTTTGTGAATTTTTTGAGTCTTTTCACATTGTGAGCCGTAAGGTGTGGCAAAAATACTTTTTGGAGCAAACTCAATGTTGGAATATTGGAAAACACTAAAACCATGAAAAGAACACTCGAAATATCTTCTTTAATAATAATTAGTATTTTAATAATAATCGCCTACGAATTTGTGCCAATTGAAAAAAGAAGTTTAAATCCTTATGCTGATTCAAAAATTGAAACATCTCCCGAACCGGTTTTTAAATATGGTATTGTAGTTGATTCCATGTTGATTTTTCAAGGAAAGGTAAAACGTAATGAATTTCTTTCAGATATTTTACTGAGATATAATGTTGATTATTCGAAAATTGACATTCTGGCAAAGAGATCGAAAAATGTATTTGATGTAAGAAAAATTAGAAGAGGATTTAATTATTCGGTTTTATGCACAAATGATTCGTTGAAAAATGTGTTATACTTTGTTTATGAAAGCTCACCTGTTAATTATGTAGTTTTTGATCTTGGTGATTCGGTGCATGTACATACCGGAAGAAAAGATATTGAAAGACGAATAGCCAAAAGCTCCGGAATTATTGAATCTTCACTTTGGAACAGTATGATTGATAATGGAAGCAATCCTAATCTCGCAAATGATTTATCTGAAATTTTTGCATGGACAATTGATTTCTTTGATATCAAAAAGGGAGATTATTTTAAAGTAATTTATGAAAATCTTTATGTTGATGATGATAACATTGGGATTGGAAATGTTTTAGGTGCAATGTTTCATCATTTGGGCGAAGATTATTATTCTTATTATTTTATTCGTGATAACGTGGGAGATTATTTTGATGATGAAGGAGGGAGTATGAGGCGCACTTTTTTAAAAGCCCCATTACGATTTAAAAGAATTAGTTCGAGATACTCTTTAAATAGAATGCATCCAATTCTGAAATACAGAAGACCACACCGTGGAATTGATTATGCAGCAGCCATCGGAACACCTGTTCACACTATAGGTGATGGAAAAGTTACAAGAGTTAGATGGACACGTCAGGGTGGAAGAACAGTGAAGATTAAACACAACGGAACATATTCAACGGCATATCTTCATTTATCTGGATACGGAAAAGGTATAAAAAAAGGAGCACAGGTAAAACAAGGAGATGTAATTGGATATGTTGGGAAGTCAGGGCTGGCAACAGGATCTCATCTTGATTTTCGTTTTTACAGAAACGGAAAAGCTGTTGACCCGTTAAAAGTAAAATCACCTCCGGCTAATCCGGTTGATTCTGCCAATATGCAGGAATTTGATAGTTTGCGATTGTCAATTAATGAACAATTACGAAGTATTGTTTTAGATACAATTACAATTTCAAAATAAAAAAATAATCACCATAAATTAAATCAGTGAGACTTTAGTTTTGTGAAGCAAACATTTAGTCGAACTCCTGCCTGCCGCAGGCTGGAATCCCGAGTGTAGCCGAGGGATCGGATCTCCAGGGTATTATACCCTGTTTACTTGCGGTGGGGAGTTTCATTTGGTATTAATACTCTGATGCTCTGCATCAAATCAAAAAAGAAAATCCTATTTGATACCTCGTTAGTTATGCTACGAATTCGTTCATTTTATCAATAAATAAGCATAAAAAAAACCTGCTCCCAAAAAGGAGCAGATTTTTAAAAGTATATCTATTTAAAGATTAATAAACATCCCAGAAAACGTGAGTACTTGTTAAGTCACCTCCAATAGCATCGGAAGCAGCATAATAGTTAGCACCGTTTTGAGCAACTTCATCATAAGGATAAGGCATACGACATGGAATATCACCATAAACCATTCCTTCAGGAACATTAAGAATAGGGAAGTCTAATCTTCTCCATTCTGCCCAACCTTCAACACCTCTATTATAAAGTGCAAGCCATTTTTGAGTACCAAGTATTTCTTTCCAAGTAGCAGAAGCGTAAGGAACTGTTGCGATATAATCAATAGCAGCAGTTTCGTCTCCACCCCAGTAAATAACACTAGCAGTAATTGCGTTAGCATAATGGTCAGCAGCACCTGTAGCTCCTATTCCTCTTTCAGCAGCTTCAGCTAATAAAAACTCAACTTCTACATAATCAATTAAAATTGCTTCAAAAGAAGCTTCAAAAAATCGAGGAGCAAAATGAGAGTAATTATTATATGACTGAGCACCGTCTAATCCAGGAATAGCACCAATAAATTCACCTTCATATTCTGTTAAATATAATGGTAATCGTGGGTCACCTAACTCAATCATTTTATCAACAAGAGTAGTTGTTGGAAGATAATCTTTACGACCATCAATAGTAAAACCATCATAAATTGTGTTTACATGAGGAGTTACACCTGAATAATATAAGATACCACTTTCGTCTTGGCTTCCATAAACACCTGCATCTATTGCTGTTGTAACAGCGCTTTCTGCTGCTGTTGCATCAAAGTCAGAAATACGCATTCCTAAACGAAGAAGAAGTGAAGCACCAAATTTTTTCCATAAAGCAACATCACCATTGTAAATAAAGTCGGCACTACCAAAGCTACCTTCACTAGCATTTAAACCGGCAACAGCTACTTTTAATCTGGCAATAATGTCAGTATAAACATCAGCATCATTATCATAAGCAGGTGTAGTATTTTCAGCACCCAATAATGCCTGAGAATAAGGCATATCACCAAAAGCATCAATTATACAATGCCATGCATAAACTTCGAGGATACTACAAATATGAACTTTATTGTCTCTTTCAGTTGCTTGAGCAAGTTGAAGTTCTTGAGAATTCAAACTTATTTTAGTTTCTTTAAAATCCATTAAAGCATCACGATAAAGTAATAGCGCATAAGTATCAGGAATTTTTCTGTCCTGAAAGTTATAACGAGATTCATCGAAATATGTAGTTTCTTGCCAGTATTGAACAATTAGTCGTGAGATGTTTCGATTCACACTCATGTGATTCACTTGGTTTACTAATGCAACTTCGGCATTAGAGAACAGAGTACCCGCAGGTACTTCAACCGGATTCTTGGGGTCAACATTATCTGGCAATTCGCATGAAGATATCCCAAGTATCAGGATTAATACTATAGAAATATATTTTATTGTTTTCATATAATTATATTTTTTAAAGTTAAAAATTAGATTCCAAATTTAATGTTAAATCCAAAAGTTCTAGCAACAGGATATGAACCTTGTTCGATTCCTTGGTTATTACCTGAACCAAGACCTGCTTCAGGATCGAAATGTTTTGTGTTTTTAAATAAAACAGCAAGATTTCTTCCAATAATAGAGAATGTGATATTTTGGAAAGGAGTTTTATCAACTACTTTTTTAGGTAAAGTATATCCTAAAGAAACTTCACGTAATTTAATATAAGAAGCATCGAATACATATCTTGCAGTTGGGCTATTGTTATAGTAGAATGCTCTACCCCATCTGTATGCAGGTACGTAAGTTGTGTTTGGAGAACCATCAGCATTAACTGTTTCTGGGTATAAGTATCCACCACCTTCGTCAACAGGATCTCTCATTGGATTTCCTAAATCGTTATCTTCAGCAGTTTCTTCATAAACACCAGTTGCTTGACCATATTTAGTAGCAACAGAATAAACATCACCACCTTGTTGGAAATCGAATAATACATTTAATCGAACTCCTTTATATGTCATAGTTGAATTAATACCCATATTCCAGTCAGGATTTATGTTACCAATAATTTCTTCTCCTGATTCTGATACTAGATAATATCCGCTTTCGTCAACAGTTTTACTTCCGTTTTCTTCTGTTAGTAGATTACCATCAGCATCTTCTGTATTTCCATTTTCATCAGTATAAACGAAGTTTGTTCCTTTAATACATCCGTAAGGTTGTCCAACTGTAGCATTTACAGTTACATCCCATGCAGAGAAAATAAGAAGGTTTTGAACATCATCATATAAACTAAGAACTTCGTTTTTGTTGGTATACCAGTTTATTCCAATATTCCATTCGAAATCAGAAAGTTTTAATGGAGTAGTCATAAGAGCAACTTCAAGACCTTTGTTTTCAATTTCACCACCGTTAAAATACATTCTTGTATATCCTGTAGAAGGAGCAACAAGAACCGGCATAATTTGATCAACAGTATTTGATTTATAAGCTGCAACATCAAAATTAACTCTATTGTCGAAGAATCGCATTTCTAAACCAAGTTCAATACTTGTAGTACGTTCAGGTAAAAGATCTGCATTTTGCAGAGTGCTATTAACAGAGAATAATGCATTAGATCCCCAGCTTGTTCCCTGAGAATAAGTAGAAATAGTACTGAAAACAGGTGCGTCGTTACCTACTTGTGCATAGTTTGCTCTGATTTTTGCAAAATCAAGGAAACTTAAATCCTTTAAGCCACCAAGTTCTGATAATAAGAAACTTAATGATCCAGAGTAATAATTATAAGAATTATTTTCTATAGGAAGAGTAGAAGAAACATCATATCTATCAGAAATTTCTAAATAAACAAAATCTTTATAACCAACAGAAAAAGTTCCGAATACACTATTTGTACCTTTTTCAATTAAATCTTCAACAACAGAAACAGGAGATACTGAATTACTAATTGCATAGAAATCAGGAACTACAAGTCCTCCAACTGTTTGACCAAGCAACATTGAAATTTTATTTTGTCTGAAATTTGTACCTACCATTCCATTAAAAGAAAAGTCATTAACACGTTTGTTAAATTTAAGATAAAGATCAGTATTTAGTTCGTTGTAATTACGAGTAAAACTTGAGAAATAAGATGCGTCAACACTTCCAACAGCAACTCTTTCATTTTGAGTCTCAGAATAGTTATCAAGAGAAATTCTACCTGTGAAAGTTAACCAATCAGTAAGTTCGTAATTTAATCCTGCGAATCCAAACAAACGGTCACGTGTGTCATCTTCAAAACTTTTGTTTCTAACCCAATAAGGATTGTCAAAGAAAATTGGATGTAAATCATCATAGTAACCAGAGTTCCAAGAAAGCTGACTTCCGTCGTCTCTTAAATAGTTGTCTTCTAATCTTTTGAAGTCAACATTAGTCTGAAACCATTGTCCAAACGATTGCATAACGTTAAGTCCGTTATAACCTGTACCGTATCTTCCTTTACCTTTTGTGTTTGAGTAAGTCATGCTTGCATCAACTGAAAATTTATCAGAAAAATTATAATTTGCATTTAAATTTACAGCATTCTTTTTGATAGAAGAATTTGGAACAATTCCAGTTTCATCAGAATTTGTATAAGAAAGTCTGAAAGAACCATTCTCATTACCACCATCAAATGCAATATTAGTATTCCATTTTAAACCTGTTTGGAAGAAATATTCCAAACCGTTTTCTGGAGCAACCCATGGTCTTTTTTCAGCATAATTTGGTTTTGATGGGTCAAGTGCATCCCAATGAATAACATCAACATCTGGATTGAATTCAGCTCCCCAAGAAGCATCTTCTGAGGTAGGAGTAATGAAATCTTTAACTCCGTCACCATCTAGATCTGTCCAGAAGAAATAATAATCTGTTGCAGGGTCACCTGTTTCGCTTTCATAAAATGGTCCATAACCACCACCATATTTGTTTTGGTGCTGTGGTGCAGTACTCATATCAGCTTGGCTAAGAACTAATCCTGTGCTAACTGTTATACCAATACCTTTACCGGATTTTGTACCTTTTTTGCTTGTGATAAGGATTACACCGTTTGCAGCCCTAGAACCGTAAAGAGCAGTAGCAGCTGCACCTTTTAATACTGAGATACTCTCAATATCATCTGGATTAATATCCATTGCGGTATTACCGTAGTCATAACCACCCCAACCATCATTCTGATTAGCAGTACTATTAGCAATAGATCTGTCTTCGTTAGTATTGTTGTTGTTAATTGGAACACCATCAACAACGAATAACGCCTGGTTATTTTGAGTTAATGATGTAGTACCTCTAACAAGTATGTTAGCTGAACCACCCAAAGTATTTGACTGACGGATATGTACACCGGAAACTTTACCGGAAAGCGACTGCACAAAGTTTGTTTCACGAACTTCGCTAACAGCATCCCCACTAATTTCTTGTACAGCATATCCAAGAGATTTTTTCTCTCGTGAAATACCGAGCGCAGTAACAACGACCTCATCGAGGGCAGTAGCTGATTGAGCCATAGAAATGTTAATAACACCTCTTCCGCCTATCTCAACTTCTTGAGTTACCATTCCAACAAATGAAAAAACAAGAGTGTTTCCATCTGCAGGCACCAAAAGCTCATATGAACCATCTAAGTCGGTTGTTGTACCAACTGTTGTTCCTTTTACAAGTACAGTAACGCCGGGAATGGTTGACCCATTATCGGCATCTACTATAGTACCAGTAATTTTTGTTTGAGCAAATGCAACCTGCAATCCACCTAAGAAGATGATTGCAAGTAAAATTGTAAATTTTCTCATAATTTAAAAAATTTGGTTAATAAATAATTGATTAATAATTGATTTTTTTTGAACTACAATAATAGTAATTTTTTTTGTAAATAATTTATTTTTTTCCCATAATTGTTGAAAAACAGTGCAAGTTATGAAAATCATTATAGTTTTTAAAGTGATTTTGAAAAAGATTCTTTTATGATAAATCAAGAAAAACACAAACACTTATCTTAACTAACAGTAAAAGAGGTGTAAAGCGAGTTATTTAGAATATGTATAAATAATATTATTTTTTTTATGGAAGCAGTTAATTTTTTGAAAAAGTTTATTTTATTAATATTTAAGCCTTTTTTTGTAGAATAAAAATACGAAAATGTATATTTTATCAATGCAAATTTGATAAAAAGTGAACGTTTCGAATATGATTTTAGCTTTAATTTGAGTAATATTGGATAATAAAAATCGAAAAATCCAGGTTTATTTGATTTTCTAATTTGTAAAATCCCCATCGAGTAATTAAAAATAAATAAGTATTCACAGAGATATCATTGAAATTGTGAAAATATTGGAACGTGATTGATCAAAATATAATTTAGTGATGCTTGTATGAAATCTGGAGAAAAACAAAGTAGAAATAAGAAATAAAATATTAAACCTTTATATAATAAGGTAGTCAAACAAAAAAACGAATAAAATATTGGTCATTTTATACCTCAATCGTTTTCTTTGTTTTTTGTTCTTTCTATGTTCATGTAATATTTAAGGTGATTGTTTCTTATGATTAAACTAGAAAAATTGTTTAAGACATTGCTTTTAAGTTCAAGTTGTACAGGAAAACAAAAGTTACTGTAATTAATAATCCAAAATATGGAAATCCGAAATTTTGAAAATAAAAGTAAGGAACAATTAATAGTAATATTTGGGCAATTGTGTAAAAATGAAATCCAATCTTTTTTAGTTTCCACATATTGTAAGCTCCAAATAATGAAATAGATGAAAGAATAAATCCAATAAGGAAATATGTTTTATCTACCGAAAGCAATATGTCAATTCCGGGAAATGTTAAATTACCTACAGAAATTAATTCTTGAATTGATGAATAAGATGTTAATACAAAAAAATTTGAAACAACTCCTATTCCACTGCCAATAAATGTTAGAATACATAAAACTGTCAACAATTCCGGTCGATTTTTTTGTTTGTTTAAGTCTTTATTTATTTCGTATTGCTCCATTTTTATTTAACATTTCTAAATAATTTATTAAAAATAAATCCTAATTAACTTTTGAGAAAACCAAGTATTTAAAAATTGACTCTAAGAAAACGTCAAGAACATCCTGATAATTATCTGGATTCGATGTTTTTAAAATCAAGAGTTTACTTTTGTAGATGTCTGATTTTAAACACAAGCATAACGAAGTTATTAGCGTTTTCTTAGAGCCATTAATTCTCTTATTCAAGTTCTCCAACAGTTTTTTCTACTTCATGCAGTATTTCGCATGATTCAACAAGTTTTTTCATACTGTTGTGATTGTTATAGAGTGGTCTGTCAATTTCGAGGAAATCAACATATTTTCTTACTATTTCTTTGGCTTTAACAACACCTTTTCCGAATGTATATTCTCTGAAATCAAGAGCTTGAGCAGCAGCCATAATTTCAATACCAAGAATACCATAAGCATTATCAAGTATCTGAATATTTTTAATAGCAGTATTCATTCCCATAGAAACAAAATCTTCCTGATCTGCAGCAGCCGGAATCGATTGAATTGAAGCAGGAGCTGATAAAATTCTTTGTTCAACAATCAACGTATCTGCTGTATATTGGCTAAGCATTAAACCAGAAAACATGCCGGCTCCTTTTGTTAAAAATGCAGGTAATCCAACACTTAAAGCCGGATTATTTAAACGATTCATTCTCCTTTCAGACATAACGCAAATCATAGTAATTGCAGCACCAGCCATATCCATAGGTACAGAAACAGGTGTTCCTTGAAAGTTTGCTCCTGATAATTGCATATCTTCTTCCGGAAAGAAAATTGGATTATCTCCAACACCATTTAATTCTATTTCAACTTGTGAACGTGCGTAAGCCAAAGCATCATGAGCTGCACCAATTACCTGAGGAGTTGACCGCATTGAGTATGCATCCTGAACTTTGCATTTTACACGTTGCTCTTTTAAGTCTCCGCCATCAACAAGTTTATTAATTGCGTTTGCACTTCTTATTGCACCTTTAAATCCACGAACTTCATGAAGTTTTGAAGTATATGGTTTCATGTTTGCTTTTAGAGCCTCGAGTGACATTGCTGCACCAATCTCTGCTTGTTTGAGGAAATTATTGGCATCATATAAAAATATCGCACTCATTGCAGTAAGAACATTCGAGCCGTTTATTGTTGCCAATCCATCTCTTGCATGTAAACCGGGAATTGGTATATCGGCTTTTTCTAAAGCAACTTTTCCATCATATAATTCTCCTTTATAAAAGGCTTTTCCTTCGCCCATCATTAATAGTGCAATTTGTGACATTGGGGCAAGGTCTCCTGACGCTCCAACAGAACCTTTTTTACAAACCCATGGTGTTACGCCTTTGTTAAGCATTGAAACAAGTGTTTGGGTAATTTCCAAACGGCATCCTGAATTTCCATGTGCATGAACATTTGTTCTTCCAAGCATAGCACCTCTTACATGTTCAATCGGCATTGCATCACCAATACCGGCAGCATGATTATATATTAGATATTTTTGAAAATCTTTTATCTGATCGTCATTAAGAACGACTTCCGAAAACTCTCCGATTCCTGTATTTACTCCATACATTATTTCGTGTGCTTCGAGTTTTCTCTCAAGCATCGCCCTGCATTTATTTATTCTTTTAATAGAATCAGGGTGAAGTTCAACTTTTTCATTATTTCTTGCCACATTAACAACATCTTCTATTGTTAATCCTGCGCCTTTTATTATATAAGTCATATCTTTTTTATTAAATTATTTATATTGATTTTGTTTTATTTCTTGTTAATTAGTTTGATAATCAATTTCTGTTTTCTGGCTTTCAGTATTATTAAGGGTATAGAGGGAATATGGGGAATAAGGTATAGAGGTATATAGGTGGTTTTGAAACTGACAATTATTAATAGAAAACATTTTTTTTTATTTATTTATAATTTTTACTTTAATCCTTTTTTTTGTGTTTTAACGAATTTAATATATCCATTAAGACTAATCTTTGCTTTTTCAATTAATTCCAGACCTTCATTATAAAAATCGTTATTTATATATCCAAGATCAAAACAACTAATTAAATGATCTTTTGATTCATAAGTAGAACCTTTTGAAATTCTATAAAATTGCAGCCCTTCCTGATAATGATATCTACCATATCCTTCTGCTATGTTAGCAGTTGAACTGCATAATGTTTTTCTTAATTGAATATCAAGATTAAACTTTTCCTCATTAGGAAGCAAAGGAAGAATCTTATTATAAAAAAACAATTTAACTTTCCTGGCATCCTGCCAACAAAATAGTGATGTAAAATCCCGATTCTTATTATAAACTCCTTGCGAATCTTCAAATACATTTTCCATTTTTGTTCATTATTATGAAATAAAAATATTTCAAATTTTAATATTATGCTTCCATACTTCCCTTATTCCCTTTATTCCCCTTATCTCCCTTATTCCCTTTATTTCCCTTGTTTTCCAAATTTCCCATTCTCAATCTAAACATCATCCCTCAACACATCAGGGATATTTATTTCAATTTCTTGTAAAAATTTGATACCCTTTTCAATTTCTGTATACATGATTTTATCATCTTCAATAAAATCAACAATTTTTCGATATTCAGAGATAAAATCTTCAATAAATTTAGATGATTTTTTAGGTCTTCTAAATTCCAATGCCTGAGCAGCATTAAACAATTCGATAGATAAAATTCTTTCAAGATTCTGAACAACTTTAAAAGCTTTTGTTGCAGCATTTGCTCCCATACTTACATGGTCTTCTTGTCCTTGTGATGATTCGATAGAATCGACAGAAGCCGGTGTACATAGTTGTTTGTTTTGATTTACAATTGATGCGGCTGTATATTGCGGTATCATAAATCCTGAATTAAGCCCGGGATTAGCAACGAGAAAAGCTGGTAAATTTCGTTTTCCGGAAAGTAACTGATATGTTCTTCTTTCTGAAATATTTCCTAATTCTGCGACAGCAATTGCAAGATAATCAAGAGCAAGAGCAAGTGGTTGTCCATGAAAATTCCCACCTGAAATTATCAAATCTTCATCAGGGAAAATTGTAGGATTGTCTGTAACTGCATTTATTTCGCATGAAAAAACATAGGAAACATAATTAATTGAATCTTTTGAAGCTCCGTGAACTTGTGGAATACATCTGAAAGAATAGGGATCCTGAACATGCTCCTTTACCTGATTGATAATTTCACTTCCTTCAACTAACATCCTGATTCTTTTAGCAGTATCAATTTGACCTTTATGGAATCTTATTTGATGAACCAGATCGTTAAATGGTTCTATTCTTCCATCAAATGCTTCAAGAGAAATTAAACAAATAATATCAGCAAGTTGAGATAAACGGAATGTCTTCAGTAAACTAAAAACACCAAATGCACTCATAAACTGTGTTCCATTTAATAATGCAAGGCCTTCTTTCGATTGAAGCGTGATAGGTTTCCAGTTTAATTTATCGTAAATTTTTTGTGTTGTTGTTTTTATACTTTTATAATATACTTCACCAAGTCCAAGTAAAGGAAGCGACATATGAGCAAGAGGAGCAAGGTCTCCTGAGGCACCAAGCGAACCTAATTGATAAACCACAGGTTGAATATCGTTATTAAAAAAATCAATTAATCTTTCGACAGTGCAAAGTTGAACTCCGGAATGCCCGTATGATAATGATTGGATTTTTAATAAAAGCATTAGTTTCACAATTTCTCGGGGTGCTTCGTCACCGGTTCCGCATGCATGAGATTTTACAAGATTGCTTTGTAAAGTGCTTAGTTCTTCTTTTGAAATTGTATGATTGCAAAGTGAACCAAATCCGGTGTTTATTCCGTAAATTGGTCCTTCCTGCGATTGCATTTTAGTATCAAGATATTTTCTACACTTAATAATTCTTTTCTTCGACTCTTCTGAAAGTTTTAATAAACAACCCTTTTGTAAGATGTTAAATATAGATTTAAATGTTAGTTTTTCAGGGCTAATTATGTGATACATATAAATAAAATTTTATATATTGTTTTAATTTGAATTGGTAAAATTATAATTTTCATGCCAATTAAACCGGATTTCTAATATTTTTTTTGTGATAAAGAATAAAAGCAGGTTGGAATAATTTATATTAGAAAAGAAATTCTTTATTTTCTTTATTTTCACTGTTTCCCAAATTTGCTTAGAGAACTCGTTCAGATAAAAATGTTCTATAAAATTTTTTCAATAAACTTTTTTAAACTTGTTTCAGTTTGTTCACCGCTTTGCATATCTTTTACAGTAATCAAATTATTTTTCATTTCATTTTCACCAACTAAAATTACGTAGGGAATATTTTTATTATCGGCATATTTCATTTGCTTTTTCATTTTTGCTGAGTCGGGATAAAGCTCGGAACTTATTCCTGATTCTCTGATTTTTTTAAGAAGTTTCAAACAATATTTTTCTTCTTCTTTTCCAAAATTCACAAACATAACTTTTGAGGTAGTCGAACTTTCCTCAGGAAAAAGATTTAATTCATTCATCACATCATAAACACGATCAGCTCCAAAAGAAATTCCAACACCTGAAACTTCGGGCAAACCGAAAATTCCGGTAAGGTCGTCATATCTTCCACCACCACAAATGCTTCCAAATTTTATATCTTTTGCCACAACCTCAAAAATTGCTCCGGTATAATAATTTAATCCTCTTGCAAGAGTAAGATCAAAAGTCCATTTATTTTTCAATTTCAAATCTTTCAAATATCTCAACACAGTCATCAACTCCTCAATTCCTTCCATACCGATTTTTGAATCTTTTAATATCTCTTGCAGTTTCGGAAATTTTTCTTGTAATATTCCCTCAAGATTTAAAATGGGTTGTAATTTTTCGATAGCTTGTTTTGAAAGACCTTTAGCAGTAAGTTCTTCGTTTACTTTTTCAAGGCCGATTTTTTCAAGTTTATCAATTGCAATTGTGATATCAATCATTTTATCAGCTTCGCCAATAACTTCAGCTATTCCGCTGAGAATTTTTCTGTTGTTTATTTTTATTATTGTTTCTATTCCGAGTTTATTGAAAACCTCATCAATAATAAGAACAAGCTCAACCTCATTGATTAAAGAATTACTTCCGATTACATCCACATCGCACTGATAAAACTCGCGATACCTTCCTCGTTGAGGTCTGTCGGCACGCCAAACCGGTTGTATTTGATAGCGTTTAAAAGGAAAAGTAATATCATTTCTGTTTTGAACAATGTAGCGTGCAAAAGGGACTGTTAAATCATATCGCAAGCCTTTTTCACAAATTTTAACAGCTAATTTATTCAAATTCGGCGATTCAAAATCTTCTTCATTTGTCTTTTTAAGATAATCCCCTGAGTTAAGAATCTTAAATAATAACCTGTCACCTTCCTCTCCGTATTTACCCGTTAGAGTAGATAAATTTTCCATAGCTGGAGTCTCAATCGGTAAATATCCGAATCTTTGAAAAATTTCTTTTATTGTATCAAAAATAAAATTTCTTCTCATCATCTCCTCCGGAGAAAAATCACGTGTTCCTTTTGGTATGCTTGGTTTTTGGTTTGCCATACAAAATATTTTTATGCAAAAGTAAGAATTATTTTTATGTTCAGGGTTAATTGAGCAGAGGGCTTAAAATGCGAAGATTCAAGATGCAAGTGCGACATTATTATCAAATTTAGTTAAAAATACTTTTCCAGGTGTATTATAATTAAGATTTTCGATGCTTAAAGTTATATGCCTAAGGTTACTTGTTATATATTCAGGATAGTTATTATTTAGTAAAACAATAGCTTTAAATGCTTTTTGCTACTCAGAACGAAAGTTTTTTGGATAAGATATTTTGTTAATCAATATTCAATTCCCTAAGTATCTTTTTATTATATTCCAAAGCATTGGCATCTCCTTCGGTGGGAGCCCAGGGTGCAAAAATCTTATCATTTTCCGGATTATAAGGTCCGTCTTTTACTTCGTAGGCAACCGTGTTTTTCTCAAGACTGATAATAATATGCCAGGTTCGTGGTGGAATTTCCGCTCCAAAATTTCCTTTTTTTGAGTCAAGAATAATATGGTCGATAATATTTCCTTTATCATCAAATTCAAGAACAAGTACTCTCCCTCTTAAAACAAAAAAGGCTTCAATTTTATCAGGATTTTCGTGTTTATGAGGTTGAAGATAAGTGTCAGGTTCCATTGCATTTAGCATGCGGTGCAATGTTGAAGAATCTTCTTTGTGAAAATTATAATTCATTCTACGACGATCAGATTTCTTTGCTTTCGCTGAGGTAATATTTATGAATTTTTCGTTGATTTTTATCATGATTTTATTGTTTCAGTGTTATTTTATTTCATTGTTCTAATTTTATTCCATAATGTCATCTAATCCCCAAACATCAATTTCTCCAACTTCATTGTTGCATTTTCCCAATTATAATTTTTATGCACAAAGCTAAATCCATTCTCAGCAATTTTTTCAGCTTCGTTATAATTTTCAAGAAAATAAATTATTTTTTCAGCATATTTTTCAGGCGAATCTCCAATAATTATTTCTTCACCATCTTTAGCTTTAAGGGCGTTATTTGCAAGAGGGGAAGAGATGCACGGAATTTTCATTGCCATTGCTTCAAGTAGTTTGTTTTGTAATCCTGTTCCTATTTGCATGGGTGCGATAAAAATTTTAGCTTTTGCATAACATTCCCTGATGTCATCAACCCAGCCTGTGACTTTAATATTTTTCGATTTCACGGTCTTAACTTTTTGGTCGGGGCTTGCTCCGGCAAACATAACTTTAATATCCGGCATTTTTTTTCTTACAATAGGAAGTATTTTTTCTGTAAGAAAAATAACACTATTAACATTTGGGGGATAACCCATATTTCCTGTAAAAACCAGATCGTATTCTTTTTCTCTTTTCATAGGTTTGAAATAATCTGTATCAACACCATTTAGTATTATTGCAATTTTTTCTTTTTCGGGATGTGGAATAAGATTGCGATCGGGTATCGAGATAATTGTTTTATTATCGAATTTATCAAAGATATAATTTTCGTATTTCAGCAATCTTTTATATTCGAGTTTTAAAAATGGTTTTAGATAAAAGGGAGAGCTTTTAATTCTACGTTCAACTCCTTTCGAAAATACATCCTGATAATCAATTGTCTTTGGGATGTTTTGATTTTTAATATATTCAGCTGTACGGACAAGCTGGCAGTATAAATGATCGGGTTTATGTTCTTTAATAATTGCTGATATTTTTTTATGTGCTTTGCGATTGTAAAAATATCCAATTTGTAGTGGTTTGCTTGTGAAATAGGCTTTACAAATGCTTAAAGCTCTATTAATTTTAGGAAGGTCGATAAATGTTACTGAGCGACAGTAAGGTTGAAGTGATTGAAAAGCATCTTGTTTGTTGACTTTTGAATCATTGAGAGCACATAAAATTATTTCATGATTTTTTGATAAAAATTTTATCTGGTTGAATGCACGTAATTTATCCCCCTTTTCCAAAGGGTATGGTATTCTTGATAAAAGAACAAATATTTTCATGTTTGTATTCTATAATTAGTGTACATCTTCAAAGTCAAATAATTTGATTCTATGTTGTTTGTAGTGGATTTTATTAAATTCCAAATCATTAAGGAAATTAAATATTCAACACTCAACATACAATATTCAATTTTCATTATTTCAACTTTTTTACTTTTTTATTGATTATTGTATGTTGTTTATTGAGTGTTTTTTCTAAATAATATAAATAATTAATGTTGAAATAAATAACCACTCACCTTATTCGATATAGAGCCAATAATTGTAAATTAAAGCGAAAACTAAGTGCCTAAAGTTAAGAGTGCCTAAAGTGCCTAAAGTTTTTATTTATTACCATTTTTTTAACTTTAGGCACTCCAAACTTTAGTGCACTCTAAGTACTTTTTTCTTCTTGCAAATATCATAAGATATCCTGATAAAATTTAGTTAAACGCTCGATAATTTTTTTATTATCATGATGATGGCTAATTAAATCTCTTGCGTTTTTTTCTATTTCTTCTGTAAAATTTTTGTCCTCAACACATTTTCTTACGGCAGTTAAATATTCCTCAGCTGTATTTGCAATTAAAATATTTTTTCCGTTATCATAATTTATTCCTTCAGCACCAATAGAAGTTGAAACTATTGTTTTTCCCATTGCCATACCTTCAATAATTTTTATTCTGATTCCGCTTCCCGATAGTAATGGAACTATCATCACCGATTTTAAATTGATAAATTCGCTTGCACTTTCAACTTCGCCAATAACTACAACATTAGGAAATTTAGTATTATAAAGCCATCGAGGCATTTCTCTTCCGGCAAGGTAAAATTTTAATTCAGGAAATTCATTATTAATTTTTGCCCAGACATTTTCAAGAAACCATTTTATTCCTTCTTCATTCGGAATCCAGTTCATTGCACCAATATGAAATAAAGAAGGAAATTCTGTTTTAGAATTATCAACTTTGAATTTTTCTGTATTTATGCCAAAAGATATATCAATAACGGGTGTTTTGCTTCCCATATTTCTAAGGTCTTGGGCGTCTTTTTTTGTAATGCTGGCAATACCGTCATATTTTTCGAGTGCCTGAACTTCGTAGTTTTTTAATGTTTTTGAAAGATGCCTGAGGTAGAGTTTTTTTAATGGGTTTTTACAACTTTTTGCTACTCTTTCCCAAATTAAATATTCTATGTTATGAGCCCGAAGAACGATGCGTGCTTTTGAATGTTTTCTGATTGTATTAATATAAGGTGTAATAAACAAAGTTTCTAATTGAATAATATCGAATTCATTACTTTTAAGAATTTCTATAAGTTTTTTGTCAAAATTCTTTGAAATAAATCTTTGAACATGATATGATTTTTTTGTAAAAAGATTTAAAAATGCATCAACAGGCTTAATTGAAAGATCGATATAAACTGTTTCAATATTGGTTTTTTTTCGGTATTTGTCAGGTATTTTAGTTACATCAATATTGTATTTGTTTGTATTAATGGCAAGTACTTTAACTTTATGACCGGCATTTATAAGTCCTTCAATAATTGCATTCATGGCTATGGGGCCACCTTCTTTGGCAGGATATGGAGACTTGTTGCAAAGTAAAAGTATGTTCATTTTAGTCACTAATTATTTTTTTGAATTAAATATTCTACTAAATAATTTTCTCCATGAATCTGTATCGAGCAATGGAGAGTCGGTTGTTGCTTTGTATGTTAAAAATATCCCGATTGGAAGCAATACTGCAGATGAAATCCACATCCCAATAATAGGATCAAGTACTAAGGCTTCTGCATATTTTTCACCTGTTATTGAAGTAATATGAAAAATAATAAAAAATAATACAGAGATTACAACAGGTAAACCTAATCCTCCCTTTCTAATTATTGCTCCTAAAGGAGCTCCAATAAAAAACAACACAAAACAAGCAAAAGATAAAGTAAATTTCTTATGCCAGACAACCCAGTATTTTATTATTTTTTCGCTTCTTTTGGTAAAAAAATCTTTATGATATTTAATGTTGTTTTTCGAAATTTGTGCACCATTTTTTGCATAGCCTATGATTTTCTGTTGAATCTTTTCATCAAAATTTGATAAAAAATCAGACTCATGCAGTAATGTTGAATCGAGATTAATTGTTGTATCTAATTTCGAATATAATTTATAATTTTTCATGTAATTAGTAGAAAATTTAACTCTTTCCTCATATACTGATTTCGACAAAGAATCAATAGATTTTTTTAATTGATCCAGGTTAAGCATTAAATAATGGTCTTTAAAAAGATTATCATCAGTATGATTTAACTCGAATTCTTTTAAGTCGAAACGTTGATATTCTTCTTTGAATTTTGTCCGTTGAAATGGTCGTGATATTCGATATCCTTTTACGTCAACTTTTTCCTGATAACTGTAACCATCATATAATGTAAAAATAATATATCTGCCATCAATAGTCGATTCCATTTTACCTGTTTTAGCAGTAGTTACATCAATGTTACCCATTCTTTTCGAATGATTATAAATAATAATATCTTCAATATGGATGCCATCTTTGTCTTTTTTCCCAATCCTTATTGTGTAGTTATTAAGACCATTATAGTAAATTCCTTCTTTGATATTAAATGAAAGCTTTTGTTTCCTTATATCAAATAACAGGGATTGAAATTTAAGGTTTGCATTAGGTAAAACATTATTCGAGAAATAAAATGCAGAGATACTGATTACTATTGATAAAATTATTAAAGGTGTCATTATTTTCTTAATAGATATTCCGGCTGCTTTCATGGCTACAAGTTCATAATGCTCGCCAAGATTACCAAAGGTCATTAGAGAAGATAATAAAATTGCAAGAGGCAAAGCCATTGGAACAAATGTTGATGATGCATAAAAAAGAAGTCTTCCTATCATTTGCCATTCTAATCCTTTCCCTACAAGGTCATCAACATATTTCCATAAAAACTGCATATCAAGGATGAATAATGCAATGAAAAAAGTCATTACTAAAGGACCCAGATATGATTTTATTACAAGTAAATTAATTTTTTTCACTATTCAGTTAGTGTTTTTACTTCAAATAACATAAAGCACAAAATTATGAAAAATAATCATTTGTATTGTATCTAATAAATTTTAATAATAGTATAAGGGTATAAAGGTATAAGGGTATATTTCACCTATGATCAAAGGAAATCCGTATGGATTCCTCTATTTCCCCTATTCCCCTTATTTCTTTTATTTCTCTACTTTCCTTATTTCCTCTATTTCCCCTATTCCCCTTATTTCTTTTATTCCTCTACTTTCCTTATTTCCTCTATTTTCCCTATTCCCCTTATTTCTTTTATTTCTCTACTTTCCTTATTTCCTCTATTTCCCCTATTCCCCTTATTTCCTCTATTCCATTTAAAAAATATAACGAAATAAATTTAGGTTTTATGATTTATTATTTGTTAATTTTGTATTATTAAAATTCGTTTGTATGAAATTAGTTGAAGTAATAAATAAAAGAACGGCAAAACAATTTCTTAATGTTGCCAGAAAAATTTATAAAAATGATAATGTATGGGTATGTCCGCAAGACTCAGCAATTAATTCCATATTCGACCCCAAAAAAAATATTTTTTATACACACGGTGATGCCATTAGATGGATATTGGTTAATGATAATGGAAAATTGATTGGCAGAGTGGCTGCTTATATAAACGAAAAAAAAGCATTTAATTTTGAACAACCTACAGGAGGAATGGGATTTTTTGAATGTATTAATGATGAAAAAGCTGCATTTATTTTGTTTGATAAATGTCGTGAATGGTTAAAAGAAAGAGGAATGAAAGCCATGGATGGTCCAATAAATTTTGGTGAAAATGATAATTTTTGGGGTTTACTTGTCGAAGGATTTATTCCCCCTTCACATGGCATGAATTATAATCATCCATATTATGTTAACTTTTTTGAAAATTATGGGTTTTCAAAATATTTCGAACAGGTAACAAGTAATCTGGATATAAGAAAACCATTTCCCGAAAGATTTTGGAAAATTGCAAAATGGATTTGTGAAAAACCGGATTACAATTTCGAGCATTTTAAATATTCCAAATCAGATAATTATATTCACGATATTAAAGAAATTTATGATAATGCATGGAAATTTCATGAAAATTTTACTCCTCTTGAAATCAATGATATGAAAGAAACTCTCAGAGAGGCAAAGCCCATCCTTGAGGAAGAATTTATCTGGATAGTTTATAATAGAGAAAAACCAATTGCATTTTTAATTATGTTGCCTGACGTAAATCAAATACTGAAACATCTAAATGGCAAAATGCACCTTTTAAATAAATTAAAATTTCTTTATTACAAAAAACGAAATACCATTACAAGAACTCGTGTAACAGTTATGGGAGTAATTCCTGAGTTTCAGAAATATGGAATTGAATCCGGAATATTCTGGCACATGAAAGACATTATGGATAAACGACCTCATTATAACGAACTTGAACTTTCATGGGTGGGCGATTATAATCCAAAAATGCAGGCATTGCACAAATCTACAGGCTCAAAATTCGCAAAACGCCATATTACTTATCGTAAGCTTTTTGATGATTCTGAAAGCAAAAGATCATCAATAATATCTCTTGATACAAAAGCAGAAAATCTTAAATTAAAAAATACTTGAATAAGTTAATTTTTATTTTACTTTTGTTGTTTATAAAATTGAATACTTATATTTAACCAAAATTATTTATTATGAAAAAATTATTACTATTAAGTTTAGTTTTGAGTATTGGTTTTTTGGGTTTTTCTCAGGAAAAAGTTCAAATAAAAAAATCAATCCAAAACATTTCAAAGACAATGGTCTATGTAAATCCAACTGATGAAGTTGTTGATATGACTGTTGCACCAAATCCTTATGTAGCAAGTTACAAAGATTTGGCCGATGAAGATATAATTGGAAACACTTTTTACGATCTTCAATCAAATACATCGCTCGGTAACAGAATCCATGTTTACGAAGATGGAACAATAGGTGCTGTATGGACAAGAGGAATAGAATCTGCAGCCTTTGCTGATAGAGGTACAGGATATAATTATTATGATGGAAGTGATTGGGGTTCTGCGCCAACAGAAAGAATTGAATCTGTAAGAACAGGATGGCCTTCTTATGCTCCCTGGGGTGCAAATGGTGAATTGATTGTTGCTCACGGTCCTGATGAGGGTCTTTTATTAGCAACTCGTGTTACTAAAGGAACAGGCGAATGGACTGAATCACGTATAGTTGGACCTGAAGATCACGAATTATTATTATGGCCTAGAGTTATAACATCAGGTACAGACTATAATACTATTCATTGTATCGCATTAACAGCACCTTCAGGTAATGGTGGCTCTCCATACCAAGGACAAGATGGTGCATTAATCTACAACAGATCTACTGATGGTGGTGCAAACTGGGATATCGAAAATGTAATTATTGAAGGTATGGGATCTGATTATTATACCGATATTGGTGCTGATGATTATGTGTGGGCTGAACCAAGAGGCGGTGCAATTGCATTCTTAGTTGCAGGTGCATGGAGTGATATGTTTATGATGAAATCTACTGATAATGGAGATAACTGGCTAAAAACAGTTATTTGGGAACACCCTTATCCTTTCTTCGATTGGGAAACTACTGTTGCTGATACATTTTATTGTGTTGACAATTCTGCAAGTATTACACTGGATGTTGATGGAAATGCTCATGTTGTTTTTGGTATTAACAGAGTTATGCATTTAGATCTCGGAACTACTTACAATTTTTATCCATTTATTGATGGAGTTGGATACTGGAATGAATCTATGGATACTTTCTCAAACAATCTTCACGCTTTAAATCCTAACGAAGATCATCCTGATTCTGAAATGGAAGAAAACGTTAATCTTATTGGATGGGTACAAGATGTTAACGGTAATGGAGAAATAGATTTTATTACTTGGGAAGTAGAACCGTTTCAATCTTATCGTGAATTAGGTATGTCAACAATGCCTTCTATCGCTATTGATAATTTTGGTAGAGTATTAGTTGCATTTTCTTCAACTACTGAAACTTATGATAATACAATATGTAATTACAAACATATTTGGGTTAGATCAATGGACTTAGATGGAACATGGGGCGATTTCGAAGACCTTGATGTTAACATTAATCACATTTTTGATGAATGTATTTATCCTGTTATAGGACAAAATATTAATGGAAGTGCATACATTCTTTACCAAGCAGATTTTGAACCAGGTCTTGCTCTTGACGATGAGCATGGATATATAGAAAATAGTATGATCGTTGCTAATTATGACCTAAATGTTGGAATTAACGAGAATGAATTTAATGCAGCAAGTGTTTCACAAAACTTCCCAAATCCGTTTACAAATACTTCAATTGTAAGTGTTAATCTTACCCAGGCTACAAACCTTAGCCTTGAGGTCTTTAATTTAACAGGACAAAAAGTTTATGAAGTAAGCAATGGACATTCAAATGCAGGAACTCATAATTTAGTTATCAATGCAGAAAATTTAAGCTCAGGTGTATATTTCTACACTGTAAATGCCGGAAATAATGCAATTACTAAAAAAATGATCGTTAACTAATAAGCTTAGTTAAAATATAATAGAAAAGCTTCTCTGTACCGGAGAAGCTTTTTTTTTGTTTATATTTTGAAAAAATCAAATTATTTATTAAATTTGTTAATTCTTACGAAGAATTAAATTTAAAATTATTATTAACTAAAATTATTTATCATGAAAAAATTATTACTATTATTAGTGGCAGTATGCTTTGTCATTGGTGCAAATGCACAAAAAGCTACAAAATCTATTAAGATGGATCAAAAAAAGTTACTTCTTGATAGTGAATATCAAAGAAAAGCTGTTCCGCCCGCAATTAATTACTCTAATGATGAGAAAGCTAGTGTTGAAAGTATGGATATCGTAAAAGTAGATGTCGGAATAGCACATAGTCAAAGATCTTTTCGTCGTGAAGACTGTAAAGTTATATCTTATAATAAAGATTTGGATTTGATAAGTATGTCTTTTATACTTGATGCAGAAACTTATCCTTCAATTGCTTTGAGTGATGGATCTGTTGGAATCTTCTATTCCGATAATCATGGCCTAACATGGTCAGGACCTGTGCTCCTCTCTGATTTCAGCGCTGATGGATTGCGTAGTTATTACTTATCAAGCGTTCTTTATAACCCAACTGGCAATACAGTTGTAGAAAACGCTTATGGTATATATCAGGGTGTTGCACCTGATGATCCGGGCCTGTTGTTATGGAACAACCAAGCCTTTGGATCAAGTACCCTTGGAGGCGCTAATTACTTTACGGAATACTTTGTAAACGATGAACCTAATCACGAGCATGACGGATACTTCAATCAGTTTGGACTAACCCAAAAAGAAGATTTCATGAAGTGTTTTAATATCTGGGCAGAAGGAGATTGGTCTGCTTTTACACAACTTAAAATGGAAGACATTCATGGAACGTTCAATGGTACCGGATTTGACTGGAACCTGGAACATTCTGTCGTAGATATGCCTTTTAATATAGAAGCTGGTGAAGCCATGTGGGTTGGTAAATGGACCTACTCTGATTTAGCAGCAGATATGGTTTGGTCAGATGATGGCATGATTGGATATACATGGATGGTTGGTGCACATGAAAATATGGGAACTGGTTATTGGCCTATTCTCTATAGAACCACTGATGGCGGAAATAGTTGGGATGAGATTGAACTTGACTTCTTTAATGATGACATACAAGATGTCTTTAGTAACGGCGAGACAGACCCCCTAAAGTGGTTAATTTTCCCCTGTCAGGATATTAATGAAGAATACAAAGATTTCGCTATCCCATATTTCAAGGCTTCTGCAGGTGCAGTTGATGCTGAAGGGAATTTGCAATTATTTGCTGATGTGGGCAGCCACAGTCGTGACTTTATTAATGAATGGGAATATTTCGAAGGTATTGGTTGGATATATAATCGTGCTGGTTGTATATTTAAATTTACCATTGGAGATGAATTAATTGATGCTATGTTGGTTGACTCCTTGATGTCACTTCAAGCCCAAGATCAGCTAGGAAATGACTCATTGTATCTCGATAATGGCTGGCTCCACAGGTTGAATGTTACTAAAGATGAACGCTCAGAAGAATTCTTTGTGACATGGAATGATACACCGGAAGGAGATCGTTTTGTGTATAATTTTGCACCTGATGTAAAGGGTTGGTCTTATAATTCAACTACCGGCGAATATACAGATGCTGTTTGCTTCACTAACGGTACAACACTTCCTTTTGAACATTACTGGTATATTCAAGCAGCTGAATATGCCTTTTATAATTCTGTTGATGAAACTTTTACTGTCCCTATGGTGAACGCTGTTACTATTGATGATTTTTACAGTAACTCAAGTGCCTCTGCGGATCCTATTCATGTTCAATATGTAACTGGTATAACATTCGATGCAATTGTACCAATTTATGTTGGTGTAGATGAATTTTCAGGACAATCAAACATCAGCGTTTCTCAAAACCTGCCGAATCCTGCAACAGGTAACACTATCATCGAGATTAGCAGCAAAACTGTTGCTCCGGTTACCGTTGAAGTTTTAAGTATTATCGGACAAACTGTTTACACAATAGATGCCGGTATAATTAACGGAAACATGAGCGTTAAAATTGACGTAAGCAATCTTGAAGCAGGTGTATATTTCTACACTGTACATGCAGGAAATAAAACTGTAACTAAAAAAATGATCGTTAACTAATAAACTTAGTTAAAATATAATAGAAAAGCTTCTCTGTACCGGAGAAGCTTTTTTTATTTTATTTTGAAAAAAATCAAATTATTTATTAAATTTGTTGATTCTTACAAAAGATTTAATTTAAAATTATTATTAACTAAAATTATTTATCATGAAAAAATTATTACTATTATTAGTGGCAGTATGCTTTGTCATTGGTGCAAATGCACAAAAAGCTACAGATGCTGTTAAAATGAATCACAAAAAGTTGCTTCTTGATAGTGAATATCAAAGAAAAGCCGCTTCACCCGCAATTAATTACTCTAATGATGAGGCAGCTAGCTTTAAAAGTAGGGATATCGTCAAAGTAGATGTCGGAATAGCGTTTAGCCAAAGATCTTTTCGTCGTGAAGACTGTAAAGTTATATCTTATAATAAAGATTTGGATTTGATAAGCATGTCTTTTATACTTGATGAAGAAACTTATCCTTCAACTGCTTTGAGTGATGGATCTGTTGGAATCTTCTATTCCGATGATCATGGCATAACATGGACCGGACCAGTGCTCCTCTCTGATTTGAGCGATGAGGATTTACGTAATTATTACCAATCAGCCGTTCTTTATAACCCAAGCGGCAATGATGTTATAGAAAACGCTTACGGTGTATACCAAGGTACTCCTGCTGATAATGCAGGCGGTGTTTTGGGAGATTGGAACAACCAGGGCTTTGGAACAAGTACTCTTGGTGGTGCTAATTACTTTACGGAATACTTTGAAAATACTGAACCTAATCACGAGCATGACGGATACTTCAATCAGCTTGGACTAACCCAAAAAGAAGATTTCATGAAGTGCTTTAATATCTGGGCAGAAGGACCATGGGCTGGTTTTACACAACTTAAAATGGAAGACATTCATGGAACGTTTAATGGTACCGGATTTGACTGGAACCTGGAACATTCTGTCATAGATATGCCTTTAAATGTAGATCCTGCTGATGGTGAAGCCATGTGGGTTGGTAAATTTACCTTTTCTGATGTAGGAGCAGATATGGTTTGGTCAGATGATGGCATGATTGGATATGCATGGATGACTGGCGCAACTATAGAAAATGTAAAGTCTGGTTACCAACCACTTCTCTATAAAACCACTAATGGCGGAAATAGTTGGGATTACATTGAACTTGACTTCCAAGATAGTGACTGGCAGGAATTCTTTCAAAACGGCGCGGAAGATCCAGCAGACTGGTTAATTTTCCCCTGTAGAGATATTAATGAAGAATTCACAGATTTTACTATTCCATGGTTCAATGCTACTGCAGGTGCAGTTGATTCTGATGGGAATTTGCAATTAATTGGTGATTTGACCAGCCACTATTATGACTTTTTTACTGACTATGAGTATTACGAAAACATTGGTTTTCGTTATAATTTCTGTGGTAATCTGTTTAAATTCACCATTGGAGATGAAATAATTGATATTACTTTGGTTGATTCATTGATGTCAAGTGCTGCTATAGACCTTGTAGATGGAACAACAAATGACTCATTATATTGTGGCACAAATGGCTGGCTGCGCAGACTGCAACTTACTAAAGATGAACGCTCAGAAGAATTTTTTGTAATATGGACTGATTCGCCGGAAGGAAATCGTGTTGTGGAAAATTATCAACCTGATGTAAAGGGTTGGTCTTATAATTCAGCTACCGGTGAACATACAGATGCTGTTTGCTTCACTTGCGGTACAACACTTCCTTTTGAATATTATTGGTATATTCAAACAGCTGAATATGCCTTTTATAATTCTGTTGATGAAACTTTTACTATCCCTATGGTGAACGCTGTTACTATTGATGATTTTTACAGTAACTCAAGTGCCTCTGCGGATCCTATTCATGTTCAATATGTAACTGGTATAACATTCGATGCAATTGTACCAATTTATGTTGGTGTAGATGAATTTTCAGGACAATCAAACATCAGCGTTTCTCAAAACCTGCCGAATCCTGCAACAGGTAACACTATCATCGAGATTAGCAGCAAAACTGTTGCTCCGGTTACCGTTGAAGTTTTAAGTATTATCGGACAAACTGTTTACACAATAGATGCCGGTATAATTAACGGAAACATGAGCGTTAAAATTGACGTAAGCAATCTTGAAGCAGGTGTATATTTCTACACTGTACATGCAGGAAATAAAACTGTAACTAAAAAAATGATCGTTAACTAATAAACTTATTTAAAACATTTTAAAAAAGCTTCTCTGGTTTCAGGGAAGCTTTTTTTATTATATTATAGAGTTTTTGAATATCAAACACCGAACACCCCCGAAAGCTTGCGGGGTAACGATTTTTGATTTATTGGTGATTGAAAAAGTATTTATGATTTTAAATTTTTCTTTACGCTTTTGATAAATCATTATTCATTATTCGCTAATCGATATTCGATATTCAATTTTTCAAACATTTTTTTTTCTTCCTGTTTTCAATCTTCTATAATTGGACAATAAAATTGCTTATAAAAAATGAAAACAACTTAATTTATTATTTGTTATTTTTGCATTTTGAAATATTTTAAAATCTATGTCTGAAATTTTCTCAAAAGTTTTTCTGCTTAAATTTTTAAAATTCGGAGTTGTTGGATTCTCGGGTTTGTTTGTCGATTACGGATTTACTTTTCTTTGTAAAGAAGTTTTAAAAATAAATAAATTCATATCTAATTCTATTGGATTTATTTTGGCAGCTTCTTCAAATTATTATTTTAATCGTATATGGACTTTTGAAAGCGAGAACCCTGATATTGCACATGAATTTACTTCATTTATTATTATCTCCCTGATAGGATTATTAATTAATAATTTTATACTTTGGCTGATATTGAAAAGGTTTAAAATAAATTTCTATTTTGCAAAAGCATTTGCAATTGCAATAGTTATTATCTGGAATTTTTTGGCAAATGCTTTTTTTACGTTTAGTTAAAATAGAGGTATCAAGAAACAGATTTTAAAATTAAAATTAAAAAATGGATCAATCCAGCATCCAGAAGTCAATACCCAATATCTTAATGCGTCTTAGTCATATTATCTGGAATCACTAGAATATAATTGGCAATTGCTTTAGATTCTTCACTTAATTCTTGAATATTCTCTTGTTCTTTGCTGGCAATAGTAAGTATTTTAAGATTTGGATTTAGTTGTTTTAGGTACCAGACGGTGCTTTCAAAATTATCTGAATGATAAGTTCCGTTGTAATGGATAAACAATTTTCCGGTTTCAAAGTTTTTATAAATAAAATGAGCCATTGTTGCATCTTTAATTGCTTGGGCTTTTGGTAAATTTTCTGAAGCATGTTTCATGTGTTTCATCATATCCATCATATTCTTATAAGCTTTTAGTTCAGGGTTATATTTTATTGGAAGAGTAGCAATATATGATTTTGCTTCAGTGCTTAAATTATTAAGAGCTTCAAGACCTTTTTTATGAACCATTGAAGCATATCTTCTTGGAATATTTGAGGCTATAAAATTTAACTGATTTTCTTTAGCAAATTCAACTAATGGTTTGTAATCGGTTTTGTAATTAGGCCAGATTCGTGCTTCTTGCTCAAAGTTTTTCACACTGATTTTTCCCGTAAGGTATTCATTTAATAATAGTTGATTATCTGCTTCAAACATTTCGGCACCAAGAATAAGATTATCCTTTTTTTCTGCATAAAGACTTTTAGTTAACTCAAGTTGAAGCCAGTGACAAATTGGGTTGTTGTGTAATTCGCCAAAAAAAACTACATCTGCTTCGAGTGCTTCTTTAACCAGATTTTTGAATTTTATTGCTTTGCCATTTGAATTATAAATTTGATAAGCAGCTTTATCATTTTTAAATGAAGCTCCGAGGAAAAAAATTGGAATTAATAGTGTTAGTATTACTTTTTTCATTTTTATATGTATTTGATTTATTATTTTTTCAATTCGTTTGCATGAAACATCAGAGGTAAAACATCTTCAACGCTCTTGATTATTTGAATTTTTCCGTTATCACTCATAAGAAGTAAACGAATGCTTTTATTCTGTCGTGTTTCGTATTCTGCCAAAACTTGTCGACAGGCGCCACAAGGCGCAACAGGCGTATCTATAGAAAAGTTTTTAGCTTTAGCAGTAATTGCAATAGCTAAAATTTCTTCCTCCGGATACTGTGATGATGCGTAATAAATGGCAACTCTTTCAGCACAAAGTCCTGAAGGATAAGCTGCGTTTTCCTGATTGTTACCTGTAATAATTTTTCCGTTACCAAGAAGAACTGCTGCACCAACATAATATTCTGAATATGGTGCATATGCATTGCCGTAAGCTTCAACAGCTTTTTTAAGCAACTCCTGATCTGTATTCTGTAATTCTGAAATGTTGTCGTATTCTTCGAAAACTATTTTTATTTCTATGTTTTGTTTCATCTTGTTAAGTAGAATTTTATACAAAAATATAGAAATTTAATTAATTATTATGAAAATAGATAGTTTCAATAATTACAATTTATTTTAAAGCAAGCTTTAATCCTTTTTTGAAAAAATCAACAAGGAGGTTAAAAATGCAAACAAAGTTACGCCGGCTTGCGATTCGATAGTGTCTTCGGTTAGCATTGATAAAATCATGGTAATAAAGAAAATAACATAAAAATAATCTTTAAATTTTCCCGTAATAATTGGAGGTGAGATTAAAGTGAAAAGAAACAAAATAAAACCGATTACTCCAAAACCAATAAAAATTGAAAGAAACTGATTGTGAGATCGCCATCTTAAATGATCTTCCAGAGGGGAATCCATTTTCTGATATTGTTTTTGAAATGCCATAGGAAGATCTCCTGTTCCTACACCAATCCAAAAATTATCACGTATTAGTTGTATTGATGTTTTGAAATATTCAATTCGCTGAAGAATTGAATTTCCATTGGGATTATTTTCATACTTGAAATTATTATAGCCAATAATAATTTTCGAAATTCTGGTTTTAAGGCTGGGATTATAAAGGTAGTTAACATTTGCTATTCCTTGTTCTATGGCTTTAATTTCTTTATCGCATAATTTGTTTAAAGCTTCTGCATCTTTTCTATATCCTTTTGACGAAAGATACCGGATTATTGTATGTTTAATATTTTGCCCGTTTTCATCTTTTCCATTATAATCAAAATTACTTCTTTTGTTCCAGGATTTTCCTAATTCAATTCTTGAAAGATATAATCCAACATATTTCCCTTCTTCAATACCATAGTTTATTGTATCGTGAACATAGTGATTTCCTAAGGCTGTAGTTTTGTCTAATTCAGAAAAATTAACAGGTTTTACATCATAATAATCATTAATTGTGTTTTTTATAAAAACAAAAAGTAAAAAGGGTATTATAAAAAGAACGATTGCCAATGTGAATTTTATAATTTTATTCTTAATAGAAAATATTAAAAATAATATCAAACAAATACTAATAACTATTACAATCAATATCCCGATTCCTGACTCAATGATAAACAAAAAACTTACTAACCATACAATTGCAACTACAAAAAGTAATTTAAAGAAGATATTAAAATTCCCCTTTTTGTATGTAAACCACACTAAAGAAAAAATTGCAATACAAATATTCAAACTAAATCTTATTGGAGAAATAAATATTGATATTTTTCTGATATCGGTAAATTCGTGTTGCAGTAGAACATAAGTGCTTATAATTGAACCAATAAGAACTGCGCCAATATAAAAGAAAATAAGAATATTAAATTGTTTTTTATTAATGGGCTTCATGGTCGATAAAATAATCGGAAAAACAAGAAGTGGTAATTTTGTTCTCAGATCTTTAAAAGCGTAAGTAAAGTCTGTCGTGTAAATAAGTCCGACCAGATGCAAAATAAACAAAGAAACCAGAATCATGGCAGCTTTATTTTGAAAGAATACTTGAAATTTTGCAATAAAGTTTTTTATTGGTAAAGTAAAAAAATATAAAAAAAGCTTTTTGCTTGCTTTTACAAAGGAATTGTTTTTATATAAGTCGGAAGTAAATTTAAATGATAAACCTGACCAAAGCCAAAGTGCTACTAGTAAAAATTGAAATACACTCATAGTATATTTCGATAACGGCAGACTTATAGTCATCAAAATAAGAGTGATGAAGTATGCGTTTGAATGAAATTTCCTAGTGTAAATATATTTCAAAGTCTTTATATTTTATTTTTAGATCAGTTAAATATTTCCAATTTTCCTTCGATTACCTATATATTTTTCAAAATAGAATTGTATTTCTCAGAATCAACTAATATTTCAATAGCACTTCTTATTTCCGGGTCATTTTTCATTGAAGAAATAACCTGTCCTTTTTGATAATAGTATCTTGATACTATTTCCATTCTAAGCATATCTTTTATTTCTTCCTGGTGTTTAAGAATATCCGCTTTTTTGTCATGCTTCATTTTTTCTTCAAGAGTTTTATATTCTTGCATTATTGCATCGAAATAATTCTCCTTTTTAGCAAATTTTTTCAAGTTTTCAAGAGCTTTTTCGCTCTTACTTGTATATTCATATTTTTTGTCACTAATATAGTTTTTAAAATCTTCGAATATTTTATCTGTTATAAAGAAATCTTTTGCTTCGGGAATCGAGGGAGTATTGAAATTAAACTTTGTTGCAAAATCAAAAATATGATGATTAACAAATAAACTTGCGGTAATATTGCTAAATTTTATTTCATCAAGTATTATATCTGGATTTATACCTTTTCCATCGAAAACAGGTCTGCCATTTTTGGTTTTAAATTCTGTGATCAGCGAATCGGGAATTTTGCCAAAATCGCCATTATTATTTTTGTGAGAATAATCAATTTTCTGAATACATCTTCCGCTGGGGATATAATATTTTGCAATAGTAATTTTTGCTTGCGAATTATAGCTTATTGGAATAACATTTTGGACAAGTCCTTTACCAAAAGTTCTTTGACCAATAATAATTGCTCTGTCCAAATCTTGTAGTGAACCAGCAACTATTTCCGAAGCTGAAGCACTTCTTTGGTTAACCATTATTGCTACAGGAATATTTTTATCAATAGGAGTAAAGCTTGTTTGATAATTCTTGTTTTTGTTTTGTAATTTACCTTTTGTGCTTACAATTAAATTACCTTTTTCAACAAAAATATTTGAGATTCTCACTGCTTCATTAAGGAGTCCACCACCATTTCCTCGGATATCAATTATTATTCCTTTCAATTCATTATTATTTTTTAAATCAAGGAAGGCATTTTTTACTTCTGTTCCGGCATTTTTAGTAAAGCCGATAAGTTTAATATATCCGATGTTTTTGTCGAGCATGCCATAATATGGAATATTATCAATTTTAATATTTTCTCTTATTAATTTTATTTTGAGAGGTTTTTCAACACCCTTTCTTTCAACTGTTATAGTAAGTTCTGTTCCGGCCTGACCTTTTAATACTTCGCTTACATCTTTTGTTGATTTGTCTTTTGCTGATTTATTATTAACCATAAGAATTTTGTCTCCGGCAATTAACCCTGCTTTATGTGCAGGAGAATTTTCATAAGGTTCAGAAATAATAACATATTCTTTCCTTTGTTGAATTTGCGATCCAATTCCTCCGTACTCTCCGGTAGTAATAAATTTAACATCTTCTATTTTTGATTCGGGAATAAAAATTGTATATGGATCAAGAGATTCAAGCATAGCCTCTATACCTGTTTCCATTAATTCACCGGGATTTATATCATCAACATAATTTTTGTTTAGCTCTTTGAATAAAGTTGTATAAATATCAAGATTCTTTGAAATTTCAAAATTATTATTTTGCGCTGTTGCAGTAATTGAAATTAAAAGCAGAAATAATAATGCTTTAGTAAAAAGTACAGTTTTAAAGGATATTTTCTTTGTCATATTTTTAATATTTTATTGCAATTTTTCTGTTATTTAAGTAGTAATTCGTAAATAATTAAATGCTTAAATGATTTAATGTATCACTTAATCATTGTTTAATATTCAAATTATTTTTAAAAATCTGAAATTACAGACAGATTCTAATTAATTTATGGTACTGGATCATATCCACTTCCTCCCCAAGGATTACATGATAAAAATCTTTTTAAGGTAAGCCAGCCACCTTTAAAAGGACCATATTTTTTTATTGCCTGAATTCCATAAATTGAGCAAGTTGGCGTGTATCTGCATGAAGGTGCGAGATATGGCGAAATGACTCCTTGATAGAAACGAATCAGTAAAATAAAAAAACTAGCCAATATTTTTTTCATATTCTATTATTAAACGCTTTAATGCAGAAATTATTTTTTTCTCAATCTCAAAATACGGCAATATTTCTTTAGCCGTATAAATAATTGCAAGTGTGCAATTATTTTCCGAATTATTAAGAAATTGATAAAAATAGTTATTATTTTTTCGGTATGATTCGCGAAGCAGACGTTTTATTTTGTTTCTGTCAACTGCTTTGCGAAATCTTTTTTTAGAAACACTGAAAAGTACCTGGGCAGGAGAAGCTTCATAGTCTTTAGTTTTTTTCCATAAAACTGTAATTGGATATTGGTGAAATGTATTTCCCGTAGTAAACAAATCCTGGATAATTTGCTTCTTTTTAAGTCGCTCATTTCTCTTTAAAGTTTGCATTGTGCCGGTTGATATTTCCCCCTTTTGAAAATACAAATAATAATTTAAAAATACAAAAAATTATTTATTATGATAAATAACACTGCATTTGTATTTAAATATTTTTTTCAAATTTATTAATAATGTCTTTAAACTATGATGGAGCTATTTTAGCTCCATCAAAAAATCAAGTCAATAAAATTTGTTTGATTTCAAGTTATTTTTTCTTTTTTTCTTTTTGTATATATTCTTCAATAGCCATTGTCATAGAAGGTGCTGTTTTTGTTGGTGCTTGTATGTTAAGCACTAAACCGGACTCGGTAACAGCTTTAGAAGTAGTTGGCCCAAAGGCTGCGATGATTGTTCCGTTTTGTTGAAAATCGGGGAAGTTTTTAAAAAGCGAAGTAATTCCTGATGGACTGAAGAAAATTATCAAATCATACTTTTTAATGTCAATTTTTGATAAATCACTTGCAATAGTTTTATAAAGAACAGCTTTTGTATAATTTAACTTATTGCTATCAAGCAATTCAATCATGCTTTGTTTGTGAATATCAGAAACCGGCAGTAAAAATTTCTCCTCTTTATGTTTGTTAAGTACGTCAATTAATTGTTTGAAATTTTGTTTCCCGTGAAAAATCTTACGTTTACGGTATTGAATATATTTTTGAAGATAAAAAGATGTTGATTCCGAAACACAGAAATATTTCATAGAATCAGGAATAACACATCTCATTTCTTCTGCCATTCTGAAAAAGTGATCTACAGCATGTCTGCTTGTAAAAATTATTGCACTATGATTCAGAATTGCAATCTTTTCTTTTCTGAATTCCTTCGAAGTAATTCCTTCAATTTTAATAAACTTGTAAAAATCAAGTTTAAGCTTGTGTTTTTCAGCCATATTACCATACGGTGATTTCTCAACATTTGGCGGTTCTGGTTGCGAAACTAGGATCTTCTTAATCTTTTTTTTATCCATTTTTTCTAACACAACTTTATAATTTTAATAATTATATAAAACAATTTCTTATTACCATTTTGGTAATTACTATAAGTGGTAAAATTTCGAGGCTGCAAAGATAAATAAATAAATGCAAACTGGAATAATTTTGATAAGATAATCCAATAATAAATCCTCTTATTAACCAATAAATAATAATAAGTGAGGTAATTATAATTCCTACATAGATAAAAAAACTATTATGAGAATAAATAATTAATATATTTATTGGTAGAATTATTATACCTGTAATTGCTGTATAAATTAGCATGTTAAGTAAGTATTCTTTTGTCATTTTTTCGGTGTGGAATATTTTACTGATAACTAATATTATAAAAATTTTTGCAAACCAAAATACTAATAATAGTAAGCAAATAATTATATAATAAATATGTGCTTGGAAAAATAAATTTTCTTCATCAATAAAAAAAATAAAAGCCTGAACAAGAAATAAAGAAAAGGATAAAAAGAAAATAATTAACAATGGAATTGATATTCGTTCATTATAAAGGTTTCCTTCTCTGTTTACTTGATTTGCATAGTGTCGGGCTCCAAAAGCCGAATATATTTGTAGAATTCTTTTGTGATAGAATGTGTGAACAAAAGAGTATAAAACAGCACATAAAATAATAATTCCGAGAATCCAGTCATTATTTATACTTGTAATTTTGATTGGAGCAATTTCCTTTTTAATACTTTCTTTTCCGGTAAAAAATTTTTGAAGATTCTTTTCTTTTACAACAGTATCTGATTTACCTGTATTTATAGAATCGTTTTGCGTATTATTAGCTTTTTCTGATAATACAGAATCAACAGAAGTCCCAATAACAAAATTTTCATTTATTTGGGCGGTGTCTTGAAAAACTTTATTTGTATCCTGTGTCATCTTTAATATAAAAAGAAAATATTAGCTTTTCTATTCTTTGTCGTCATATTAATTCAGTATTCTGTCATTTAAGTTTATGAATTAATCGGGCAAAGTTATTTAGAATAAAAATATTTTTGCAAAAATAATTCAAATTTACTAAATCAGTGTTGAGATTATATTTATTTTTGTTCGTATAATCAATAATCTAAAATCAAAATTTATGTTCAATCTTATTTTATTTGGCCCTCCCGGTTCTGGAAAGGGGACACAATCAATAAAAATAGCTGAAAAGTATGGTTTAATTCATATTTCAACAGGTGATATTTTTCGTAACGAAATTAAGCAACAAACAGAATTAGGTGTAAAATTCAAAAGTATTGTTGAAAAAGGTGAGTTAGTTCCTGATGAGCTGATAATTGATATTCTTGATTCCTCACTTCATAAACATCAAAATATTAATGGTTTTGTGTTTGATGGTTTTCCAAGAACATTAAACCAATCCGGTGAACTTGATAATTTGCTTAAAAAAGATAATGAATCTGTTTCTCTGGTTCTTGCTCTTGATGTTAATGACAATGAAGTTGTTACCCGATTATTAAAACGAGCACAAATCGAAGGCAGAAAAGATGATACAGAAGATATTATTAAAAATCGTTTACAAGTTTATAAAGATCAAACCTACCCATTGATTGACCTTTACAAGAAACAAAATAAATTTGTAGGCATAAAAGGTGTCGGATCAATTGATCAGATATTTGACAATATTTGTAGTAAAATTGATAAAAAATAATAAAACCCGTAGCACGGCTTTAAGCCGTACTACGGGTTCTCAATTAAAGTTTTGTCACAATCCCATAAGTGTCTTGTGCAATAACAAGTTCTTCGTTAGTTGGAACTATCACAACTTTAACTTTTGAAAATGTTTTGCTGATTTCTATTTCTTCACCTCTTTTGCCGGCATTTTTTTCTTTATCAAATTCCAGTCCGAGAAATTCAAAATCTTTACAAATTTCTTCTCTGGTTTCTGGTCCGTTTTCTCCAATACCACCGGTAAAAATGATTACGTCAACTCCACCCATGGCAGCAGCATAAGCTCCAATATATTTCTTAACACGATAAAAATACATCTCCAAAGAAAGCTTGGCTCTTTTATTCCCATTAGCGGAAGCTTCTTCAACTTCTCTCATATCATTAGAAACACCCGAAACACCCAAAACTCCACTTTGTTTATTTACAAGAGCATAAGCTTCTTTCGAACTAAGGTTTTCCACATTCATTATATAAAATAAAACTCCAAGATCAAGGTCACCGGTACGTGTACCCATCATTAATCCTTCAATAGGTGTTAAGCCCATTGAAGTATCAAAAGATTTACCGTTTTTTATTGCAGCAATTGAAGCACCGTTTCCGAGATGACAACTTATTATTTTCTGTTTTGAATAATCAAGATTTAAAATATCGCAAGCTCGTTGAGAAACATATCTGTGGCTGGTTCCATGAAATCCGTATCGTCGGATTGAATGTTTTTCGTAAAGCGAGTAAGGAATTGCATACATATATGATTTTGCAGGCATCGTTTGATGATAAGCTGTATCAAAAACTCCAACCTGAGGGATGCCGGGAAGAATGTTTTTCATCGAATAAATCCCTTTTAGATTTGGCGGATTGTGCAAAGGAGCTAATTCAATACACTCCTCCATTTTTTCAATTACCTCATCTGTTATCAATACACTTGAATTAAATTTTTCGCCGCCGTGAACAACCCTGTGGCCAATTGCATCAATTTCATTTAGACTTTTTAGGCTTCCGTGAGATTTGTCAGTAAGAATGCTAAGAACATGTTTTATTCCTTCTTGGTGATCTGGTATTTCAATTTTATAATTTACCGTATCTCCATCATTACGTTTGTTTTTTATAAACGAACCTTTTAGTCCTATTTTTTCAACTATTCCTTTTGTTAATATCTCTTTATTTTCAATATTAAATAATTGATATTTTATTGATGAACTCCCACAGTTTAATACAAATATTTTCATTTTTTATATTGTTTTTTTTGTTCTTGTGTTTTTTATCAGAAATTACAAATAGTCAAGATTTAGAAAATCTAAATCATTTTAACTTTAAAAAGTTTGCAAATGTACACATGTTTTTGATAAAAATTTAATTTAAATTGATGTTATTTAAAATTTGTAAACTGTCTAAATATGCAGATTTCTAAATAATATATTTATATGTTAACGATTTTGATAATTATTAAATATACCTGTCATGCTGCAATTATTAGGTAATTAGTTAATTGTTTAGAAAATTATTTTTGTTTTGTTTTTTGTTTTAACTTGGCATATAAATCTATTTCAAATATCATATAAAAAGTTAAAATAATTTTTCATATCTTTGGCGCACAAAATTTAGATAATATATATATTTTGAATAAATATTATTGATTTTTTTTAGACAAAATTCAAATTATTAATTAATAAAAAGAAAAAAAAGTTATGACAAACAAAATTACTAGCTTGGCAGAATATCTTGAAAAATATCAAGAAAGTGTAGCAAATCCTGAAGGATTTTGGGAAAAAATTGCCGAGGATTATTATTGGCATAAAAAATGGGACAAAGTTCTTGAATGGAACTTTGATGAGCCAAATATTAACTGGTTTCAAAACGGAAAATTAAATATTACCGAAAACATTTTTGAAAGAAATCTTTTCATGAGAAAAGATCAGACTGCTATTATCTGGGAACCTAATGACCCTAAAGATGAGACTGTAAGATTAACTTACGGTGAACTATTCGAAAAAGTAAGCCAATTTTCTAATGCTTTAAAAAATCAAGGAATTAAAAAGGGTGATAGAGTTACACTTTATCTTCCTATGATACCTGAACTTGCAATTGCAATGCTTGCTTGTGCAAGAATTGGTGCAATCCACTCTATTGTTTTTGCAGGCTTTTCTGCTAATGCATTAGGTGATAGAATTAAAGACGGAACTTCAAATATTGTTGTTACCTCTGATGGTGGATATCGTGGTACTAAAACTATTCCACTAAAAAATATCGTTGATGAAGCTTTAGAAACTTGCCCAACAGTTGAAAAAGTGATAGTTTACAAACGTACAGGAGAAGAAATTCAAATGAAAGAAGGACGTGATATCTGGTGGGATGATGCAATTAAAAATGTTTCTGTTGATTGTAAAGCTGAAGTAATGGATTCTGAAGATACATTATTTATTCTTTATACATCAGGTTCAACCGGTAAACCAAAAGGTGTACAGCACACTACTGCTGGATATATGATTTTTGCAGAGTATACTTTCAAAAATGTTTTCCAATATTCTGATGGTGATGTTTACTGGTGTACAGCTGATATTGGCTGGGTAACTGGGCATTCATACATTGTTTATGGTCCGCTTTTGGCTGGAGCTACTACTGTTATGTTCGAGGGTGTACCTACTTGGCCTGATGCTGGAAGATTCTGGGATGTTGTTGATAAATATAAAGTAAATCAATTTTATACTGCACCAACAGCTATTCGTGCTTTGGTTGCTCAGGGAAATAAATATGTAACAGATAAAGATTTAAGTTCTCTTAAAGTTCTTGGTACAGTTGGTGAGCCTATTAATGAGGAAGCTTGGCGCTGGTATCACGATCTTGTTGGAAAAGGAAAATGTCCAATTGTTGATACTTGGTGGCAAACCGAAACAGGTGGAATTATGATTACTCCTCTTGCCGGAATTACACCAACAAAACCTTCATTTGCAACTTTACCTTTACCGGGAATTCAACCAATACTTGTTGATGCTGAAGGAAAAGAACTTAAAGGAAATTCTGTTGAAGGTAACTTATGTATTAAATTCCCTTGGCCGGGAATGATAAGATCAACTTATGGTGATCACGAAAGATGTCGTCAGGTTTATTTCTCACAATACAAAGGATTATACTTTACTGGTGATGGTGCAAAACGTGACGAAGAAGGATATTACAGAATCATGGGTAGAGTTGATGATGTAATCAATGTTTCGGGTCACAGAATTGGTACTGCCGAAGTTGAAGATGCAATAAATCAGCATCCAAAAGTAAACGAATCAGCAGTAGTTGGTTATCCTCACGAAATTAAAGGTTCCGGTATTTATGCTTATGTAATTTGTGATGAACTTTCTGATACTGAAGTTGCTAATATCGAAAAAGAAATTAGAGCTACAGTTACTAAACAAATCGGACCTATAGCTAAACCAGATCAAATTCAATTAGTAAGTGGATTACCAAAAACCCGTTCAGGTAAGATCATGAGAAGGATTTTACGTAAAATCGGTGAAGGCGATGCTACTAATCTTGGAGATACTTCTACATTACTCGATCCGGGTGTTGTTGATGCAATCATTGATGGAGCAAAAGTTGAAGTTAAACGATAGATAATTTCAATAATATTAAGACATTTTGGGTTTTTATACCCAAAGTGTCTTTTTTCTTTAAACTAATTTTTAAAAGGTTTGCGACCCCGATAGCTATTGGGGAACTGTTTAGAATTAGTTATACCTGCGGAATAAACTTATAAAATTTTTGCAATTATGTTTCGCATAAATATGAACAAAAATTATTAACCAAAATAAATTAATTATGGAAAAAAAAGTTATGAATAGAGGATTTGTAATTCTCGGTGCTATTTTGATTCAACTTGCCTTAGGTGCAATATACGCATGGTCGGTATTTACTCCAGATCTTATAGGAGCCGGTTGGTCAAAATTAGATACCCAAATTGTGTTTTCTGTCGGACTTGCGGCTTTTGCAATATTTATGGTTTTCGCAGGAAAAAAATTAAATAAATGGGGTCCTAAAAAATTAGCTATGATAGGCGGTGTTGTTTTAGGACTTGGTTATGCATTAGCCGGATTATTTGGTGGAACTAGTTTCTGGGCTTTGGTTATTTTTATTGGATTAATTGGCGGGGCAGGAATTGGTTTTGCTTATGTCGTTCCAATTGCAGTAGGTATGAGATGGTTTCCCGACAAAAAAGGTATGATTACAGGATTGGCTGTAGCCGGTTTTGGATTTGGTGCTATGGGTTGGGTAAAACTCGCTGGATCATGGGGGCATTTAATTGAAAATATTGGACTTTCATCAACCTTTTCAGTTTACGGAATTGCTTTTGCAATTATGGTAATTATTGGTGGTTTCTGGATGGTGTTTCCACCTGAAGGATGGAAACCGGCAGGATTTAAAGAAGAAGAAAAACTTACTACTGAGAAAAAAGCAACTCCTGTAAAAGATGTTAACAGTAACAGTATGCTGAAATCTATTCAGTTTTACCTTATATTTTTCACCTTTGTATTTAGTGCAGGAGCCGGACTTATGTCAATCGGATTAATGAAGCTTTATCCTATTGAAGCTTTAAAAGAAGCAGGGATGGATGCAGTTTCTGCAAGTGCCATAGCAGGTACTGCAATGGCTGTTTTCTTTAGTCTTGCTAATGGTCTTGGTAGAATCATCTGGGGGATTATAAGTGATAAAATTGGAAGAAAAACTTCAATTATTTTTATGACTGCTATTCAGGGTGTTATTGTAATTTTGTTTACTTATATGGCAGGTAGTGAATATCTTCTTTATCTTGGAGCTACTATAATCGGGTTTAACTTTGGTGGTAACTTTGCACTTTTTCCAACTATTACCGCAGATATTTTTGGTGCGAAAAATGTTGGACAAAATTATCCTTTTATCTTCCTCGCTTATGGTGTTGGTGGTATCGTAGGTCCAATGATTGGTGGCGCATTAGGCGATATGGGTAATTTCCCGCTTGCTTTTACAGTTTCAGGTATTGCAGTATTAGTAGGTACAGTACTTACAATTATGGTGAAACCTATAAAGAGTTAGATCAAGTTTATAGAAGAATCTAAAAATCTTAATAAAAAAAGCTGATTCCTTATTTTGGGATTAGCTTTTTTTGATTAACATGTCTCGTCCTGAAATAAGTTGAATAATATATTTTTATATTTTAGTTTATTATGAGTATTACATAGAGATTCTGTTAATTCTTGCTTTATTTAAACTACAATAATTTATCCCCTATAGTGAAAATACCTGCAAAAAACATTTTGAAAATGTATTTGAAAAATTAATAAACGCATCTGATAAAAATTTGTATAATTCGTTCAATTCTATGATAAACTTTTCCTGCATAGTAATATTATAAAACTTATCAACAAATTAACACATTGATAATAAGTCATTACCCTCCCCTTATATCTATTAAATTACAAATAAAAACTTGACAAAGGATTATAGATTTTACTACATTTGTTATTTATTAATTGTTATTTATTTGCTCATATTAATATACTAATTATTTGAACTACTTTTCACTACTACATTTAACAATTAATTTAGTTTGTTTTTTATGACTATTAATTAAATTATTTATTATTCACATCTAAAAAAAAATCATTATGATTAAAAAAATTACTTAGCCTGTAATATTTTTAATAGTGTTATCAAGCATTACATTTTACTTTACAAATTGCCAAAAGCAAAAAGAAGATTTAAACAAACAAATCAACAATCAAATTTCTATTGATGAAAAATCACAAGCAATGACTTCACATGTTTTGGCATTTAAAGCTAAAATGGAATATTACAGGAATAACCCTGATTTAAAAACAGGAAGCGAACTTTATACTGCCGACAGTGCAGTTCTCGAACTTGAATCATTGTTAAACTATAACTTTTGTTATACCGGTATTGAATGCAATAAAAAGACATTTGAAATTTCGGAAATAACAATGCCATTGAACGAAATTGAAAGAATAAACGACCCCAACCTGATGCTGGTTTATTACGATAAAGTAATTGATACCATACAAGCACAAATGGGACGTGTGGATTATGAAAACATGAAAATTTTACTTGTTGACCTGGAACAAACCGGTACTGATAGCAATGGAGATGCTATTGTAAGTGTTGGTGCGTTGATTGGGAATGAAAGGAATGTACCCGTAGCTCATCCCCCAACAGGCTGGTGGTTCGGTAATTTAGGAGGTACCTGCGAGCATTTTAATATTGGTGTTTATGATGCTACAACTCAATTGGTTGGTGATATAATGTTTGTTCATTTTCCTGCTCCTCCTCCCGGTAAAATAAAACGAATAACTACAATCCTTAAGTTGGATCCAATTAATCCGGAGGATCACTTTATTGTTGACCCGCCAGATAGGAATAATTACAAGGACTCAAAACTGTTCTATGCTAACAAAGATTATGGAACAATTACCGATGCCACTCGATGCCTTACAGATCACGACGAAATGCCATTTTATCTAAATCATTATAACCAGTTTATTCTGGATGCCGAAATTGATGAAGGGCTTGAACTTACCGAGTGTTTTGTTAATGATTTTGAAGAATTTGATGCTAATGAACATAGTAAAATTTGGCATGAATTGACTATATACCTTGGTGAAGTATGGTTAGTAGATGTAGGCTGGGTAATTTTAGACATCAAGACCTACCAATAATAATAGTGTTATGTTTTATTACAACTTTAAATCATATATTATCATTCTTGTTGTTTTACTTTGTTCGATAAAGCTACAAGCACAAAGTAGCTTTGTCACAAAGTTTGATAGCGATATTAACGAATCAGATGGTTTGTTTATACAAAATACAAATAATGAATATATTGGCATTATTACACGTAGATTTTTAGATACATCGTACAGATATTCTCATCTATATAAAATAAGTGTAAATGGAGATACAATGTTTAGCAGAAAGTTTGAGAAAAACGATACTCTACTTTCAGTAAATTATTTCATACAATGCAATGCAAATCCCATTGAATACCTTGTTACCGGGCGAGGGCATAAAAGTAATGAGCCTGAAACTCATTATTTTTCATATTTTACTAAAATTGATGAAAATTTTAATACAATATGGGAAAAAAATTATCAACTACGTCCTGAAAATATTTATACTTCAGTTGAATATTGGGCACATTTATTACAAAAAAAGTATGGCGGTTATCTTTGTGCCACAAGATTGGGGCATGATGATGATCCCAGGTTGATATTATTTGATTTATCAGAGCTTGGTGATAGCTTGGCATACAGAATGTACGAAGGTGATAGTGCATGCGATTTATTGATGAGCCTTACCTACAATCACGATTCAACTGCATATTTATTATTTACAGAAGGAGCTCATTACGTTCCATATATGGGAGGCGAATGTATTACAGTTGATTTTGAATTAAATCAAACAGATGTATATCATTATCAGCGTTACTTTGATGATGGACTCACTGCAAAATTATTGCCTGATGGACAGTTGGTTACTGGTGGTCTTTTTGAAGATCATGGTCCCCCCGCTATTGCAATTATGAAAGTTTTAAAACATGACACTAGCTTTAACTTACAGGCAGAATGCAATGTTGGCAATCCTGATTTTGAGATTAGAAAAGATAATGGACATAAAACACTTGATTATTATTATCCAAATTCAATATTTGTGGCAGGAACGTTTGATTATGATGTTGGTATTTGGATACCCCACCCTTCGTGGATAGTGATAGGTAAAATGGATAGTAATTTGAATTTACTAAACGAAAAGTATATTGGCGGTGATGCATATTACCATTTTAACACAATAACGGCAACGAGCGATGGTGGTGCTCTAATCGCTACGGGGTTAGTTCCCCGCCGCTCTGCGGCGAATTCATAAACTTATTCCTTAGCGATACCCCGCTGCTCTGCGGCGGGGTAGTTCATTAACTACAAACAGATACGATTATTTAACACAAGGGCATGAGCACGATGTTTATATAATAAAACTGGACAGCCTTGATTTTACAGTTGGAATTGCAGAGCATAAGAATAAAATGCTGACAGATGCAATAGTTTACCCAAACCCGGGTAATGAAATCATTAATATTCGAACTGCATTAAAAAGTTGTATATTCAATTTATTTGACACATTTGGAAGGCAAATCTTAAAAAAGCCAATGCCAGATCGAATAACAACTGTTAAAACAAATACTCTGTCAAAGGGTACCTATTACTATTCGGTAACAGATAACAACAAAACAATTATTTCAGGAACATGGATTAAAAATTAAAATATCAATTAATATAAAAAAGATTAATATAAAATGTAAATAGTATGATTTTTATAAATAAACAACTAATATTTTTAATAATTGCAATTTTCTTTTTTAACGGAAATATTTTTGCCCAAAACAAAGAAATTGGTGTTGATATTGGATATGGAATTTCTGATATCAATTACACAATAGAACCATCAAATTATTTTCAAATTGGGTTAAATTTTTACTCACATCCCCAAAAAGCCCCATTTACTATAAAAACAGGTCTTACTTATAATTTCAAAGGAAACAAAAACATCAATTTCAATTTTCTAAAAGTACCAATTGGACTTGATATTATTTTTGGGAAAAAACTGAACTTCATTTTGGGAGGAGGGTTTTATGTGAGTTATTTGCTTTGGTATAAGGGGGGTGAAAAAGTTTTCAATTTTGAAGAATCAAAACTCAGATTACAATTAGTCGGGGAAGCAAATATTGGCTTTGCATATCAAATATCCGAAAAAATAAAAGTTTGTTTAATGTGTCAATTTAATAATGACATTACAAGATTGTATGATTATCCAGGTCCTTGTTTTAGTGAAGAAAATGTGAAAGTAATTGATGGATTTTGTAAATTGGGTATTAGATATAGTATAAATAAAAAATAACTATTTATATATTTTCTTAATGTTTGATAATAATATTTTAATAAATAAAATTCAAAAAAAATGAAATTAATCAATGAATTACTTAAAAAATAGCAACCAGTTTTCTTCAATTAGACCCAAAAATATTACTTTTGAGACATAATATTTTGAATACATAATACTTTACTCATTTTATGAAAATCATCTCTTATAATGTAAATGGAATAATAGCTGTACTCAAAACTGGTTTTGTTGACTAGTTTAATAACAATTTTTTTACATTCGTTTTTTATTAATTTTTACTCATTTTCTGCCATTTCTTTTATAATTTTACAGTCCTTTTCTAAATCATATTAAATCTAAATTTATATTTTAAAAAAAAATAAAATGTCGATAAAAAAACTCAATAGCATTTTTCATCCAAAGAGAATTGCCTTGATCGGTGCTTCTAACGATCTTAATAGTGTTGGAGGAACAACTTTAAAAAATCTTGTTGTTGGTGGATTCAACGGTGTTGTATATCCTGTTAATCCAAAGCGTGAAGCGGTATTGGGAATTCAGTGTTATCCCAATGTTTACAGTCTTCCTAAAATTCCTGATCTGGCAGTTATAACAACTGCTGCAAAACTTGTCCCACAACTTATTAGAGAATGTGGTGAAGTTGGTATTAATGGAATAATAATTATGTCAGCAGGATTTAGAGAAATTGGCGAAGAAGGGAAAAAACAGGAAGATATTATAATGGAAGAAGTTTCTAAATTTCCGGATATGCGCGTTATTGGGCCAAACTGTATGGGAATTATTGTTCCTGGATTAAGTATGAATGTTAGTTTTGCTTCCGAAATACCAAAAAATGGACATGTTGCTTTTATCTCTCAATCGGGAGCTTTAGGTGCTTCAATTCTTGACTGGGCTGCAGAAGAAAATATCGGCTTTTCCAATTTTGTTTCTATTGGAAACAGCATGGATGTAAACTTTGGTGATTTAATTGATTATTTTGGTCAAGATCCCAGAACTAAAACTATTATTTTATATGTTGAATCAATTACAAATGCACGTCATTTTATGACTGCTGCCCGTGCCTTTGCACGTAAAAAGCCTATTATTGTCTATAAGTCAGGAAGGTTTCCCGAATCTGCAGCAGCTGCAGAATCACATACAGGTGCAATGGCTTCGGAAGATTCAATTTATGATGCTGTGTTCCAAAGAGCCGGTCTTGCCAGGGTTTATGATATTGGTGATATTTTTGATTTTACAGACCTTATCGCTCGAAAACATATTCCTAAAGGAAGAAATCTTGCAATAGTAACTAATGCCGGAGGGCCCGGTGTTATGGCTACTGACAGTTTAATTGCTAACAGAGGAAAATGTGTTGACCTTTCGAAAGAAACAATTCAGAAGCTTAATGAGATTCTTCCTTCATTTTGGTCGCATGGTAACCCGGTTGATATTATTGGAGATGCACTACCTCAGAGATATTTTGAAGCAACAAAAATTGTTCTTGATGATCCAAATGTTGATGCAATTCTTGTTATTCTTACACCACAGGCAATGACAAAACCAAGCGAAACTGCAAGAGAAATTGTTAAATTATCTGAAAATACAATAAAGCCAATTATGGCTGCATGGCTTGGAGGGAAACGTGTACATGAAGCGGTTTCAATTTTCAATGATTCGGGAATTGCAGTTTATCAAACCCCAGAACAGGCAATACGTGCATTTATGACACTTGTTGAATATTCAAGAAATATAAATTCATTATTTGAGACTCCGCAGGAAATACCCGATTTATTTGATTACGACAAGGATAAATTACGTGAAGAATTTAATAATACTACTTTTAAAAATAAACATATTTTATCAGAAAAAGAATCGAAAGAATTACTTGAAATATATGGTATTCCAACTACAAAGCCGATACTTGCGAAAACTGAAAATGATGCTGTGAAAATAGCAGAAGAAATTGGATTTCCGGTAGTGCTTAAAATAGAATCAACGGATATAATTCATAAATTTGGTATTGGTGGAATATCTTTGAATATTAAAGATGAAAATCAAGTTCGAAAATCATATAATAAAATTTTAACTTCAATTTCAGAAAAAAAACCTGATGTAAAGCATGAAGGTATTACGGTTCAGCCAATGTTTAATACAAAAAACGGGATTGAATTGATCTTAGGAATTAAAAAGGATGCTGTTTTTGGCACAGTTATTTTGATCGGAATGGGTGGAACCGGAGCAGAAGTTTTTAATGATAATTCATTAGGATTTCCTCCTTTAACAGAAACTCTTGCAAGACAAATGCTACAAAAATTAAAAATATTTCCATTGCTTAAGGGATATAGAGGAGAAAAACCAAAAAACATTAAAAAACTGATCGAAATTTTGATTCGTATTTCTTATCTTGCTGCTGATTATCCTGAAATAGTAGAACTTGATATTAATCCTTTATTTGTTACCGATGAAGATGTTATTGCACTTGATGGCAGGGTAGTAATTGACCAGGAGATTGTTGATAAAGGTATTGAGCCGTATTCTCATCTTTTGCTTCATCCTTATCCCGAAAAATATATTATTTCCAGAAAGCTAAATGATGGAACTGATGTAATTCTAAGACCAATAAAACCTGAGGATGAGCCTATGTGGCTTGAACTTTTGGGAAGTTGTTCGAAGGAATCAATTTATTCGAGATTTAGATCTGATTTCCATTTTAATGCTCATGAAGTTGCTACAGAATTTTGTTTTATTGATTATTTGAGAGAAATTGGAATTGTTGCTGAAGTAAATGTTGAAGGAAATAGAAAGCTGATAGGTGTTGGGAGATTAATTTCTGATTTTGATCATGAATCTGTTGAATATGCTATTCTTATTACCGATGCATGGCAGAAAAAAGATTTAGGAAAAATATTAACCGAATATTGTTTGAAAATAGCAAAAAACTGGGATTTGAAAAAAATAATTGCAGAAACTACATCAGATAATAAAGCTATGCTGGCTGTATTTAGGAAACTTGATTTTAGTTTGCATTTTGAAGCAGGTGGGTCGGTACATGTTACAAAAGACCTTTTATGAAAATAGATTTCAATTAATTTTTATGAATGAGTTCAGTTCAAAAAGACATTTGATTATGTTGATTTATCAAATTTAAAACATAATTAAATTCTTAAAAATATATGAATTTGTAGCATAATTAATTTTTTATTAATGACTGAAGATTTAAAAAAAGCTGCTAAAATAATCAGAAAAGCAAAATATGCTGTTGTGTTTACAGGTGCTGGAATATCTGTTGAAAGCGGTATCTTGCCGTTTCGTGGTGAAAACGGAATCTGGAAAACGCATAATCCAATGTATTTCGAAATTGACTTTTTTAAAAAAAAACCTTTCCAGTCATGGATGAAAATAAAAGAATTATTCTACGATAATATAGATGAATACAAACCAAATATTGCTCATATTGTAGTAGCAAAAATGGAAAAACGTGGATTTGTTGAAACAGTAATAACTCAAAATATTGACAATCTTCATCAACAAGCCGGAAATAAACATGTTTATGAACTTCATGGAACATTAAGAACTTTAGTTTGTACAGAATGTTCTTCAGATTATGATCTTAGTTTTGTAGATATGAACTTTTTACCGCCTACATGTTATGTTTGTAAAGGATTATTAAAACCAGATATAGTTTTTTTTAATGAAAAACCTCCACATTTTGCAATGCAAAGATCAAAACAGGAAGCTATAAAATCTGATTTAATGATAATAATTGGTGCTAAAGGAGAAGTCTTACCTGCCGCCGAAATTCCGGAGCTTGCAAAAGAAACCGGTTCAAAAATTATTGAAATTAATATTGATAGATCACATTTTACAGAAACCATTACAGATGTTTTTCTGCAAGGTAAGGCTACAGAAATATTAGGAAAACTGGGAGAATTACTTTATTTGTAAGAATCCTTGATGTCCAACCCTTGATTTTTAATTCTTGAACCTTAAATTTTTACATTTCTTCTATCAACTCGTCAGTTATTTCAAGATTATGAAAAACATTTTGAATATCATCATCTTCTTCAAATATTTCAATAACATTCATTATTTTTTTTGAGCGTTCAATGTCTAGAGTAATTGTTTCGTGAGGTATTCTTTCAAGTAATGAATTTTCCGGTTCAATATTCATTTCTTCAAGTTTTTTCTGCATATTGCCGAAATCCTCCATTGTAGTTGTTACTGTGAAAAAATCATCATTAAGTTCGATATCTTCAGCTCCGGCATCAATCATTTCGAGTTCAAATTCATCGCTGTCAAGCTCTCCTTTAGGAATAGTAAAAATTCCTTTCCTGTCGAATAAATAACTTAAAGAACCATTTTTACCAAGACTGCCACTAAATTTATTAAAAACTGATCTTACGTTACTTACAGTACGCTGAATATTATCAGTTGTGCATTCAACAAAAACTGCAATTCCATTAGCAAGATAGCCTTCATAATTTACTTCTGTGAAGTTGCTTGCATCTTTATCTTTCCCTTTGTTAATAGCTCTTATAATGTTGTCTTTTGGCATACTAACACCTTTGGCATTCGAAATTGAAAGACGCAACCTGGGGTTTGCATCAGGATCAGAACCAGCTTCTTTTACAGCTATTTGAATTTCTTTTACAATCTTTGAAAATGCCTTTGATCTTTTTGCATCAGCTGCACCTTTTTTATGTTTTATTGTTGACCATTTATTGTGACCTGACATAGTATTTTGTTTTTACAAGTGAGTGCTTTATTTATCTTATCCACATTATGCGGTTCAATATTATTCTAATATTAATTAGTGTTTTTTTTAAAAAGGTAAAATTAATAAATTTGAATTTATTATTGGAATTATTGATATATTTTTTTGCAATCAAAAATATTAAGATAAAAAAAGCCGTAGCATAACTAAAAATTATGCTACGGCAGGATCACATTTTGACCAATGTGTTTTTTACCAATCTGATATTGTTAATCCAACAGAAAAAGGATAAAGTTCAGGGCCCCTATCTGTTTTAAATAAAGTAGTAAGTGAGTATGTAGCAAAAACATTTACCCAACCCCATCCAATACGCGCCGTTGCATCCATCCTGAATGGATTTAAATGAAAGTCATCATATTTTTTTGATTTTCTTTCTTCTGGAGAAGTAACTGTAAATAATGTTTGACCTGTTTCCGGATCGTTTAAGATATAGTCTTTCTCGAGTTCTTCAAAAACTTTTTTGGTGTGAGAACCAATTCTTAAACCAAACACCATACCTGTAGTAAAGTGGAAACTATTTGATTTGCTATATTTATTTGTTTGAAGCTCAAAGAAAACAGGAAGTGTCAGATATGTTGCAACTAATTTATTTTTACTTATTGTAATACCATCACTATAATATCCTTTAATTTCTGACGAATCTATCAGAAATACATTATTATTAAATCTGTAATTATTGTATTCAAGACCTAATCCTGTAGTCATTCCAAAAACTTGATTTTTTGAGAGACTTATATTTTGTTCGAATAAATTAACTCCAACTTTTATTGATTTACTCATTCTAAGATCTAAATAATCATATGATTTATCGAAATTCATATCTAAATCAGGAGTTAGATAACCATTAATTCCAATGTCAATACCTGCCCAATGCCCATCAAATTTTGGTCTTTTTTTCTTTTTTTCTTTTATTAAATTTTTAATATTAACAACTCCATCTTCATTAACTTGTATTTTATGGTCTCCTATGCTGACTTCTGTTTTGCCTTTATTTTCAATTACTTTGATTTTTATCCCAGCTACATTTATTTTTAAAGTATCTTCATCAGGACTGGCATAAAAAATTAAATCTGAATTATTTTGCATATCTGGCATATCTGGCATATCTGGCATATCTGGCATATCTGGCATTTCCGGCATGTCTGGCATTTCTGGCATTTCCGGAAACTCTTCAATATTAGAATTAAATACTGGAGGAGTATTTTCGAAGTCAATATTAGAAATTCCACTTGAGCTAACATCAAGTTCTTTTATTGCATTTACATTAGCATTTGCTGCGCCACTAGCTTCAGCATGTGTTACAAGAGTTTCAAAATTAGTTGCGTCAAGGTTTGCAGCGCCACTAATTTCTAATTCATGGAAGTTTGCTTTTCCTAAATATTCAACATTTGCAGCACCCGAAATTTCTGAAGCTAATTTATCAATTTCAAGTTTAAGTTTCAGGTCAGAGGCACCACTGGCGGTTACTTCCAGCTTATCAGATTTTATTACTGATGTGCTTTCAAATGAAGCTGCGCCACTAACTTGAATATTGTCAAGCTCTGTAATAGTAATGTATACATTGAGTTTTTTTGGTCTTACTAATGTTGTTTTTTTTGTGATATACAAAACACCATCATTAACTTTTGTAGAAATTTTTTCTTGCATTTTTGCTTTGGTTTCTACTATAACTTCTTGTTTATCACCCTGAGTGACAAAAACAGAAAAAGCACCGCCAACGTCAATACTGGTAAATTCGGATACTGATCTTTCTTGTTTGGTTACTTCATTTTCATCTTGTTGTGCAAAGACACTTATCCCTGATGTTAGAAATACTAATAACATCATAAGAATGCTTAAATTTTGTGTATAAGTTTTCATAATTTATAATTTGATTATTAATGTTTTTCATGTGACGTATGGAAATGGATATTTGTTACAGGGAAGGTTGGAATAAATAAGCGGAAGGTTGAAATATGGGAATGTCCATACGGATTCCCTTCGGTCAATGGTGTAATGGAGAAAAATATAATACTGTAATTAATAGTAATTTATTGTAACTAATTGTAATTGGACAAGAAACGTGAAACTACTTATTCAACAATCGAAGCTTCCCAATTTTCGTCAATCCAAAGACCAATAATATCAGCATTAAAATTCCATGAAGAAACTAATTTAATCGAACTCTTAATTTGCTTAATCTGTATATCTTTTTCAACCGGATTTCCTGTGCAATCATAATGTCCTATAATTGCAATAACTTTTGATAAATGTTTGTTTACTGAAACATCAATTCTATTTTTAATTGATTCTATCAAGCAAGTATTTTCATTTTCATCAAGGATTTTAATTGGCCCTGGTTCAGTTATCATATCAACGTATTCGGCATTATATTTTCTTTTCATCCATTCAATAGCCGGAAGTTGAACTCTTCCATCCATGCAATTTATTGCTGTTACAAATTTCATTTTTTGTACTATTTAATTAGTTTTTGTATTGATTTTTGGATGGCAAAAGTAATAAAAAAGTAATTTAAATGACTAAAACTCAAATTATCTATTTTCTTCTTACTTTTCTTTGAAATTGAATATCATCACTCACAAAAGAATAAGCAATAAGCTTTCCGCTTTCATCATATTTTTTTTGAAGTTTAACATCATTATCGGTAAGATAATTATAACTTGAAATACTTGCTTGAGCTATTGCCCAAAATGCAGGGTTGTTAGTTGAGTTTTTAATTACCGGATCAACATTTCTCTTGAAAATATCTTTTATCGAATGATATGCGTAAGCAATGATTTTTCCTGGCAATGTTTTATCTGCAAAATCGAAATTATTATTTGAAGCATAACGAATATTTTCTGCCATTTTGATATCCTCATATAATAAAGTGTATTCGTAGTTGGGTGGAATTACCGGGGGAATATCAAATTCTGTGTAAGCAAATAATTCATGAACAATATTGGTTTGATTTAGCTGAAGTATTTTTGTTAGATTTGATTTTGGTAACTTCACGTTTTGATATTCTTCAATAAATGAAGAGAAATTATTTGCAAATGCAAGTTCCACAGGGAATGCCTGAATAGCATTTTTAATTTGAATGTTTTTGCTTTTTATCTGTAATTTTGATGGAATATTGCCGGAATATTTTACAGTGTTTTGATTAGGAATCATTAAAAAATATACTCCGAAAAGAATTAATAATGAAGCTGCAATTCCAACCGAATAATAAATTACTTTTCTGGAAAAGAAAGGATATTTTTTTAATAAAGATTTATTTTTATAAATGATGTTTTCATTAGCTTTTAAATGTGTTTTTCCGAAAAGATCAAATTCTTTTTTTAATGAAGGATTTTTTTTAATGAAATCTAAAAGTTCTTCTTTTTCGGTTTTATTTAAATCATTTTCGAAAAAAGCAATAAAAAATTTCTCGTAATTTTCTTCATTAATATTTTCAGTATTAATAAAAGATGTTTTTTTTAAACTTTTTTTAAGATCAAATTTCACACTTTCATCAACAGGAATAATAATTTCTTCAAAACTTTCGAATTCTTCTTTCAGATCAGGACTGTTTTCAACAAAAATCAGAAGTTCCTCAACCATTGCTGGAGTGAGGTTTCCTTCATGGTAATCCAGGAAGAATATTTCATAATTATTTCTGTTGATATTCATCTTATTAAATTATACTAATGTTAAATATTTGCAAAATTATAAATTATCTTTTGTAATGCATACCTACTTCCAAACTTGTTTGTGCGTATGTATAAAAAGCTATTACTTCACATTTCTGTTAAGAATTAGTATACTTTATCCATACTGACAAGATATTTTTTCATGCTTAATCTTGCCCTGTAAATATATACCTTCACCTGCGATTCGCCGAGTTTGGTAATTTCACCAATCTCTTTATACGAGTATCCTTCATAATCTCTAAGAAGAATAACTGTTCGTTGAATTTTAGGTAATTTTTCTGCAGCTTCGTTAAGTATTTCACTCAAATCAGAATATCCGTTCTCATGCGAAAAACTATCGTACGGTGCTTCTTCAAATTGAGTAAATTTTTTATCCTTTCTTATCTGATCGATCATTGTGTGATAAGCAGTTGTAAATAAATAGGACTTTGCTTTTATAAATTCTATTGATTTAACTTTGTTCCACATTTTTACATACGACTCCTGAACAATATCTTTCGCTTTATCTTCATCCTTAATATTCTTAAGAATAAAGCGAAATACATTATCAGAAAACTCATCTACACACTGATTATACTCAACTGTTGTCATTCAATTAATTGAATTAAACTTTATCTTCAAATTTTATGACGTATAAAGATTGAAAAAGTTACTGCAAGATACTATTATTTTTGTTTTTTCTAAGAATAGTAATGCGAAAATTTTGTTTGTCATCCGCCTAGAGCCTTTGAGGCGCTTGGCGGGTTTGAATTTTTGTAGTTATTGATTTTAATATTCATCTTAACATCCGCCTAGCGCTTTAAAAGCGTTTTTCAGGTTTGCAGGTTAATACACAAGGCAAGTTTGTTAGTTCTGTCATCCGCCTAGCGCCTTTGAAGCGCTTGGCGGGTTTGTTTACTGCACAATTATCATTTTTACTTCAGCCTTCTCATCTCAAAACCACAAACTTTCCCTTTCCAAAAACCTAAAATGTAAAACTTTAAATATAAAATGTAGAAAAGATTTTGCATGTTCGAAAATCCAGTATCAAGAATCCAACAATCAGCATACAGAAATTAGTCAAGCTTAAGAATAGCAAGAAACGCCTGTTGAGGAACTTCAACATTTCCTACTTGTCGCATTCGTTTTTTGCCTTTTTTCTGTTTTTCCAAAAGTTTACGTTTACGAGTAATATCGCCTCCATAGCATTTTGCGGTAACATCTTTACGATGAGCTTTAACGGTTTCGCGGGCAATAATTTTCGAGCCTATTGCTGCTTGTATAGCAACTTCATATTGTTGTCGTGGTATAAGTTCTTTAAGTTTAACACACATTTTTCGCCCAAAAGCATAAGCATTATCTCTGTGTATTAATGTTGAAAGTGCATCAACCAAATCTCCATTAAGGAGAATATCCAATCGTACAAGATTGGCTTTTTGATAACTCGATTGGAAATAATCGAAAGATGCATATCCTTTAGAAATACTTTTCAGTTTATCGTAGAAGTCAAAAACAATTTCGCCAAGAGGCATTTCAAAAGTTACTTCCACACGGTCGCTGGTAAGATAAACCTGATTTTTTAAGATCCCTCGTTTATCAATACACAACTTCATAACCGAGCCAATATATTCGGTTTTAGAAATTATTTGTGCTGTAATATAAGGTTCTTCAATATAATTAATTAATGTAGGTTCTGGAAGTCCGGATGGATTATGAACTTCAATAATTTTGCCTTTAGTTGTAATTACTTTGTACGAAACATTAGGTACAGTTGTAATTACATTCATATCGAATTCTCTGTCGAGGCGTTCCTGAACAATTTCCATGTGAAGTAATCCAAGAAAACCACATCTGAAACCAAATCCAAGGGCTACCGAAGATTCCGGTAAAAAAGTCAGGGAGGCATCATTTAGCTGAAGTTTTTCAATCGAATTTCTTAGCTCTTCATAATCATCAGCATCGATTGGATAGATACCTGCAAAAACCATCGGCTTAACTTCCTCAAAACCCGAAATACCTTTTTCACAAGGTCTTTCAACATGAGTTATTGTATCACCAACTTTAACTTCTTTAGATGTCTTGACTCCTGAAATAATATACCCAACATCACCTGCTTTAAGAATATCACGTTTTTCAAGATTCATTTTAAAAACACCCACTTCATCAGCATGATATTCTTTTCCTGTATTAAAGAATTTTACGAAATCGTTTTTGGATATTGTTCCGTTAAATATTCTAAAATGAGCAATAATTCCTCTAAAGGAATTAAAAACCGAATCGAAAATCAAAGCTTGAAGAGGTGCTTTTTCATCACCTTTGGGTGCTGGAATTTTATCAATTATTTCTTTTAAAATAAGTTCGATTCCATAACCGGTTTTCCCGCTTGCTTCAATAATATCATCTCTGTTGCAGCCAAGAAGATCTACAATTTGATCTTTTACATCCTCGGGCATTGCATTATCCAGATCCATTTTATTTAAAACAGGAATAATTTCAAGATCATTTTCTATGGCAAGATATAGATTGGAAATAGTTTGAGCCTGAATGCCCTGTGTGGCATCAACAATTAATAGCGCACCTTCACAGGCTGCTATAGATCTCGAAACTTCGTAAGAAAAATCCACATGACCCGGGGTATCAATAAGATTGAGTGTGTATTTTTCGCCATCAAGTTCATAATCCATTTGAATAGCATGGCTTTTGATGGTGATTCCTCTTTCACGTTCGATGTCCATATCATCCAATACCTGCTCCTGAATATCTCTGGAGTTGATTGTGGAGGTGGCTTCCAATAATCTGTCGGCAATTGTGCTCTTCCCATGGTCAATATGAGCTATTATGCAAAAGTTTCTTATATTTTTCATAAAGGGCAAAAGTAATATTTAAATTTATTTTATTGAATTTTATTTGCATAATGAACCTAATTGAATGTAGTTTTGTGTAGAAAAAATATAAGGATTAATGAAAAATTGGAATAAATATGAAAACGAAGAAGATTAAATTAGGTCTTATGGGATTCGGAGAAGTTCCACGGCATATTTATCGTTTGTGCCTGAATGATGATCGAATTGAAGTTGTTGCCATAGGAGAAATTGGAAAACCCGAAATATTGCACTACCTCCTCCAAGCTGAATCAAAAGAAAAACTTGATGTTGAACTCGAAGGGAACTTTTTAGTTTCAAAAAACAGAAAAGCAAGATTTGTACATGCTGTAAAACCAGGTGATGTTCCCTGGGATATGTTTGATGTTGATGTTGTAGTTGACGGTACAGCGAAGTATAAAACAAAAGAATTTATGGAACAGCATTTAAATGCCGGAGCAAAGCGTGTAATATTGTCAAATTTGCCTGAAAATGATATCGACAGAGTAGTTATAATGGGAGTGAATGACCATTCAATAAAAGCTACAGATAAGTTGATTTCAGCAGGTTCAGCTACAACAAACGCTACTGCAATAATGTTAAAGATATTGGAGGAAAACTTTGGTGTTGATTATGCAATGCTGACAACTGTTCATTCTTATACTTCAGATCAACCTTTGAGAGATAAAGCTGGAGATGATTTTCGTCGCAGCCGATCAGCCGCCGAAAACATTATACCTAATAAAACTCCATCACCTGAATGGATACAGAAAATCATGCCTGAATTTAAAGGTAAAATTGGAGGTTCAGCCTTAAATGTACCTGTACCAAACGGTTCACTTCTTGATCTTACCACAGTTTTAAAAATGCATGATGTTAGTGTGGATGATATTAATAAAGCTGTTGAAAATGCTGCTCCAAAGTTGAAAAATATTATTGAAGTAGTTGATGATCCTATTGTTTCGACAGATGTGATTGGAAATTCTCACTCAGTTGTTTTTGATAAAAGGGCAACAATGCATTCTCCATTTCGAATGGTTAAAACTTTAACATGGTATCATGCAGCACTTGCAATGGCTGCCAGAGTTATTGATGTAATTCATGCTTATGATAAAATTGATAATAAAGGAGGTGTAAAATGAATGTAGCTATTAATGGATTTGGAAGAATTGGCAGATCAGTATTTAGAATTCTTTCTGAAAGGGATGATATAAATGTTGTTGCAATTAATGATCTTTTCGATAATGAAGTTCTTACATATTTATTGAAATATGATACTGTAATGAAGGGCTATGGTCAGAATGTTGAACTTAAAGATGGATATCTGAAAACCAAATACGAAAATGTTAAAATGTTAAGTGAAAAAGATCCGACAAAACTACCATGGAAAGAACTTGATGTTGATGTTGTAGTTGAGTCAACCGGTATCTTTAGAACAAAAGAAAAATTGATTTCTCATATTCAAGCCGGAGCAAAAAGAGTAATTCTTACTGTTCCTGCAAAAGATGAAATTGATTGTACAATAGTTATGGGTGTTAATGATGATGATTTAAAACCCGAACATAAAATTATTTCAAATGCAAGTTGTACTACAAACTGTCTTGCTCCGATGGCAAAAATCTTAAACGATGCTTTTGGAATTAAAGAAGGCTTGATGACGACAACTCATGCCTATACAAATGACCAACGTTTAGCTGATGTACCCCACAAAGACTGGCGTCGTGGCAGAGCAGCAGCAGAAAATATTATTCCGACAACTACAGGTGCTGCAAAAGCTGTTGGACAAGTAATTCCCGAATTAAAAGGAAAACTCGACGGAATGGCTTCACGTGTACCGGTTCCTGATGGTTCTGTTGTGGATCTTATTGTTGAAGTTGAAAGAGATGTTACAGTTGAAGATGTTAATGCTGCAGTACGCCTTGCTTCTACAACTAAGGAAATGAAAAGAGTTCTTCTTTATTCAGACGAAAAACTGGTTTCCTCAGATATTGTCGGTAATTCTTATTCTTCTATTTACGATGCAGAATTTACTACTGTTCTTGGTAAAAGAATAGTTAAAACTCTTAACTGGTACGATAATGAATGGGGTTATTCAAACCGTGTTGTCGATCTTATCGAAAGATTAATGGAATGGAAATAATGAATTTCAGATTTTAAATCAGTGAGACTTTAATTTTGTGAAGCAAAATTATTTAGTCGAACTGATCCCGAGCTTAGTCGAGGGATCTCCCGAATTATATTCCCCGCCCGAATTGCTGATATTATGTAGTCGGGTGGGGATTTTTTTATTACTTCAACAATGTAATACAGAAAAAGCATGTTATATTTGTAGTGTAATACAAAAAAAGCATGTTATATCTGTAGTGTAATACAGAAAAAGCATGTATAATTTGCATTATGTATAATTATGACTTATCTTCGCATTTTAAATTTTACATAAAATGATAAAAAGATCATTAGAAAATATTATAATAGACGAATTATTCAAAGGTAAAGCAATTATCGTTTTTGGTCCCCGACAATCAGGAAAAACAACTTTAATAAAATCAATTGTTAGTAATTTGAAATATCCGCATAAATGGTTGAATGCTGATGAAGCGGATGTTAGAAGATTATTTATTGATGCTACATCAACAGGTTTGAGAGCTATTATTGGAGATAAAAAAATTCTTGTAATTGACGAAGCACAACGGATAAGCAATATTGGTCTTGCTATCAAATTGCTGGTAGATAATTATCCGGAAATACAAATAATCGCTACTGGTTCCTCATCGTTTGAGCTTTCAAATAAAATTAAAGAACCTTTAACAGGACGTAAATTTGAACATTTTTTACTTCCTTTTTCTTTTGTTGAACTTGTAGATAATTATGGTTTTCTTGAAGAAAAAAGATTACTCGAACGACGTTTGATCTTTGGTTCATATCCTGAAATTGTGAAATTTCCGGATAATGAAATAAAAAACCTGAGTTTATTATCCGATAGTTATTTATATAAAGATATTTTGGCATGGCAAAATATTAACAAACCACATAAATTGGAAGTGCTATTAAAAGGTATTGCGCTTCAACTTGGTAGTGAAGTTTCATATAATGAACTAGCTCAGTTAACAGGGTTAAATATCCGTACTGTAGAAAATTATATTGATATTCTTGAAAAGGCATTTATTGTTTTTCGATTAAGCGCACTTTTTCGTAACAAAAGAAATGAATTAAAGAAATCAAAGAAAATTTATTTTTTTGATAATGGAATTCGTAATGCAATAATTAATAATTTTAATATGCCTGATGTTAGAAATGATATCGGTGCTTTGTGGGAAAATTATTTAATGAGCGAACGAATAAAATATACTAATTATAACGATATCTTTCTTAACCGTTATTTTTGGAGAACTCGTACTCGTCAGGAAATTGATTATGTTGAAGAAAGAGAAGGTAAATTATTTGCATTTGAATTCAAATGGAATCCCAAAATGAAATACCGTTTTCCAAAAACATTTCTGGAAAATTATCCTGATAATGAAACAAGAATTGTTAATAAGGAAAATTATGAAGATTTTTTGGGAATAAAAATGTAAAGTGGAATAATGAAATAATTGAATGATGTGTCAAACTTGAAACCCATTATCTAAAAATTGTAATTGATCCTTTAAGAGTTCTTTTTTGTAATCCGTTAAGAGTGATTTCAAAGACATCACAAACATAAAAATAAACTCCGGTTGGACAATCTTTATTGGAATTTAGATTTTTCCCATCCCAGTTAATTTGAGGATTTGTGGTTACATAAACAGTGACTCCCCAACGGTTAAGAATACTCATGGCAACATTTTCTACTGCTGCAACTGATTCGGGAAAAGGAACAAACAAATCGTTATGACCATCTCCGTTTGGAGTAAAAACATTTGGTAATCTGTAAACAGGACAAGCATCATAATCAACACAAACTATATTGCTGTAATCACTTTGGTTTCCTGAAGAATCAATTGCTGTTACAACATAACAAGCTGTAACCGATTCCAGATTTGAATGATAATAAATTGTGTCGTCGGGATATAAAGTTGAATCAATTAACGAAAAATCAGAGGATTGCTTGGGAGAATAATAAATATAATATTTTGTAACATCATCAGCACATGTATAGTTAGGGTTTGTCCAAGATAATCTGTTTTCGATTAAATCACAATTTGTGCTTACTGATAAAACAGGAGGGCAGGAGGCAACGTTGTCAATTGGAATACCGCATGCTTTTTGTGAAAAATTAATTATTGGATCAATAAAACCCGGCGAAGAATAACTTCCTGTAGCTTTAATGTAATAGCAATATTCGTCACCGTTTATCAATCCTCTATCATTATAAAAAGTATTATTTGTAACACTTATAGAATCAAATTCTGTTTGTCCTAGTCCCTTTCGATAAATCACATATTCATAATTATTCCATGGAGTATTGAAATTCCAACTGAGTTGTAATTCATCATCTGTTTCATTGATTGAAAGAAAAATTGAAGAAGCAACGTGAGATGGTCCAATGTCTCCAATTGAATTACTGAAAAGATCAATACGATAACTAAAAGCAGAATTTGATGAATTAAGATTAATTCCTTCATCAAAAAATAAAGTATCATTTAAACTGTAATTTGCAGAAACCTGAACTAAATTATTTCCAACTTGTCCTTCCGATCGTAAAATTTTATAAATATAGGGGCCCGGAAATTGTATTGTATCAAGATCAGTTGGTTTCGACCATGCAAGAAAACAATTCCCGTTAAGGTTATTCGAACTGTCATTACTTATATTTGTAATTACCGGAAGATCTTTTATTAAAGATGCACATGTTTCAATAGAAGCATAGCTTTCGGCTCCATCGGCAAAAAATGCTGTAATCATATAACAATAATCAATTCCATGGACAAGACCGCTTCCATAGTTATCATCGGTATAATTTATTGTATTGACATCATTAATTTCATCAATAAAAATATAGCCTGTATAATGAGGAACACCAGTTTCGCAATAGCCCGGAACAAAACCAAAATATCCATTTCGCCGGTAAATTTTATATCCTGTGGCATTTTCGCAAATACTTTTTTCCCACGAAAGACGAATTGTATTTCCAAGAGCTTCGGCAAGTGGATTTTCCGGAGCTGGTGCAATAACAGTAATATTTGCAGTTTGAAAATCGACAAGACTTACAGGTGTGCCATCATCTACAGCTTTGAAAGAAACTTGCCAAGCTTGTTTTTGAATGTGTTGACATGCTGTTTCCCAAGTGAAAGTAGTTGTGGCAATATCAATTCCGGTGGCAGGATCAGGATCAATTGTTGCAGGGTTAATGTTAGTTTCGAAAGGTCCTCCTGTGGCGGTTAATGTAATTTCATCACCATCAATTCCAATTGCACTAACATCAAATATTAAAGTGTTTTTTGCTTCAATACAGGTGTCGGGAATTTCATCAATGATCGGAGGATTTTCGTCACAAGTAGTAATTTTTACCTGCATATCGCGAGTAACAAATCCAATCCGTACTCCATTTCTCCATTCTTCAACAATAAATGCAATATTAAATTCGCCTTGTAAATTTGGAACATCCCAGATAATATCACCATTTAGCGTGTTGATTGTAAAAGTATTTTGCGGATCGGGAAGCACTTCATTTGGTAAAACAAAGCCTGGTATTGGGTCTCCATCGCTACCACGGCAATCAACAAGTTTGTATGATAAACTGTCTCCATCAACATCGTAAGCTCCCGGGTTATGCATAAATATTTTATCAACACATCCATAATCAATCGGCTGATTTAATAATTGAACCGAATTATTTATACCAAGAAATGGATTAATTACTAATTCGCTTTCAACAAAAATTGGTACATCAATTGAATTTGGAATATTAGCAACTCCGAAATTTCTGTTAGGATCTTCCATTGTGAGTGAGTATGTTCCAACACCTGGATAAGTGTGAGTGCCGAGATATACATTATAAACAACATCAGAAGCAATAGCAGTTTTAACAACACGTGGTATTAGTGTTTCATTCCCATCACCCCATATAATGAGTAAAAAATCACGAGAGTCGTTTGCCGGTGTAGGGTTTGCATAAGTAATTAATTTAATTTCGTAAGTTAAACCGCTTTTATGACTATATATAATCTCTGCTGCTCTTTGATGTGTTGCCGAGACATGCAAAAAACAAAGAAAAAAAAATGATATTATTAAGACATATTTTTTCATTTTAAAATATGATTCTATGTAAAAATATATTGTTTAATAAAACTTGTCACTGATTCACAGATTTAAAAATTATTTATTTTGTAATGAGTGTTCCTATTCCAAAATTTACTTTAGTTAATTTGCTTTTGTTTTGCTTTTTTAACAAACTCATAAATTGGTAAAAAGTTAAAAAATATTATTTCCAGTCAAAATTAATTATTCTTTACATATCAAAGGAATTTTTTTTCATCCTTTTTTTTGAAAACATTTTATATAAACGATTTTTGAGTAATTTTGTTTTAACAAAATAAGTTAATATCTGTTAATGTATAAACCTGATGCCGAAATAGAAAAAAGAGAGATAATCCAGCGATATCGTAATATTCTGAAAGTTTGGTACACCAAAAAAACGGAAAAAGATATGCAGTTGGTTAGGAAAGCTTTTGATGTCGCAGTTGAAGCACATAAAGATATGCGCCGTCGATCTGGGGAGCCATATATATATCATCCTCTGGATGTTGCACGTATTGCTGCTGAAGATATCGGATTAGGAACAACATCAATTGTATGCGCTTTGCTTCATGATGTTGTTGAAGATACCGATTATTCAATTAAAGATATTGATGGATTGTTTGGCGAAAAAGTTGCAAAAATTATTGATGGACTTACAAAAATTGAAGATATTTTTGATCATTCATCTCTATCACGACAAGCTGAGAATTTCAAGAAAATGTTAAATACTCTTTCGGAAGATGTAAGAGTTATTTTGATTAAACTTGCTGATCGCCTTCATAATATGCGTACTCTTGGTGCTATGCCACATGAAAAACAAATGAAAATATGTTCAGAAACACGTATTCTTTATGCTCCTCTTGCATATAGACTAGGTTTGTTTGCAATAAAAAGTGAACTCGAAGATCTGGTTTTAAAATATACAGAGCCTGATATTTATCAAACCATTTGTAAAAAGTTAATAAATGCCAGAAAAGAAAGGGTTAAATTTACTAATAAATTTGTTGCACCGATAAAAAAAGCATTTGAGAAAAATGGAATTAAAGCTGGAATTGAAATAAAAGAAAAATCGATTTTTTCTATCTGGCAAAAAATGAAAAATAATGAAATTCCTTTTGAGGATATTTATGATGTGTTTGTTGTAAGAGTGATTATTGATACTTCTACGGAAAAAGAAAGATCAAGTTGCTGGAAAGCATATTCTTTAATTACTGATTTTTATCGTCCAAAACATGATAAATTGCATGACTGGATATCATTTCCAAAAGCTAATGGATATGAATCACTACATTCTACATTTATGAGTGAAACAGGTAAATGGGTGGAAGTGCAAATAAGAACTGTTAGAATGAATGAAATTGCTGAAAAAGGTTATGCAGCCCATTGGAAATATAAAAATGCTGATGAAGATGAAAGTAGTCTTGACGAATGGCTAAGAAAAGTGAGGGAATTACTTCAAGGTAATGATTCTGATGCAATTGATTTTCTTACTGATTTTAAACTAAATTTATTTTCTGACGAAATTTTTGTTTATACCCCTAAAGGGGAATTGAAGAGCCTTCCTTTAGGTTCAACCATTTTGGATTTTGCATATAATATTCATACTCAGATTGGAGATAAATGTATTGGTGGAAAAATAAATCATGAGTTAGTTCCTCTTAAGCATGTTTTAACAAGTGGTGATCAGATTGAAATCATTACATCAAAAAAACAAACTCCGAATGAAGATTGGCTAGATTTTGTGATAACTGCAAGAGCAAAATCAAGTATTAATGACTCAATAAAAGAAAATCGTAAAAAATATAAATCACAAGGAGTTAAAAAATTGATAGAATATTTTGATGAATTGCATATAGAATATTCCAGATCAAATATAAAAAAATTACAAAAAGATACTGAATACCCAAGTTCAATTGATCTTTACTATTTTGTTGCTTTTGATAAAATTAATTTAAAAGACATTAAAAACAGTTTTCAAATTGAGGATAGAACATTGTTTGGTTATAAATTACCATTTTCCAAATCCAAAAAGTTAAAATCATTAAATGAAACAATAAATGAAAAAATAAGAAATAAACCGTCCTCACTTATTTTAAAAACAGATGTTAATAATTTAAAATATATTATAGCAGATTGTTGTAATCCTATTCCCGGAGATGATGTAATTGGGTATTTTGATGGTAAAGATTCTATTTTTGTTCACCGGACAAATTGCCTTCAGGCAAGTAAACTAATGTCGAGTTATGGCGATAGAATTGTAAAAGCAAAATGGGAGAGGGAAAAACTCATTTCTTTTCTTGCAGGAATAAAAATTTCTGCTGTTGATAATATGGGTCTTATTAATAATATTTCAAAAATAATATTTCAGGAGTTTAGTTCAAATATTCGCTCATTTCATCTTGAAACTTCTGAAGGAGTTACTAATGCGATAATCATGATATATGTTCATGATACCAAAAACCTTAATAACATTATCAAGAAACTAAGAAAAATTAAAGAAATTAAAAAAATCTCCAGAATTGATCGTTTTTCAGAGACTATATTATAACATCCAGCATGTCAAGACAATGAAAAAATTGTTAATACAATAGTTGATAATTTTGATTATTTTTATTTATACCAAATAATATTAATTCAATATTTTTTTTACTTTTATAAAAAATTATTGTAAAATGGAAAATGGAGAAAAGGATTCATCTCTTGAAACAGTATTACAGATCTTTACTGACTATCTGGAGAAGCACGGTCATAGAAAAACACCTGAAAGACGTACAATTTTAAAGGAAATATATTCAACGATTGGTCATTTTGATATTGAATCATTGTATACTAAAATGAAGAATAATAAGTATCGTGTAAGTCGTGCAACACTCTATAATACAATTGAATTATTACTCAACTGTGACCTTGTTATTAAACATCAGTTTGGAAGTAATTGTGCTCAGTTTGAAAGATCGTATAAATTTAAACAGCACGATCATTTTATTTCTGTTGACGATGGAGAAGTATTAGAGTTTTGTGATGCCAGAATTATGGAAATACAGAATTCGATTGAAAAGATTCTTAATGTTGAAATTTCTCATCACTCATTAACATTTTATGGGAAAAGAAAATTAATTAAATAATTGTAAATAAAAAACAAACAAATGAAAGTTGATGTTCTATTAGGTCTTCAATGGGGCGATGAGGGAAAAGGAAAAATCGTTGATGTTTTAACTCCCAAATATGATATTATTGCCCGATTTCAGGGTGGACCAAATGCAGGTCATACAATTATATTTGATAAAAAGAATTTTGTTTTACATACGATTCCATCCGGAATTTTTAATAAAGACACTCAAAATGTGATAGGAAATGGAGTAATTGTTGATCCTTGTATTTTAAAAAAAGAAATTGATACTCTTGCCGAAAGCAATATTAATACTTTCGATAATTTATATATTTCCAAAAAAGCTCATTTAATATTACCCTCTCATCGTTTGCTTGATGCAACGTATGAAAAAGAAAAAGGAAAATCAAAAATTGGCTCAACACTGAAAGGAATTGGTCCTACATATTCTGATAAAACAGCAAGAACAGGAATAAGATTTGGAGATGTAATTTCTGATAATTTTATTGAAAAATATAATAAATTAAAATCTGATCATTTTAAAATAATTGATTTCTATAAGTTTGATTTTAGAAATTACAAAATTGATGGATTTGCTTTTGATGAATACGAAAAAAATTGGCTTAAAGCAGTTTCAGAACTAAAAGAATTTAAATTAATCGACAGCGAATATTTTATTAATGATGCACTAAAGCAAGGAAAATCTGTTCTTGCAGAAGGAGCTCAGGGTACAATGTTAGATCTTGATTTTGGATCATATCCATTTGTTACTTCATCAAATACAATTACATCGGGTGTTTGCTCAGGTTTGGGTGTTGCACCAAAAAATATTGGTAAAGTTATAGGTATTTTTAAAGCTTATTGCACAAGGGTCGGAAGTGGTCCGTTTCCTACCGAACTTGATGATGCAGATGGTGATAAGCTTAGAGAAATTGGTCGTGAGTTTGGTTCAACTACCGGACGACCTCGAAGATGTGGATGGCTTGACCTTAATGCTCTTAAATATTCAATTATGCTGAATGGTGTTGACGAACTGATGATGATGAAAGCTGATGTGATGAGTCCGTTTGAAAAAATAAAAATTAGCTCTGAATATAATCTTAATGGAAAACTAATTGATAAAATTCCTTACGATATTTCTGTAGATGGGATTACTCCTATATATAACGAATTTGATGGTTGGAATATTGATATCGAAAATTTAACTTCAATTGATGATATTCCTGAGAAACTTATGGATTACGTAAAATATATTGAAAAAGAAGTTGATGTACCTATTAAAATTATTTCAGTTGGACCTGATAGAAAACAAACAATAATAAGAGATTAATACCTTACTATTTCTATTTGAAGAATAAAAAAAATCACAAAAAATATTTTTTGTGATTTTTTTTTGGAAATAATTGAAAGTTTAAAAAGACAATTATTGAAGTTTTCGTTTAACTTCAATTTCTTCAAATCCTTCAACTATATCACCAACTTTAATATCATTAAAGTTTTCGATGTTCAGTCCGCACTCAAAGCCTGATTTAACTTCTTTTACATCATCTTTGAATCGTTTTAAAGAACCTAGAGAACCTGTATAAACAACTATTCCATCTCTTATAATTCTTACTTTTGTGTTTCTTGTAATCTTTCCGTCAAGAACCATACAGCCGGCAATTTTACCCACTTTTAATATTTTATATACTTCACGGATTTCGATATTACAAACAATATTTTCTTCAATAACAGGTGAGAGCATACCTTCAATCGCTGATTTCAATTCTTCAATTGCTTGATAAATAATGGAGTAAAGACGTATGTCGATTTGTTCTGTTTCTGCAAGCTTTCTTGATCCTGGAGTTGGTCGAACTTGAAAACCGATAATTACTGCATCAGAAGCAGATGCAAGCATAACATCAGTTTCGTTAATAGCCCCAACTGATTTATGGATTACATTTACTAATACTTCTTCGTTAGATAATTTTAGTAATGAGTCGGATAATGCTTCCACTGAACCGTCAACATCACCTTTTACAATAATATTTAATTCTTTGAAATCACCAATTGCAATTCGTCTACCGATTTCATCAAGAGTAATATGTTTTTGAGTACGAATACCTTGTTCTCTTTGTAATTGTTTTCTTTTGGTAGAAATTTCTTTCACTTCATGTTCATCAGTCATAACATTAAAAGTATCACCTGCTTGAGGTGCACTATTAAGTCCTAGAAGAAGCAGAGGTGTTGAAGGACCTGCACTTTCTATTTTTGCATTTCTTTCGTTGTACATTGCTTTTACTTTGCCATAACTTGATCCTGCTAATACCATGTCACCAATTTTCATTGTTCCATTTTGAACAAGGATTTTTGCAACATAACCACGTCCTTTATCCAGAGAAGATTCAATAATTGTTCCACTGGCATGTTTGTCAGGATTTCCTTTAAGATCTAATATTTCAGCTTCCAGTAAAACTTTTTCAATCAAGGCATCAATATTAGTTCCTTTTTTTGCAGATATTTCCTGACTTTGATATTTTCCACCCCAGTCTTCTACAAGGATATTCATGTTTGATAGTTGTTCCTTAATTTTTTCAGGATTTGAATTTGGCTTATCAATTTTATTGATAGCAAAGACAATTGGTACTCCGGCGGCTTTAGAGTGATTAATTGCTTCTTTTGTTTGTGGCATAACATCATCGTCAGCAGCAATTATTACAATTACAATGTCTGTTACTTTTGCACCTCTGGCACGCATTGCAGTAAATGCTTCGTGACCGGGTGTATCGAGAAATGCAATTTGTTGACCGTTTTCCAGAGTAACTTCGTATGCGCCAATGTGCTGAGTTATTCCTCCGGCTTCTCCTGCTATAACATTTGATTTTCTGATATGGTCGAGAAGTAAAGTTTTTCCGTGGTCAACATGTCCCATAACAGTAACAATGGGAGCTCTTGGTTTTAAGTCTTCAGGATTGTCTCCTATTTCTTCTTCTTTACTAATTGCATCAAGAACATCAACACTTACAAATTCTACTTTATATCCAAATTCATTTGCAACTAGAGTAATGATTTCGGCATCTAATCGTTGATTGATAGATACGAAAATTCCCAGAGATATACATGTTTGAATAACCTTAGTTACATCGATGTTAATCATTGTTGCTAATTCATTTGCCGTAACAAATTCAGTAACCTGTATTGTGCTTTTTTCTATTTCTTGCTGTTTAAGTTCTTTTTCAATATTTTGGCTAACTACTTCACGTTTGTGTTTTCTGTATTTTGAACCTTTTGATTTGCCTGTTTTGCTTAATCTGGCAAGTGTTTCTTTAATTTGCTTTTGAATTTCTTCTGCAGTAGGTTCAACTTTTGGTTCTCTTTTGCCTTTTTTGAATTTACTTCTTTCAAATGATGGTTTCCCTCTTTTATCTTTAAATTTTACCTCTGTTTTAGGAGTATCTTTTATAATTCTTTTTCTTTTTTTCTTTTTTTCTTTTATCTTTTTATCTTTTGAAGAGGCAACCGGCTTTTTTGATTTTTTTTCTATTTTTGAAAGGTCAATTTTATCTAAAATTTTTGGACCTGTAAGTTTAACAGCTCTTGCTTTAATGATATTATCATCATTTTTAACTGGAGTTTTTTCTTCTTCTTTAGCGGTAGGAGTGACCTCGGGAGGCGTTTCTTGTTTTTCTATAACAGTTTCTTCAATTTCTGTTTTAGCTTTTGTAGGTTTAACAGTTTCTTTTTCTTCTTTTTTTGTAATTTCTTTTTTGCCTTTATTTCTTTCTTTTGCTTCTTTTTCTTTCTTTGTTTTCTTTTTTGGTCTTGTAAGTGAATTTATTGAATCAAGATCAATTTTACCAAGTACTTTTACACTGTCATCTTTTTTGATGTCATCTTCGTCTTGATCTTTTTTATCAATAGTTTTTTCTTCAGCAACTTCTTTTGTTTTTTCTTCAACAATTTCTTTTTCTTCTTCTATTTCTTCTTCTATTTCTTCTTTTTTTACTTCATCTATTTTTTCTACTTTTTTAATTTCAGCAGTTTTTTCTGTATTTTTATCTTCAGTTTTTGTAATTGTTTCAGAATAATTACTTGCAACATTTTTAATTAAAAGTTCTTCTTCTTTTTCAAATATGTCTTCTGTTTTTACTGAATCATCAATTTTATCATCAATTGAAATTGTTTCACGACTTAGGTGTTCAATTCCAATTTTGTCAGATTCTTCTTTTACGGCTTTTTCCGAATGGAATTCTTTCAGAAGAATATCATAAATATCTGCAGATATTTTTGTGTTGGGTTTAGCTTCAATTTGAATATCTTTCTTTGAAAGAAATTCAACAATAGTTGTAATCCCAACATTGAACTCTCTTGCTGCTTTACTAAGTCGTACTATTTTATTAGTTTCTGCCATAAATTATCTTTCTGCCTTGAGTTTTTCTTTTTAGAAAAAAGTTGTGTAAAAGTAATATTTTTATTCAAATTCAGCTCCAAGAATACGAATAACCTCATTAATAGTTATTTCTTCAAGATCTGTTCTGTTTACAAGTTCTTCTTTACTTAGATCCAATACACTTTTTGCTGTATCACATCCTATTGATATTAGTTCGTCTATTATCCATTGATCTATTTCATCCGAAAATTCATTAATATCAACATCTTCATATTCAGTTTCTGTGTCACGATAAACATCAATTTCATATCCGGTTAGTTTCCCTGCCAGTTTAATATTAAAACCACCTTTGCCAATAGCAAGAGACACCTGATCGGGTTTTAAATAAACATTAACTTTTTTGTGTTCTTCATCTATTTCGATAGAAGTTGTTTTTGCTGGACTTAATGCTCTGGAAATAAACAAATTAGTGTTAGCTGTATAATTAATAACATCAATATTTTCGTTTTTAAGTTCTCTAACTATTCCATGTATTCTTGAACCTTTCATGCCAACACAAGCTCCAACGGGATCAATTCTGTCATCATAAGATTCAACAGCAATTTTTGCTCTTTCACCGGGTACACGAACAATATTTTTAATTGTGATAAGACCGTCATAAACCTCAGGTACTTCTGCTTCAAATAATTTCTCAAGAAAAACAGTTGAGGTTCTTGATAAGATTATGACAGGTGTATTATTTCTCATTTCAACTTTTGAAACAACTGCTCTTATTGATTCTCCTTTGCGGTAAAAATCCGAAGGTATTTGTTCTGATTTTGGTAATATAAGTTCAATATCCTCATCATCTAGTATTAGAATTTCTTTTTTCCAAATCTGATAAACTTCTCCGGTAATTATTTCACCAATTTTGTCTTTGTATTTGTTATACACATTATCTTTTTCGTATTCATGAATTTTTGAAACAAGGTTTTGACGAATAGTAAGAATGTCTCTTCTTCCAAAATCGACAAATTTTAATTCTTCTGAAACTTCTTCTCCAACTTCAAAATCCGGTTCAATTTTAATTGCGTCAGAAAGTTCGATCTCTAAATTATCATCTTTAACCATGCCATTTTCAACAATTTCACGGTTTCTCCAAACTTCAAGGTCTCCCTTATCAATATTGACAATTATATCAAAATTTTCATCTGATCCATGTTTTTTGATAATCATGCCTCTAAATACATCTTCGATAATATGCATTAATGTTTCGCGGTCGATGTTTTTAAATTCTTTAAATTCCGCAAATGTTTCAACTAAGTTTATGTGTTCCATTTTTTTATCAATAGAAAGTTTATATTTTATTTTTTAAAAGAAATAATAATTTTAGTTTCTTTTATTTCGTTAAATGAAAGTTCAATGATATTATCACTAATTCCTTTCTTTTTATCTTTTTTATTAATAATAGGTTTTAATTTTATGAATTTTTCGTCCACTTCAATTAAAGTTCCTTTATGTTTTGTGTCGTCGTGAAGAAGAATAATTACATCTTGTCCGACATTTTTTTTGTATTGTCGAAAAGTTGTAAAAGCCTGATCAATTCCGGCAGAAGAAACAGTTAGTTGGAAATCTACAACATCTCTGTCGTAACTGGATTCAACAAAACGGCTAACATCAACACAATCACTAATAGTTAAATTTGTGTCGCTGTCAATAAAAATAGAAATATTATTAACTGGTTTGATTTTAATATCAACAAGAAACATATCAGTTCCTGATAGCTTTTTGTTAACCAGTTTTTCTATTTCTTCTTTTAGAATCATGTAAATATTTTCTATAAAAAGAGGGGACATCGTCCCCTCAAAATCATTTCTTCTATTTTTCCGCTGCAAATGTACAACATTTATTTAAAATACAAGTGTTTACTGCAAGCTATTTAATAGAAAAAAGCTGCCCATAATTACAAGCAGCTCTCTTTCTCTCAGTTGTCCGACCAGGGCTCGAACCTGGACTCTTCTGAACCAAAACCAGATGTGTTGCCAGTTACACCATCGGACATTCCATTTTGGGGTTGCAAAATTAGAAAATATTTTTAAATTAAAAAATTTTTTTATAAAATTTGTAAGAATTTTGTTAAAAAACAGAAAAACAGATAGATAAGTTGTAGAGTTTGTTAATTTCAGTTAATTTATCCTTTTTATAATAATAATTAATCTAAAATTTATAATTTCGCATGAAATTAATTTTATCTTAAAAATTCAATTTTCCAATGAAAAACTATAAGAAATTTAATAATATTATTGGTTGGTCTATCTTTGCTATTGCCACCCTCGTTTATTTTCTAACTGTTGAACCAACAGCAAGTTGGTGGGACTGTGGTGAGTATATCGCAACTGCTTATAAATTGCAGGTAGGTCATCCTCCTGGAGCACCATTATTTCAATTGTTAGGTCGGTTCTTTTCATTATTTGCTTTTGGAGATGTAAGCAATGTTGCCTTGATGATAAATTTAATGTCGGTATTAAGTAGCAGTTTTACTATTTTATTTCTTTTTTGGTCAATTACAATGCTTGCAGAAAAAGTTGCTTTACGTAATGGTGAAATGACCGAAGGAAAAATGTATGCAATTTATGCAAGTGGTGCTGTTGGTGCTTTAGCTTATGCTTTTTCTGATTCATTTTGGTTTTCTGCCGTAGAAGGTGAGGTATATGCTATGTCATCTTTTTTCTCAGCTGTTGTTTTTTGGGCAATTCTAAGATGGGAAAAGATTGCTGACCAAAGACATGGGTACAGATGGTTGATTTTAATTGCATATCTGATGGGATTGTCAATTGGGGTTCATTTATTGAACTTGCTTGCTATTCCTGCAATTGCTTATGTGTATTATTTCAAGAAATACGAAGCAACACGAAATGGTTTTATTTATACCGGAATAATTTCGATTCTTATACTTGCTTTTATAATGTATGGAATAATTCCTTGGATAGTAAGACTGTCGGGATTATTTGAACTGTTTTTTGTTAATAATATTGGATTACCATTTAACTCAGGAACAGTTATTTATTTTTTGCTTTTAATTGGTTTAATAATTTTCGGATTACAATATACAATCAGAAAAAAGAAACTTATTGCTAATTCAGTAATTCTTGCATTAGTGTTTATTCTTATTGGATACTCTTCTTTCTTTATGTTAGTGATTCGTTCTAATGCGGATACACCTATTGATGAAAACAGCCCGGAAGATGCTATTAGTCTTCTATCATATCTTAACCGTGAACAATATGGCACCTGGCCGATTTTTCATGGTCAATATTTTAATGCTCCCGTTGTTGAATATGATGATGGAAACCCTGTGTACATTAAGGATGTTAAGAAAGGAAAATACGTTATTACTGATGAAAGGAAAAATACCATTCCTGTTTATGATTCTAAATTTACAACATTATTTCCACGAATGTGGAGCGACCAGAAACCTGCTCATGTGCGAACATATAAACAGTATATGAAAAAAGGTGAAAAGGTCAGAGTTACAAAAGCTGATGGGTCATCAGAAGTTATTGTAAAACCAACTTTCGGAGAAAATCTGAGTTACTTTTTCGATTATCAAATCGGTCATATGTATTTAAGGTATTTTATGTGGAATTTTGCCGGAAGACAAAATAATATAGAAAGTCAGGGAGAAATTGAACATGGAAATTGGATTAGTGGTATCAAATTTTTAGATGAAATGAGGCTTGGGAATTTGGATGAAATTTCTGAAAGCATGAAAAGCGTTGCCAATAATAAATTTTATCTTTTACCTTTTATCCTTGGATTAATAGGTTTATTGTTTCATTTTAATACTTCAAGAAAAGACAGTTTTGTTGTGTTATTGTTGTTTCTTATGACTGGATTAGCAATTGTTGTATTTCTTAATCAATATCCATACCAACCGCGTGAACGTGATTATGCTTATGCCGGATCTTTTTATGCATTTGCAATTTGGATTGGATTAGGTGTAATGGCAATAATTAATTCATTTAGCAAAATATTAAAAAACTATAAAGTTATTGCTGTCTCTGTCGGATTTGTTTCTCTGATACTTGTTCCCGGAATAATGGCCAGTGAGGGTTGGGACGATCATAATAGATCAGGAAAATATGCTGCAAGAGATTTTGCTGCTAATTATTTGAATTCCTGTGCACCAAATGCAGTCTTGTTTACTAATGGTGATAATGATACTTTCCCATTATGGTACGTTCAGGAAGTTGAGGGAATAAGAACAGATGTAAGAGTTGTAAATTATATGCTGGCAGGAGGTGATTGGTATATCCATCAGTTAGGAAATAAAATCTATGATTCTGAAAGACTTCCTTTTACACTTACTCCCGAACAATATAATAAAGGTGTAAATCAGTATGTTCCTTTCTTTGATAGAAATATTAAAGGAAGAACCGAGTTAAAAGATGTAATAAATTTTATTGCAAGCGAAAACGAACAAACCAAAGTCGGACTTCAGGGTGGTGGGAAAATAAATTACCTCCCTACAAAGCGACTTAAACTTACTGTTGACTCAGCTGCGGTTATTGATAATGGACTTGTTCCTGCCGATCGTGCCAGTGAAATTGTTCCTGTGATAGAATGGGATATCAAGCAAAATGCATTATATAAAAATGATCTTATGTTTCTCGATTTTCTGTCAAGCAATAATTGGGAACGACCGATATATTTTGCAAACCCCAGTGTCATGAGTAAAGTTATTGGTATTGATGAATATTGTCATCTCGATGGGATTGTTTATAAATTTTTACCAATCAAAGCTAAAGATCATATTGCAGGACTTGGTGGAGTTGATATTGACGGAACTTATAATTTATTGATAAACAAAGCAAAATGGGGTAAACTTAACGAAGATGGTGTTGCTGTTGATCGCGAAAGTAAAAGAAATTCAGCTATTGCAAAACAAGATTATATACGTTTGGCAACTTCTTTATTAATGGAAAATAAAAATGATTCAGCAATTGTTGTTTTAGATAAATGTCTTGAGTTTTTTCCTGTGAATAAATTTCCAATTGACTATTATATGATTCCTGTTGCTAATATTTATTATCAGGCAGGTGCCGTTGAAAAAGGAAATACAATTGTTAATTTATTAGTGGAAAGATATTGTGATGATCTGGATTATTATAATTCTCTTGATTCGAAGCGGATAAAAACATTTGATCAGGAAATGCAACAGGCAATTGCAATTATTCAACAACTTGGTCAGCTTGCTAAACAGAATAAACAAACTGAATTAAGCTCTCAGATTGATAGTGTTTTTTATAAACAAATAGAATTTTTCAGGCATTGATTTCTTGGCAGGAATTTGTTAAGCTTTTTCCTGTTTTCAGCGTTGCAACACCCTAGAAATTTTTATTAATAATATTGTATAGTTCCCGTTGTTTTTCATTCATTTTTAGCAACTTTGTTTTAGTATGTTTAGAGTCTGGCAATATGTAAGT
>Ga0307991_1000067_pt1 | contig 82159 bp, 71 predicted proteins | sample EllFjometagen131_FD_203146 | JGI IMG/M metagenome (GOLD analysis project Ga0307991, IMG submission 203146) | Marine microbial communities from Ellis Fjord, Antarctic Ocean - #131 | ecosystem: Environmental > Aquatic > Marine > Unclassified | place: Southern Ocean | collected 2014-10-08
TTAAAAGTGATATTGTCTATATAAGTATAGCAAAGGTGTATAAAATAGTCGGCTATTTGCTGGGAAAGGATATCTGCGCTTAAAAACAGGTTGTCTTTTTTAAGGATTGATTTTTTGACCGTTTTTTCCTGAAAAGACGTTCATTCTTAAAAAATTTTCACTATATTATTACAATATGTTGTGATAATAGGAACATTTTATTCCATATATGGCAAAAAATAATTGACAAGGTGATTAGCGGGAATTGTTGGGTCAAGGGTGATGTCGATGCATCAAAGGATATCATGAAACGCCATATTAACCACTTCGCAGAACTTATAAAAAAACACATTTTTTGACTTGTAATAGATGCCGCTTTAAGACAGTTTAACTGGATCTGGTCAGCAAAAAAACCGGCGACCAAAGGATCGTTTATGAGATCGACGATCCCATGAGCAGGCTTTTTTATAAAAACGGTTTCCATACAGAGTGAACAGGTATGTATCATGAAAAAGAAAAATCTGTCGTCTGGGGTGCGCCTTCGATCTGGATCGAGCGGCTGCCGCTTTTTTTCGGCAGGGAGACGGGCCTTTTCCAAGCGCAGGGCCTCTCCATCGATATAAAGATCTCTTACGGCGGGCCGGAATTGATTCAGGCGATAGAGCATGGGAAGATTTTTATCGGGGAGATCGGGCTTCCCCCTTTTATCAAAGCCTACGCCCGGGGCGCGCCCATCCGCCTCATCGGCAGTACTTTTATCCAGAAACTTGATCATTATGTGGCGGCTCGGCCTCCGATTCGCTCTCTTTCCGATCTCAGGGGGAAAAAATCGGCATCCTGTCCCATGGGAGCTGTGATGAATACTTCATTCGATGGATGCTCAACGCCCAGGGGATCGATTCGGACAAAGAGGTCCGTCTGGTGCCCCTGGAAAATGCCTACGGTGACCTGGAGTGCTTTTCTTCGGGAAAAATTGATGCCGGCTTTCTGGTGGAGCCTAAACTTAGCCTGGGTGAGGGCAGGGGATTGGTTCAAGTCATCGCCCGGGTGGGAGACTATTTCCCCAGATACCAGTGGGGCGGGATTTTTGCCATTGATGATTTTATCTGCAAACAGGAAGGGTGGATAACCGCGATGATGGAAAGCTACCGCGACGTGCTATGGACCATACGAGAAAATCCGGAGGCTGCAATTGCCCTGGGGAGCCGTCTTTTCAAGATAGAAAGAGCGGTTTTTCGTAAAGCCTTGACACGGGATTTTGATCACTGGGAAATGAACGCGATGATCGATCTGCCCGGTCTTGAAAACTGCCTTGAGATTCAGGAGAAACTGGGGGCGATTCCAGTGGGGATACACGCCGAAGATATGGTGATGCAATTTTGAAAAATTTCAAATTTTTATTCTAAATGCCCTTTTGCAGCAGGCGTGCAGGCGTGCAGGCATGGGGCCAAACAGGGTACATTGCCGCTCTATCTCATGCTCACTGCCGGTGGATCGACTTGGAAATTATATATCAAAAAGCCGGGTCTCAAATCGGTTTTTGAGCACGATTAAAAAAAAACTTGCTTTCCTTAAAAAACCAGTTATCATGGCCTACGATAAGTAAGGTTCATTTTCAGATGAACCGTTTTTATTCCGCAGGCAAGACCCATTTTATGAAATGGCAGCTTTGAGTGTGGAATTTTGAAAATTGTTAAAAAAAGGAGACTGCTATTATGGAAACAGGTATCGTAAAATGGTTTAACGACAGTAAAGGCTTTGGATTTATTGAAAGAGAAGACGGGCCGGATGTTTTTGTTCACCATTCAGGCATTAATGCCGATGGCTTCAAATCTTTGAACGAGGGTGACCGGGTTAATTTTGAAATTGAGCAGGGCCAGAAAGGACCAGCCGCCACAAACGTCACCGTTGTTTAAAGTTCGTCATAACAAAAGAAATCGGGGCATTGCAGGAACATCTCCGGCAATGCCTTTTTTTTATCGACATTGCCCACTATTTTTTGCCGCATCAGACATAACCGCATAGGCGTATCAGCACACCTCAAGTCTTTCAAGCCCGCTCGGCCTATCCCGGGGCTTAATTCTCCTCCGTCCGGCAATGGTTTTTTTGTCCGATCTCGTCGTTTTGCACAAAAATAATTCTTGAAAAATCAAACATATGCCTAAAGGTTATTTTTGTGTATGCCTTGACCTTGAATGAAAAGCCGCATTTCCGGATGGACCCACTGCAAGTACGCCACAACCGGCTTGCTCTTGCTTATTATAATGCTTATTATAAAAAAATAGGATAAATATTGTAATCATTTGCTTTTGTGTTTTTTCGTTAAAAAAAGTGTGAGAAGATTTGTGTCACTTCAAAGGGGGCCATATGGCAGCAGATACCTACTGGGCTGACAGTTATGTCGAAAAGCAGCGTACCGTTTCAGAAGCCATTGGCATGATCAAGCAGGGTCAGAGGGTTTTTATCGGATCTTCATGCGGTGAACCCCGGCACCTGGTGCGGGGACTCTTTAAATCCGCATCTTATTTTACGAATCTTGAAATTGTCCGTCTGCTGTCTCTGGAAACCAGCCCCCTTTCCCATGTTGCCGATAGAACCCATGACCAGAGTTTGAACATCCGTTCTTTTTATCTGGGGTCTGCCAAACCAAGAGCCCTTGCCAAAAATAAGCGTTTTATCACCCCCTTGAATCTTTCCGCATTGCCCGGTCTTTTTAAAAGCCGACAAATGCCGATTCAGGTAGCCCTTATCCAGGTGTGCCCTCCGGATGATTTCGGCTGGATGAGTTTAGGGGTTGCAGTCGATATAACCCTGGCCGCGGCTTTATCGGCTGACCTGGTGATCGCCCAGGTCAATCCCCGTATGCCGAGAGTCCTGGGCCGCAGTTTTATTCACGTTAACGATGTGGACATCATTGTTGAGCATGAAGAAAAATTGATCACGGTGGGCCGGCACCCGGAACTCGAATCTGCGGATCTTATCGCCAGACAGATTGCCCGCCTCGTTGACGATGGCGCCACCATTCAGATATCTCTGGGTGCTACGCCCCAGGCAATCCTGGGGGCGCTTTCCAATAAAAATGATCTGGGCATTCATACCCAGTATCTGACAGACGGTATTATGCATCTTGTGGCCAGGGGGGTGATCACAAATCGTAAAAAAAAATTCAACGAAGGCAAGCTGGTTGCCAGCGCAGCCATCGGCACGGAAGTTTTTTATGACTTTCTCGATAACAATCCATCTATTGAATTTTATCCCTCGGATTATGTGAACAACCCTGGTATTATCGGGCGGCACAACAAAATGGTGGCTATGAATGTTGCTATGGCAATGGACCTTACAGGCCAGGTGGCTGCCGATGCGCTGCCGTATAATAATTTTTCCGGTATTACCGGTATGCTTGATTTTGTCAGAGGTGCATCCCAGTCTGAAGGTGGTAAATCCATTCTGATGCTTACCGCAACGACTGCCAGCGGCAAAAAAAGCCGCATCGTTCCCATGCTGGAAAACACGGCCGTTGTGGTTCCACGGGGAGATATCCACTATGTTGTATCTGAATACGGGGCAGTGAATCTATTCGGTAAAAGCCTGCAGGAAAGAGCCATGGCCATGATCAGTATTGCGCATCCCGATTTTAGAAATGAGCTCTTTTATCAGGCCCGCAAATTGGGCCTCCTGGGCGCCGAACGGACACTTAAAGATTCAATCCATGGGATATATCCCGTTAACCTGGAAGCGGTTATCAAAATCCATGGAGAAGAATTGACCATCCGACCTGCCAAACCGGTTGATGAACGCAGGATACAGGAACATTTTTATAACCTGGACAAAAATGATGTTGTCGCCCGGTTTTTTCATGAAAAATTTAGTTTCGGGCGTGATGATATAGAGGGAATATCTCAAATTGACTATATCAAAGAAATGGCCCTTGTGGCGCTGGTAGGGGAGTTTGGGTTCGGACAGATCGTCGGCGTTGGAGAATATCTTCTTGACCCGTCCAGAAATATCGCGGAAGTTGCCTTTTCAATCAGTAAAAAATTTCAGGGGAAGGGACTGGGTAAGATTTTTTTAAAAAAACTTTCCGAGGCTGCCCGGGAAAACGGGATATCCGGTCTTATCGCATATACGGCCCCTGGAAACCAGGGCATGATCCGCCTTTTTAAGACCTTACCCTATGAAATAAAAACAACTTTTGACAAAAAATTGGTAGCGCTTTCCTGTAGATTTGACAGGCTTAGTGAATAATTACAAATAGGTTTTGTATCCGTATTTTTGCTCGACAGCAGTACGTAAAAAAATGAATTGAATGAAAACATTAATTACCATTCAGAGGTATCCCCTCTTGACAAATACAGCGTTTCACGATACGAAACACTTTTTGAATTTAAAGCTTTTATTTTTGCATTGCCATTGAAGAAAAAATAACGCTGTGACCGATGTCCTGTTTTTTATTGAGTCAAAGCGACTATCCTCAGGGTTTGCACCAAAAGAAGTTGATATTTTTGTTTTATGTCGGTTTTTTAGGCCGTCATGGCTAAATTATTGATTTGAAAATTTTTTAATAACTTTTATCCAGAAGGAGGTAACATTGGGCTTTGAATTTTATAAAGAATCTTATGCTGGCAGCATAAAGGAAATTGTCCTGGGCAAAGGGGATAAAGCCGTTACTGTTGGCGGTGAAACATGCTATCCTTTCTATCAGTTTGAGGGCGAAATGCCACACAAGCCCAGGATTGCGATGGAAATCTGGGATACGGAACCCGAAGAATGGCCGGAAGCCGTTATCGAACCCTTCAAGGAGGTTCTTTCGGACCCGGCAGCCTGGGCGAAAAAATGCGTGGATGAGTATGGCGCCGAGATGATCGTGCTGCAGCTCAAAAGTACGGACCCCAACGACAAGGACGCCTCACCCGAAGATGCGGCCGCTACCGTCAAAAAGGTACTTGAGGCCATTGATGTGCCCCTGATCATCTGGGGCACCGCCAATGTAGAAAAAGATGAAGCTGTATTGAAAAAAATTTCCGAGGAATGCCAGGGTGCCAACCTGGTCATCGGGCCGGTGGAAGACAAGAACCACAAAGGTATCGGTGCCGCCGCCATGGGATTCGGTCACACCATAATTTCATCCTCCCCCATCGACGTCAATCTGGCCAAACAGGTCAATATTCTGCTTGAAAATTTAGGGGTCTCCATGGATCACGTGATTGTCGATCCCACCACAGGTGGAATTGGATACGGGATGGAATACAGTTATTCGGTTATGGAAAGACTGCGCATGGCGGCCCTCAACCAGGGAGATGATAAACTTCAATTGCCCATAATCAATAACCTGGCCAATGAAGTCTGGAAGTGTAAGGAAGCAAAGCTGTCCGCTGAGGAGGAACCCACCCTGGGTGATCCTGAAAAACGGGGTATTCTCATGGAAGCCGTTGGGGCCGTCACTTATTTGCTGGGTGGATCGGACGTTTTGATCATGCGGCATCCGGAATCGATCCGGATGGTGAAAGCCTATATCGATCTGGTTGCCGACGGCGGCATGGCCAACGATGTCGCGGCCATTAAAAAAGAACTCGATGATGTTGACATCGACCTGGCGGCCATCGCTCCGGAGCCGGATTTGACCATTGAAGCGGAAAAGACCAAAAAGGCGGCGCCGGCCAAGAAAGAAGCCCCCCAGCCCGCTGTTGCAAAAAAAGCCGTACCGGTGACTGAAAAGAGGGTTGCCCCTAAGCCGGTTGCCCCCAAAGTCGAAGCAAAGCCGGAACCAAAGGTAGATGCGGAAGCAGAGGCCAAGGCCAAGGCGGAAGCAGAAGCCAAGGCCAAAGTCGAGGCTGAAGTAAAAGCCAAGGCCCAGGCGGAAGCTAAGGCAAAGGCGGAAGCAGACGCTAGGGCAAAGGCTGAAGCAGAAGCTACGGCCAAAGCCCAAGCAGAGGCCAAGGCAAAGGTCGAAGCCAAGGCCAAAGCTGACGCTGAGGTTGAAGCGATCCGCCTGAAGAGGGCTGCGGAACATGACGAGAGAATGGTGATGGCGCCTAAAGAAAAAGATAAAAAAGTTACCATGACGACGGCCAAGACCCAGAGATCGTCTTTTGATAAAATGAAAATTAAATTGAGAAGACGATAATTTTTAAAGATACGAAATTTAAACAATATGAGGAGGAACCTCAAATGGCAGAAGTAAAAGCAAACGTAACAAGACCGGTTAAAGCTCCAAAACTGGCGGATCCTGTTGCCGCAACCAGTGATTTGGCGTCACAGGAAATGATCGCCCGGGCACAGAAATTGGGCGTTGAAACGATTTTTGACAGAGCCGTGAATATGAGACCATGTAGTATTGGTGTTCAGGGAATCTGTTGTAAAAATTGCTCCATGGGTCCCTGCCGGCTCCCACTTCCCAAAGGCGGTATTGTGGGTGAAGACACCCGTAAGGGTCTGTGTGGTGCAACGGCCAATACCATTGCGGCACGTAACTTTATTCGGATGATCGCCGGTGGTGCCGCTGCCCATTCGGATCATGGCCGCGCTGTGGCCGAAGTTTTTTTGTCGGCAGCCAGAAAAGAGACAGAGTATTATAAAATAAAAGATCCGGACAGGCTTTTGGATGTCGCCCCTTATCTGGGTGTCGCTACCACGGTAGAGGTGGACGGCGAAGAACTGGAAAGGGATATCGATGAAATCGCCGTTGAATTCGGTGAAAAAGCGATGGCGGAATGGGGCAAACCGGAGGGCGAGCTGCTCTATGCGAAACGGGCACCTGCAGCACTGTATGAGAAATGGAAAGCCGCCGGTGTTATCCCCCGGAATATCGATCGGGAGATTGTGGAGATTATGCACCGTACCCACATGGGTGTTGACCAGGATTATAAAAATCTGATGAAGCAGGGTACCCGTGCTGCTATCGGAGACGGCTGGGGGGGATCCATGCTGGCGACCGACCTGCAGGATATTCTTTTCGGAACACCGTTTCCCGTTCAGGCGGAGGCCAATCTCGGCGTCTTGAAAGAGGATTATGTGAATGTGGTCATTCACGGTCATGAACCGATTATGGCGGAGATGATCGTGGCGGCATCCCAGACGCAGGAAATGATTGATTATGCCAAGTCAAAGGGCGCCAACGGCATTCAACTCAGCGGTGTCTGCTGCACGGCCAATGAACTGTTGCAGCGTCACGGCGTGCCGTCGGCGGGCAATTTTCTTCAACAGGAACTGGTCATCATCACCGGGGCCTGTGATGCCATGGTGGTGGATATCCAGTGTGTCATGCAGAACGTGGCCAATGTGGCCAAGTGCTTCCACACCAAGCTGATCACCACCAGTCCTATTGCCAGGATGGAACAGGACAATGTCATCCACATTGAATTCGATGAACACCATGCCATGGAAGATGCCATTCGAATTCTTAAACTGGCCATTGACAATTTTCAAAATCGCGGTGCTGATGTGATGATCCCGAAACATAAGGCGACTCAGGTTGCCGGCTTTGGTGTTGAGTCCATCAAATACCATCTGGGCGGGACCTTTCGCGGGGACTACTATACCTTAAATGACAACATCATCAATGGCAGAATCAGGGGTGGTGCAGGTGTCGTCGGGTGCAATAATGCCCGGCAGAGACATAACGACGTCTGCATTACCATGATCAAAGAATTGATCAAAAATGACGTTATTGTCCTGACTACCGGATGTAACGCCATCGCCTGTGCCACGGAAGGGCTGATGACACCGGAATCCGCAGCGGTTTACTGCGGTTCCGGTCTGGCTGAAGTATGCGAGACAGTGGGTATCCCGCCGGTGTTGCACATGGGCTCCTGTGTGGACAACAGCCGTATTTTGCTGGCCTTGACTGAAATGGTAAAAGCCGGCGGACTGGGCAATGACATTTCAGACTTGCCCGTAGCCGGCAGTGCCCCTGAATGGATGAGTGAAAAAGCAATATCCATTGCACACTATTTTGTTTCCTCCGGGGTCTATACCGTTATGGGCGGCACGTTGCCGACTGCAGGCGCTCCCGTATTTCAGAATTATCTGTTTAGGGAGTTTGAAAATAAATTTGGGGGAATGTGGAACCTGATCGTAGATCCCATCGAACATGCCCATTCCATCATCGCCCATATCGACAAAAAACGGAAAGCGCTGGGTATCGACACGGCCAGGGAAAGGGTCATGATGGATTTTGCCGCACGCCAGGCGCTTTAGGTGTAACCCACATTATGGATTATAAATTATAAATCATTAACCTAAAATCCTCAACGAAGGAGGAACATATGTCAAAGTTAGTAGCTTTTGCCGCCATTCAGGGGGGCTATAATATCGTTTCAAAGGTTGAAGGCGATCTCAAACTGGCGCTTCAAACACATAATGCGGACAGCAAGATCGGATTTCCCAATACAGCCTATTACCTGCCGGTGATATATTCGCTGCTCGGGTTAAAATGCGAAACCCTGGAAGATCTGCAACAACCCCTGGCGTTTGCCCGCAGCCTGTTGCCGCCCCATGTAAAAGGAAAAAATCATCTGCCCTACCTCGGGCCGCTGCTGGACGCCGGCATGGCTGCCATACTCTCCTTTGAGATCAAGGAGGCCCTGCGCTATCTGAATGAGCCTGATTTTTACTATGTATCGGAAGAGACCGACGTGGAAAACGGTAAAATATGGCTGGGGGCCGCTGAAGATACGGTTTTCAGGGTCCGGGGGGTTGAATTTGTAGACGGCTCGGCGCCGGGATTTGTGGCCATTGTCGGTGCTGCGCCAGATCCGGAGATCGCCAAAAAAATTATTGAAGAGTACCAGAAACGGAGTATCTACGTGTTTCTGGCAGCCAGTCACAACGGTACCAGTGTGACCCATCAATTGATCGAAGCCGGTGTCCAGATCGGCTGGAACACCAAGATCGTGCCCTTTGGTCCCGACATTTCATCTGCCGTCCATGCCCTGGGATTTGCCAATCGCGTGGCCATGGGCTTCGGCGGTGTTCAGCCGGGTGATTATCGCAAAATGTTAAAGTACAATCAGGATCGAATTTTTGCCTTTGTCAATGCCCTGGGAGATATCGGCACCGAATGGGGTGCTGCTGCGGCCGGCTGTGTCAACTGGGGATTTCCGACACTGGCGGATACCGATATTCCCGAAATCCTGCCCACCGGCATCTGCACCTATGAACATGTGGTGGCCAATGTGCCTCATGATGAAATCGTGCAAAAATCAATCGAAACACGGGGATTGAAAGTAACGATCTCTGAAATCGATATCCCCTGCAATTTCGGACCGGCCTATGAGGGCGAGCGGGTCCGGGGCGCCGATCTGCATTCTCAGATGGGCGGCGGCAAGACCCAGTGCACCGAATTTGTCAAAACCGCTCAGATGAACGAGATTGAAGACGGAAAGGTCGTTGTGAAGGGACCGGATATCACTGACATTAAAGAGGGCGACGTGCTGCCCCTGGCCATTCTTGTGCAGGTGGCCGGGCGTGAATTTCAGGACGATTTTGAGCCGATCCTCGAACGACAGATCCACCATCTGGTCAATTATATCCAAGGCATCATGCACATCGGTCAGCGTGACATATCCTGGGTACGGGTTGGTAAGGCCGCCGTGGAAAAAGGATTTACCCTGAAAGATATCGGGGTCGTGCTACATGCCAAATTCCACCAGGATTTTTCCAAGATCTTCGACAAGGCCCAGGTGACCCTCTATACCAAACAGGCGGATGTGGACAAAATCACCGCAGAAGCACGGGCCGCATATAGATTGCGCGATGCACGGGTGGACAACATGACCGATGAAGGAACGGAAACCTTCTACTCATGCACCCTGTGCCAGAGTTTTGCGCCAAACCATGTGTGCACGGTCAGCCCCGAGCGGACCGGTCTGTGCGGCGCCTACAACTGGATGGACTGCAAGGCCTCATATGAAATAAATCCCACCGGCCCCAACCAGCCCATTGAAAAAGGTGAATGCCTGGATCCGGTACTGGGCCAGTGGAAGGGCGTCAACGATTTTGTTTACAAAGCCTCCCGCGGTGCCGTTAGCCACTATAACTTTTATTCCGTGGTTAACGACCCCATGACCACCTGTGGCTGCTGCGAATGCATCTGCGCCATGCTGCCCGGATGCAACGGCGTCATGACGGTCAACCGTGAATATGTGGGGGAGACCCCCTGTGGTATGCGGTTTACCACCCTGGCCGGGGTTATGGGCGGCGGCGCGTCATCCCCGGGTTTTGTGGGTCACTCCAAGTACAACATTACCCAGCGTAAATTCATTGTGGGTGATGGGGGCCTGGCCCGTATGGTCTGGATGCCCAAAATTCTCAAGGAAGAGATCAAGGAACGGATTGATAAACGCGGTGAAGAGATCGGTATGCCGGACCTGTATGACAAAATTGCCGACGAGAGTGTGGGCATCACCGAAGAGGAAATCATGCCTTGGCTTGAGGAAAAGGGACATCCAGCCCTTTCAATGGATTCCTTGATTGGTTGATCCTGTTTTTTTAAACCGTTGAGGGAGTTCCAGGAGACGGTGCTTCCGCAATGAAAAAAATATTTTTTACCAAATAACAATTAAAATTAATTCGACTGGCGTGTATTCAGGCGTCAAATAAGAATAAGGAGACAAAAATGGCATTAACCGGTATTCAGATTTTTAAACTCCTGCCGAAAACCAACTGCAAAGAATGCGGGGTTCCCACTTGTCTTGCGTTTGCCATGAACCTGGCATCGGGGAAAGCTGAGCTGGACAGTTGCCCCTACGTATCGGAAGAAGCCAAAGCCCAGTTGGCGGAGGCTTCGGCACCACCGATTCGTCCGGTGGTTATCGGAAAAGGCGTGCGTAAACTCACAACGGGCGGTGAAACCGTTCAATACAGACATGAAAAAACATTTTATAACCCCACCGGGCTTGCGGCCCTGATTGCTTCGGATATTGAAAAAGCGGATCTGGCCGGTAAACTCAAGGCATGGAACGCCCTTCAATACGAACGGGTCGGATTAAACTTGCGCCCTGAAATGGTCGCATTAAAGGATGTTACCGGAGATGCGGATGCATTTGCAGGGGCAGCTAAAATAATTGCCGAAACTTCTGAATTTAACTTGATCCTGATGAGTGAGGATGCCGGCGTTATGAAAGCCGGTATTGAAGCGTGCGGCTTTAAACGGCCCCTGATCTATGCCGCTATCGCAGATAATGCAGATGAATACGGTGCCATGGCCAATGAAAATGATTTGCCCCTGGCCGTAAAGGCCGATTCTGTAGAGGCGCTGATTCCGCTGATTGAAAAATTGACCGAGATGGGCGTTAAGGCGCTGATGATCGATACGGGCGCCCGTGAACTCAAGCAGGCCTTAGAGGACCAGATTGCCATTCGGCGGGCCGCTTTGAAGGACCTCAACCGGTCGGTGGGATTTCCCACCATCACCTTTCCCTGTGAAATGGCCGAAAACCTTGATATGGAAACACTCATGGCCGCAACCTTTATTGCCAAATACGGGGCCATTGCAGTGCTTTCCGATTTTGTCGGTGAAAGTCTGTTCCCGCTGCTCCTCGAGAGACTCAATATTTTTACCGATCCGCAGCGTCCCATGACCGTGACCGAGGGTATTTTTGAGATCAATAACCCGGATGAAAATTCACCTGTTCTGGTCACCACTAATTTTGCGTTGACTTATTTTATCGTATCCGGTGAAATTGAAGGCAGCAAGGTCCCGGCCTGGTTGCTGATCAAGGATTCCGAGGGGCTTTCAGTGTTGACGGCTTGGGCTGCCGGGAAATTTTCTGGTGACGATGTGGGCATGTTTGTAAACAAATGCGGCATCAAGGATAAAGTCAAGCACCAAGAACTGATTATCCCCGGCTATGCCGCTGCTATTGCCGGTGATGTTGAGGAAGAGCTGCCCGGCTGGACCATTACCGTGGGACCCCGCGAAGCCGCACATCTTCCTGGGTTTCTAAGGGCCAGGTAATTTATAAATTTGGATGACTTTTTGTTGACGATCGGTTCAGTATGATTTAATTATAGATTCACTACAACCCATCGTTAATTTAAAGCCTTCAATTATCATTCAAACTCAAGGGAGGTTGTATGCTACTCATCGGTGAAAGTTTAAATGTAATATCAAAGCAGATCGGTCGGGCATTCAAAGAACGGGATCCCAAGCCGATTCAGGAAGAGGCCCTTCTCCAGAAGGAAAAAGGCATGGATTATATCGATATCAATCTTGGCCCCGCCAAGAAAGATGGTCATGAGTTGATGCCCTGGGTGGTTCAGATGGTTCAGGATGTGGTTGATGATACGCCCTTGGTTCTGGATACTTCCAATATCGATGCCATCGAAGCCGCCCTCAAAGTTGCGAAAGATTGCGGTACCCCTCATCTAATTAACTCCATCATGGTTCGTCCTGAAAGGTACGAAAAAATGATTCCATTGGCTGCGAAATACAATGCGGATTTCGTGGCCCTGATGTGGGGACCCGATGGACTTCCCAGGGATGAAAACGAACGGGCCGCCCTTTGTGTTGAGCTGTTGTATGTCGCTAATGAAGCCGGCGTTCCCAATGAAAAGATATGGGTTGACGGCATTGTCACGCCGGTCAACATCCAGCAGCCTCAGGCCATCAGTTTGATGGAATTCCAGGGCATGCTCCAGGATATCGCGCCGGGGGCCCGCAGCACCTGCGGTGTGTCCAACATATCCAACGGTCCCCCGGATCGCCTGCGTCCCGTTCTCAACCAGACCTACACGGTGATGCTCCAAAAGTACGGCATGGAGTCCGTAATCGCAGATCCGAAGGATGATCAGTTGATCAGCATTGTCCGTGGCGAACGGCAGGATATCATTGATCTGATATACGGTGTTATGGATGGCAATGAGCCGGATATGGCCGGCCTTTCCAAAGAGTTGCAGGATTATAAGAAAAGTGTTGATGTTATTCTCGGCAAGACCCTTTTTTCTGATTCCTATCTTGAAATATAAAATAAATTTAATAAAAAAAGCCCCGCCTTTCAAGGGCGGGGCTTTTTTTATCGGTTGGGGCTCAACACCTTGACTAAAAAAGTGAAGTGGTTAAAGTGCTTTGCGCAGGCATTTTTTCTAGCGACAGGCCGTCATGCGCAGGCGCCTTTACATTCACGGGCATATTTATGGCAAAGCTGCTTAACGGTGACCAGGCCATGAGGATCGGGTTTAAACTGTTTAAATAAATAATTCATCAGGAGCATAAGAAACAGGCATGGCACGCATCGATGACTACGATAATGCAAAGAAAATAACCGTTGCAAAGCTTATAGAAGGCGAATTTAAAACGATTGCCGAACAATCAGGATTGACATTTTTTGATAAAGATACCATCTGTATTGATTTTCTTGACCGTATCTACCGGGTCAAGTATCCAAGTTTTGATTTTGAAGCTGAAGCCAAAGGCGCCAAAGAGGTCCCCCTCCAGGAGCAGGTCTTGATTTTGCATTATATGCTTGGCTGCAGTGACCGAAAAATAACGGGGAACTGGATCTCCTACCGGGAGATCCCCGGTGCCGCATTTTATTTCAGTGCCTTTGTGCAACGGGCTATCGATCCGCTCAAAAAAGTATTCGGCACCAATGCCGATAGGATCGGCAAGCCGGCCCGGGCTTTGAAAGGCACTGCCATCGAAGCCGGTGATGCCGGTTTCGAATTTTCAGTGTTACCCAAAGCACCCATGCAGTTGATTCTATGGGAAGGTGATGATGAATTTCCTGCGGAAGCCAATATTGTATTTGATAAAATCGTAGGAGAAATTTTTTCCCCTGAAGACGCGGTCTGGCTGGCGGGGATGCTGGTATATCGCCTGATCGCCATCTCTTATCGATAGCCGGGCCGGATTCAGATAAAAGGATCAATGCCGAGGGTGCTGCCGTCGGTGGTTATGGTGACGGCTCCGCTAAGATCCGTCCGGTAAATTTGGCATCCGAGATTTTGATATTTTTGCAGGACTTCTGGATGGGGAAAACCAAATCGATTGCTCCATCCGGCCGATATAACTACAGCCATCGGGTCTGTTTTTGCAAGCATTATGTCGGTACTTGAGGTTTTGCTGCCGTGATGGGGCGCCACCAGCACTGTTGATTTGAGGTCTGTGCCGGAGATTCGTACCAACTCTTTTTCCGCCATTGCCTCAATATCTCCTGGGAAAAGAATCGATTTGGATCCATACGTACACCGCAGAACAAGCGAATTGTTATTCAGATTTCGCCAGGCAGCCCGGCTACCCAAAAAATTTGGCGGCGGATAGAGAATTTCTATCTTTACACCGTTAATCATGCTGGTGCGGGGGATATCTCTAAAACACGGCCATCTGATATTCTCTGATTGAATGATTTTTATAAACTGTTTATACCCCATTGTTTTTACCGCCTGATGATTCGACCACACATTTTTTACATTAAACTGTTCGGCAATATACAGCAAACCGTTTAAATGGTCCGAGTTGGGGTGAGAGAGCACAATTGTTTCTATGGTTTTAATTTTTTGTCGCCATAAAAAAGGGGCGATTATGTTTTTACCGACGTCAAAGCTGCTATTATCACTGAAGCCGCCCCCATCTATCAGCATGCAATAGCCCCGGGGAAATTCAAGCAGGGCCGCACTGCCCTGTCCCACGTCAATGATGGTTGTCTTAAAATCATTTTGCCCGAACCGTTTGTGGGTCCAGTACGCGATATCCGCTCCCAGAGTGAGAAGCACTATCATGGCCATCGCCTTGACCCAATTATTTCGACGCATATTGAAAACGGCCAGGAGGAGAATATAATAACAACCGATCTCAATTATCGACGGCGTTATGGTTCTGACAGCGGCAAAGGATAATCCGGCAATCCAGTCCAGGAGATAAAGGGCCTTTTCTAAAATAATCCCGGCAGCCTGTATTCCCATCAAGGCTGCCATAGGACTGAATGGATAAAGACAAAGGGCCGTCAACCCCAGGGGCACCACCACAAATCCAATCAACGGTACGGCAATCGAGTTGGCAAGCAGCCCCACCAGAGACACTTGGTTAAAATAATAGAGGGTCAGCGGTAAAGTTCCCACAATGGCCATAAGGCTCACCCCGAAAAAAATTACCGTTTTACGAACAATCCGGTACCAGGGCCTCGTATGCACTGTTTCGGTCAGTTTGAAAAAAGGCAGCCCCAGTATAATAGCCAGCACGGCGGTAAATGAAAGCTGGAAGGAAATCGAAAAAAGGGCCGGTGGAAAACAGATGAGAATCAGGCTTGCGGCCGTTGCCAGTGTGTTGATCGGGTCCTGTTCACGTTCAAACCAGAATGTCATCAAAAAAACGCAGATCATGATAACGGCGCGCTGGGTGGAGGGCGACATCCCGGCGATAAGTGCATAGCCGAGCACCGGCAGCATGGCCAGCAGGGACGCCCCTTTTCGGGTCCATGCCCGCCAAAGCAAAAAGGGCCATAAAGAAAGCAGCCACTTGAAGAGATAAAAGGCGACCGTTGCAACAATACCGATATGCAGGCCCGATATGGCCAGCAGGTGACCTACGCCGGCCCGATTGAATATATTACGGGTAGCCGTCGGGATACCGGATCGATCTCCGATCAGCAGTGCCTTTAAGATCGGCCCGGAACGATTTTGAACCGATTCATCAATGAACCCGGCAAGCCTTTCGCGCATGCGGGTGAGGGACAGGATGATATTTTGAGATGGGGAATTTTTTATCAAAACAATATTTTTGCTGCGGGTATAAGCACGGCACCATATTTGTTGTAAAGCCATATATCCTCGATAGTCGAATCCACCGGGATTATTAAAATTATGAAGGGATTTGAGCTTTCCTCGAAAAGATATGGTATCGCCGACAGCCAGTTCCGATCCCTGCCCGCCGGCTGTTACCTTTATTTTTCCGGTAACAAGAAAAGCGCGGTGGTCTATCGTAATAGATCGGGCCGATAAAACAAATTTTGATCCGTGAGAATGGAATACCGGACGACTGACGATGATACCTGAAATTTTCCAGGACTGATTGTTGCTGAAATGTTTAATATGGTTGTCGGGAAATACCGGCGCTGTCCAGTGCAAAACGGCAAGATAACCCAGTGAAGAAAAGAGAACCAGGGAGAAGCCCGTGGCAATAGCCGGTGTAAATATTTGTCGCAGCCCTGGTTTGCCATTGACGTTAAAAAAGGCCCAGGCAACAATGACCACGCAGACACAGATGACCAGCCAGGCAAGCACTGCATGCCCGGGTCGGACTGCCCCCAGCGATATCCCTGCCATCATAGCGACCAACAGCGGCAGAATGGGACGATAATAAAATTTATTGGTCATCATGGAAAAAGCCGAACCCGTGAGAGGTTACCCTTTTTGAGACCTTTATAATTGAGTAATGAATAGTGAAGGTATTCTATCGATTTTTATCGGGTAGGGCATGGTCGTTTTGAAAAAACAGAGGAAAGCGATACAAAAAGTTTTCAATTCTCACTATTCAATTTAATTTTTAACACGCCTTATGTCCGCACCCAGATGTAAAAATTTTTCCACGAGGGCCTCATACCCGCGATCCAGATGATACACACGGTTGATTTCAGTGGTATTGCTTGCTGCTAGACCGGCCAGAATCAATGACGCGCTGGCACGAAGATCGGTGGCCATTACCGGTGCACCGGAAAGCAACGGAACTCCTTTTACCAGGGCGGTATTGCCGGATATGGAAATGTCGGCACCCATGCGCAAAAGTTCACTGACATGGATAAACCGGTTTTCAAATACGGTTTCGGAAATAATACTAAGTCCCCGGGCCACCGACATCAGCACCATGAACTGGGCCTGCATATCCGTGGGAAAACCCGGATAGGGTAATGTTTTAACATCAACACTGCCGATTCGTTCAGGTCCGACGACACGAATGGTGTTATCACTAACCGTTATATCTGCACCGGTCAGTTTCAGTTTATGAATAATGCCGCCCACATGATCAGGTATACAATCGGTCAGGGTGATATCCCCGCCGGTGATGGCTGCAGCGGCCATGAAGGTGCCGGCTTCGATACGGTCTGGAATAATGGTTGCCGTAACCGGCGCAAGGGAAGTAACGCCCTCGATGGTAATAATGGCTGTCCCGGCTCCTTTGATTTTTGCACCCATCATGCATAAAACCTGTGCCAGGGCCGTAATCTCGGGTTCCCGCGCAGCATTACGCAGTACGGTTTTTCCCTTTGCCAGAACAGCAGCCATCATGATATTTTCGGTTCCGGTGACACTTGGCATATCAAAATAGATTTCATTACCCCTTAACTCCGGAGCCGTTGCTTCGACATATCCATGCGTCAGTCCGATTTTTGCCCCCAGACGCTCCAAGCCTTTTAAATGAAGGTTTATGGGGCGGGCTCCTATGGCACAACCACCGGGCAGAGATACCCTGGTTTTTTTCAAACGGGCCAGAAGCGGGCCTAATACCAGAATGGACGCCCGCATTTTTCGGACCAGATCATACGGGGCTTCATGCCGGGAAAGACCGGCGGCATTGACGCGCATCGTGTTTCCACTGGTTTCAACGATAGCGCCCAGGTTTTCCAGGAGCAACTTCGTGCTTTCAATATCCATTAATTGCGGGACATTGTGGAAAGTATTCCATCCATCGGTAAGCAAAGATGCGATAATGATGGGCAGAGCTGCATTCTTGGAACCGCTAATTTTCACCTTGCCGCAAAGCCTGGGGCCGCCTTTAACGATAATTTTGTCCATTATTGATATAACTCTCTTATCGTAACTTAATGCTTAATTTTGTGTTTTTATGTACAAAAAAGTGTGAGATAATTTTTATAATTGAAAATTGAATAATTAAATTAACGCTATTGATCGTATTTATAAAAAGACAGAGCGGAGCGATACTGCAAGTTTTCAACTTTCACCATTCAATTTGATTCCGGTTCAACAATAAAGCGCCAACTCCATTTATTTTAATGCGGCCGGCGCTGAAATGCAATTCCATGCTTAATAGAGTTTAATGGCCGCTTTTTTTACCGACGGTGTCAACCGCAGCCTTGATAATGCAATAGGTCATTCCGAGTCCTATGATGCCAAGCGCGTACCACAAACCGCCATGAAAAACCATGTGGCCCATATCCCATACCCATTCAAACGAAAACGGAAACATATCAAGTCCTCCTTGTGTGCCGGATTATGATTCAGCCGGGCTTAAGTCCTGTGCCGTAACAAGCGGCGGTTGATCGGAAACGGATTCTTCGATCTGGTGATCCGGGGTAACAATCGGATTCAGTTCGGTTTCCTGTGGGAATATGGGCAGATAGCGAAAAGAAATCATAACAAGGATGATACCGTAAGCCACCGGTAAAATCGTAGTCGCCACTTCCTGCCAGCTTGGATAGTAGAGCTGCCAGGTATCAAAAGTCATTACAGGGACCGCCATGGTCTGCAAAACCATCACCCAGCGGTTCAGGCAGATTCCTATTACACCGAGGGTAATGGCAACCAGCCTGGCAGTGGAATTACGCCGTCCGGTGTTGGTCAGCAAAATCGCTGCCGGGACGACACCGCCCACCACGATTTCCGCGATGAGGATCCAGATGCCGTAAAGGGCGTTGCCCGAATAAAAGTCCATCAGCGAAAATCCCCTGGCCGGGGCTGTAACTGCGGCCCAGTACCAGGTATCAATAATTTTGGCTATAATATAAGTCCCGATCATCCATCCGGATATTTTGGCCAGGAGCTGTACGACGTTCTCCTTGACCAGCTTTTTACCGGAAACAACTTCCGTGATTCTGGTGACCAGCAGTGTGAAGCAGGGACCGTAGGCAGCAGCAGACCAGGTAAACAAAAAGAAGGTCCAGGGCCAGATCAGTACCCCCTCTCTTACGGCAAATGGCCGGCCGAAAAGAACACCGGAAACACCCCCTAAAGAGCCCTGGTGGAAAAAAGATAAAAATGCGCCGGTCGCCGCAAAAACAGCCATGATTTCATGCATGTTATGTCCCAGATTGTGGAAAAAAGGAATTTTATTGATCTGGCGGTTTTCAAGAATGAGCGGGATATATTCGATGGTCAGAACACCGAAATAGCAGGACAGGCAAAAAGCCACTTCCGTGAGCATGGAGTGAACATTGGCATGCCAGAAAATGAACCAGCTTCTCAGGGGCTGTCCCACGTCAATGGCCAGGATTAACAGGGCCGAACTATAGCAGATAAAACCGATTACCACCGCAAAGTTGATGATGTTTTTCAATTCATCCTTACCGATGAGATATCTTAAAAAACCGGTAAAAAAAGCCCCTCCGCCCAGTGCAATAACTGCCAGATCAGCCCATATCCACAAGGCAAATCCATAATAATCGTTCATATTCGTCTGGTTCAGACCTTTGAACCAGCAAAGCAGCATGGCATAGACACCCCACAGCAGTACGATGCCGACGATGCCGAGTCCTAAGGCGAATTGCCATACGGGACAACGTTTGACTCCCCTGGGTATTAATGCAGAATCCATATGCGTTATGCTCCTAAATCTGTTCTGTTGCTGTTGTTAATGCCCCGGTCTGCGGTTTAGCCGTGGCTTGTGGTCTTGCTGGAACCGGATTCGCCGGTCAGATAATTATCACCGGCCCGCCTGACCCATTCCCGGCTCGACAGGTAATAAATTTTAGGATTGGTGCCCAGCTTTTCGAGCAGACGGAAGGCATGCGGATTTTTGGGACGTCCGCTGTGTTTATTGTCCGGCAAAACGATCTGATGGACGGCATGGCTCGGGTTGTTCAGGTCGCCGAAGGTAATGGCACCGGCCGGGCAGGCTTGTGCACAGGCCGTTTGGTATTCCTCTTCCGCAACCTCGGACCGCCCTTCAAAAATTGCCTTGTCCCGGGCCTGCTGGTAACGGTGAAAACAGAGGTTGCATTTTTCCACGACACCGCGCATTCGCGGTGAGACATTCGGGTTCAGGTATTTTTCCATACCATCGGGCCAGATTGGATCCCACCAGTTAAAGTAACGCGCATGATAGGGACAGGCCGCCATGCAGTACCGACAGCCAAAGCATCGGGTGTAGATCTGACTCACAATCCCGGTTTCCTTATCGTAATCCGTGGCAGTCGCCGGGCAGACAGACACACAGGGGGGATGGCCGTCATGTCCCTCGCAGTGCTGGCAGGGACGCGGCAGGTAGCAGATCTCAGTATCCGGATAGGTTTTTCCATTGGTCAGCTTATAGACCTTCATCCAGGTAATGCTATCCTGCTTATTGGATTCGTCCTCCCTGAACGGAACATTGTTTTCAGACATACAGGCGACCATGCAGGCGCCGCAGCCGGTGCACTTGTCCAGATCAATGACCATTCCATATTTTTTGACCGGGTGGTGTCCTTGTTTCATCAGAACCTCATATCATAAGTTAGGCTTTTACCAAATTGGCGCGTATCCCCCAGGCGGCATTCATGCCTGAGACAGGGTCCTCAACGGGACCGATAAGTGCATTGATATTGACACCTTTGTTTGCCAGGTAGCTATCATAGGCTGTGTGCCCAAGCCCCCTGGGCATGGCAATCAGATCCGGCATGATGCCGTCAAACAGATGTATTTTAACTTTTACCTGTCCCTCGGGTGTGCTCAGCATCGCATATTTCCCCTCGGAAAGGCCAAGGGTTTTAGCCGTTTCCGGGTTTATTTCAACCAGAATATCCAAGCCTTTTAATATGGTATCCGATACGGTCTTGATGACAAACGGCGGATCACCAATGGCGCCGCTGGCAAGGCGAATGGAATCATACGGGATAAGGCTCAGGGGAAAGGTTTTTTCATCGCCTTCAGGGGTAATTTTTGCAAATATCGATTTTAGATTGATTTTATCACTGACAAATTCAAACTTTTTTGAATCGGTCTTAAACGCATGCTGCCATGCGGGCGGTGTAAAACCGGCCTCGTACCAGAATCCCTTTTCAATCAGGGTGTTCCATTTATCGGCCATGGTTTCCTTCAGGCAGGCCTGATAATCATTCCAGGGGAACCCATCGGCCACAGGGCCGCCCACGGCATTGGCCAGGAGGATCAACGCATCCCCGACATGCCGTGTATCAAACTGGGGAGCGATCACCGGTCTGGAAAGACCGATCATCGGCTTTTGGGCCCCCGGCGGCATCGGGACATCAAGATATCGTTCAAGGTGGGAATGGTCCGGCAGAATGATATCGGCATTGGCTGCGGTTTCATTCATCCACGGCGAAAAACTGACAATCAACGGAATTTTATCAAAAGCCTCTTTGACCTTTCGGCTTGACGGCAACGTATAATAAGGATCAGCATCTGCGACAAACAGCACTTCAAGTATGGTGTCTTTTCCCGAGTTAAGCACCCCGGGAAGACGGTCCAAAAGATAGCGAGCATGCGGGTACTGCCGGGTGCCGGCGCCATCGATCCGGTCATGCTTCAACCCCTTGCTGGCAATTTCGTCAATTTCAGGACCGGGCCACTTTATATATTCCGATTCGGGCAAGGCCCAGACCCCGCCGTCCCTGTTGATGTTTCCGACCAGCGCGTTCAGGGCATGGGTGGCGAAAAATTCGCCCATGCTGCCCGGCGTTGTTCCCTTGCCTTTGCCGCAAAGCGCCAGGGGCTTTTGGGCCCGCGCAAACTTTCTTGCCAGTGCAGTAATTTTCGATTTTTCAACGCCGGTTTGCCGTGCTACATTACCGATTTTAAAATTGGTCGTAACAAACTGACTGAACTGATCAAACCCGGAAGAATATTTTGTCACGAATTTTTTATTATAAAGCGACTCATTGATGATCACACCGGCGAGTCCCAGTGCCAGCATCGATTCCGTACCGGGTTTCACCGGTATCCATTGATCCGCCTTGGCGGCCGTATTGGAAAGCCGCGGCTCGATCTGAACCAGCGTGCCTTTTTTATCCTTAAGATGGCTTTTGGCTTTGAACATCCGTGCAGATGAGCCCCAGCCGTCAATGATGCCGCTTCCGAAACTCAGTACAAAATCCGCATTTTCAATATCAAATCCGACTCTGGCTGAAACACCGTGCATCATTTTCAGGGTGAGTTGGTAACTGTCTCCCATGGATGGCGTACAAAAGAAATTCGGTGATCCAAAGGTTTTTAGAAATCTTTGAAACAACTGCGGCACTGTTCCCTGGTCGGAACCGTTGATACAGGCCATTTTATGAGGCTGTCCTTCTGATCGAAGCCTATTTAACTGTCCACCAACTTCGGCGATGGCCGCATCCCATGAAATTGCCTGCCATTTACCCTGGCCCCTTTTCCCGGTGCGTTTTAAGGGCATCTTGACCCGGGTCGGGCCATAAAGCATTTGAAGTCCCGCCTGGCAGAGATTGCACACGCCGCCGTCGCTTCCGGGATACCCTTTCATCCCATCTATCTTGACGGCCCGCTGTCCGACCTTGCGCACTGAGATACCACAACCCCCGGGGCAGAGGGTGCTCACGGAATTGACGGTACTGACCGATCCCTGACCGGGCACAGGTGTCCAGGGCCATGTCTGTGTCCAGATAGACAGATCGTCGGTGAGCTTCCAGGGCAACGGAGAAAGGGCGGTACCGGCAGCCCCGCCAACCATAAGTGCCATAAAACTTCTTCGGTCTATTTTCATAAAAATGCACCCCTTATACGCGATAGGATCAAGCTTGTCAGATCTATTAAATGGGACTTTTTAAGCGTTTATCAAATTAATGCCGAGCCGATTTTCAAAACGTTAAAGATGTCAAAACAGACCGGTTGAAAAAGATAAATTATCTATCCGGTGCTACTTATGGCAAACAAAGCACCCGCCTTTTTTCGTCTGCACACTGGCCTGGCGGACGTTTTCCCGGACATGGCATTCGGAGCAGTCGTCCATTTTCATCCGGTCCCAAGAATTTTTCTTGAAACCGCCGATATTGGTTCCCCAGATATCACGACTGTACCCGGTTATACGGTTTACCTGATAGGGCTTGAGACGCTCTGATTCGCCGATATGACCATGACAGGAAACGCAATCCATTTTACCTGCCAGAACATGGGCCGCATGCGAAAAAAATACGCAATCAGGTTGTTTCGAATAAATCAGCCATGGCACCTCACGCTGTTTTGAAACATATTCTTCCACGAATTTGAGTTCTTCAGCGGTTTCTCCCATGGGCTCTTCGTGGCATTCGATGCATTGCTGTATTTTGGGAGCGCCGGAAAAGGTACCGTCTTTGCGGAAAAAATGACAGCTTTCACACCCGTTGTCGACCGCTTCCATATGCAGCGCATGGTTAAAGTCTATCGGCTGACTTTTTTTTGAGTAAAGCAGATTCGGATAGATTACCCAGCCTACCACGAGGCTTACGACAATTCCGATAAAAAAGAACAGGATAATGTATCCTGTATTGTCCGCCTGTTTGCTGTTTTCGGCTTTCTCGGCAATGGTGTTGTTTTTATCATCAATTGTGGTCATGAATACTCCGTCAAGCGTTGGTTGAAGAATTCTGCGCCTGCTGAACAATGGATACAATGTTTGAGTGATACGCAAAAAAGGCAGAGGTCGTTAATTTGCCCTGTCTTGCAAATATTGTATGCCCGATAAGCGATACGACTCATATTAATTTTTGTTAAAACAATGGCATAACCACAGAATTTTTACCTGTAGATTGCATTTTTGTCAAGGAAAATTCACTGCCCCAATGCTCCGTAGCTGTGCAGCCCCGGCAACAGATTTACACCGAAATAGGTAAAAAGAACTGCCATAAAACCAAAGATGGAAAGGTAGGCAATTTTTTTACCCTGCCAGCCGCGCATGAGCCTGGCATGCAGCAATGTCGCATACATAAACCAGGTAATCAAAGACCATGTCTCCTTGGGATCCCATCCCCAGTATCGGCCCCAGGCGGAATTGGCCCATACGGCCCCGGTAATAATGCCGGCGGAGAGAAAAAGAAAACCGAACATAATCAGTTGATGCGTCAATTCGTCCAGGACGCCTGGTTCGGGCAGATACTGCAGCAGAGATTTTTCAGGAAGGACGGATTTTCTTTTTACCAGATACATCAAGCTGACACCGAATGCGACGGCAAATGCCGCATATCCCAAAAAACAGGCGATAACGTGTGCGATCAGCCAGTTGCTTTTCAAGGCCGGTATCAATGGCTGAATACGGTCACTGATATTGGGCGAAAGGGACGCGTAAGCCATGGCAACAAAAGTTAGCGGTGTGATGAAGGCGCCGATGGTCCGGTTTTTATATTTTTTTTCTACAACCAGATATAAAACCGCCGTGGTGAAGGCAAAAAATACCATGGATTCATAGAGATTGGAAAGTGGTGCATGGCCGAATCCAAGCCGGTAAGACTCGAACCAGCGCAAAAGAATACCACAAAGATTGCCGACAGCGGCGGCAATGGTCACCCACATGGCAGGTGCGCCGGCGGCCGGTTTTTTAAAAACCCAGGCAAAGATATATAAAAAAGCGGCCAGGCCGTACAAAAAAGTTGTTAGTGATAATATCATCGAGCTGTCCATCATATATCATCCTCCACTGCGCTCAGAATTTCTGCAATTTTTTTTGCCTTCCGGTGCATGCCTGCTTTATTTTTGTTGGCTGTTCCGGTAACCGTTACCCTGCTTTTCCCCTCGACCTGCACGATTTCGATACAAAGCTGCTGGTGAGACATGAAAAAGGTGATAAAACATCCGAGGATGATTACGATAAATCCGGCGTAAACTACCGGTACCCCAGGATCACTGGTGACCTGGAGCCCTGTGTAATACTGATCCGGCTGCGGTTCCAGTTGTTTTGAAGCAGACGATTTTGCCCCGGATACGGAAATAACCATTTCACCACGACGCATTTTGTCAAAGTTTGCAAACCGAAGCGGAAGCAGCACTTCACGTGCATTTTGGCCTTTTGGCGTGAGGATGCCCACAAAGGCTTCGCCGATATCTTGTCCCATGAAATCAGCAGACTGCTGAAATTCCAAAATTGTTAGTTTGCCGGCATCTTCGGGTATTTCCAGCACTTTACCGATCACTGCTTTCCGCGTATACACCATTCCGGTTTTTTGGCTGACAAACTGTACAACGAGTTCATCAAGAGAGATTTCCCGTTGTGGGGGCTTTTGGGCGGGAAGTTCGCCGTAACTTGATTGAAATATATTAACGCCTTTGAATCTCAAAGGATCATTGACGATAATGTCTTTTGTCAAAACAGCCTTTCCATTCTCCAAAAGGGTCAGGGTGGACCGGTATTCTCTGGGCATGCCGTTTCTGTAAAAACTGATGTCAAAATTATCACACCGAATGGCAAAATCAAGGGCCAATGGTATGTCGTTGTTTCGTTGATGGATATGATCAATGGTTTGGCCCTCGGGAATATTGACAAATCCCTCAAATCCGAAAAAAGAGCCCAGTAAACCGCCGCTTAACATCAGAACAATACTTAAATGGACGGCATACACGCCCAGACGGGTCAACCGCCCCTTCTCAGCAAAGATACAAAAACCCGTTTTGGTCGGTTCGCTTCGATAAAAGCCAAACCGGCGAGATACTATCGGTTCATAAAATTTTATAAGTCGGGCTGCGGAATGGCTGACGGTGAATTCTTCTCTCTGGGGAATTCGTCGAAATTTTGTTATCTTAAATGTCGGATTTTTGACAAAAATTATTTTCCAGATGGCGGAAAGCCGATCAGAGGAGCATACGATGATATTGATGGTCAACATCAACAGCAACAACCGAAACCACCAGGAATGGTACATGTCAAAAATATCGAGTGCGGCAAAAATGCGATATACCATTTCGCCGTATTGATTTAAATAGGCGCTATGGCTTGCATTCTGGGGAATAATCGTTCCGATGATGGAAGTCCCCGCAAGACATGGCAGCACAATTACGGTAAGCCGAACCGAAGCAAAAAAAAACCAAATTTTTTTCAGGGGACCGGCAAACATCACCTTTTTACCCATGGAGTGTTTCCTTTCTAAAAAAACAAAAAATATTACTATCAAATGTATCCCCCCGGCGCAATATTTAAAAAATATCGAATCTGGGGCATCTTTCATATGTCGGTTCACATTTTTTTTAAAAACATCATTTTTTGCCGCATCCAAGCTGCCGCTTTAGGTACCCTTCCTCCCGCCGGGCAGGATTTTATGAGACTGCGGCATCCATGCATTGGCCTTTTATACGGAGTGACGGACAATTTTATTTTTGTTGGTCTGGTCTCAGTAACCGGGACAGGCAGCATGCTTTAATATTTTGAAGACATGAAACACTGCCCCGGACAGATAAAAAAACAGCCTGCAGGTTAGTATCTCTGCAGGCTGAATAGAAAAGACAAAAGGGGTTGAACACTATTTTTTCTTAATATAAATACCGCGTGATTTCGATACGACCTTGCCCTTTCCCTTAAGTTTATAGACGGCATTGCTCAGTTGCCTGGGACTTAACAAGGTTTTTTCTTTCAATTTGGCTATGGTCGCGCCATTTTTGCTTTTTCTGATAATCTCATAAACCAATTCAAGAACGGTCATCGATTTAACCGGTGCAGCCTTTTTTTCCGGCGCAACTTTTTTAACCGGTGCAGCCTTCTTTTCCGGCGCAACTTTTTTAGTCGGTGCAGTTTTCTTTTTAGGCGTAATTTTTTTAGCCGGTGCGGCATTTTTGACTGGCCGCAATTCTGCTATCTCTAATGTGAGTTTCTCTACTTCTTTCAAAAGCGTTGCAAGGGCCCTTGTAACCGAGATCAATTGCTGCTGTAATTTCTTCATTTCGTATTCCTCCTTTGTCGTATAATGTCTTTATTAAATATAGCTGTTTATTAAATATAGCTATTTATATATGCCGTAATATACTTCCGGTAAAATGTCAAACACATCAGGAGAGAAAAGATAAAAAATTTCATGGGGTTGCTTTTTTTATTGACACGGTCGATGTCTGTTCAACCGGATATGTTGGATTTTTCTGTAACGCATTTCAAATTTTTTGAAAATGGAGAAATTTGAGACACCGTGCAATGACTGCCAAGAGTTGAAAAGAAGTTTTGGAAGATATATGAAGTCGACAAAATAATTTTGCAGCCGATCATGGCGCTAACAGACCAGGGCAGATTCATAATAGAATCATCGCAGGCGGTTAAGTTGTCTTTTATATTCGTTTAAAGATTTAATGTACTCGTAAGAGGTATTTCTTGATAACGCCCGATCCGCCCATGGAGAAAGGAGACTCAACGCTTGCAAAAAATCGGTATTGTTAAAAAAAAGCCCACCAGATATAAACAATAAAAACGATCCATGCAATAATACAGACGATGTAAGATCTCCAGTCCGTCGGCTTTTTGGCGGTTCCGTGTTTTTCTACTTTGCCCACCTTTTTATTGCAGACGGAGCATTCTTCAGCATCAACCGGGATGTGGGTCTGGCAGTACGGGCATTTTTTGGTTGAAAAGGATTCGTGGTCAAATTTTCCAGAATTAAATTTACCCATTAAATCTCCTCTTCCATTTTGCGATACTTCAATCATCTGCAAGGCATACTTCTCAGGTAAGCAGGAAGTCTACTCTAAAATATTTTTTTCAATAATTATATCACTTTTATCTTTTACCTGGGCCAGGTAGGCCTTGAAGGTGTCAAATCTTTTTTGCTGAAGCAGTTTTGTCCTGATATCCTCTTTTTCTTTTTCAAAGGTATCGACATTCGGCGATTTTCTCTGTTTATACTGTATAATATAATAATTATCTAACGCCCTTATAATTTTGTCGGCCAATGGATTTTTATCGGTCAACAAAAAGGCGGCTGCCGCTATTTCAGGGGAATTGCCGATTTTCGGGATGGCACCGCTACGCTTAAAAAAACCGGTGCTCATCGGCGTTAACGAAAATGTCTTGCCGGTAGTTTCCATGGATTGTCCGCCGTGGATGCTGCTCAACAGTGTTTCGGCATCCGAGCGGGCCTTAGCATCCCTTTTTTCTTTTTGCAGATCAGCTTCCACACGATCCTTAACCGTATCAAAAGAAGGAATTTCGGAAGGAATATTATTGATTAACTGCAGTATATAATATCCATTGTCAAAATCCAGAGGATTGCTGACCTCCAACGGTTCAAGCGCAAATGCGGAAGATGCGAATTTTGCAGGGTTTGTGACCACCTTTGCAGGCCCCTTTTGTGAAAATTCCACCGTAAGTACGTCTATATTTTTTTCACGTGCGGTTTTAATGAAGTCCTCTCCTTCAAACAAGCCGTCATAAACCGCCTCGGCTTCGTCATAGGCAATATTTTTCGCCTGTTTAGCCGCAAGTTTTTGACCGATTTCAAGTTTTGTTTTTTCAAAGGAAAGCGTCGAAGCGCCCTTTATATTTTCGATTTTAATAATATGCCATCCAAAACGGGTACGCACCGGCTCACTTATTTCACCGGCTTTCATGGCAAATGCTTTGTCTGCAAAAGGCTTGACCATCTCTTTTTTTTTAAAATAACCAAGATATCCGCCTGTTTTTTTACTGGGGCCTTCTGAGTACGTTTGGGCTAGTTTGGCAAAATCCTGGTCCAAGCGGGCTTTTTTCATAACATCCAGGGCATTTTCTTTTTTCTCGCCGACGATTTTCGGTTCAGCATCCTGGTCCACCTTTATCAGAATGTGACGTGCTTCAACTGTTTTTTCAGTTTTGAATTCAGCCTGATTTGTGTCGTAATAATCCTTTATTTCCGCATCACTGATATTTGTTTTGTCTATAAAATCATCGGGATTTAAATGAATATAGCGAACATTGACCCGCGGTTCTGTTTTGTAAGCGGATTGATGTTTATCAAAGTAGGCTTTGATCTCTTCGGGGGACAGGGCATCGTTCTTGTAGCTGTCGGGCCGAAGCACTATAAAATCAATATCAACTGATGCATTGGTGTATTTAAACCACTCTTTTGCTTCATTGTCCGAGACCTTGACGCTGTCGCTGACAAGCGATTTTATTTTTTCTATCAGCATGGATTCTTTCTGCAGTTCCTCAAACCCTTCAGGTGTCATGTGGTAGTGGTTTAAAACTCTGTTGTACAGGCGGTTATCAAATCTGCCCTCGTTTTGAAATACCTTCATACCTCGGATAAAATCAGCAAGTTTATCATTGGAAACCCTGAAGTCAAGTTTTTCAGCCTGCTGTAAAATCAATTTTTTTTCGATGAGTTGATCCAGGGTCTGCTGCCTGACATTCAGCATTTCCAGCATTTTATCGTCCAGATTATTTCCAAGCCGCTGCTGCAGGTTTTCAATCATCTGGTTATATGCGTTATCGTATTCCTGCATGGTAATCACATCGCCGTTTACCATAGCCACTCTGGAGGCTCGTTTTGAAGTAAAACTGCCGACACCCCAGAAAATAAAAACAATAACGATGGCTCCCAGAATAAATTTTATCAACCAACTAGATGCATAGTTCCGCATTACTTTGAGCATTACAGTTCACCCCTGTAGAGATTAACCTGATTCCCTGCAAGCAGGGCAGGCAAGATTTGCATTAGAAAGTATTAATGATCAAAAAACCAAAATTAATAATTCTATTTTTAATCGTTTTTTTTGTCAACTATTTCATTGATACACGCCTAAAAAGTATTTTTGGGTGGTGGTGTAAAAAAATTTGCCGGGTGCGTCGAGTCGTGTACAAAAGCACCAGGATAGAAAAAACCGTGGAGCGGTTAAAGTGCATCAAGCAGTTTTTCATGAATATTATCAAAAGCACCATTGGACATGACCAGTATGTAATCGCCGGTTACGGTATTGCCTGCCAGATAATCGACAATTGAACCCGTATGGGGGAAATAAAGCGCATTTTTACCGCGTGCCTTTAAATCAGATACCAGCTTTTCAGCGGAAAAACGCTCATCGGGTGGGATTTTATGGAGCAGTGACGGTCTGCAGATACAGATCAGATCCGCCTGATCAAATACTAAAGGATAGACGTTTTGAAACACCTTGCGCATACTCGAATTTGTACGCGGTTCAAACACGGCAATCAAACGTCCGTTCGTGCAAAACGGTTTGAGGGCGCAGAGCGTCTCTTTTACCGCTGTCGGATGATGCGCAAAGTCATCAATAATGGTAATGCCGTTTTTAATTCCCCGCACCTCCTGTCGGCGCTTGACCCCTTGAAAGAGTTCAAGTGCTTTTTTGATGGTCTGTCGGGGAACGTGCAGGCGTGTTGCGGCAGCTATGGCGGCAAGGGTATTCATCAAGTTGTGCCGGCCCATAAGCCGGGTTTTGAAATTGTCGAAATGTCTGCCCTGGCTGTAAACCTCAAAAAAGGTCCAGGGCGGATGAACAAAAAATCGTTTCAGGTGCCAGGCCGAATCCGGATTTGGCCCATAGGCGTATATCTCACAGCGCTTCTCCTTGACCAGCCGGGCAATATTCTTATCCTGGTCAAATATCAGTAGATGGGTGTCAGAAGAAAGTTGTGATAAAAAACGGTTAAAAGTCCTTTTGACATGGTCCAGGTCTTTGAATATGTCCGCATGATCAAACTCGACACTGGTCAAGACAGCGATTAACGGATCATAATGCAAAAATTTGGGCCCCTTGTCAAAAAATGCAGTATCATATTCATCCCCCTCGATGACCATATACGATCCCTTGCCGATACGGTAATTGCTTTTAAAATTTTCCAGTATGCCACCGATGAAATAGGAAGGGTCGAATTTTTCATCCTCTTGTCCGGCTTGATATAAAATCCATGCAAGGATAGAGGAAGTCGTTGTTTTGCCATGGGTCCCGGCAATCAGAATCGTATGGTTATCGGCGACCCCAAAATGATTAATCGCCTGCGGCATGGAGCAGAAGTTAAGGCCCCGGCGAATGGTTTCCATAACTTCAGGATTATCCCGACTTACAGCATTGCCGATAACCACCAGGTCCGGTTCATTCGATAGGTTTTTCGGGAGGAATCCATCGGCAACAAAAATTTTTTTGTGAGATAGAAAATCACTCATGGGTGGATAGATGTTCCGGTCTGATCCACTTACCGTGAAACCCTTGTCCTTCAGCATCCCGGCCAGGGCACCCATTCCGGTTCCGCAAATCGCAATTAAATGAATTTTAGTCACATTTTCAGGGATACAATTTTTGGCAAGGTTTTTATTTGACATGGGAAAGTTCATCACCATAAACGGATTATTTTGTTTGCATACAGTTAAAAACAAATTTTTCGCAAATACAACCCGGTCTGGGCGTCAGAAAGCGAGGTTAGTGTCATAGGTATTCAGGAACAGTAAATATGTCAACCTTTTTGGCCGCCCTTGAGAGCGGTGTGCATGTTTTTTTTATTTTATGGTGTCGGCTACTGACACATTGGTTTTATCTGTAAATGCCGGGCAGATCATTTTCATAAATATCGATATGTGGTTTAATTATTTGAATTGACATAAAGATTCGAGTTGAGTATATTAAAACATACAGTTACGCGATACCTCTTTATGAATTGTTATCCTTACTTAACGGTGAAAATTATATGCTCAGCAGTTCTCCAAATACCATACCGCAGGTGGACACACCTATTGCACGGTTAAAAGTGATATCATCATGGGTTTCTTCGGTTCAGGATATTGATAAACTTCTTGAGCTTATTATTGAAACCGCAACCCAGATGATGCAGGCCAGGGCCTGTTCTCTGCTGCTCCTGGACCCTAAAACCAGGCAACTTTACTTCAAGGTGGCCACCGGAGAAAAAAAAAGCGAGATTAAAGAGTATAAAGTCAAACTTGGCCAGGGCATTGCCGGCCGCGTTGCTGAACAGGGGACACCGCTGCTTATTCAGGATGTCAGCAAGGACCGGCGCTGGTATGGTGAAATCAGCAAATCATTGGGCATGGAAACCCGATCTATCGCCTGCGTTCCCATGAAAATGAACAATGACGTAATCGGCGTTGTCCAGATTATCGACAAGCAGGACGGCAGTTCGATTCAAAAGCAGGACATGCAGACCCTTGAGGTCTTTGCCGAACTTGCGGCCATGGCCATCGGAAACGCCCGTAAAATTGATCAGGTAAAACGGGAAAACCGGGATTTAAAGGAAGAACTGGGGGCAAAATACCAGATAATCGGGGAAAGTAAATCCATGAAAAAGGTCATCTCCGATGCCTTCAAAGTCGCCAATTCAAAAGCAACGGTACTCATTTTAGGAGATAGCGGAACCGGTAAGGAACTCCTGGCACGGCTGATTCACAGGGCCGGTCCAAGGAAAGATAAACTTCTAGTGGTCTTGAACTGTGCGGCATTGCCGGAATCCCTGCTGGAAGATGAGCTGTTCGGACATGAAAAAGGTGCCTTTACCGGTGCCGTAGGCCGTAAAACAGGCAAATTTGAACTGGCGGACAAGGGTACGATTTTTTTGGATGAAATCGGTGAAATGAATTCGGGAATGCAGGCAAAACTGCTCCGTGTCCTTCAAGAAGGCGTGTTTTACCGGGTCGGCGGTAATACACCAATTTCAGTGGATGTACGGGTTATTTCAGCAACCAATAAAGCGCTTGCCAAAGAAGTCAAAAACGGTTGTTTCAGGGAAGATCTGTACTACCGGCTGAATGTCGTCTCTCTTAGTCTACCGACCTTGCGGGAGAGGATATCGGATATTCCCCTGCTGTCCGAATATTTTCTCAATATTTTCAAAAAAGAAACCGGTTCTCCGAATCTTCGTCTATCCAGTGAGGCCAAACAGAAAATGATGCGCTATGACTGGCCCGGGAATGTACGTGAACTGCGAAATGCGTTGGAAAGAGCGGTGGTCATGGGCAACGGACGGAATATTGTTCCCGAAGACCTGCCGATTGATATCTCAAGACCCAGTGTCCCCGATTCTCAGATCGGTATGACCATGGAAAAGGCAGTGAACAACTTCAAAAAAGAATTCATCACCCTCACACTCAAACATACCGGCGGAAACAGAAGTAACGCCGCCAAAATACTGGATATCCAGAGAACCTATCTGTCCCGCCTCATCTCCCGTTATAGCCTTCGGGATGTTTAACGATTATGTCTCCCACGGGGCGCCTTAACACTAAAAATTTATGAATTTATTTTTATCTGAACCCTAAAAGCGCCTAAATACGTTCCGGGTTTCTCGCAGGCGGTCACGGCTCACCATGGCTGCTTTCTGAAATTTTTGGAGCATGTATGAAACATTGGCACGGGTTTTGTATATTTTCTTGTCAGGTCACAGTGGGGAAAAATCCATGATCGTCTCTTGGCAGCTAAAACAATTTTAAAGGAGCCCGTGATGAATTTATATAGCCATTTCGACAATAATGAAAAGACAGGGCCGGAAAGCCAAAATTTTTTGAATCAATTTCACAGTGTTGAATTTTTATCGCCCGAAATCCAGATACTTTATCAGTTCAAACTGTGGAATTCGGACTCGGAATCGCTTTTTGTTTTGGTTAAAAAGGAATCCGATATTATAGGTAGTTTAAAGGCCGGTAATATTTTTAAAATGAAATACTACGGTACGGATTCAGGGTGCCCGACAAAGTGTCTGCCGACCCAGATCGAAAATATTACCAAAGAGGATCAGGGCCGTTTCAAGGGACATTACCTGGTCAGCTTGTCAATACTGCCGTCTCCAAATGAAACGATTCATTAACCCGAATTAATGCTGTCGATAAAATTGCCCGCGGTAAGCCTCGAAGCACCAATTTTTTTTGACACTTTTTGAACATCCCCTGTATACCAAAAGATACGCTTAAAACGAATCCACCATCTCTTATCCTCATCACTATCCCTGTTTTAAAATAATACGGATAGATATCCTTCTCAAATTATTTCTTAATAGGCCCTACACATGGTCCGATAAACGCAGTCGTCAAAATATTGGCATGTTACTTGAGTTAAGTCATTAAAAGTTCGTGTTAAAAAAGGAGGTGCAGATGAAAAAATACATACCCGCACTGATCATATTCATGATGACAACAGGTTATGGCTGTGCCGTATCTAAACTGCCGGTATTTTCGGATAACACCGGCACTATTTTCTGTTACAACTCAGATAAGCAGAAAGGAGGCTATCCAAATCCGATCACAACGGGTATCGATTTTTTTATTACCCAAAATTATGCTATCAACCTGAGACTGAATTTGTTCGGGCAAGGCAATGAGCTCGACGCTCAAGAAACGTGGCTTCGTTTTGACTCAGACAAAATCTGTCCCATAGTCGACTGTAAATATTACTTCTAATCTCAGCCCCGCATCCTGATTTGACACTGCTTTTGTTTATCCTGATTATTTTTATAACCCGTCCAGCACTTCCTCGGCCGCCTTGATTGTCGCATCAATTTGTTCGACCCCATGCGCTGTGGATACAAAAAGGCTTTCGAATTGAGAGGGCGCCAGATAAATGCCCTTATTCAGCATACCTTTATAATATGTGGCAAACAGTTCAAGGTCACAGGTTTTAGCATCTTCAAAATTTGCCACTTCCCGATCCGTAAAGAAAAATCCAAGCATGGAACCGACATGATCAATTCTGGCCTTGATACCTGCGTTTTCGGCAGCTTTTTTCAAACCGACGGCAAGTTTATCAGCCCTTTTATTAAGATTTTCATAAAATCCAGGCGTTTTGAGCTGTTTTAAGGTAGCGATTCCAGCCGCCATGGCCAGCGGATTACCGGACAATGTCCCGGCCTGATAAACGGCCCCTTCAGGTGAGATATGCTTCATGATATCCCGCCTGCCGCCATAAGCGCCCACCGGTAATCCACCACCGATTATTTTGGCAAAACAGGAAATATCAGGCGTGATATGATACAACGTCTGGGCCCCGCCATATGCAACCCTGAACCCCGTCATTACTTCATCAAATATCAGCAGGCTTCCGCTTGCATGGGTAAGCTCTCTGAGGGTTTCTAAAAATCCGGGCACCGGTGCCACCAGCCCCATATTCCCGGCGACCGGTTCGACAATAATGCAGGCGATCCGGTCGCCCTGACGGGTCATGATGTCCCAAACAGCTTCCATATCATTGTAGGGAAGCGAGAGTGTATGTTCAACCACGGATTTTGGAACGCCGGGGCTGCCCGGAATACCCAGGGTTGCGACCCCTGAACCGGCTTCAACCAGCAACGTATCCGCATGGCCGTGGTAGCATCCATCAAATTTTATAATCATGTCCCGGCCGGTTACTCCCCGGGCCAGACGAATCGCGCTCATTGTGGCCTCGGTTCCGGAATTGACCATCCTGACCATCTCAACCGAGTCCACGGCATCGACAATCATTTCCGCCAGATTGATTTCAAGTTTCGTCGGTGCCCCAAAACTGGTTCCTTGTTTCAGGGTTTCCGTAAGGGCCTCGATGATCAGTGGGTGTCTGTGACCTAAAATCATCGGTCCCCATGATCCGACATAATCGATAAAACCGTTTCCATCCGCATCAAAAAGCATACAGCCATCGGCATGATCAATAAACACCGGATCAGTGCCCACCGCCCGGCAGGCACGCACAGGGCTGTTGACACCACCGGGTATTATTTTTAATGCATTTTCAAACAAACGGCGTGATTTTTCCTGTTTCATAATTTGTTAAATCCTTTCATCCATCATCAATCTTATTGTATACAGGTAATTATAAATTTGGCATCCTTCATGATAAACCAAAATTTTTTATCAACAAGGTTAGTTTAAAATTAATTAAAAATCAACTATCCCTTGTAACGGGTTTAATCCAGGTTAAGTACTTGAGGTCAAAGGCTATAAAATGTTATTAACAAACTTGATCTCCGGCAGGGTCCACGCGATATAGACCAGCGTGAATTCTTGGCCCCTGGACGGATATAAAAAATTATTTATACCTCAAACAGATAAAAATAATTTGACATCCACATTGAAAGCTGATACGAAGCTTATCCGTTTGGATCTGTGATCAGATCAATTTATTTTGGGCCGTTAGCTCAACTAGGCAGAGCACCTGACTCTTAATCAGTAGGTTCCGAGTTCGATTCTCGGACGGCCCACCAGATTTTTTATACAATGGGTTAGCTTTTTCAGGGCTAACCCTTTTTTTTTTTATTAAAATTGCGTAATTATGTCCTTGACCACGGATAACTGGCATTGCTTCGGGATACAATTTTTTTTAATTCCGGCTCTTACTGATTCAAAGTTTGATTTTGAATAACGGCCATGTCCTGTCTGGCAAAAAATTAAAAATTTTGACGAGGCATGAAAGATTTGAGTGGTGAGTTTTGAGTTGTAAGAGACTCAAAACCGCGGCTTTGTTTCTTACTACTCAAAACTCATATCTCACGACTTTTATATAAATAAAAATAGTCTTGACAGAAAATTTGTTACATTGATATTATATTAAATTTTAGTGGTGACATTTCACCACTCCTTGCTCCGGTTTTCCGGGGCTATAACATCCATAAGGAGGAAATATGCGAAGGTACGAAACGATCATAATTATTGATCCTGACCTTTCTGAAGAGCAGCGAGCGCCACTTTTCGAAAGGTGCAATGATTTGATCCCGCAATACGGCGGCTTGCTTGTCATGCATGACGACTGGGGTCAAAAAAAACTTGCTTACGACATTAATAAAAAATCACGTGGCCATTATACCCGGCTTGATTACTGTGGAACCGGTGATCTGGTCGATGAACTGGAAAGATTCTTCAGAATAGATGACCGCGTATTGAAGTTCATGACCGTACTGCTTGAAAAACAGGTTGATATTGAACGTATTAAGGAAGAAATGGCCCAGGCTGAGAAAGCTGAAAAAGAAGCTGCTGCTGCACAAAATGATGCCCTTGAAAAAAGTTCAGTGCCTGAAGTCGAAGCTGCTGAGCCTGAAATCCAGGAGGCCCAGCCGGAAGAACCTCAGACAACACCCATTCAAAGTAAAGAAGAGGAGTAAAACATGGCCTTTCAACCTCGCAAAAGAACCAATACCCCCAGGAAAAAAAGAAAAGTTTTTCATCGTCGTAAAGTATGTCGTTTCTGTGCCGACAGCAGTCTGGTAATTGATTATAAAGATGCCAAGGCATTAAAATATTTTATCACCGAACGCGGTAAAATAATTCCCCGACGTATATCCGGGACCTGTGCCAAACATCAGCGAGCCCTGACCCATGCTATTAAACGGGCTCGTACAATTGCACTTCTCCCGTATGTCGGTACCATGGGATTTTAGCGGCTTCGTTCCGCTCACCGCCCTACAGGAAAGGATGATAGTGCTGCAAAACGATCAAACCATGATCGCCAAAGATATTGCAACAGGTACAGCCATAGCCGTTATTATTTTTGTAATATCCATCTATATACCTATAATCGGCTTTTTCTGTTCCATATTTATGCCGCTGCCCATGCTGTTTTATCGTTTAAAACTGGGCCGCAAGGGCGGTGCCGTCATATTCATTGCAACGATTCTTGTCATGATCGCATTGCTCGACGGACTGCCCATTGATATGTTTTTTTTCATTGAACTATTTTTTTTGGGATTTATTCTTGGCGAATTTTTTGAATTAAATCTCTCCATAGAAAAAACAGTTCTATACAGTTGCGGGTCGGTTTTATTAAGCGGCCTTGTCCTTTTATTGATTTACAGCAATATGTTCGGAGGGAATATTGCTGTGCTGGTATCTGACTATGTAAAACAGAATCTTGAACTTACAATGGTTTTTTATCAGAGCATGGGGATGTCTGAAGAAAGCATCCGGGTCATTTCAGACTCGCTTGATAGTATCCAATATGTTCTGGTACGAATTATTCCGGCAATGGTTGTTATGTTGACTTTTTTTGTGGCCTGGACAAACCTGTTGCTTGCCAGGCCGCTTCTAAAAAGCAGGTCACTCTTTTCCCCCACTTTCGGGTCTCTACAACAGTGGAGGTCTCCTGAATTTTTAGTGTGGGGTGTGATTGGGTGTGGATTATTACTTCTTTTCCCGTCCAAAGCAATAAAGGTGCTGGCACTAAACGGCCTGTTGATCTTGATGCCGGTTTATTTTTTTCAGGGAATTGCTATCGTATCACATTTTTTTAATAAAAAAAAATTTCCAAGATTTCTCAGGTTGTTTTTATACGGCCTCATCGCCCTGCAGCAACTCTTTCTTCTTGCTGTTATCGGGGTTGGTTTTTTTGATATATGGCTAAATTTTAGAAAACTGGGAATTGAAAACAGTTCCGGTCAAAATTAATACGGCCGTTCAGAAGATCAAAAAGTGAACCCCCTGAACGCTTACGAATAAATTAATCGTAGGAATTTATCGGTTATATTCTATTCAGACCTGACCGGTAATTACGATTAAATGGAGGTTACAATGAAAGTGATATTAAAGGAAACAATCGAGGCCCTCGGTATCATCGGCAGTGAAGTATCCGTTGCCGACGGCTATGCCCGCAACTATCTTTTGCCTCAAAACAAGGCTGTCCCGGCCACACCGCAAAATCGTAAAATGATGGAGCAGGAAAAGCATAAATTCGATCTTCAGATTGCCAAGGAAAAAGAATTTGCTCAAGAGATGGCAAAAAGGCTCGAAGGCGTTGTCTGCACCATACCCGCCAAAGTCAGCGAGGGAGATCGTCTTTACGGATCTGTTACATCAAGAGATATCATCAAGGCCCTGACTGAGCAGGAAATCGAAATTGAAAAAAGAATGATCATGCTCAGCGAACCCATTAAAAATACCGGGACATTCAAAATCCCCATCAGGGTCTACGCAGAAGTAGAGCCTGAAATTACGGTTGAAATCATTCCTGAATAATTCACTTGAGCCTCATGCTGTAGCTGAAATGACAGTATGGGGCCCGCAGTGTTCTGATTTGCTGCTGTTCATTCAAATCGCTTTAGTAAGGCTTGCCGGCTGGAAATTATAATAGACAAGTCAATAATGCACCCACCGGCATTCTGCTTTGAACTATTAATGCCGCCGAGCAAGGTAAATATCAGGCAAATGCCACACACTCATCCAGCGACTTCTAAAAATTCGTCTCTGCATGCAATGCCTCCGCAAAGTATTGAGGCCGAGCAGTCGATTATCAGCGCCATTTTACTTGACAATGAAACTCTTTTCGATGTGCTTGATATCCTCAAACCGGAGGATTTTTACAGATCGGCCCACCAGAAGATTTTTGTGGCAATTTCCGAACTATTCACCAAAAACGAACCGTGCGATCTGGTGACCCTCACAGAAATTTTGAGAAATAGGGGTGATCTCGAACAAATCGGTGGTGCGACCTATCTTGCCACTCTTGTGGACACTGTTCCCCTTGCAGTGAATGCGGTTCATTATGCCCGAATTATTCACAACAAAGCCAGTTTGCGTCGTCTTATTGAAAAAGCCAATACAATTGTAAAAAAATGTTTCGAAGAACAGGGGGATGTCGATGAGGTGATAGACTTTGCCGAATCCTCCATTTTTGAAATTTCAGAGCATAAAATTAACCCGGCTTTTTTTGCCATAAGCCAGATTATTGATAAAAATATTGAGGCTCTCGAAGAACGGCAGGCCAATAAGGCCCTGGTCACCGGGATTGCAACCGGATTTTCCCGACTCGACACCATGACGTCCGGTCTCCAGCCATCGGATCTGATCATCCTGGCGGCCAGACCTAGTATGGGTAAAACGTCACTGGCCCTGAATATCGCCAGAAATGCCGCCATCGATGCAAATACACCTGTCGCCATTTTTTCGCTGGAAATGTCCAAAGAACAATTGAGCATGCGCATGCTATGTTCCGAAGCCAGAATCGACTCCAACCGGCTGCGAAGCGGTTTTTTCAATCGTGGTGACTGGGACAAACTGACGGATGCAGGCTCGATCTTATCTGATGCGCCAATCTTTATCGATGACTCAGCTAGTATTTCAGCGATTGAAATCCGGGCCAAAGCCCGCCGGTTGAAGATGGATAAAAACATCGGGCTTATCCTGATCGATTATCTGCAGCTTATGAGGGGCCGCGCCTCGGCTGAACGGCGTGATCTTGAAATTTCCGAAATTTCAAGATCACTCAAGGGGCTGGCAAAAGAACTTAGCATTCCGGTTGTAGCCCTTTCACAGCTTAACCGTAAACTCGAAGAACGCGGTGACAAGCGTCCAATGCTTTCCGATTTAAGAGAATCGGGGGCGCTTGAACAGGACGCCGATGTTGTGGCTTTTATCTATCGGGATGAGCTGTATAACAAAGACAGCAATAACCCTAACCGGGGAAAAGCTGAACTCATACTTGCCAAGCAGCGAAACGGTCCTGTAGGGACCGTCCACATGGCTTTTTTAAATACTTACACCCGCTTTGAGGCCCTGGCCCCTGACGATATGGCATAAACAGTCAGCAGCGATATGGCCTGATGTTATTCTAATATGAAAAAACTTTTTGGGAATCTTAAAGGCCTTAAATCTGATCAGATTCGTAAATTTGAGAATTTATACCGCCGCCGTATTCCTCCGGAATTTATTGTAACTGCAGGGTTAAGCCGCGACCTTTGCCGGCTGTCAGTCGAAACAGGTCGTCAAATCGGATTGATGATAAACCGACAGGGAAGAGTTGCCCATGTAATCATCGGAAACAATCAGGGAATTATGATTCCCGATATCAGTGAATACCGGATCGCCGAAGACCGCTTAAGAGGTCTTCGCTGCATTCATACCCGTCTTGGCAGCGGTGGCCTTACAAGTGATGATCTTACGGACCTGTCCCTTTTAAGGCTTGATTTGATAGCCGCCATTACCATTAAAAGTGACGGGTTGCCCGACAAGATCCATGCCGGTCATATACTTCCTCAAAACAGAAACAAAACCCCATATCGCCTGATCCCCCCTCTCTTACCTCATCAACTGGATATCGGGTGTATGGATCTTATCCGGGCACTGGAGACCGAACTCGCTCAAACAGGGCGTCTGTATAAGACTGACCCTAATAAAGAAAAAGCGCTGCTGATCAGTGTTACGTCATTATCTAAAAATGCAGCCTCAGATTCACTCATGGAACTTGCAGAGCTAGCCCGTTCAAGCGGCATAGATATAACTGAAACCATCATTCAGCATCGCCCTAAGGCAGATTCACGCTATCTGATGGGGTTTGGCAAACTCAGGGAATTAGCGATCCGCGCCCTGCATCAGGGAACCGACCTGATTATTTTTGATCAGGAATTAAATCCGTCCCAGATCCGATCCATTACCGACAAGATCGACCTGAAAGTGATCGATCGAACCCAGTTGATTCTTGATATTTTTGCCCAGCGGGCAAAATCCCGGGAAGGCAAACTGCAAGTGGAACTGGCTCAGCTCAAATATTTGCTACCTCGTCTGGTTACCCGGAATACCGCCATGTCCCGTCTTACCGGCGGTATCGGCGGACGAGGCCCCGGAGAAACCAAGCTGGAAATAAACCGCCGGCGTGTTCGTGATCGCATCAAACGTCTGGAAAAAGCACTGGGGACTGTGTCTCGTCATCGAAAACAACAAAAGTCAAAACGTCACAAAAAAGGTCTGCCGGTTATTTCCATCATTGGATATACGAATGCCGGAAAATCAACCCTTTTAAACACACTTACCAATAGCAGCGTTCTCACTGAAAACCGTCTGTTTGCCACGCTGGATCCCTCCAGCAGGCGATTGAAGTTTCCTCGCGATGTGGAAGTGATTATCACGGATACCGTAGGCTTTATCAAAAATCTCCCCCATGATTTACTGGTTGCTTTTCGGGCCACGCTTGAAGAGCTTGAAAATGCCGACCTGCTGCTGCATGTGATTGATATCAGCAATCCTCGTTTTGAAAATCAAATCGAATCGGTGGAAAAAATTCTCACTCAACTCAAACTGCAGTCTATTACAACCATCAGGGTTTTAAACAAAATGGACCGAATAGACGCGGGAACCATTCAAAACTTTGAACAGAGATTCAGGGGTACCGCGATTTCGGCCAATAAATCGGCAAGTCTTTCACCACTCATTAAAAACATGACAAACCTATTGACATACCGGTCAAAAAAAATATAAATTTCCTTTCTTATGGAGTTTGAATCAATAATAAAAATTGGTTTGGCGGCAGCCGGCAAAGGCGCTGAAATACTGCGCGGCCATTCCGGTAAATTTTTTAGATATCCAAAAAAAGGATATAACCGATCTGGTTACCAATGCCGACATAGAATCGGGAAAGGCAATCATCCAGACGATCCGCGACAAGTATCCCGGGTATGCGCTTATGGCTGAAGAAAGCGGGGAACTTTTTTCAGCCATAAAGGGCCGCGGCGCTGTGCTTAACGGAAATCCGATTCGGGTTTCCGATTCCAAAGGTGTACAAGACAGTTTATTAGTAACCGGTTTTCCCTATGATGTGAAGCCTGTTTTCCCTGAACTTATGACCCGGTTTTCCCATTGCCTGAAAGCGGCCCGCGGCATCAGAGGACTGGGTTCTGCAGCACTGGATCTTTGTTTTGTTGCATGCGGCCGTTTTGAAGGGTACTGGGAGGAAAATCTCAAACCATGGAACACTGCGGCGGGAATGCTGATCGCAACCGAAGCCGGTGCCCGGGTAACTGATTTTTCCAACAGGCCGTATAGGATAGATGGCAACCAAATCCTGGCGACCAACAGACAAATTCATGATGAAATGCTATCATTGCTGGCAATTGAGGTAAAAATATGAGCGCAATTTTTGAGAAAAGATCACTCGATGATCACATTGAGTGTTTTGGCAGTTTCAATAAGACAGATCCGATTTGCACAAGGCTGTGCGCCGTAAGTCTAAGATGTGCGATTGAGGGCGATCAGCAGGATCGCATGGAAATTCTGGAAGATCTGGTCGCTTCGGAAGTTATGTTTATGAAAATACAGTGATTCAGAGATCGTCAACTACTCAACCATTTAACGTGGCCTATGAATGTATAGGGGCCTCGGAAAGAATTCATTAAACTGAGAGTGCGCTTGATTTTGGGTTGGATACAAGGCGCGGCGATGGTTTCATGCTTGTTATAGGGGGCCATTGACGCAACGCAGCAGCCGGGCCAAAAGACAGACAAAATCGTATAATTTATTTTTTCCGGGACCCTAAAATACGGGGTTTTCCCGCATAGGCGATAAACGCAATCGGGGAGAAAAACAAATCTGCCTATTTGAACACTGCAATAGCGGATGCCTAGAAATCGCCGGTTTCCAGTTTTTTACTAAAAAATTTGACATGTTCCTGGATTCGGGTACTTTCTTTCAGCGCCTTCTCGACGGAATTAATGGCATAGATGGCAGTGGCATGATAACGGTTGAAACTTTTTCCGATAGACTGAATAGGCTGGTCCGTATACCTGCGTGCCAGATAAATTGCAATCTGACGGGGTTTAACGATTTTCTGCTTCCGGGAACTTGAAACAAGATCTTCAATCGACACATTATAATACTTGCCCACAATTTTTTTAATCACATCTATGGTGATATTTTTTTTTCGGCGGGAAATATTTTCAACGACGCTCTTGGCCAGACTAATATCAATGGAATTCCCCAGTAGTGAAGATTTGGCCGCCACTCCGATAAGGCCGCTTTCCAACTGTCGCACATTCTCTGTAAGCTCTCCGGCCAGATAATCGGTAACCGCATTTGGCATTAAATAATTATGTTGAAGACATTTTTTGTGCAATATCCTGACCCGGGTTCTGAAACACGGTGCATCAATCCTTGAAATCAAACCACCTGAAAGGCGTGACTGCAGATTATCATGCAGCCTGGGTATGTCCGCAGGAAGATAGTAACTTGAAAAAATGATCTTTTTTTTCGCGTCCAGCAATGTGTCCAGCGTCAGGCACAGTTCCAGCTGGGTTCTCTCTTTGCCGGTCAGAAAATGAACATCCTCAATGAGCAGCGCATCACAATTGTATCGATATTTTTCTTTAAACTGTTCGATGCGATCGTGTCTGAGCGCATATACCATTTCATTGGTAAAGTCCTCAGCCGTAATATAGTAAACACGCTCGGATGGAAATTTCGATAAAATATGATGTCCGATTGCCTGGGAGAGATGGCTTTTCCCCATTCCGACATTTGACTGCAGGAAGAGACTGTTCTGTTGATTATTCCGGTGAGTGGCCAGGGAAAGCGCTGCGGAATAGGCAAAATCAGAATTGTCTCCAACAACAAATTGGTCAAAAGTAAAGTCACGCCGTAACAGCCTGCCGCTGTGGGGACGTACATTTAAATTGGGCAACGGCATCTGAGGTTCAACACCATACCCCTTTTCAGGGGGCCGTTTGCCTGTCGAAATTTCTATGACAAGCTTATATTTTATACCGGATTTTTTTCTTAACTCTTTAACAATCAGCGGGCCATAATGTTCAAGCAGTCGTTTCCTGGAAAACGTATTTTTACAGGCAAGAACAATGCAACTCTCCTGCCGGCGTAAGAATTCCACCGGTTCAATCCACATTTTATAACTGTGGGCCGGAATCTGCTTCTTAACAGTCGTTTTTATCTCTTTCCAGATATCATCCATTAAACGTAATAGCCTATACTTTATAACAATTAAAATTAACGCGTCCGCAACAAGTTTGCAAAGCCGTGGGAAAACAATTTTGCGTGATCTGATTTCCAAGTAACATTGGTGAATCTCAAAACAGACAAAGACAATTGGACTAAATTATTGGAGAAATAAAAAAATAAAAACCGATTTTGATCAATTAAGAAGAATTATATCAGGTTATGAGCAAACATTATCAAAAAACAATGTCGTTATAGTGTGTCTTGGTATTCCTGTCAAACCGAAAGAATGCGGTTTAGCGCATATTTGTTTTTGGATTATCAACAGTTTCTATCTATTTGTTTTCATATCTATTTTTAACATAGTGATGGCAACTCCCCTTATTTACAACCTTTTTTGAAGAAACGATATTTTCAATATTTTTAGGCAGATCTGCAATTTTGCAGTTTGATGTAACATTTTTCAATACGCTCATTTTCTTTATTTTTCTGCTGTTTTCTTTATTTTTTATACTTTGTTAATTTATTAAAGCCGAGTGAGGCCAACGTTGCGAATCAAAATGAAGTCTCAAGAACAATTAATAAACCCCTTTGATAGGGTTAAGCCGTTGTTAAAATTTAGTTATTTTTTATTGAATGATTTTTGTTTATTTTATCATCTGTTGTTCAGGCAGCCCGGCAAGCGATTTTTGTGTTAAATTATGTTTGAAATTTTTCAGGTGCCCTGTATTATACTTTCTTTTGGGCGACAGCCAGATACTGTAAATTATTTTTTTGGAAATTAAAAGTCAGGCCATTGTCTGCTGAAAACAGTTGGCGTGACCTTCGGTTGACGCTTGATAGACGATTGACAGATTTTTTTATTTAAACACGGTGGTATTTACCGATAAGGACACCATAAATTAAAACCATGAAATCAGAAAAAATAATCATTCGGGGTGCCCGGCAGCACAATTTGAAAAACATTGATGTCGAACTGCCCCGCAATCAATTTATCGTCGTGACCGGTTTGTCGGGATCCGGAAAATCAACACTTGCTTTTGATACGCTCTATGCCGAAGGCCAGCGCCGTTATGTGGAATCGTTGTCCACTTATGCAAGGCAGTTTCTGGAAAGAATGGACAAACCGGATGTTGATCTTATCGAGGGCCTGTCACCGGCCATCGCCATCGAACAGAAAACAGCCAGCCACAATCCCAGATCAACCGTGGGCACCGTTACTGAAATTTATGACTATTTGCGATTGCTGTTTGCCCGGATCGGCACACCGCATTGTTATAAATGTAATCGTGCCATCAGTTCTCAGACACTGGACCAGATTCTTGACCAGGTTATGGCGTTTGAACCTGACAGCAGAATTATTATTCTATCCCCGATTGTTGCCGCACAAAAGGGCACCCATGAAAAACTTTTTATTCAATTAAAAAAACAGGGATTTGCCAAGGTTCGCATTAATGGCAAAATACTCGCCATTGAAGATGTGGGGCAATTGAATAAAAATAAAAAATACACCATCGATCTTGTCGTGGACCGTCTGGTCATCAAAGACAACATCAGAAACAGACTGGCCGATTCCATTGAGTTGGCACTTGCTCAATCCGATGGACTAGTTTTGGTCGATATCCTGGGCCGGGAACCTGTGTTGTTCAGCGAAAAAGCGGCATGCATTCATTGCGGTATCAGTTATCCGGCATTCACCCCGGCCAGTTTTTCCTTTAATTCCCCCCAGGGGGCCTGTCCGAAATGTGGGGGGCTGGGTTCAACAACCGAATTTGACCCGGCCCTTATCGTTCCGAATCCCGAGCTGAATTTACGTGAAGGAGCGATAGAACCTTGGTATAACCGTAATTCCATGCATTTTTCAGAATTTTTAGATGCCCTGACCCATCATTACAATACTGACATCTATACCCCTTTTCAGAAGCTCCCCGGGCAATTTCAAGAAGCGCTGCTCTATGGCTCCGGCAAAGAGGAGATAACCTTTTATTTCCAGCGCAATGACCGCCGTTACACTTTTAAAAAAAGGTTTGAAGGCGTCATTCCCAAGCTCCGCCGGCGCTACCTCGAAACCGATTCCTCCCAATCCAGAGATGAAATCAGGAGATACATGACCTTTCGTCCCTGTCTGGAATGCGCCGGTTCCAGGATCTGTCGGGCAAGCCGTTCGGTAACCGTTGGAGGACTTGCCATCCATCGGATTACAGCCCTTTCGGTCTCAAAAGCACTCGAATTTGTCAGTCAGTTACACCTGACCGGCAAAAAAGAGATTATTGCCGGCAGGATCGTAAAAGAGATCACCGAACGACTCGGTTTTCTGGAAAACGTCGGTCTGACCTACCTGACGCTGGATCGGGCCGCCTATACGCTTTCCGGGGGTGAAAGCCAGCGAATCCGTCTGGCCACCCAGATCGGCTCCAAACTGACCGGTGTGTTGTATGTTCTGGATGAACCCAGTATCGGGCTGCATCAGAGGGACAACCAGCGTCTGCTTTCAACCTTGCAGCAGATGCGTGATCTGGGAAATACCGTGCTGGTAGTAGAGCATGATGAAGAAACCATCCTGGCGGCTGACCATGTGGTTGACATGGGGCCGGGGGCAGGTATTCATGGTGGCGAAATCGTATTTTCCGGCGCCCCTCAGGCGCTCCTGCGTGATACAAACTCCCTGACCGGCCAATATCTTTCAGGAAAAAAACAGATCAAAATTCCGGCCCGGCACAGATCTGGGTCTGGTGGAAAGATCGAAATTAAAGGGGCCAGGGCCAATAATCTCAAATCCATCGATGTGCAATTTCCCCTGGGCTGTTTGACCTGCGTCACCGGCGTTTCCGGTTCAGGCAAATCCACTCTGGTTCTTGCAACTCTTTTTCGAACGCTTTCTCAAAAAATCAATCATTCAAGACTGTCTTCCGGCCGACACACAGAAATGACCGGCATTGAACATGTCGACAAGGTGATTAATATAGACCAGGCCCCCATCGGCAGAACCCCCCGGTCGAATCCGGGTACTTATACCGGTATTTTTACCTATATCCGGGAGCTTTTTTCAAAAACACCGGACGCCCGGATACGCGGATACAAACCCGGCCGATTCAGTTTTAATGTAAAAGGCGGCAGGTGTGAAGCATGCAACGGTGACGGCATCATAAAAATCGAAATGCATTTTTTACCTGATGTTTATGTGGCCTGCGACGTATGCCAGGGCAAGCGCTATAATCGTGAAACACTGGAGGTGCGATATAAAGGAAAAAATATTGCAGACATCTTGGACCTGACCGTGAATCAATCACTTCGGTTTTTTAACAATATTCCCAATATCAAAACCAAACTGGAGACCATGGTGGATGTTGGGCTGGGGTATATTCGTATCGGTCAACCGGCCACGACGCTTTCCGGTGGTGAAGCCCAGAGAATAAAACTTTCCAGAGAGCTTGGCAAGCGGGGGACCGGCAAAACCGTTTACATTCTTGATGAACCGACCACCGGCCTGCATACGGACGATATTAGAAAACTGCTCGGGGTATTGAACAGACTCGTTGATGCCGGCAATACGGTCATCATTATCGAACATAATCTGGATGTCATAAAATCGGCCGACCATATCATCGATCTTGGTCCTGAAGGGGGTGATAATGGCGGATATGTCATCGGTTGCGGCACCCCGGAGCAAATTATAAAACTGGCCAACTCTTATACCGGACAATTTTTGCGCCGTGTTCTATAAACCTGCGATACCTGCCCCGGATAAGCCGGAACGAAATTGAATAGTGAGAATTGAAAACTTCTGGTATCGCCCCGTGTTATCTTTTTGCAGCATAAAAACGCAAAGTGTCAGATAAAAGTGACCCGGGCTTTTTCTATAAAAAAACCGGGCGGGGTTTATACCCCTGCCCGGTTTTTTATACTTTTCAGAATACTGATTAATGCGCAAACAGGCCCGCAATGGCGGATGCCTGGGGGTGCGCATAGATTAAGATCAGTGAGATAACCAGGGCATAAATACACAGGGATTCGATCATGGCAAGACCGATTAGCATAGTAACGGTTACCTTACCTGAAGATTCGGGGTTTCTGGCAATACCCTCGACTGCGGATTTCAGGCCCATTCCTTGGCCGATACCGCAACCAAAAGCTGTAATGGCAATACCGAAACCGGCGGCAGTAACACACGCGATAAAGAATTTTAATGCTTCAGCTTCCATACTCTAATCTTCCTCCTTTTGATGTAATTGATTTGCTTCTCCCATTTCCCATTAAAAACCACAAATAGACTATCTTTATTTTAAACGCAATGAAATAAATAGGGATCAAGGCCTTTAAGTGCTTATGTTAATGCGCATGCTCCATGGCACCGCTGAAATAAATAATTGAAAGTAAGAAGAACACAAAGGCTTGTACCAGGGCTACGAAAACACCGAGTGCCATGATCGGCAATGGCGCAAAAAATGCGCCGGCAAGTCCGAAAAGAATTGCAAGTACGATCTCATGGCCCATCATATTACCGAAAAGACGGAAGGAAAGGGACAGAATTCTGGCCACATGACCAATGATTTCGATGATGAAAATCAAAGGGCTCATCCACCACACCGGTCCGAGAAAATGTTTGATGTATTTAACGCCGTGGTATTTTATTCCGATGACATGGGTAAAGACGACCACAACCAGGGCGCAACTTAAGGTCGTGTTCAGATTGGCCGAAGGCGGCATAAAACCGGGAATCAGTCCGATCAGATTACAGGCAGCCACATAGATAAACACCGTTCCGATGACGGGAAACACCCAGCGGCCTTCTTCGCCGATAACATCCACCATGAACTCTTCCATGCCCGAAATAAAAATTTCAAAAAAATTCTGTATGCCGGCAGGCACCATGCGGATACTCTTGGTCGCCACAGCCCCGATCACAATCAGAAGGGCCATGACCACCCAGGAATAAATGACATGGGGATAAGTATGTGCGAAATGTCCTAAACCCAATAATTCAAATAATTTAACAAAAAATAGATAGGGGTGTTCCATCCTTATACCGCCTCCTTGAAAATAAGTTTTTTAATTTCACATGCAGTTGCCAGGATAATACTTGCAACAACAATCGACAATCCGATAAACAGACCGATGGGATTAACGTAGTGCCCTGCTATCAATATGAATATAACGATTCCGCTGATCAAAAAACGGATATAATACTTGGCCAGGATAACATTATGGGAGGAAAGATGCGGAGGCGTAAGCGCTTTTTTCAGGGTTCGGGAAAGGAGATGGAAATTAATGGTAACGATCACACCTCCGAAAAAGACACCTCTTGTAAAATCGGGTGCCGCTAGAGCAAGGGCTGTCAGGCTTGCAATTCCCAGCAGTATCCAGTTCGTTCGTGTTACAAATATAAGAATACGTCCTTGAATCCCCACTGTAAAATCTTTCCTGTCAGAGTCGTCTGCTTTTTTTAATCGCCAGCCCGATGTTTTTGAATCCTGCAGCAATTCCAAAACCTAGAAAAATCAGGGTAAACCAAGGACTCGTATCAAATACGCGTCTGTCAAGGTACAGCCCGATCGCCAGTCCGATAAAAATTGACAATGCAATCTGAAACCCCAGACTGCTGAAATAAGCTAGCTCCCTTAAAGAACGTAAGGTTTCTCTTTTCATACAAATATCTTTGTGAGAAAAGCCCATTTAGAAAATTTTCAGTTATCATACCCTTTGATTCAAGTCAATGTTAAATTATATCCGAACCAGGGCGATTGCATCTAAAAATGACAAGTACGGATACCGGGCCGAAGGTGCCGATACAAAGTTTTCAGCCATCTGACTGCAGGCTCAAACGGCGCGTATCAAACACCGGGCCATCCAGGCAGGCATGCAGATATTCTGCATTCGGTGGTTTACCCTTTACGGCACACCCCAGACAAGCTCCCATGCCGCAGGCCATGGCGGTTTCAATGGAAACCTGACAGGGTGTTTCATATTTCTCCGCAATACCGGCAATACATGCAAGCATCTCCATCGGTCCGCAGGCATAAATCATGTCCGGTCGTTTTTCTTGAATCGCAGCTTCCAGGGGAAGGGTCAAGAAACCCTTTTCACCAAAACTGCCGTCATCGGTACTGACATGCAGCGTTATTCCAAGATTGGTGAACTCACGCATGCACAGCAGATCGTCTTTGGACCTTCCGCCTAAAAAAAAGGTACACTCGGCCGGACCGTTTTTTAACGAGTGCAGTGTGGTAGCGAGAAAAAGCAAGGGTGCGGCCCCGATACCGCCACCTGCGATAAAAATTCGTTGGAAACGGTCATCGATGGTAAACCCATGGCCAAGAGGACCCAGTATGTCCATTCTGTCTCCGGGGCTGAGTTTTGCCATTTGCCGGGTGCCCCTGCCGATGATTTTATATAAGATTTCAATACAGGTGGTATTTTTTGTCTGCGTTATCAGTCTATGGATGGAAAAGGGCCGCCGCAACAGAGGGCCTGTCTGGTTATCCGGACGCACCATCACAAACTGGCCCGGTTTTGCACCCAGATATTTCCGGGAACATTGCAAGGCTATCCTGCCGTAGGACAGCCCTATCCGGATATTGTTCAGTACTTCAGCTTTTTCCTGCAATATCGATTTCATTTTATCCTGACGCTGTCTGTTTCAGACCGATGATTGCTGCAAACCGCCCGGTAATCCCGGCCCGGCGATAGGAAAAAAAAAGCTTCGGGTTGCATTTTGTACATATATTGGCGATCTGTATATTTTTTTTTGAAACGCCGGCATCACAAAGCTGGTCAAAACTTGCCCACCAGAAGTTAAAATGGTTCCCTTTATCTGAATATTTCCAGAACGATTCAGGTATTTCAGACCTGTAGTTGACAAATTCAGCGCAGCATGGGCCCAGGGAGGGACCGATACCCGCCATAAGGTCACCGGGGGCACTGCAAAACTGCTGCTGCATCCTGTTTATGGTAGCACCGATAATATTCTGAATGCTTCCTCGCCATCCGGCATGCACGTTGGCCACTACCTTTCGGACCGGATCATAGATCAGAACCGCCTGACAGTCAGCCACCTGTATCACCAGATTCAGCCCGGGAATGTCGGTGATCACGGCGTCTCCTGTAAGCCGGCCATCAACTGTTTTTCCGGAAAGGATATTATCCCGGTCTTTAATCACCGTAACATCACAGCCATGCACCTGTTTTAGAAAAACCAGGTCCCCGTCTCCACATAGCCGGGCAATCATATGACGGTTATCTCTTACCCGGTCGATATCGTCACCCACACCCGCGCATACATTCAGGCTTTGATACGGTCCTTCACTGAAACCGTGGTTGCGGGTGAAAATGCCGTGGTTAAGTTCCGTAAATCCGGAGAAATTCAAAAAGCGAAAAAATAAAACCCCGTTTTTGTCCGTCAACAGCAATTGCCGGGTCTCCGATCAGTTGTTGTTATTTTTTTTAAATTCAGGTGATGCGTACCGCTCAACAATGGTTTCAATAATCCGGGATGTCGAAATAGCGGAAACCACCTCCACCCTGACAACACTTCCCCCGCAATTCTTGACAAAATCAGCCCCAATAATTTTTTCCATTGGCCAGTCGGCACCCTTGACAAGCACATCCGGTTTGACGGCCTTGATCAGTGTCAGCGGATCAGCATCGTCAAAAATTGATATATAATCCACACAGGTCAGGGCGGCCAGGACTTCAGCCCGCCCGGCCTGATTCACAACAGGCCTTTTGGGTCCTTTTATTTTCCGCACTGATTTATCTGAATCCAGCCCCAGGACCAGAAGATCCCCCTGGCTCCTGGCCGCAGACAGATAGCGTACATGCCCGGCATGGAGGATGTCAAAACAGCCGTTGGTAAACACGATCCGTTTTCCTGCCTGGCGAAGGGTGGCCAGCTTAGCTGAAAGCGCCTCCCCATTAACAATTTTCTCTATTTTAGTGATCGGCATCGCCCGAATTCCTGTGATTATTCAACTCAATTTATAGCTAAATTATTCAATTTTTATAAGACCTTGTTTCTAAACCGCACGCGCCAGGGTCAGCACATTGACACATTCGGCACCGCCGTGCATCAGGATGCGGGCGCATTCGTTCACTGTTGAACCGGTGGTAAAAACATCATCCACCAGCAGAATGCGCCTGCCCCTGACCAAGGATGGGTCCGTCAGATCAAAGGCATTTTTAATGTTGGAGATCCGGGCCTTGCGGCCCAGTCCGGTCTGGGGCAGGGTCCATTTTTTTCGTACCAATATATCAGTCTTGATATGAATATCATCAGGGGCGTCCATCAGCATGGCGGCAAGGTCCGGCCATCCCTTCACCAGCACATGGGCCTGATTGAATCCCCGTAGTCTTAATTTTTTTTTATGCAGGGGAACCGGTATGATCAGATCAAAATATCCTGCCTCCCAATACCGGTAAAAAGAATGAAACAAAAGGCGGCTCAAAGGTTGGATTAGTTGAAGTTTCCCTTTGTATTTCAAAGCGTGAATCAGAAGCATAAGGGACTGATCATAAACCCCTGCGGATCTGGCCGCGCTGAAATACCCGGGTGAGTCCAGACACGTGCCGCATATATGATTCTCTCCTGCGCGGCTTTTAAATATCATTCCGCACACAGTGCAGAAGGGGGGCTCAAGTGGCGTAAAAGCCCTGCGGCATTTATGGCACAACAACGGTGCCATAAGCATATCAAAATGATAATGTTTTAAAAAATTCGTATCTACTCTGCCTCTATGATTATTGGCGCCCTTCTGATGTTCTTCAAAATTGAAAAACGATTGACAGCAGAGGCATTTATCCGGGAAAACAGCAGCCTTGACACAATTGATTATGCGGGAAACAAAATTATGCATCTTTTGATTTATCCGGTGACTGTTTCTGCGCAGACCGTCAACAACCAGATCTTTGCCGAAATGCCTCATACAAGACGATTGCCCCGGCCACTGAAGCGTTAAGGGAATTCAAAGCGCCTTTCTGGGGGATGGACATTAAAAAATCACAGTGGTTTCCCACCAGCGGCCGGATCCCTTTTTCTTCTCCGCCGATAACAATGGCCAGGGGGCCGGTCAAATCACAGGTATACAGGTTTTTTTCAGCCGATGGATCTGTTCCGGCCACCCAGATCTCTTTTTTTTTTAATTCTCTAATTGTGTTGACCACGTTGACCACTTTTGCCAGGTGCACATGTTCCAGGGCCCCTGCCGATGCCTTGGACGCTGCCGGAACAGGTCCGGCCGACCGGTCTTTGGGGATAACAATGCCCTGAATCCCGGCACAAAATGCCGTGCGAACCAGGGCACCCAGATTATGCGGGTCGACAATGCTGTCCAGAAGGAGAATAAAAGGATCGTTGCCGCCATGGCAGGACCGGTCAAGAATTTCGGAAATGCCGACCAGGGGATAGCCTGTGACCCGGGCAGCGATCCCCTGATTCTCATCCGTGTTTGTCCGAGCCTGGAGTCGTGACCGCGTCAATTCCCGGACAGGTATTTTTGCGGCCGTTGCCAGGGCAAGGGTCTGTTCCAGTCTTTCAGAACGCCTTCCCTTGACGACAAAGATCTCGAAAAAACGGCGGCGGCCGGTTCGCAATGCCTCGGTCACCGGATGGATACCGTAGAGCAGTTCAATGGTTTCCGATACAATGTTTGTCCTTTGTTTCAAAGGGTTTTCCTTATCTTTTCATCGATAAGACGCTATCAGGGCCGTGAGCTCGGCAATGGCGGCATCCAGTTGATCATTGACAATCACATGCCGGTAAAGGTGTCTGCAGTCCATTTCCGTTTTGGCATTTTTTATCCGTTGTTCAATCACCTCTATCGCATCGGTCCCTCTTGTTTCAATTCTTTCTCTTAAAATTTCAAGGGTCGGCGGCATGATAAAAATGGTGATGGTCTCGGGAAAACGGAGTATGATCTGGCGCATGCCCTGCACGTCTATATCCAGCAGTATGTCCTGCCCGAAATCCATGCAGCGGTTTAAAAAATCGGCTGAAGTGCCGTAATAATTGCCGTGGACCCTGGCCCACTCAGCCCATTTGGCCTGCCTGATTTTTTTTTTAAAAGCACCCGTTGTTATAAAATGGTAATCAATGCCGTTTTTTTCACCTTTACGGGGTTTTCGGGTTGTGTGAGAAACAGAATACCCCATATCGGGAAATCGATCCCGTACAACCTTGCAGAGTGTTGTTTTTCCAGCGCCGGAGGGCGCAGAAACAATAAAAAGAAACCCTTTTTTATCACGATCTCCCGTTTTGCTCATTGCTGGTATTTTCCCTGTCGGATCATTTGCCAGGAGGTGTTTGTGACTCCATCAATGTGGAATAACGCTGGGAAATTGTTTCCGCCTGAATAGCCGACAGGACAACATGATTACTGTCCATAATGATCATCGAGCGTGTCTTGCGCCCATGCGTGGCATCCACAAGTCGCTGATTTTTCTTCGCTTCATCCCTGAGTCGTTTCATCGGGGCGGAATTGAGTGATACGATGGCCACAACACGTTCAGCGATTACCGTACCGCCAAACCCGATATTTAATAAATAGTTCTCCATTTTTCCCCTATATTAATTAAAAAAAACAGGTGCCCGGTCAAACGGGACCAGATGAAATAGTAAATATTTGTGGTATCGTTCGAAGAGTTGAAAAGTGAAAACCTTTAGCATTGCTCCGTCTGGTCTTTTTATATATAAAATCGACAGCATACCTTCCACCTTATTCCACATTCTGCATCTGTTCCCTGAGCTTTTCAAGCTCAGCCTTTACCGCGACAATCATATGGGAAATATCCGTATTGCCGGTCTTGGAACCAATGGTGTTAAATTCGCGATTAAATTCCTGCAGCAAAAAATTAAGCTTGCGGCCGCCGGGTTCTTCAGCTTCCATGATTTCATGAAATTGCCGGATATGGCTTTGTGCCCTGACCAGTTCCTCAGATATGTCGCTGCGGTCGGCCAGCAGGGCTGCCTCCTGCTCGATACGACCGGGATCGATCTCAACCATCTTGCCGGTTAAAGAAACAATTCGTTCTTTGAGGCGTTTTTGATAAATTTCCAAAAGCCCGTGGGAACGATCTTCTATCTGCCGGATCCGGTTTTCTATAAACTTAAGACGGGCCGCAAAATCCGCGGCAAGATAGTCTCCCTCTTTTCGTCGCATGGCATCCAGTCCGTCGAGGGCCTGGTATAAACAATCTCGAACCATTGGCCAGCAGGCATCCGGGTTTTTTCCACCATCGACCGGCTTGACAAGGCCGTTGATGTTGGCCATCAGATCAATGGAAATATCACCGGTCAGATTAAACTCCGTCTTCAGTCTGACCAGCGCAGTATGATACGCCGCTGCTTTGACGGTATCGATTTCAAACGCATTGGCTTCCTGTTGTGCATCGTTTATTTTAACCGTGATTTCAACCCTGCCCCGGGTAAGTTTTTCTGCAAGGGCTGCCTTTATTTTTTCCTCCAGCAGGGCATACCCATGGCCGGCCCTGACCACGGCATCAAGATGCCGGCTGTTCACCGACCGAATTTCAATAAAAACGGTCAATAATTCACTTGCCTTTTCCGCGCTGGCATAGGCGGTCATGCTCTTTATCATCGGTTTCTGTTACCTTATATTTTTAACAACTGGTTTGAGACGGGTTTACCCATACTTCGGGACTGTCCGATATAACGCACTATCTGGAGACTTTTTACTTTAAAGGCAACATATAGTTCTGAATACTTTTATTATATCCATATGCTGTGTTAGGAACAATAAAAATCTATATAGGGGCATTTTTTTTATCCAAAATATATTTATTGCGAACCTGCCCGAGGAAAATCAGCATGGACCTGGCCGCATAATCCGGATAGGTCCAGGGCAGTGTCTGAAAAGCACTGTTTTTATAGATCAACGTCAGATCGGCATAAATGTTCCGGCCGATATAAATTCGGTGCGCAAAGTTCTTCCCGGTAGCCAGAACAAATCGTTCGGAAAGCAGGTATCCCGGATCGATATTGACCCGGCGCTTGTCGTTTTGTTGAAATTCCTGCTCAATGATATTGGTTGCCCGTTTGATCCCGGCCAGCTCATCCTGCCGGATCAATGGTTTAAAGGTCAGCATTCGTCTGAAAAGCGGCCCGCCCATCTCCGGTTCATAATACCCGGTATAATCAAAATCAAACCAGGCACTGACAATATCCAGCAGGCCCAGTTTTTCAGACAACGCCTCGGCCAGAGGACTGAAAAGCGCCCTGTTTTTCATTAAAAGCCCGACAACCAGTTTGGCAGCCTGAGGCTCTTGCGGTATGCTCATAATTTTATTATAGCAGTGAAAACCTTGCCCTCAGGGCAGGGTCTGAGCTCAGTGATTTTGTAATAACCGTTCACGAACACGTTCACGCGTATGAGCGAGCACATCGGTAAACCATCCCCTTTGGGTTTAACTCAATACCGGCTCCTTTGGGTTGGATTGTTATTCCAGGTTTAAGGACTTGGCCTCATCGATCAACATGATGGGAATATCGTCCCTGATTTCATACAGCAGCTTGCAATGGTCACAGATCAATCCATCCCCGGTTTCATTCAGATAAATGTTCCCTTTGCACTTGGGACATGCCAGAATATCGAGAAGCGCTTTGCTGATGGCCATAAAAACACCTTCTTTACTTTAAAGATTGAGTAAATGCGCAATGGATGCGGGTATCCTTTTACATGATACCCGGCCTTTTAATAAGGCCGGGCAATTTATCCAAAAGACAAAGTGGCCACAGTCCATTCGGGGGAAAAACCGATTAACGCTTACAAGACAACGGTTTTAATTTGAAACACCAAGTTGTTGCATATCAGACAATCAATTCGGATGCAAAATGTTATTTCATTGAAATTCAGTTTATATGGCCACCTTCCACCCTTTATTCTTCAAGCTTCAAGCTTTTACCTTCAATTTTTCCTTAACCCCCTGTCCCTTCGGACGTTTTGTCCGTAAAAATTCCAGGTAGGGCGTAATTGCATCGTTTTTTGCGCCACCGGTGCCGTCGTAGGTAATGGGTACAACCGGAACACCGGTGACTTCCTCGATTTTTCCGATCATGGCCTCTGTGACCAGGGACGGGCAGCAAAAGGCCGGGCTGGCCTGGACAAAAAGGGAGATGTCGGGATGATGTTTTTTGATATAATGAATTTTGATCAGATTATCCAGAGATTCGCCGGTGTGCTCGATCCGTACCCCAAATCGGGCTAGAATTTTTTCAGGCGGGTCATTAAAAGAGGCCATGGGCTTGCCAAGGATCGGTTCAAAGAAACGGTAAAAACTGCGCTCCAGGTGAGTGACCCCGGCCATCAGGGTCCTGTTGGTGATCAATGTCCGAAATTTTCGTTCATGAAACCACTTGCGAAAATAGGGCGTGGCGATCATCCGGGCGTATTCAGTATAGGGCGTGGTCACAACTTCCCCGCCGTGCCGTTCAATAAAACGGATCAGGTCTTGGTTCATGACCCGGTTATCCCGGGAGTAGAGATCTCCAAAAATGGCCACTTTGGGTCGTTGTCCCGGATGAACTTTAATGTCCTGAAATCGTTCCATGACTGCTGCAAGCGCCGTCTTTTTTTTCATGCGCCCTGCAAAAGACTCACAGAGGATCTCCAGGGCCAGTTCCAGCACACGGTCAACTTCTCCGGGGATCTTTTCATAGGGCCTCAGTTTACAGGATACCTGCCTCAGCAACCCACCAAACATATAGGCGAATACTGAATTAAACGCGGCCCGCGGGGTAAAGTCTTTGAAAAATATATCCCCCACATGGACCCCGGCTTTTTCCAAGCCATTGCCCCGGGCATTGAGCAGTGTCTTGATGTGATGGGGATACAGAGCAATATTACAGGCAATAGAGGACTCACTCAGCCACAAAATCGTCTCTTCCGGCCGCAGGTCATGCTGCCTTATACATTCGGCAAATCCCTCTACAATGGCATTTAAGGGGATGCACTGTCCTGAATTTTCCCGCAGACTTTTGCGGATGGTGGTTTCGGTCTCTCGCATCAGGATAGCCCTGTGCCCCTCCCGGCGCAGCACGGCTTCCAGCAGCCGACCGCTTAAACGGTCCCAGTTGGGCAGGACAATGGTTTTATCGGTTTTACCGCGATGCAGGTCCGGGGTTAATGCCCCGGTCTCCTGTATGGGCTTGCGTCCGGCGGTGTCGTGGTGGTTGCGAAAGGCACGTATAGCCGCTTCAATGCGTGTCTCATATCCGATATTGGAATCGTGTTCATCCAGTTCCAGTATCAGGTAGGGCTTGTCGGAATCTTCCATGACCTGTTTGAAATAATCTCGCACAAAAGAATCGGGCGAACATTTGAACGAGGTGATGAACACCGGATAAAGTCCGGGTGTACAGGCGGCCAGTCGGGCAGTTTCCAGTATCCGGGCGGCATATCGCCAGTGGATTTCGTTGAGCAGCCCACGGATCGGTTTCAATACCGCCTGGGGGACGTCCAGCATATCCTGGTAGCAGCAGTCAATGCCCTGGTGGCCGAACAGCTCGGGAATTTTACAGTTCAGGGCCGGTGAAAAGATCGTATAGGGCCTTCCTGTAAAAACGATACGGATATCCTCAGGTCGTGTGGCCACATGTTCGGCCCATTGTTTTTTCAGATCGTATCGACCTTGGTTCCAGAATCGTTCGGCGTCATTATCCGCTGCGGTGAGCTCACGAAAACCGATTTTTTTTTCGGGAATGGATTGAAACATCCGGTAGAGTTCTCTGCGTGTGTGAAAATTCGTATACAGATAGCGAATCAGCGGAGACAGAATTTTTGCGTCGCCCGGCAGGGCCATCTGTGCCATCAGTGCCGGGGCATACTGGGTATAATAGCAGAACTGCCGCCGCTGCCCCGGTGCTTCGGTTTTATCTTCCAGGTATGTCGGCAGAAAGATATAATCGCATCGATCGGCCAGATAATACACATGGCCATGCAGCGCGGTGATGGGTGCACAGAATTCAGCCTCGGCAAGTTGCTTGCCTGTCCTGACAGCGTCTGTAAAATTTTCGCTGGTGACGGTTTGGAACCCCAGCTGATCGAAAAAATAGCGCCATCTGGGCAAATCTTCCATCAGATGCCCGCCGGCGGGCAGCCCGATAACGGGCCGGGCGGCTGGCAGGGTTTTTCGCTCAAATCCAAAGGTTTTTTTATGGCGGGTCATCAGGTCAAATGCCCTGTTTTTTGTTTGCACAAAATGGCGGGTATCATAGTCCCGGCCGCACAAAAAACCATAGGCTACGGTTTTCCCCCTTACCGTTGCAACGGACAATTTGCAATGATTGGTGCACAGGTCGCAGGTTTCCGAACGGACGGGGATGTCGGCCCGGTGGAGATCCAAACCGTAAAAGGTGGTTGTACTGGTGTGGATGTCGGCCTGCCGCCGTTCATCGCAAAGGGTCAGGGCTGCGCCTATTGCGCCGGTCAGATGACAGAACCGCGATACCAGGATGGGCTTGTTTAACCGCTGTTCAAAGGCGGCAACAAGTGCCCTGTTTTTGGCGGTGGCGCCCTGGAAAAAAACCACATCCCCGATACGGCTTTCCGTGGCAACCTTGAGCAGGTAGTTTTCCCGCACCGAATGAAGTACCGACGCCAGCACCTCGTCCACATCCCAACCTTCGCTGAGGTAGTGATTCAGGTCCCGTTCCATGAAAACCGTACACCGGTCCGAAGACAACGGCGCGGATCGGTTTTGAGTCCTTCGGGCATAATCGGCCAGGGAGCAGTCGAGTTTGGCGGCCTGTTCTTCGATAAAGCTGCCTGTGCCGGCTGCGCACACGCTGTTCATGACGGCTGACGTGACCCGCCCGTCTTTTAATGTAGTGAATTTGGCGTCCTGGCCCCCGATCTCGATAATGGTGTCCACCGCCGGGTTCAGTTCGCAGGCGGCCCGGGCATGGGCCGTAATTTCATCGAGAACCAGATCTGCCCCTATGATACAACCGATGAATTTGCGGCCTGAACCGGTGGTGCCGGCCCCAAGGACCGTCAGGATGCTGTTGCGATCCTGAGCCACCTGATCGATGGTTTTGAAAATCCGTTGGACCGCCGTGAGCGGTGCGCCGGCAGTGCGGGTATAAAATCCGGCCAGAACCGTGCGGTCCGGTGCCGATAAAACCGCCTTGGTGCTGGTGGAGCCGATATCAATGCCCAGGTAAACCGCCTGGGATTCAGCAAGGGGTGTGTAGATGTCAGTCTCAACATCCATATCCGGGCACTGTCCAGGGCCGGCAGAATGCCGAAAAGATTCCAGGCTGTCAAAATCAGGATATCGGGACAGACGCAGGGTCAACGGCGGATATACCTCTGTTTTTTTTCGCGGTGCGGTTTTTACCAGATTCGTCACATGGGGGATCAAACAGGGTGCCGGCTGATTGCCGCCGGTTTCAATACGCTGGGCCACAAAGGCAAGGGCCGCACCCAGTGCCCCTAAAAGTTCGGGATGCTCGGGAACCTGTACCGGCATTTTTGCAATTTTCTCGATATAGCGGGCCACCGTTGAATTTAAGGCCACACCACCGCAAAATACCAGCGGTGCATTAATCCGGACGCTGCCCAGAACAGTCTCCACGATATTTCTGGCCAATCCGAAGCAGAGGCCGTCACAAACCGCTTCGATGGCATACCCCTCCTGCTGGGCGTGGATCAGATCGGTCTTGGCAAATACTGCACACCGCGAAGCGATCTTGGGTCGCTTTTCGTGGTTCCGCTCCGCAAGCATGCTGAGCTGGGCCGTCGTCTCGAGGTTCAACCGCCTGGCCTGCTGATCTAAAAAAGCACCGGTGCCCGCTGCGCAGGATGTGCTGCCGCGACTGCCCAGGTATCCTTTGGTTTCCGGATCCAGCCGGATCAGTTTAAATTTTTCACCTCCCACGCTGAGAATGGTGCCGACTTTGGTGAAATGGTACCGGGCCGCTGCAATAGAGCAGACCTGATCATCATAACGGTCCGGGATACGTATCATTTCAGGGGTAGACGCAGTGGCGGCCATCCACATGGATGATGTAAGATCAAAGGTCGCCAGCAGTTTTTCCAGGGTACCGGCAATATCGCCGTAATGAAACTGGTAGGCAGAATTTACGATTTGTTTGTCCTGCGTCATTTGAACAATGCCCATGGAAACCGAACCTGCATCGATGCCCAATATGGTGTGAGCGTCTGTTTTCATTGCTATATCCTTAATCCGGACAAACCGGAAGCAAATTGAATCGTTTTGGGATCGTACTGTTATTGGATAGTGAGAATTGAAAACTTGTGGTATCGCTTTGCGCTGTCTTTTTATGATTAACTAAAATCGGCAGAATGCCTTTACTTTCCACAAATCCCCAATGACAAAATTATATTGGTTTTACAAAACTTTTACAATTCTTTTTTTATTTTTAATCCCAAAAGACGATTTGTTCAGGCGGATCAGGTGCAGCCCAAATAGGATAATTCCACCATTTAACGTATTTTTTGGTGCTTCAGGAACGCTCTTATCTTGAAATACAAAGGTTAAAACGGTTTTTGAGAGGCATCACCGGTTGGACAGCAATAATTGTACCATTTTATTCCAAGATCGTATAAGGCAACCTCAACCAGAGGGATTAGCAAATTACAGGGCAGGGACACTGTATAAAGTCCAAGGCTGCCAGGTAAAAATTGTTCTTGACCTTGCTTCAGGGATTTTGTAATTTGCTGCATTTTGAGATATAATAATAAAATATATGGAGAGGGTTAAATGGAAGCAAATGTAAAGGTGGATGCAGGGATCTGCGGTTTTAAAACCAGCATCACCGCCGAGACAACAGACGGCATGACCGTGAATTGGAAGATCCACAGCTCATGTGACACCATAAAAGAACTGGCCATCCTTTTAAAAGAAAAGCTCCCCATCAATGCGATTCAGGAACTGGGGCCGAAAAACGAAAGCTTGATCCTGGAAACCGCACGGCCCCTTTTGATCCAGAAAGGATGCTGCGAAGCCTGCGTGGTACCTGTGGCCATCTGCAAGGTCATGTATGTGGCCGCCGGGCTGTCCCTGCCTAAAAATGTTCTTCTTGAAATTACTAAAAAATAGCCTGCCTGTGTCAGGCCGGTCCAGATCAAGTCCGTTCAGCCTCAGTGTCGTATCCAGGCCGGTGGGATGTCCCATAAAAATGATGCGGACAGACAGACCGGATGGCCCTGCCAGCCATCAGTATTATCCCGGCGGCCGGTTGTCTGGATCGTTGCGCTATCATGGCAGGGTAAGGTATTTTTTCAGACACGACCGGAGCAGCACCGGTGTTCCCATGCCGAATCGGACGCCTTTGAAGACAGCCTCGGCCTTTACCGGGACCGCTCCTGCCAGCATGTGAACCGGCAGACCCGAGAAAGCCTGAGCAATCATCGGCGTACTCGGCCCCAGAATAACGGTCCGGGCGCCGGGCCCCAGTTGTTCCAAAACCACATCGGCGCTGTCGTTCAGCAGTGCGGTCGATGTCAGGATCAGGACATCGGTCCAGTGGGACAGGTGATTTTTAAACGTATCCTGCTACCCCAGGCTGCGGTGTTCGTCGATGATTTCAAGAACGGCGCCCCTGTTTTCCAGGATATTGATCAGGGGACCGAAATATCCGACCATTGAGACCCGGGTTTCTTTTTCAATCTGAAAATAATCGAACAGTACCGCGTTTTTGGGATCTTCGGGAAGTGTTACGGCATCAGTGTAATTCAATGCATTGACCAGGGCCAGGGCCAGGCTTTTTTCCAGCGGATCCGGGCTTTTGATTTTTTCCAGAAGCAGGATCGCCGGTTGTGATTCGAAATCGAAATTGTCCTTTCGAACGCTGCAGCTATTTTTGTTCTCCAGATAGGTATACGCCAGCCCCATGCCGCCGTCCGCCGTCCGGACGGCCGTATAGCCGAGACCGATGCTCAGGGTGTCGACAGTCACCGATGCTGCTTTTTCCTGACAGACTTGATACAGCCGTTCGTTAATGGTCATTAGCAAGTGCCTTTCTATTGGGGTTCGCGCAAAATTAAATTGTTTCCGGATTTTCCACAGTTCGCTCATTTTTTATATTGCCGGTGTTTAAAGTTGTATCCGGTTCAAAGAGAAGCACATGAACCTCGTTATCCGCCACAGGTTTGTGTTCAACGCCATGGGGGACGATAAAAAATTCACCCTCATTTAAAATGATATCCGTATTTCTCAGTTTAATCACCAACCGACCCTTGATGACATAAAAAAGCTCGTCTTCCATGTCATGATGATGCCAGACAAACTCGCCTTTCAGTTTCGCGATCTTTACGTGCTGGTTATTTAACCTGCCGACAATTTTGGGTTTCCAGAATTCATTGAAAGTGTCGAGTTTTTTAAATACATTTACTTTCTTCATGATCCCTCCTATGGTGGCAATATAGAAATACCATCTTTCGACCCCCGGCAGCATTGTCGTCGTTTTTAATTTTCGGAACAGCAGAATGATGCCCTCTGCAAGGAAGGGCGTTGCCGTTAGTAGAAAATTCTGCCATGCTTTGCAGGACAGCAGAATCTACTTTTTACGGATGGGTATCATACCGCATATTCAACTGCCTTTGCGGCATGTACGGCGGTCGTATCACACAGTTCCACATGGGTATCGGTTTGATTGACCAGCATGCCGATCTCCGTACAACCCAGTATGACCGCCTCGGCCCCCTGGCCGGACAAATGCTCAATAATTCTGAGGTAACTGGCTTTGGCGCTTTCCATGAATTGCCCTAAGCAAAGTTCCTGATAAATCACATCATGAACAATTTTCCTGTCTGTACGATCAGGCACAAGAACCTTTAATCCATATTTTTCAATCAATCTGCCTTTGTAAAAATCATCCTCCATGGTAAATGCCGTACCCAGAAGGCCCACGGTTTTAATGCCCTTGTCGGCGAGATATTCCGCTGTTGCATCGGCAATATGCAGCAGCGGAATATTCACGGCCTTTTCAATCTCAGGTGCTACTTTGTGCATTGTGTTTGTGCAGATCAGGAAAAAATCAGCGCCGGCAGCCTGGATGCCGAAAGCGGCCTTTGACAGAATTTTGGCACTGCCTTTCCAGTCGCCTTTACGCTGCAGTTTTTCGATGGGATCAAAGTCTACACTGTGGAGAATAATCCTTGCCGAGTGCAAGCCACCCAGGGACTTTTTAACACCTTCATTTATCAGACGATAATAACCCACCGTGCTTTCCCAGCTCATGCCGCCCAAAAGACCTATGGTTTTCATAATACTCCTTGTTTGTCTGTAATATGCCTAAATTGATTGATTAGTTTAATGATTACAGGATGTTTGCTGTTACAAACGTTCACCAGTCGGGTGTTATTTTTTATTAACGTAAGGCGCTGGTTTGTAAAGCCAAACGCTGATGGCTATCCGGAAACAGTTCAACTTATAATATCTGCACTTTGCCTGCAAATGTTTTTGCAGTCTTCCTGTTCTTTGTATGTATTTTTTTACAGTGCCGGTTTTGATGAAATTGTAAAAAAGCCGATTTTCTCTCGACCCCTTATCTGGATCGTTCAACAAATTTTATAATATTATTTTTATATTTTTTAATGACAAAGCAACCCAGTTCTGAAAGGTTACGGTGTTTTGCAAAGTCATAGTCCAGTTTCGCCGTGCTGAAGTGGGGATCAAACGAGAAGGTGCCCCTATCGAACAGGTTGCGCAAAAAACCCGGTTGATTGTAAGGTTTATTTTGTGCATAATCGTCGAATGCATCGCAGGATTTTAGTTTAATATAGAGGATGTCGGGAATGCCATCGGGTTCGTCAATAATGTGCAGCGGCCGGTTGACTTTATTTAGCCGGTCGATTATGTCCCCGCCCAGTGCCGTGTGAATATGATGCCTTTTAAGCAGTGTTTTCAGACCATGATAATCCTGATTGCAACTAGTATCGTTTTTTTCTTCCTTGTCGTGTTCCGCATCAACAACGATGATATACCCGCATCCCCTGTTGATCAGTGATTCTATGCCTAAATTGTTATAGTGGCCCCCATCCGAGATATCCAGATGATCTGTTTCAGATACATTTGCCCGGCTTTTTACCGCTTTGGCATAATTTACCACTTCCCGGCTAAGGCCCAGTCCCGCCACTTCACCGCCTAATGCAGGAAGATGAAATGCAACCGTTGCCCCGGAAATGGCAATGGCATCTCGGATTCTCAGGGGTTTTTCCCGTGCCATCAAATCTTTGGAATGAACGTAGCCCAGCGATCTTGATCCCGAGTAGCGTTTTGTCATCTGAAACACTCCTGAGTCACACTGAAACGATCAGGGCTGCGATAATTGACGGTACCGTTGGCAATAAGAAACGGCCGGTCTTTCTCCTTGATCATTGTTTTGTTGGCCATGGGCATATAGCGTGATTTTTGACCGTGCTCTCTTAAAAATGTTTTCGCAAGGAGCCTGCCGAAAATATTGCTGATATAATTTATATTTTTTCTGGAAAGGGCAGCTTCCTGTATGACTCTTGCCGGGTTGGGCAGTAAAGACTCGAAGCCTTCTTCAATCAGATTCGGATGGGTGGGAATATCATGGAAAAACCATTTCAGATCATTGGACATTGAAAAAGGGGTTGCTATCCAGGAACCCCCGGACACTGAAGAAAGGTAATCGATTTTAGGGATCAGGCCGATTTCGAAAAGTCCTTTGAGAATTCCGTAGTTATAAATGGCCGATCTGTAGCCTCCGCCGGATAATGCCAGTCCTAATGTGTGCGCCTGTTTTCCTTTTTGGCTGATAATCTTTTTTTCAGGCCATCTTTGAGAAACATGGGTGCCGATTTCTCCAAAATTCGGATTGTATTTTGTTCTGTAAGCCATTGCTTTCCCTCTATTATTTTTTATTTACAACCCGGAGCCACAAATTCTGCAAATCGCCTGAGGATGAGACCGCCTGTAATGGTATCTTTGCAATTGCCCGACAACCTGGTGACATCTTCACTATATTGCCCATTTTTTTCACAAAATTCATGAATGTACGTTGCAGCGATATCGGCATCAAATTCAGGGTGAAATTGAACCCCCCAGGTACATGACCCGTAGCGGAAAGCGGAGTGGGGATCTCTTTCACTGAAGGCCAGAAGCGTTGCCTTTGGAGGAAGGGCCCATATCGATTGGCTGTGGGAGGCTTGCGCCTCAACCGTTCGGGGTAAAGTACCGAAAATGGGATCGTCTGTAGAACCGGATGTCAACGAAATCGATACAGTTCCGAATTCAGGTCCACCAGGCATATTGCCTACTTCCCCTCCCAGGGTGTCTGCCAAAAGCTGGCGCCCGAAGCAAATCCCGAGCGTTGGTATTTCACGTTTGACGGTTTTTAGCAGCCAGGTTGCCGTCCTTTCGCTCCAATCGGCTCGGTCGTTTACCGAGTCGTGGGAACCGGTGATGACAATACCGGCAATCAGATCGAAGTCCGGTGGTGTTTCCCCCTTATATACGGACACCACCCTGTTGGATAAATGGGTGTTTCCCATGCCGGCGATAATCCAGTCTTCAAAATCACCACGCCTTGCCACCAGGGAGGGAAGGCTGTCTCCGGTTTTGATGATGACGATATCTTTCATAGATCGATCTTTTCCCCAATTTTTATTTATAAACCCTCTATGTCATGATTTGTCGAAATACCAATCAGTCAACTATCCTGACACAGGGGTTCACCTGACCCTGTAACGGACTGTCTCTCAGTTTATTTCCCTGTTGGTCTGGTTTATTAAGATTTCCCTGGGATTTGCGTAAGTACCCTGCGAATCATCTTCGAAAGGTCCCTGATCACCAGTGGTTTCATCAAAAATCCTTTGATCCCCAGAGATGCCGCTTTTTCCTTTGACATTTGTTCGCTGAATCCGGAGCAAAGAAGGATGGGAATATCGGGCCTGATTTTACGCAGTTCCCCGGCCAGTTTGTCTCCGGTCATGTTGGGCATGGTCAGATCGGTGATCACCAGGTCGAATTTATCCGGCTGCGTTTGAAACGCCTCTAAAGCATCTGGACTGCTGGTTCGCGATGTTATCTGATATCCAAGTCGTTCAAGCATCTGTTTTTCCATGTCCGCTATAAATGCCTCGTCATCCACCAGTAAAATCCGTTCGGTGCCTTTTTGAATGGGCGAACCGGTTGCAACCTGATCCGGCCCCGGTTTCTCTCTTATCACCGGCAGATAGACCCGAAACTCGGCCCCTTTGCCCGATTCACTGTAAACGTTGATATGCCCGCCATGACTTTTGACGATCCCATGGATTACGGCCAGACCCAGTCCGGTACCTTTACCTTTTTCCTTGGTGGTAAAATAGGGATCAAATATCTTGGCCATGACCCCTTCCTCCATGCCCAGGCCTGTATCGGTCACTGTCAGGCAGGCATGCGGCCCGGGTGCCATGGACGGGTCTTTTACGTCTTCGATCGCCCATTCGACTTCTTTTAAGGTCACCTTCAGTTTCCCGCCGGTTTGTTCCATGGCATGATAGGCATTGGTGCACAGGTTCATGACGAGTTGATGAATCTGGGTGGGATCTGCAAGCACCAATCCGCAGTCTTTGTCGATATCCCGGTTGATCTCAATGGTGCTCGGCAGGGAAGCTCGGAGCAGTTTCAGGGCTTCTTTGATTACCAGTTGGGCCTTTAACGGTTTCAGTTCCTGGTCTGACTGACGGCTAAAGGTGAGTATCTGTCTGACCAGGTCCTTTGCCCGGCCAGCTCCTTTTAAAACTGCGTTAAGATAACGGCGCAAGGGATCGTTTTCAGGGATATCATCCATCGCCATTTCCAGATAACCGAATATGCCGAAAAGAATATTATTGAAATCATGGGCAATGCCGCCGGCCAGGGTGCCGATGGCTTCTATTTTCTGGGCCTGTTGGAGCTGGGTTTCGAGGTGTTTTCGTTCGGTTATGTCCATAAATAGGGTTACAATAGAAGGTTTGCCGGCAAGCTGCATGCCCCTGGCAAACATAAGCGCAGTAATTGAGCCATCTTTTGTTTTAAAATTCATCTCTAATCCATTGACTTCCCCCGAAGTCTCCAATGCTGTTGTGAACCTTTTTCTGTCCCGGTCAGAGTAAAATCCTAATTCCGTTGTATTACGACCAACAATATCCTTCCCATTATATTTTGTCAGTTCACAAAACATATTGTTGACATCGAGTAGCCGTCCAGTTGTTACCTCGGTGAGGGCAATAGCCTGGGGCGAAAAATTAAATAAGGATCGAAATTTTTCCTCGCTTTCCCGCAGCGATTCCACTACTTTTTTACGTTCAGAGATGTCGCGGGCCAAGCCGATTCTGCCTATAGTCTTCCCCTCGGGATCCAGAAACGACGTCACTTTTAATTCTACAGGGATTGTTTTCCCATCCTTATGTTGAAGTTCAACTTCATAAATGGGAATTGTTTCACCTGAAAGACCTCTTTTGAAACGATCAATTGTTGATTCTATGTATTCAGGGGCAAGAATTTCAGTAAAATGGCACCCCATAAAATCCTGAGCGGGAAACCCGGTGATATTTGTAAATTCAGGGTTGAGGTAGGTAAAGTTGCCATTTTTATTTAAAGTAAAGACGATGTCCTGTGCCGTTTCAACCAATTTGCGATACTTTTCTTCGCTCACTCGAAGCGCATTTTCTCTTTGTTTGCGCTGGGTGATATCTCTGGTTATTGAAACGATAACCTTTTCACCGCTGATGTTTGTAATCCGGGCAGACATCAGGCCATCTCTAATTTTTCCGTCTTTCCCAACAAACCGGGCCTCCATACCGTCTACGTATCCCTTTTTCATCAAACCATCGACCAACCGCGCCCTGTCTTCAGGATTGTCCCAGATATTCAAAGAAAGAGAGGTTTTTCCAATAACTTCTTCAGGCGTGTAGCCCATAATTCGGGTAAATCCAGCGTTACTATCAATATATAAACCATCATCAAGCCTGTTGAGATTAATCGCGTCTGGGCTGGTATGGAATGTCTGTCGATACCGCTTTTCACTTTCCCTCAGCGTTTCCTCTTTCCGTTCTAATTCCTGAATTCGTTTCTTCAGTTCCTGATAGGTCGGTTTTTTAGCCATCATCATCACCTTTGTGTTTTCGATTTTTGGATTGTACGTTGAAAAGTCAATCGCCTGTAATCTACAATCTGGAACGTGCAACCGGACAGGGCATGCCTAACTCCCTATCATTTTTTTCAGTTTCTCTGACAACTCTGCAATCATAAACGGTTTTTGGATAAAATCTTCCGCGCCGGCATCGAGCAGGTCCCGGGCCGGGCCGTCGATGGAATAACCGCTGAAAACCAGTACTTTAAGATCCGGGCGGGCTTTTTTGAGCAGCGGGTAGACCGCATTGCCGCTCATATCGGGCATCAGAATATCGAGCATGGCAAGATCGATACGGCCCTCAAAGGTGTTCACGACTTCAACAGCCTCTTGTCCGGATCGGGTCTCCAGAACATGGTAGACCAGTCTTTCCAGTATCAGGTGGCTCACTTCCATCACCTGCTTTTCATCTTCTATCACCAGTATGGTGCCGGTGCCTTTAATCCATTCGGGCTTTGGCTGGTCATTTTTTTTGATAGGCGTTTTGGCATCGGTCAGACGGGCCTGAACACGCTCAATGGCGGGCAGGTAGATTTTAACTGTAGTCCCATGACCCAACTCGGAATCAACCGATATCCAGCCGGCATGATTTTTAACAATACCATAGGCCGCTGCCATTCCAAGGCCACGGCCCTCAAACCCGGTGGTAAAAAATGGTTCAAATATCCGCTTTCGGGTTTCTTCATCCATACCCTTTCCGTTATCGGATACTGCCAGGCAGACATAGCGCCCCGTCTTTAATCTGGGGAAATCTCCCATGGTCTTATTCGTTATCATCGTATTTTTACAGGCTACACGGATTGATCCTTTACCCTCCATGGATTCAGACGCATTGGTCAGCACAGCCGACAGCACCATCTGCATCTGCGACAGGTCGGTCTTTACTTTGAAAAGATCACGAGGCAGATCTGTATTTACCCGGATATCGGAGCCAGCGGCATGTTGGATCAAGGGCAGTGTTTCCTTTAGGAAATCACGCAATGATATTGTTTCAGCCTGATATTTGCCGCCCCTGGCATAGGCCAGCAGTTGAGCGGCCAGGTGCGTCATCCGACGAGCGGAGATTCTCATTTTTCCGATATAATCCGCTACCTTTTTGTCGTTTGGAAAATCCATTTCCAGCAGATCAATAGTGCCTGTAATTCCGTATAAGGCATTGTTGAACTGGTGGGCGATACCACCGGCAAGTGTGCCGATGGCTTCCATTTTGTGGGCTTGCCGGAGTCGCCGTTCCATTTTTTTAACATCGGTAATATCGCGGCAGACAGATAATGTTGATATGGCACCATCTGTGTAGGATATGGGCGAGCTGGAAATGCTGTAATATCGATTATTGGTCGGGTTTAACAGTTCGTAACTACCCTTTTTACCTTTCAGGACTTCGTCAAATATACACCATGAGCACGGTTCATCGAGACCGAATACGGCGTTGTAGCAGCGCTCTTGGGTAGCATCACGACCGATTCTCCTGACTGCCGCCGGGTTTATATATTGTATGCGAAAGTCAGATGAGTAAATAAATGCCTCGTCATTCATGGATATCATTATGGAACGATATCGCCTTTTGCTCTTTCTCAGTTTTTCTTCGGCATCTTTACGTTTTGTAATATCGGTGAAGATGGTGGCGAACTGATCAATTTTCGGGCTGTATGCAAGTACATCAAAATATTTATCCGTCGCTGCGCTGTGCGCATCGAAAGCCATGGGTTTTCCAGACAATGCGGTTTTTCCATAAGTATCAATCCAGTGTTGCTCTATTTCCGGTTGGATTTCGAGCACTGTTTTTCCTATAATATCCTTCACTTTAAGACCGGTCATATCCTCAAATGCCTTATTAACCTTTAAAAATCGATAATCGAAGGGGGTTCCGGCTTCATTACAGATAATTTCGTGAAGGGCAAAACCATTAAACATTTCAACAATAAGTTTGTGATAGCGTTCTTCATTTTCCCGCGATACCGCTACAGCGGTCTTTGCCAGCTTGCGCTTAACCGATTCCTGCTCTAATTGCTTAACCCTTTGTTTCAATTCTTTATATGTTGGCTTTTGGATTATTTGGAAATTTCCTCAATTCACTTACCTCAAACTTGTGATTTTCCATCACTGCCCGCGCTTTTTCGGGCAAATGCTCAACCTGCAACAGATCAATTCAGCACAGATGATAATACAATTAAAGTCCGTTGCCTCGGGGTATTATCATTTCATGGTAAAACCACGGGATTTCAGAAATCCTTGCATGTGGGGGCGGGATTCTTTACCCACCAGGGCCTTTACCTCCCGGGTCCAGCAGCTATCTTTGGTGCCGGCCGTGCGGATTCGGTAATAATTTTGTAGTTGTTTATCATACACCAGGATACCCTCCGTGTTATCTGAATCTTGATACCGCTCTTCCTTCAGTACCACGGTAAGGGGCAAGCGGGGTTTGACTTCAGGGCCCTGGGCCGGGTATCCGATACAGAATCCGAAGACAGGATAGACCTGATCCGGCAGGTCCAGAAGCGCACTCACCCTCTCCGGATCATTGCGGATACCGCCGATGTAGCAGATGCCCAACTCCGATGATTCCGCGGCAACAGCACAGTTCTGAGCAAACAGGGCCACATCAACGGTGGCAATGATGAAGTGTTCGGTCATTCCCAATAGGCATCAACTGTATGATTAGCTTTCACAGCCTGAGCAAAAGGTTCTCCAAGTTCCAGCGTAAAATCTTTGCCCACGTTATGAATTACCAAATATTTTGCCATTTATTTTCCCCCTTTTCATTTGATTTCTAAAATTGATAATGTGCCTGTGCTATATCCCAGGTCAGGTGCAACTGGTTGCATATATATCTTTTGGGGCTAGGCCGGATGAGCAGCTTGGCCAAATCTTGTTTATAACTGGGTTGATAGATGTTGAAAATTTGCAGACATTATTGCCTCCACAGCAACTACAGCCAAGGAGTAAAAAAAATGAGCAGATTCAGTAAACTATCACAAATTTTAGCGCATTGCCAGTATCATATTGCCCGGTGTCCGAAATATAGGTTCAGGGTCTGGAAGGGAAAATAAAGGAAGCAGTTGGAGAATGCGTCAAGGCGTTTCCAGAAGGGTCGCGGTGAATGGGAAAATATTAACTTGAAAAAAGGGCACCGGCTGTATTATATAAATTAGATTATCTGCTTTGCAGGTCTATATGGATAAACCGGTATTTTAAAAGTGGGCATGGGACCGTGGGAAACATAATTCTATCCCAGTTTGAGGGGGCACTTATTATTTTCCGCGACCCTTGAAGCATAAGCCATGATTTCAGGATTTGAAAAAATTGTCGAGGAACGGATCCGCCATGCTCAGCAAATGGGTGTGTTTGATAATTTGAGCGGGGCCGGCCGGCCCCTTGCGCTGGAAGAAGACAGCCATGTCCCCGAAGAACTGCGGCTGGCCTATAAGATTTTGAAAAATGCGGATTGCCTTCCGCCTGAAATTGAACTGAAAAAGCAGATCCGGCAGACCGAAGACATTTTAAGCACAATGGCGGATACGGCGGAAAAGTATCGTGTGTTGAAAAAACTGAATTTTTTGATTATGAAAATAAACGCTCAACGTCTATCCAATATGATGTTCGAGATTCCGCAACAGTATGAGGAGCGCCTGGCGGAACGATTTGATACGGCGTCTTGGGTGGGTAGTAATCGGTAGATACCCGGTATACGGCAGGCAGGGATTCGATCAAATTTCACATTACACGAACCGTAAGTATTTAAAGATATTCAATCATGACGGTCTCGTAAGAAGCCCAGGTTAGCGCTACGCTTCACTACGTGTCTGCGTTGTGCTGCATTCCGCAATCATTCAATGTACGATAACGACGCCTCATGATTACAAAATTTGCACGCCTTGAATTTTTTTAAGAAACCGTCTAAATCGGATTTTTTGCAAGTTCATCGATCATGTCCAATAAAAAAAGCGGCAGATGGTATTTTTTTTAAGTATTCTGGCCGCTTATGCCATTTTGACTCTGCACCTAGTTTTGATTGTCGGAATGGGCCTGATAGTCATTTTTCCCCGGGGCATTATTCAATATATGCTATGGATATTTCTTGATGGTAGCATATTATTACTGGGGTCGGGTTACTATTTTTATTGAAAAATGAAGGCCCAGGGCAGGACATTATGTGAACAGCAGCTTTTTAAACCTTGAACAATCCTGGGTAAATTCGACAGAAATCGAAAAATAACGGGTTTTACGTTGGTTCGTTTTAAAAAAAATGCGGTTTTATCTCTTGCAGGGTGAGGTCGCGGGAGGAATGTTAATGAAAAAACTCAACATTGCGCTTCTTTCCGGAGGGGTATCTCCCGAACGGGAAGTTTCACTCAACAGCGGCAATAAAGTGTTCGAAGCCCTTGATAAGGGAAAATATAATGTGACCCGCTATGACCCCAGGACCGATCTTCAGCGTCTGGTGACAGATGCCGCCGGCATAGACGCGGCCGTTATCATACTTCACGGGCCGTATGGTGAAGACGGCACGATTCAGGGCCTGCTTGACCTTCTGGATATTCCCTATCAGGGTTCCGGGGTGCTGGGCAGCTCACTGGCCATGAACAAGCTGGCTTCAAAGCAGATGTATGAGCAGGCCGGCATTCCAAGCCCGTCGTATCTGGTTTCCGGACCCGATGACAGGGGAGATGGCGATTTGTGGATAGAACAACTGGGGTTGCCCTTGGTGATCAAGCCGGTGGAAGGCGGATCAAGCATTGGAATATCAATTGTAAAGACCAGAGAGGAACTGGCCGAAGCCACGCAGGCGGCGTTTGAGCACGATTCTACAATTCTGATTGAACAATATATCGACGGAATTGAGCTCACCGGAGGCGTTATCGGCAATCAGACCCTTGAAGCTTTCCCGATTATAGAGATAATTCCGGATGAAAAACATGAATATTTTGACTATGCCGCCAAATACACTGCCGGGGTAAGCCAAGAAATATGTCCGGCCCGCATTGATGAGTTGTTGACCCGTAAAGCCCAGCACTATGCCAAAATGGCCCACAAGGCCCTTTTCTGCAGAGGGTACAGTCGAACCGATATGATTCTTAACGGTGATGACATCTATGTGCTTGAAACTAATACCATACCGGGTATGACGGCCACGAGTCTGCTGCCCCAGGCCGCGGCAGTCGGTGGCATCAATTTCACCCGGCTTATGGATCAATTGATTGAACTGAGTCTGGAAGAGCGCAGGGGCGGTCGGCAGAAATGATAGGCAAATTATAATCATCAAAATACCAATTCCAGACAAATCACAATGACTAAAAATCAAAATTTCGGAATGCTGAAATGGTGTCTGCAATTTATCGTTTTCGGTTTGACCGAAGTTGGTGTTTGATTTTATTTGAAAGTTGGATATTGCAGCTTGAATACCGGCTAAACGCAACAGATAACACAGGAGGGGATATGAAAGTATTAGTGGTGGGCGGCGGTGGCAGAGAACATTCGTTTGTATGGAAAATTGCCAGGAGCCCAAGGGTCAAGAAAATTTATTGCGCGCCGGGCAATGCGGGAATCGCTGGCATGGCAACCTGTGTCTCGATCAGCGCCGAAGATGTTACGGGGCTGCTGGAGTTTGTCGTGAGAGAAAAGATCGATCTTACAGTCGTAGGACCCGAGGTACCGTTGTCCATGGGAATCGTGGACCTGTTTGAAGCAAAAGGCCTACGGATATTCGGCGCTTCCAGGAGAGCCGCCGAAATAGAATTCAGTAAGTCTTTTGCCAAAAATCTGATGATTAAGTACAATATTCCCACTGCCCTGGGCGGGGAATTTACCAGCTATAAAAAAGCCCAGGCATGCATTCATAGCATGGGCGCCCCCTTGGTGGTAAAGGCGGATGGCCTGGCGGCAGGCAAGGGTGTTATTGTCTGCGATACCGTTAAAAAAGCCCTTGCCGCCCTTGATTTGATCATGGTGGAGAAAGCGTTCGGTCCGGCCGGTAATAAGGTTGTCGTAGAAGAGTGCCTGTTTGGTGAAGAAGCATCCTTTCTGGCGTTTACAGATGGTGACGCCGTGCTGCCCCTGCCGTCGTCCCAGGACCATAAACCGATATTTGATGATGACAAGGGGCCCAATACCGGGGGAATGGGCGCATACTCTCCGGCACCGGTTGTCGATCGGTTCATGCATGATCGAATCATGAAGGAGGTCATGATCCCTACGGTCAAGGCCATGCAGGCGGAAGGCCGGCCCTACAAGGGGGTCTTATATGCCGGGCTCATGATCGACGGCGACAAGATAAATGTACTGGAATTTAACGGCCGTTTTGGAGATCCGGAAGCCCAACCGCTTTTGATACGCATGAAAAATGATATTATCCCCATCATGGAAGCCGTGATTGATGGCCGGTTGGACGAATGTACACTGGATATTGACGATCGGGCATCGATTTGCGTGGTGATGGCATCCGGGGGATATCCCGACAAATACAGGAAAAATCTGCCGATTTCAGGTCTTGATAAAGTTGGCCGAATGCGGGATGTGGTGGTCTTTCATGCCGGAACCGGCATTGTAAAAGACAAAATCGTCGCCAATGGCGGGCGGGTTCTGGGCGTGACGGCCCTGGGAGATACCGTTGAAAAGGCCATTAAAAAGGCATATCAGGCCGTATCCAAAATTAAATGGACGGGTGTGCAGTTCCGAAAGGATATCGGCAAAAAAGCTTTGGTCAGACTCGATACCCCGGCCAGGGTGGGCATTGTGATGGGCAGTGATTCTGACCTGCCGGTGATGGAGGGCACCGTGGCCATGTTAAAAAAATTCAAGATTCCCTTTGAAATGACGGTGGCCTCGGCCCACCGCAGCCCTGAACTGGCGGTTTCCTTTGCCGCCACCGCCAGGGACCGGGGCATAAAGGTAATCATTGCCGGGGCGGGGCATGCGGCTCATCTGGCCGGTGTTCTGGCGGCCCATACATCTTTGCCGGTCATCGGTGTTCCCATTGATTCATCCTGCCTTCAGGGCTTCGATTCGCTTCTTTCCACCGTGCAGATGCCGTCGGGTATTCCAGTGGCAACCGTCTCTTTAGGTAAACCGGGGGCTAAAAATGCCGGCATCCTGGCGGCACAGATTCTCGGGGTGGATGATGCAAAAATACAGCAGCGTCTGGATGACTTCAAAGCCGGTATGGCCCGGCAGGTGGTAAAAAAGGCGGAAAAGCTGAAGGATTATCGATAAGATATATAATTGACTAGTGAAAATTGAAGGTATTCTGTCGATTTTATTTATAAAAAGACGGATCGGAGCGATACTACACGTTTTTAATAGTCAATGTTCACCAGGTAACAGATGGCTGCCCAGATATTAAAAATAGCACCGGACACACCGCCTATCGATGCAGTGGATTCTGCAGCCCGGATCATTATAGACGGCGGCGTCGTTGTGTTTCCCACCCGCGGGCTGTACGGACTCGGGGCGGATGCGTTTAATGAAAAGGCCGTTGACCGCATTTTTAGAATCAAGCAGAGATCGATACAAAAGCCGGTACTGGTGCTGATTGATGATGTCGGCCATCTGGAGCGGCTGGTCAAAAAAATTACACCGCTTGCCCGGCGGATCATGTCACAGTTCTGGCCCGGACAGGTCACCCTGGTTTTTGATGCGCTGGATACAGTGCCAGCCCTGCTTACCGCGGGAACCGGGAAAATAGGCGTCCGTATGGCCGGACACCCGGTTGCCGCAGCCTTGTCCCGCGCGGTTTCCGGCCCGATTACCGGCACCAGCGCTAACCTGGCCGGAGAGGCTGGATGCATGCGTATCCCGGATATAAACCCGGCCATTATCCGGGCGGCGGATCTTGTCCTGGATGCCGGGCCCCTTAAAGGCGGCATCGGCTCAAGTGTTGTCGATGTCACCGGAAAATCGTCGGTGATGCTGCGGGAGGGCGCGGTTGGGGCCGGGAATTTTTTTTAACAGGCATCTACAATAGGCTAATAGGGGGACATCGTGCGGCGTATCCCCGCTGCTGTCTTATGTTGATGATAGTTGTTTTCTGATTTACATATGTCCTGATCCTCAGCTTTATGGGCCAATAGTGGACCCGGCCTCATTTTTTTACAGATAAGAGGGCCATCGCATTATTACTGGCCATAATCGCCGAACCAATCAACTGGTGCGGACGCAAAAAATAGCGCCGCACAGATCAATCGTTCGATTCTCAATACACAAATTATGTTGACATTAGGCACACATTGTATTAGGTTTAATTTATGGACCATTATAAATGGGATAAAGAGAAAAATGAAAAGCTTAAAATAGAACGTGGCATCAGTTTTGAGCAAGTAACCATGCATCTTGAGCGAGGTGATGTGCTTGATATTGTAGCTCATCCCAACCAAGAAAAATATCCTAACCAGCAATTACTCGTGGTTGAGGTTTATGATTATGCCTATCTTGTTCCATTTGTGGAAAATGAAAATGGCAAGTTTTTAAAAACAATAATTCCAAGTCGTAAAGCCACTCGCGATTATTTAGGAGGTAAGAATGGGTAAAATTAACCTTGATAAAGACGAACAAGAAATTCTTGAATCCTTTGAACGAGGTGAGTGGAAATCAGTGCAAAATGTTAAAGCAGAAACAACAAAACATCAGCAGTATGCACGCAAAACCTTAAAAAAGGATAAAAGGGTTAATATCAGAATATCTTCTAAAGTTCTGGAGGAAATCCAGTCCCTTGCCGTCGAAAATGGAATTCCATATCAAACACTTATGTCTAGTGTTCTGCACCGATATGTTTCCGGCTATCTTATAGAAAAACCAAGGCCGAACAAATCATTTGAGCCTGACGCCTAATATCTTGCGGTTTTTGAAGTGATTGCTTTCAACTCATATCTTTAGATATTGTCCGTTTATGGTAGTTACCCGGCGCAGCTTAATTTAGCGTTACAAACAGCCAAATCATACCACAAGATTTTCAAGACCGGTGATTACTGTGTACGAAACCGCTTTGCGGTAGTTTTAGCCCAGTCTCTTTAACAGATTTGCGGTTTATGATAATTTTTTAAAAAATTTGTAATTTTTGGTAAAATTACTCTGAAGGCTATCGACATTATCCCTTTCATTTTTACTTGCAACTATCCGGAAATAAAAATAATCTTTGTCATATACCGCCGCGGGACGATGGATAAAACACTTATAATGTAACAGCGGGGAATTTATTTAATAAAAATGGCATATATGAACTATAAAAGGTGGTTCAACATTTTCTACGGTTGGTATATAGTTGCCGCCGGTACGTTACTGCTGGCCACCTGTTTCGGCATCAGTTACACTTTCAGTGTTTACTTTCCCGCTTTACAGTCCGATTTTTCATGGAATAGGGCTGATACATCCGGAGTCTTTTCGCTTTATCTGCTGTTGGTGGGCTTTTTTTCCATTCTTTGCGGGCGGGCAGTTGATCGCTATGGGCCTAAACCTGTTGTTTTAATCATGGGCGTGGTTACCGGCATTGGTCTTATTTTAACAGCCCAGGTTCATGCTCTGTGGCAGTTCTATTTATCATACAGCGTTTTGTTGGCTGCCGGCACTGGTGGGATGTACATAATCGTCATGTCCACTGCCTCGCGCTGGTTCCATAAAAAAAGAGCCACAGCCATGGGTACTTTGGGAACCGGTGCGTCTTTGGGTGCGGTGGTGATGGCACCCGTCAGCGCATGGCTGATAGAGACTTATCAGTGGCGTGTTGCCTATATGGTGACCGGAATTCTGGCCTGGATTTTGATAATTCCAGGAGCCCTGGTTCTTAAAAAAGACCCGGCTGAAATTGGTGCCGGACTTGATGGCGACCTCTACTTACCGACCGGATCCAGTGACGAGGCAAAAAAAATAACAGCCTTTTCTATCATTGGGGCAATAAAAAGCCCCAGTTTTTCATATCTAGCTTTTGTTTGGTTTTGGTTTTCTTTTTGCCTGTATATGGTTATCACTCATATCGTCCCATGTGCTCAGGATATTGGTCTTGATTCGATGCGGGCTGCTGGCGTGATGAGTATCCTGACGGCGGTTAGCGCTGTATCACGTGTGGCTGGGGGAATGGCGGCTGACCTAGTGGACAAACGCAAACTGCTGGCAGTATTAATCACAGCAATGGCATTGAGTATGGTCTGGCTGACATTAACCGACCAATCTTGGAAAATTTATCTATTCGCCATTCTTTTCGGCATGGTTTTCGGTGGTGCGGATTCGTCGTTGATTGCTTTGGTGACTGATGTTTTCGGAACTGCCAAAATAGGCACGATGATGGGTATTCTTATGATCAGTTGGGGATTGGGCTCTGCCGCCGGACCCTACTTGGCCGGCTGCGTGTTCGATTACACAGGGTCTTATGGATGGGCTTTCATCATCGCGGGCGGAGGATTGCTGCTGTCAACTTTTGCAATTTTGAGGCTTAAAATTACAGATGGAAGAGACTCGGGGCCGCGTCTCGATTAGCGTATTAATTTTTGTCTCGTTAAAACGAGGTTAAAATATCGCACTCCTCCGCCACACTGAATTTGTCGGCAGCGGCCGTATGCCTCGGGTTGCGGCATCGCTGTCCGCTGGACGATAAAGAGCGGGCGAACCAGGCCCGTCATGCCGTACGCGCCTTTTTCGCGAAAATTGTCACGGAATTCAATGCGCAATTCGGGGATATTACCTGCCAGGGGCTTATCGGCATGGACTTTTCCAAACCCGGGGAATACCGGAAGTTTTTGGACTCGGGCATCTGGAAAGATAAATGTGAAAAATACGTGGAGTTTATGGTTGGAAAACTCTATGGGCTTGAGGAGGACAGGGCGATCTTTGTGCAGGCACCGTGACCCGAAAAGCCGTACCTGCGATGGTTCCAGTTAATCACAGATTCAGTAAAACATCGATAACTGGATAATATTTGCAATTAAGATGTCCTTTTGGATAGTTGCAATTGTGGTAAGATATATGGCGTTTTTCAAGGCGTGTTTTTCGTGTTTACTCTCAATTGTATCACAACCTGAACTCACACTGGGATTGTCAAGTTAATATTAACAGTATCGGATAAAAATCGACTATGGTTACTGCTGCTGAAAGCTATGATAGCCCTCTTAAAAGTATATGTTACCTGATTGGTAGTGTATTCGTTTTCTCACTTCAAGACGTCATCATCAAATGGATAAGTGGCAAATATCCAGTACATGAAATCGTATTGGTAAGAAGCTTTTTCGCCATTATTCCGCTGCTATTTATTGCCAAGTTAGAGGGCGGACTGTATTTATTGCGAACTAAGCATTATGTGGAACATATCATCCGTTCCTTTTTATTGTTTGGCGCCTATATAGGTTTTTATTTATCTCTGGCAGTGCTTCCGCTGGCTGAAACAGTTAGCATATTTTTTTCAGCTCCGATTTTTATAACGATTTTATCTGTTATATTATTGGGTGAAAAAGTTGAGTTTAGAAACTGGATAGCGGTTTTGATTGGGTTCTTCGGTGTTATTATAATGTTGAGGCCCAGTTCTAAAATGGTAGAGCCGGCAGCCTTTTTAGCGTTATTAGCTGCATTTTTATACGCTATAGTTTCAATCATTACAAGAAAATTGGGGAAAACTGAAAATGGCGTATCGTTGGCTTTTTACCCTACAGTCATGTATATTATATTCTCTACGATTCTTAGTATATCATTGAACAACATTTCCATTACCCCGAAATATCATCCCCGTTGGGCATTTCTTTTTCGAGAATGGCAACTCCCTTCGCAAGGTGACCTATTTCTATTCATTATAATCGGTCTAATCGCCGCAGCGGGATTTTATTTCCTTTCGCAGGCCTATCGATTGGGGCAGCCATCAACCATTGCCCCTTTTGAGTATATTGCCGTTCCTTTGAGTGTCGTATGGGGTTATGTTTTTTGGAATGATATTCTTGAATCTCATTCAGTTATAGGTATGGTATTGATTGTTGGGAGCGGGCTGTACATATTTGGGAGTAAAAAAATACTAACAACCAAATACGTGTTAAGTATATTTAAAATAAAGATTAGAAGATAATCTCAGCATTCCTCATTTAGGCAATGAACGACAAGGGCGGGTAAACTTGTGTGATCTGTGCAATTATTAGCTGTCTTGGATTTATTGTAAAACTAACAACATAAGGAAAGGTATCACACGATTTTAACAAACTGTTTTTCGTGTGATACTCTCAACGTATATGTACAAGACATGAAGGCGCATATTTGGTTGGATAACATTACAATGGTGATGTTATCCAGATCTGCGTAATCACTTGTTCCTGGCGGCTTCGCCGCCAGGAATCGCGGTGCCGACTACGTCGCGATTAGCAGAAAAATGGATGTGCCAATTATTTTAGAATTTAATTTTTAAAAAGAAACTTAGGGAAAAAAATGATTGATTTTTTACAGCAGTACAATCCTATAACACAGGCTTTTATTGCAACACTCTTCACTTGGGGAGTAACTGCCGCTGGTGCTGGCCTTGTATTTTTAAAAAAAGATGTAAACCAGAAACTTATGGATTCACTGCTTGGCTTTGCAGCAGGTGTAATGATTGCCGCAAGTTTTTGGTCTCTACTTGCACCTGGAATAGAGATGGCTGAACAGATGAATCAAATTCCATGGTTAACAGCAACAATTGGTTTTATGGGTGGCGGGATTTTTATGAGATTAGTTGATAAATTTCTTCCACATTTACATC
>Ga0307991_1000068_pt1 | contig 81318 bp, 87 predicted proteins | sample EllFjometagen131_FD_203146 | JGI IMG/M metagenome (GOLD analysis project Ga0307991, IMG submission 203146) | Marine microbial communities from Ellis Fjord, Antarctic Ocean - #131 | ecosystem: Environmental > Aquatic > Marine > Unclassified | place: Southern Ocean | collected 2014-10-08
TCAGAGGGATAACATTATCATCTATTTTGCGGATTAATGTAACTTCTTCGGTGTTTCACCGCTGGCATATTGTGACACAAAAGAGCCGGTATTTTTCAGAATAAAGTGCAATACAACAGTAGGCATAGGCCAAATTACCGTGAACTTCGGTATAGTCAGGTTTTATTTGTAGTGCTTGCCGGTAACAGGCAATGGCTTCTGAAAAATGTTTTAGGTTGGTATGCGATATGCCCATATTATTATAGGCGGCGGTAAATTTCGGTTCCAGTTCAAGTGCTTTTTGGTAAATTGTAATGGCTTCTTCATTGTTTCCCCGATCTTTTAATGTACTGGCCAGGTTGTGATTTAGGCTGGCATCCTCAGGCCTGAGTTGTAACGCATGATGGTAGCAGGCAATGGCTTCATCCAGTAAACCCAGTTCATTGAGTACGGTTCCTATATTATTTAATGCTTCCACATGATTGGGTTTATATTGCAAAGCGTTGCGGTAGCAAATAACCGCATCTTCAGGGCGTTCATGATCTTTAAAAATATTGCCCAAACTATAATAGACTTCCGCAAAGTCAGGCCTTAGCTGTAGTGCTTGTTGGTAACAAGAGATCGCCTTTTCCAGCTGGTTTTGACTCTCCAATGTCCTGGCAAGATTATAGTATGCTTCTGGATAATCTGGTTTGAGTTGTAAGGCCTGATGGTAACAGTCTGCAGCTTTTTCAAGCTGTCCCAGGTTTTGAAAAGCAATGCCAAGGTTGTGAACTGCTTCCGGATAGTCTGGTTTGACTTTTAATGCTTGCTGATAATAAGGTATTGATTCTTCAGATTTCCCCAGATCTTTTAAAGCGTTACCCAAATTGTAGTGATAGGAGGCTTGTCCGGAATTTTGTAAGATAGCTTTCTTGAATAACGGTAATCCTTGAGCATGGTGACCGGTTTGGCAGGAGATTACTCCCAGAAGGTTCAATGCGTCAGCATGGTCTGGATTGGCAGAGAGGATTCTTTTATATGTACGCTCCGCTTTTTGTAATTGTCCAGCCTGATGATAATCGATAGCTTTTTTCAGAGTTGTGCTAATATCTGGATGTTTTGTTCTGGGTACGTTTTTTTGTTTTTTTCGTTTAGCCATGGCTGACATTGTTGTTATTCAGGAATAAGAAGGTTACGTCCCAATTCGGATATCTTCTTTTTGTTTTTTCACCTGTTCATTTTACAAATTACAAATTGAGGGGGTCAGGTCTTGTAATCACACATTATTTCTAATTAAAGGGGTCAGGTCTTGCAATCATACATGATTTCTGAAAAGGAAAAAACTTTCTTGCTCTCCACTTGTTTAGCTCATTGGAAAAAAGAGAGAAAACTTTATTATTTTTTTAAAGAAAGATGATCCTCTCTTTAACGTTCTCTTCCTGCTCGAAGAATATCCACCAGCTCTTGGGTGGTGATCCGTACTTTGATTGATGGAACATCTAGAGGTGAAGACGTGATTTTTTCCGGAACCAAGGCGAATGTTTGCCCGTCTTTCCGTCGAATAAGAACTTTTCCGGTATTTTCAGCCTGCTTAAGAACCATGGCAAACTTTTGCCTGGCTTCTGAATAGGTGTAAACCTGCATTTAGACCTCCATGGTTTCAATGTTAAGCTTTTGAGCGGAAGTTATGAGCTTTCGATCCAGGGCCAATAAGTGTGTTCCCGGCAGTACATTGAACAATCCTGTTACGTTCAGGTTCGCCAATAATCACCGCAATCACTGCAGATGTATCAATCGCAATATCCATGCTTCCTCCAGCAATATATATTGTTGACAATTGGTAACTATTCAGTACCTCTTTCCAAACTGTCTCGATTGGGGTCAGTGCTTGATGAGCGGCGGCAAAAAATCACCTTAAAACATTAGAATCCTGACCCGCCAGTTGTCAAGCTTTGACCCCGTCAGAGAAAGCGAAGCAAAGTTCGGCAGTTTTCACGGTAAATTAATTGCCAAAACTGCTACCTGAATAGTTGCATATTATCAATGTCAGCCTTTTTCCAGGTAATTATTCATGAACTCTCTGGGTTTTAAAACGGAAATATTCTGATAACCGGTGATGTTTAAGAGATGTTTGTCTCCGCTGACAATCAATGTACTTTCACTCGCGATTGCGCATTCTATAAATTTATCATCGTCGGGATCTGCGCAGACAGAGACTGAGACATTTTTCGTTTCAAATACTTCCCCATACATTGCAAGCAATTCAATTATTTCCCGAATGTCAATTGGGGAAAATTTATATGACAATTCTTCTGCGACTCGCTGATATTCTGCTAATATTTCTTCAGAAAGGGCAATTTAAATTTTTGAATCTTTCCAGGCTTGTAATATTTTTGCAGGAGGTCCGCTGAAAAATATACCGGAGATGAAAACATTAGTATCGAGAACTATCTTCAAGTGGTCGTTCTACTTTTTTTGATAGCTGCCTTGATATCTGATTTTTTAAGTTCTGCCTGTTCTCCAGACTTGCGCGCTTTGGCAATTAATTCATCGAATTCTTCAATTGATGGTGGAGTAATATTTTTTAGGATGACGACATCATTGTCTCCCATCACAATAAATTGTGCCCCGGTTTTTAAATTAAGACGTTTACGAATTCCTTCCGGGATTACTACTTGCCCTTTTGACGACATTTTTGTTGTAGCAAGGTTTGTCATAATTTATCCTCCTTTCCAACGGTGATCGACTTACCAGTAAGACTATATCGAGATATCCGGGGAATAGCAAATAAATATAATAGTCAGCAGTGTCCGGTTAGAAAGTTGCGTACTGTCAACCGGAACTGATTTCAGCGCTTTTTGGCGCTCGATTGCCAGCGGGGGCTACCTGCGACCCATACCGGGTAACCGGCATTCCTATCGCGACCATAATATATGAATTAACGCAAAAGCCTTTCCTGTAACAAATCCTGCAAGTTTCTTCTTCCGTCTAAAACACAGTGAATAAAAACTTTCTTTTCTCGGATTTGATAAATAATTCGGTATGCTTTAAAATGAATTTCAAAATACTCTCTCACATTAATTCTTTCAAGTTCGGGAGGCAGGTGACCACGTCCTGGATAGTTTTCCAGATTCAGGCAGGAATCTTTCAATTTTTGTAAAAGATGATCAGCGTTGTTCACGGAATCATGCAAAGCAACATATTTATAAATTTCCAAAATATCTGCTTCAGCATCCGATGTCAGAAAAACCTCATATTCCATCAACTTCTTCTCTCGTCAATTTTCTCCTGGATAGCTTCGAAAGCTTTTGGGGCAGGCTTATACCCTCCTCTTTTTATACTGGCTGAGCTCTGAGCCAATATTTTTAACAGAGCCAAACTTTCCTGAGTTTGTTCATAAACATGAATGTCCTGAACAACTACTTTTGCCTCACCATTATGAGTAATAATCATAGTCTCTTTATTAGTAGTAATATCCCTGATAACTTCTGAAGCATGTGCCTTTAAATAACTAATTGGCTTAATAGAACGACTATATTTCATGGTTCACCTCTTTTCGTTTGACTTAAATATAGTCTTTATATTGGTCGCATGCAAGAATATTGTTCGACAGCGTGAATTCATGGGGTCAGGTCTTGCAATCATACATTATTCCGCGTCTTGCTTTTCTACCCAATTTTCAATTTTCAGGGATTTTATTCGTGTGAATTCTTTATCATTATTGGTAATCAAGATTAAATTGTTACTTAATGCATGAGCAGCTATCAGCATGTCAAGCGGGCCGATAATAGTCCCTTGTTCTTCAAGTTGGGAACGAATTTTTCCGTAATATCTTGAAGCATTCTCATCATATGAAAGAATTTCAAATGGGCTTAGAAATTCGTCCAGCCTTTTGATGTTTTTTTTGATATGGTTACTTTTGCAAGCCCCATAATGAAGTTCCGCTACGGTTATAGACGATATCCCCACCTTGCCCACACCTATACTTTTAAACTTTTGGAGAACCTCAGGTGGGTGATTACTCATGATGTAGATGCAAATGTTTGTGTCAATCAAAAATTTCATCCAATCCTTCTCTTCCTTGTTGAGATTGTGGCTGATTTCGCTCTGTCATGAATGGCTTGCCATATTTTCTCAAATTTTTTTCCCAGACATCCCAGATTGTATTGTCTTTCGGTAAAAGCAGAACACCTTCAGATACTTTTTTGACATACACTTCTTTGCCCTCAAAACGATAGGACTTTGGCAGACGTACCGCTTGACTACGGCCGTTTATAAAGAGTTTGGCAGTGTCCATAATGACCTCTAAGTTGAAAATTGATAGATATTAATAAGTATAGATCATCGAGGTGGAAATGTCAACAAGATTCATGGGGGTCAGGTCTTGCAATCACACATTATTCCTGAAAAGGAAACAAACAGTCTTAAAGAACAGTTGTATATTATCAATGTCAGCCTTTTTTCAGGTAATTATTCATAAACTCTCTGGGTTTTAACTTACATTTCTCACCTTCTGGTTCATTGCGGGGCAAAATTTCAGCTGCGGACATTGCCAATGTTGCATTAGCAGGCGGCGTAGCTATCGGTTCCACCTGTGATTCAGCCAGTTTCCCAGCGGCTTTCATCGTTGGAATATTGGCGGGTGCCTTATCAACATTTGGCTTTGCCGTTCTGCAAAGTAAAATCGAAAATCTACTTAAATGTATTGACACTTGTGGTGTCATGAACTTACACGGTATGCCGGATATTCTTGGTGGCATAGCAGCTATTTTTATTGTCAATGGCATAAATAAAGGTAGCCAAATGACAGGTATCGGCATCACAATTCTCGTTGCCGTGACCACAGGTTATGTTGCCGGAAAATTTATTGCTGTTGTAGGAAGGAGAACAGAGCCATACGATGATATTGAAAAATTTGAACTGTAATTAAAATCGCTGGAACAATGCATCCGCATCAGGACCGGTGAAACCGGGGCAGAAGGCGGTTCTTATCTTGATAATTTTTTTAATGTGTGCTTAAGGGCAGGTAACTGATAGCTGGATCTTACCTGGAAATTTAATTACTTTAAACAAAGGAGTAGGAGTATGACCAGAGAAGATATTTTAAAGATTGTTGCAGAGCAGAATGTCCGTTTTTTTCGCCTCCAGTTTGTTGATATCTTTGGGATTATGAAAAATATTGCAATTCCTATAAGCCAGCTGAAAAAGGCTCTTGATGGAGAAATGATGTTTGATGGTTCCTCAATCGAGGGTTTTGCCCGGATTCAGGAGTCGGATATGTATCTGATTCCTGACTATGATAGCTTTTGTGTCATGCCATGGCGAAATAAGAATGGTGTTGCAACGGCCCGGGTTATCTGCGACGTCTACAAATATGATGGTACGCCGTTTGTGGGTTGTCCCCGTGTCAACCTGAAACGGGTCATGGCGGAAGCTGAAAAGATGGGTTACCGGATGAATGTCGGTACGGAGTGTGAGTTTTTTCTTTTTGAAATGGATGAATTTGGTCCGACAACGAAAACCCATGATAATGCCGGCTATTTCAGCGTTGATGCCGAGGATGACGGGATTGAATGTCGTCGCGAGATTGTTGATACCTTGGAAAAGATGGGTTTTGAGATTGAGGCATCCCATCATGAAGTGGCAGAAGGTCAACACGAAATTAATTTCAAGTATGCCGATGCTGTAACCGCAGCCGATAATACCGTGACTTTTAAGTGGGTGGTAAAGACAATTGCTAAATCCTATGGTTTACACGCCACCTTCATGCCAAAACCGGTTTTTGGCATCAATGGTTCAGGGATGCACACCAATCAGTCGCTGTTTAATCTTGATGGAACCAACGCCTTTTTCGATGAAAACGGTCCTGAACAGTTAAGTGAAATTGCCTATCAGTACATTGCCGGGATTACCAAAAATGCCCGTGGATTTGCCGCGGTAACCAATCCTTTGGTGAACTCCTACAAACGGTTAGTTCCCGGTTATGAAGCGCCGGTTTATGTTGCCTGGTCAACGAGCAATCGTAGTGCTCTGATGAGAATTCCTGCCTCCCGTGGTTTGGGAACCCGGGTTGAAGTTCGTTGTCCTGATCCCACGTGTAATCCGTACCTGGCCTTTGCCATGATGTGCAACTCCGGCCTTGACGGGATTAAAAATAAATTAACCGCACCCGCTCCCGTTGATTTAAATATTTTTGAAATGACCACAGTGGAAAAAGACGCGGCGCAGATTGACCATATGCCGTCATCCCTGCTTGAAGCCATTGAGGTGCTTAAAACCAACTCTCTTGCTCGTGAAACTCTTGGTGACCATATTTTTGAAAAATATGTCAGTTATAAAGAATCCGAATGGGATGATTACCGTATTGCGGTAACTGACTGGGAACTAGAGAAGTATCTGGCGATGTATTGATAACTCAACGATCAGCATAGTCGTTACAAGGTAACAAAGGCCCGATCATTTTCATAAATGATCGGGCCTTTATGTGCTCAGGAACTGTTCCTCCTGTTTCGATAAAAAGTGTTTGCATGTTACATATTTACATATTTTAATGCAATATGTAAATGTGTAGGGTAAGAGGGAGAGGCTAAATATGTCTGTTACTCCGTTTCGCTATGGTGGGGTTGTTTCCAGAAAAGACTTCTGTGGCCGACATGCTCTTTTGAAGGAGTTGCAAGGCTTCTTTGAGGCCGGGCAGAATACTGTACTTTTTGGTGAGCGACGCATCGGTAAGACCAGCACGGTTTTTGAAGCCGCCCGGCGCGCTAAACGGCGTGTTTTGTTTATCGATATTTTGGGGGTCCGAAGTCTCGACGATCTTTTTCAGCAGATTTTGCGGGCAATTTTCACCTTGGAACGTACAGGAAGTTTTTTTGAGAAATTACGGCACTCTTTGGTGGCCTTGCATCCAACTTTTTCCCCTGATCCGGTTTCGGGAGCAATGACGTTCAGTATCAGTCCTGGTCGTCCATTGTCGCCAGAGTCAATTCCTGAGGTATTGGAGGCTGTCGCCCAAGTGGCCCGCCACAAATCAACAGTTGTTTTCTTTGATGAGTTCCAGGACGTACTCAAAATTGAAGGTAACCCACAAGTAGCTGTTGCCCAGCTCCGCAGCCGCATCCAATTCCATGAAGATATTCCCTATGTTTTTGCCGGTAGCATCCGTCAGGACATGGAAACAATTTTTACGAGTCCTGACTGGCCCTTTTTCAAGTCAGCAACACCAATTCATCTAAACCAGCTCCCGTTTGAGGACTTCGCGCCATTTCTTCAAGGCAGGTTTGAGCAAGAGGGTCGCCATGTTCCCTCGGAATTGATGATGAGTGCCTTTGGGCTTTGTCAAAACATCCCTGGTGATATCCAACAGCTTTGCGAGACATTATGGAACAGTTCAGACGCTGGTGAAACCCTCACAGAGGATCATCTGAAGCAGGCTTTGAACCTCATCTATGCCCGTGAACAAAAGGCCTACGAACTTGCCTTGGCCTTTCTAAAAAACACCAACCTGAAGGTGCTGCGGGCTTTGGCTCACTTGGGAGGGGAAACTCCCACATCAAAAGAGTTTATGGAAGCGGTCGGAGTTCGGCACACTAATTCTATTACTCAGGCTTTTTCACGCCTAGTCACTTTGCGGTTGGTTCATCGTGTCGGACATGCCTATCAATTCGACAACCCATTTTTTCGTGCCTGGTTGTTAAAACGCGAAGATATTAAATCGGAGTTTTTAACGGCTCATTCCGCCTGCTTCATCCATAATACCTATACACCTGGATAGTTAGTTTTTGGATATCATGATGGGCTTTCAAAATAGCACACTATGTTTGCTTTCCGGCCGGCGGGCCTCTGGAAGGTCATCACCGGGTAACCAATGACAATCACGGCATAAACATCCTCGTCTGCCGGAATCCCCAGTGTTGCCTTGATTTTCTTTTCCCGCTTCATGGCTTCAACCACAAAGCCCGATCAGACAGGTGCCAAGTCCCATGCTGTGGGCGGCCAGCAGGTTAAGCCGGCGGTAGAAGGCGGCAACCAGATGGCCGAATTCCACCATGGAAGGTCGATCGGGAATAATCGTGAAGGTCCAATGCTGACTGTTGGTGCCGGAAGAGGCGGTGATGCCGTGGGGTTCATAGTCCCTGATCATGCAAAGGTTTCTATGTTTATCCATTATTATTCCGCCAACGGAGTCAGGTTGCCGCTGGTAAAACCATGCTTCCGGCAGTAGGCTTTCAGGTCATGAACCCTTTTAGGATAGAGAGGATGTGATGAAAAAAAACTTACTGTATTATCGTGGGAAGGTTTCACTGCCGTAAGCTTTTCAAAAAAAGTCAGGGCACCTTCCACATGGCCATAGGTGCAGTGCAGGACATCGAGGGAGAAATGATCAGCAGCGGTTTCCTGGCGGCGGGAGAAGTTTAATTCCGTCAGGTTGACAAACCTGGATACCATCGACGTGACCTGGTTGTGAGGTCCTAAAAGAATGGTGCTGATGGCCATGAAAACAAGTCCCCGGCCTAAAGCGCGAAGATGGTCCCGGTGGACAAAATGGCCCATCTCATGGCCGAGGACGAATGCCAGTTCATTCTCGGAGGTGAGTTTGTCCAGCAGACCGGTGAAAACTATGATGGTGCCGCCGGGAAGGGCTATGGCATTGACCTGTGGAGAAACTGAAACTTTAATGATGCAGTGATATGGTAATTTTGCGCAGTGTTCCTGCAAGTGATCCAGAAGCGGTTGCAGTTTTCTGCTCTTTGTTTCATCGGTTTCTCCGTCCACTATTTGGGGAAGCAGATTAACGGCCATGGCTTGTTCGATTCCGGGTGAAAGATGGGGAATAAGCATTTCGACGGCAAAACCTAAGGTCAGGTAAAAGACGAGGATAATAGCCAGCAGGCCGCCGGCAAGCACCAGAAATTCCCACATGGCTGAGGTTTTGGTGACGTTAACATTGCTGGTGGGTTGCCGGGGAATGAATTTCATTTCAGGATTTCATTTTAATGGCCGTGCCGTAGGCGATGGCTTCGATGCTGCCCAGTTTTCCTCTGAATGCTCTTTTGCCGATGGTGGAAGTTTCGATCCGAACATTGAGAATCATAGAGGCTCCATGGGCTTTTTCCTTCATGCGCAGTAGGGCCTCCCGGCGGGCCCGGTCGAGGAGGGTTTCATAGGATTTTATTGTTCCACCGAAGATGTTGCACAGGCCGGCCAGCATCCGTTTGAAATAATCTACCGAAATAACCACGCTGCCTACCACCAGTACCGCCCGTTCAACTTTTGAATCATCCAACTCAACCTTTTTTATCGTTATGACCGGTAGGTGCAGAAATTGTTCCTCACGTTCCATGATCGAACGATAATGGCATTTTTCCGCCCAAGTTCCGGCAGCATAACCCAAAACCAGTAATACCAGAAAAACGGTTAGATCACCCATATTTTCTCCCTCTGTTCATGATGAATATGTAACCTCTGGTGAAATATGGATGGCACAGCAAGAGCTTTCTATTCGAGGTAGGCAAAACCTGAGTCATGAGGCGTACTGAGTAGTACGATTCATGACTCAGGTTGCAGCCCAACGAAGAAGATGGAGTCCTTGCAAAGCCATCATTCATAACGGACGGCGGTGCCGTAAACATAGAGTTCCGCCGCTCCCTGGGCCACCGACGAGGTGGAAAAGCGGACGTTGATGACCGCGTTGGCACCCAGTTGTTCGGCAGCTGACCTCATCCTTTGGGTGGCTTGGGTCCGTGATTCCTGCAGCAGTTCGGTGTAGCCCTTTAATTCGCCGCCAACGATGTTTTTCAGGCCGGCCATAAAATCCCGGCCGATATGCTTGGCCCGGATGGTGCTGCCGGAAACCAGACCGTAGTGCTCGACGATCTTCTTCCCTGGGATACTTTCAATGTTGGTGATAATCATGGCTGCTCCTCATTAAAATTTTATATCTTCTCCTTTCGGAATTTATCCTGATTTTCTTGATGAAAAAAAGAAATAACTGAACTTGGAGGAGCTGGTAAAATAGCAGAAAAGGTTAAAATCTCAACTTTCTGACTTGTGTTACCAGAATACATTATCAGGATGTTCGGGCTTGGCTCATAGCCGTGCCTGCCGGCAGGCACGGCGACAGGCACGGCTGTTTTTTCATAACGCAGAAAATTGAGTTAAAATAAATTTTTTTTCTGACGAAACCAGTAAAAGAAGAAAAAATCAGGTTTTTATCCCAAAACCTTTAAGGAGTCATCATGTCCCCAGTGAACAGCAAAGAAGCCCTGAAAGAACTGCTTTTTAACATCCAGCAGAAAGATCTGATAAAAGCCCGGCTGGTGATTGAACATCTGCCCCATATTGACCCAGCAACCCAAAAACGCATGCTTTTTGAGCTGAGCAAATGTGATGATGATTTCGCCATTCCCCTGCTGGCCTACCTGATCCATTGCCATCCGGAGATTACTGATGAATATCCCACCTTGAATGAACTGCTGCTGACCAAAATTCTCGATCGTCCGGAAGTATTGATTGCCAGGCTAGAGGTCCCGGTTCCGGAATCTGCCATCTATCTTGAACTGGCCGGTCAAATTCGCGAGGAAACGGCCGTTCCGACAATTATGAAGCTTTTGACCTCAACGGATGCGGTCAATGTATTGGAAAAGGGTCTGAATGCCTTAGGTGATATTGGTGATTCGGGTGCAGTGAATGGCATTACGGAATTCCTTTATGCCGATATCCAGTCGCTGGTGGTGGCGGCAGTCCAGGCTTTGGGACAGATAGGCACCGCAACTGCTTTGCAACGGCTTTCAGAGCGGATGGGTGGTGACAATGAGCTTGATGCCGTGATCCTGGAAATTTTTTCCACGGTTCAAAACACTCTGTCTCTGCAGAAACTGAATGAAACCCTACAATCACATTACGCTTATTTGCGTAATTTGGCGAAAAAACATCTGACAGACATTGGTTTTAAAGTGGTTCCCTTGCTGCTTAAAAATTTGCAGCTGGATGATCCTGATCTGATTATTCACAGCTTGAATGTCTTGGGCGAAATTGGTGATGCCAGTGCCATCAGCTCCATTCGCAAGTTGTTGCATGCTCAGCCCCGTGATGCCAATATCCGTTTTGCCGCTTATGAAGCACTGGGAATGCTGCCTTTGGGCCGGGGAACCTATGCCCTGGCCGGTGGTTTGACTGATTCGGTGGAAAACGTGCGGGCTGCCGCCGCCAAAGCGATTAACGGTGCTTTCAGTGAGGTATTAGCTGCCGGGGTGAAAAATATGGTTCGGGCCGGTGGTGATGAGGCCGTGATGATTATCCACACGGTGTTAGACGTGCAGGCGGACAACATTGTCATGAGCCTGATTGACGAACAGGTGTTTCAGCAGATCGGGGGTGATTATCTGGCTGTCCGGGTGCATCCGGAGATTCGGGATTATTTTCTCGATTTGTTCCGGCAGCAGGGCCATGATGAGCTTGTGAAGATGATTGAAGCTGAGGCTGGTAAAGCATCGCCAGTGTCGGAAAACAGACCTTTGGCCTGCGCGGTGGATGATTCTCGAATGATCCTGAAAATTTATCGTAATATCTTGCATTCACTGGGCTATGAGCCGGTAGTTTTTGAGTTCCCGGCCGCTGCTCTGGAGTGGTTGGAAAAGAAAAAACCGGCGGTATTGTTTACCGATCTGAATATGCCGGAAATTACCGGCATCGAGTTAGTTGAAAAGGTCAGACAGTATTATCCTAAGGAAGAACTGCCCATCATCATGGTCACCACCCAGAATGAAATGCAGGACAACGAGGTGGCGCTGGCTGCCGGCGTCAATGACATCCTGGCAAAGCCTTTTACTACTGAAACCTTGAAGGCCGCGATTGAGAAAAACCACTGAAGATATTCTATGCCTACCCTAAAAACACTATCTAACAGGGGGCAATTAAGTTGGTTCGCTTCGCCTTGCTTCGTAAGAGGTCACATCTTGACAAAGGCTATTGGAAATCACCAATAAAAGCGAATATCACGATACGCCTTCGTCAAGATGTGACCCCCAATCCCGATAGTTTGAAAGTAATGCCGAATACTTACGATATTTTTTCCTCAGATTGAAATTTTTTCATAAAGAAATTCAGTCAATAGTGCGAATACCAGAGAAAATGGGAAAATGTCACGAAGATCTTTCAATGGGACTTCACTAAAAGCGAATATCACGATACGCCTTCGTCAAGAAATGACCCCCAATCCCGATAGTTTGAAAGTAATACCGAATACTTACGATATTTTTTCCTCAGATTGAAATTTTTTCATAAAGAAATTCAGTCAATAGTGCGAATACCAGGGAAAGTGGTGGAATGGCACGAAGATCTTTCAATGGGACTTCATGTCCTTCATGAGTAGTAGAGCTTTTTAAGGTATTTTGACAAGCTGAAATCTTATGTTTTAGCTCCGGCCATGCCGTATTTAAGGAGACAGATATGAGTACCATACGAAAAGAAGGCGATAAGGTTTTTATCAATCCGGGACAGGATGTGATAACCCCGGTGATCAAGGATTTCCAGCGGGAGTTACAGGAAATCGTGGCCGAAAAACCGGCAGAGCTGGTTATTGACCTGGAAGGAGTGGGGCTGGTGGATTCCACTGGCTTGGGATTGTTCATCGCCGCCTATAATTCCCTGAAACAGAATCAGGGCACGGTGACGATCATTAATGCCAAGAGCAATGTGCTGGATGTTCTGCTGATGACGCATTTGAATCACATCTTTAATATCGTTACGGAATGAAAAGGCAAAAGGATAAAGATTGAAGGGGCGGGGGCTACTGTTTGTAAGCCCTGCAGAGCCATACTAACCGGGAGAATGAGCTATGATGATGGATGATGAAACTTTACAAATGTATGTGGAAGAGGCCGGTGAACATCTGGAGGATATCGAGAGTGATCTGCTGACCATAGAACAGAATGGGGCTGATTTGGATGAGGATCTGGTTAATAAAGTTTTCCGCGCGGCTCATTCCATTAAAGGTGGGGCTGGCTTCCTGGGCCTGGCGGCCATCAAGGAATTGTCCCATAAGATCGAGAATATCCTCGATATGGTCCGTAACCGGCAGATGGTACCAACACCAGACATCGTCAATGTTGTGCTGTTGGCTTTCGACTATTTGAATCAGATGCTGCAAAATGTCTCGGCCAGCAATGAGATGGATATCTCCAAGCATATTGAGGCGCTCCATGGCCTGGCCGAGGCAAACTTGAGTGCCGGTGAGCAGGAAAGTGCTGCAAAAGATATTATTATTAAAAATGTCGACAATCGTGAAGTGTTCACCCTCTCCGAATTTGAGCTGAAACAGGCACAAAAAGGGGGTAAATACCTCTACCTGCTCACCTATGATCTTATCCATGATGTGCAGAAGCAGGGTAAAAATCCCCTGGAGATTATTAAAGGGCTCCAGGACAGTGGTGAAGTGGTGGACCTTAAGGTTGATTTTTTAGCAGTGGGTACCCTTGACGATGGTGAGTTCAGTAATCGCCTGCCTTTGGATGTGCTCTATGCCAGCATTATCGAGCCGGACCTGCTGCCGACCCTGTTGGATTTGAAAGCCGAACAGATGTTTCCCCTGGATGAACAGCTCAAAGGTCCTGCAGAAGCGGCGGTGGTTCCGGAAGCCGCACCCATTCAGGAACCTCAGCCAGTGGCAAAAGCCGAAGCTCCCCCCGTAGTTGTGCCTGAAACCAAGCCTGCTAAATCTCCAGTAGCTCCACCCGTCGCAAAAAAAACGTCCAAAGTTGAACCAAAGTCCAAGTCAGCCGGTAAAAAATCTCCAGCAGCCAGCCAACCGGCCAGCAGCCAGCCAGAGTCGGTGCGGGTTCATGTCAGTGTTCTGGATCAATTGATGACCCTGGCCGGTGAACTGGTGTTGGCCCGTAACCAATTGCTCCAGGCAATCAATAGCGGTGATCGGGGAGAGAGGAATACCGCCGGCCAGCGCATTGACTTGGTGACCTCGGAATTGCAGGAAGCGATCATGATCACCCGCATGCAGCCGGTTGGTAATATTTTCAATAAATTTCCCCGGGTCATCCGGGATATGTCCCGGGACCTTGGTAAACAGATTGAGCTGATCCTGGAAGGCAAGGATGTTGAGCTGGATAAAACCATCATGGAGGGCCTGGGTGATCCCCTTACTCACCTGGTACGTAATTCCGCTGATCACGGGATTGAATTGCCGGAAGACCGGCTGGCCAAGGGTAAAGATCCCACAGGTAGAATCCTGCTGCGGGCCTACCATGAATCCGGCCAGGTGAATATCGAGATCAGCGATGACGGCAAGGGCCTGGACACCGAAAAGATTACCGCCAAAGCGTTGGAAAAAGGTCTGATTAGTCCTGAAGAGGCGGAAACTAAGACTGAACAGGAAAAGGCCAACCTGATTATGCTGCCCGGATTGTCCACGGCTGAAAAGGTTACGGATGTTTCTGGCCGCGGGGTAGGCATGGATGTGGTGAAAAACAACCTGGATAAACTTGGCGGTCAGGTGAACATTGAAACGGAGGTTGATAAAGGAACCACAATCCGGATTAAAATGCCTCTGACGCTGGCCATTATTCCCAGCCTACTGGTGGTGGTTGGTAAGGACCGCTACGCTATTCCCCAGGTCAATGTCAATGAAATGCTCCGGGTGCCGGCCAATCGTATTCGGGAGCGGATTGAGATGGTGGGTGGTGCCGAGGTGCTGATGCTGCGGGGAGAACTGATCCCCATCATTCACCTCACCAAGGTGTTGCGGCTGGATTCCCGCTATATTGATCCGGTAACTGGTGAACGTAAGGATGATCGCCGGGTCATCCTGACCGATGCCAGGATTGAAGAGCTGACCGCTGAAGGGAAGGTTGAAAAGCCGGTAGCGGTGGAAAACATCCCTGAACGGCGACAAAGTTATACCAGCGATGTGAACCTGGTGATTGTTTCTGCCGGGGCCTACAAATATGCCATGGTGGTGGATGACCTTAACGATACAGTTGAAATAGTGGTCAAACCCCTTGGCCACCATCTGCAGCGTTGCCAATCCTATGCTGGGGCAACCATTATGGGTGACGGTCAGGTGGCTCTTATTCTTGATGTTCCTGGTCTGGCCCGATTGGCGGAGCTTGCCTCCTTGGCGGTGATGAAAAAAGCCGCTGTTAAAACGGATGCCGCCAATGAAGAGGATAAAAAGGCAAAGCTTTCCCTGCTGCTATTCCGGAACAGTCCGGATGAACAATGCGCGGTGCCTCTCAGCCTGGTGGCCCGGGTGGAACAGGTGAAAGCGAAAGATATAGAAATTAAAGGCGGGAAGAAGGTTCTTCAGTATCGGGGTGGCAGTCTGCCGGTTTACGCCCTGGAGGAAGCGGCAAATGTCGGCATGTTGGAAAACCGGGAGGAATTGATTGTTATTATTTTTCCGGTAGCCGGTCGCGAGGTGGGGCTGCTGGCAGCGCCACCGGTGGATGCGGTGGAAGTGGCAGTGGCTGTTGATGAAATGACCTTGCGACAGAACGGAGTCAATGGCTCTGCCATTATTGAGGGACAGACCACCCTGATTATTGATGTCTTCGAGGTCATGGAAACGCTGAATCCCGACTGGTTTGAATCCCGTCCGGCAATCGCTGAAATGGATAATGGCGTAAACGGCAATAACTCAGCCGGCGGGAAAAAGGTCCTGGTGGTAGAAGATTCAGATTTTTTCCGCAATCAGGTGCGAAAATTCATTGAAAATGCCGGTTATCCGGTCGTGGCTGCTGGAGATGGCCAGATAGCCTGGGATTATCTGCGGGAACATCCTGATGAAATAGGGCTGGTGGTCACCGACCTCGAAATGCCCAATATGGATGGGTTTGAATTGACCAAACAGATAAAAGCCGACCAGCGTTTTGCTGCCCTGCCGGTTATTGCTCTCACCTCCCTGGCCAGCGATAAAAACGTGGCCAAGGGTAAAGAAGTGGGCATCGATGATTACCAGACCAAGCTCGATCGGGAAGAACTGCTGCAGAGTATCAATGAACGTCTGCTGTCCTGAAAAGGATACCTAATTCTATTTACTAAAGGAGTATGAGAAAAATGAAGATGAAAAATTCCATTATTTTTAAAGTGATCGTAGCAGTGGTTATTGGCCTATCCCTGGTGGGGATTAGCACGGCTGTTATCTACCAGTATGGCCTGAACCAATTTGTGGTGGAGCAGGGACAGCACCAGAAGAAATTCGGTATGCAGCAAGAAAAGGAAAAGCTCCAGAACCAGGTCCATCTCTGCCTGCAGACGATCAAATCCTACTATGATCGTTCCCGGGATGTGGCACAGCTCAAAAAGATGAAATCCCAGGAACTGCGGAAAGTGGTGGACGCGGTCTACAGCCAAGTGGAAGCATTTTACCAGAAAAATCATGACCAGTTGTCCCCGGATAAGCTGGATGAGGGCCTCAAAGAACTTGTACGCACCGCCCGCTACGATCATGGCAACTATATCTGGATCAACGATCTTGTTCCCCGGATGGTCATGCACCCGATCAAACCGCAGCTTGACGGCAAAGATCTCTCCAGCTTCAAGGATCCAAAAGGAACCTATTATTTCAATGATATGGTCAAGGTTTGCAAACAGCAGGGCTCCGGGATGGTCAGTTATATGTGGAGCAAGCCGGGAGAAAGCAAGCCCAAGGAAAAGATTTCCTATATCCGGCTGTTCAAGCCCCTGGGTTGGATTTTTGGCAGTGGCTCCTGGCTGGAGGACATCGCCGCCGAGATGCAAAAACAGGCCCTTGAACAGGTGGCCGCCATGAGGATGCCAGATGGTAACTATTTTTGGATCAACGATCTTGTTCCCCGGATGGTCATGCACCCGATCAAACCGCAGCTTGACGGCAAAAATCTCTCCAGCTTCAAGGATCCAAAAGGAACCTATTATTTCAATGATATGGTCAAGGTTTGCAAACAGCAGGGCTCCGGAATGGTCAGTTATATGTGGAACAAGCCCGGGCAGAAAGAACCCAGTCCTAAGCTTTCTTTTGTCAAACTTTTTAAGCCCTGGGGTTGGATTGTCGGCATGGGTAAATATGTTGACCAGCTGGATGTCCAGGTGCAGAGAGAGTCCAGTGCCTTGAAATCTTCCATCAACAAGACTCGCAACCATGCATTACTGGGTTCCATTGCTATCGGCACCATGATTGTCTGTGTGCTCATCTGGCTGCTTCGATTGTTGATTGGCAAGCCCTTGGCCCGGACCATTGATATGGTTAAAGATCTGTCTGAAGGTGAAGGAGATTTGACCCAGCGGCTGCCAGCCGATCGGAAGGATGAACTGGGGGAACTAGCTGACGGGGTCAATGCCTTTATTGAAAATCTGCAGAAAATGCTGCGGCGCATGGTCAAGGGCTTTGAAAACCTGTCTCGGGAGGCCGACAGTCTTGATTCTCTCGCCGGGCAGCAGGCAGCCGGAGCGGATCAGATGGCGACCAAGGCTACCGGGGTAGCCACCGCTGCCGAAGAAATGAACAGCAACATGAGTACGGTGGCCGCAGCCATGGAACAGGCATCGACCAATGTTACTACCGTTGCTTCCGGTACTGAAGAGATGACGGCCACTATTGCCGAGATTGCCAAGAATACCGGACAGGCCAAAAACATCACCGATCAGGCGGTGGCTCAGGGTGAAACAGCGGCCAGCCGTATTGATGAATTAGGCCATGCGGCCCAGGAAATCGGCCAGGTGACCGAAACCATCAACGCCATTTCTTCCCAGACCAATCTTTTGGCTCTCAATGCCACCATCGAGGCGGCTCGGGCCGGTGAGGCGGGGAAAGGTTTTGCGGTGGTAGCCAACGAGATTAAAGATCTAGCCCAACAGACGGCATCGGCCACCGGTGAGATTGCTGCCAAAATCAAGGGAATCCAGGATTCCACTGATGCTACGGTGACCGAGATCAATGAGATTGCCCGGATCAACAAGGAAGTGGATGAAATTGTAGCCATCATTTCTGCCGCTGTGGAAGAACAATCAGCCACGACTAAAGAGATTGCCGAAAATATTGCCCAGACTTCCGGGGGGATTGGGGAGGTGAATGAAAATGTGGCCCAGACCACAGAGGTTTCCGGAACCATAGCCCAGGAAATTGCCGAAGTGAATGAGGCGGCTGGGTCCATGAGCAATGCCAGCGCCCAGGTGCGCCAAAGCGCCGAAGGCTTAAAGCAGCTGTCGGCGGAATTGAATGGGTTGATGAACCGGTTTAAACTTTGATGGGTGGCTTCGTGCTTTCCAAGTTCTTCATGGTGATGAAAATTATATTTTAATTTCCCGTGTTGCTGGAAATAAACAATAGTGCAGGAGCGGAAAGATGAAATTAACTATTGCTAAAAAATTGTTGGGAGCTTTTTTGCTCATGGCCGTCCTGGTGACCATTGTTGGGGTAACCGGGGTATTTATGGTTAAAAAGGTGTCCAGGAACAGCCAGATGGTGGTTGAAGAAAAGGTGCCATCCAAAGACGTCGCCATGGAAGCAAAAATTACGCTGGGCCAGGTGATTCAGAGTATGCACGAACTGCTGGGAGCTGATGACAGTTTGAAGCAGATAGAAGTGGATATTGCCAAATGGCTGGAAAATTTCAACATATGGCTTTCCATGTTTGAATTTGGTACTGAAAGCCAAAAATTTAAAAACAGTGCCGTCGGCAAGATGTATGTCCATGATAAGATGGACATCGTGGTGCAGAAGGCCGGCCCTGCGGTGCAGAAACAGGTGGCCTCCTTGCGCCAGGGGCTGCAGAAAGTGAATAAACAGGCAGAAGCGATTGTGCCTTTATGCGAGATATTGAGAGCGTTTAGTTTTGTTCTTGATGATGTCCATTACACCCTGCCGGCTTTTATCTATCATGTGAAGGATGTCAACAGCCAGTGGTTGGCTGCTCTGCAGAAAACGGTTCAGTCTTATCAAGCCGATTTTTCCGGTTTGATTGAACCGGAAGAGAGTGAGTTTAGCCGCTGGCTGGCTGATTATCAGAGCGATGAAGAAGAGCTGATGGAGTTGTTGACTGCCTGTAAAGAAGCTAATGGCAATTTGTACGAGATGGGTAAGACGGTTATGGCCGTGCCGGTGGATCAGCGCAAAATGATGCTGACCATGGTCACCGAAACCCGGATTGAGGCTTTAACGAACAGCTTCAACGAGTTGCAGGAATACGTCGAGGAAGAATATGATTCGCTCAAGACCGAACAGTATCTCGATCTCCAGGGTTTCTTGGAAACGGTAAAAACCATGGATAACTCACTGGACACCGTGGTATCGACGTTTGCTCAAGAGATGCAGACGGCGGTGGCCGGCAGTAAAAAAACCGCCAGCTCGGCCCTCTGGCTGGTGGCCATGATGGTTGCCGGGGGCGTGGCCCTGGCTCTGGTCCTGGGGATCTTCATTACCCGGGGGATTGTCGGACCCTTAAATCGGGGAGTTAAGTTTGCCGAAACCATGGCCACCGGGGATTTTACCACCGAATTGGTTGTTAAGCAGCGGGATGAGATCGGTGCTTTGATTACAGCCCTCAATAAGATGGGGCAGGCTTTGAAAAGCATGATTCGTGATATCATGGATGGGGTGGAAACTACGGCTTCCTCCTCCACCGAGTTGAATGCTATTTCCGGCCAGTTGGCGACCGGGGCGGACAATACTGCCGGCAAGGCCAATAATGTGGCTACCGCTACTGAAAAGATGAATGCTAATATGAGTTCGGTGGCGGCGGCCATGGAGCAGGCAGCGGTCAACGTCAATACAGTGGTCTCCGGTAGTGAGGAGATGAGTGCCACCATCGGTGAGATTGCCAAAAATGCCGAAACCGCCAAGGAAATTACTAACCAGGCGGTGGCTCAGGGCCAGAGCGCTACTGAAAGAATTGATGAACTGGGGAAGGCGGCCCAGGAAATCGGTAAAGTGACGGAAACCATCAACGACATCTCCTCCCAAACCAACCTCCTTGCCCTTAATGCCACCATTGAGGCGGCCCGGGCCGGCGAGGCTGGCAAAGGTTTTGCGGTGGTGGCCAACGAGATCAAAGACCTGGCCCAGCAGACGGCGTCAGCTACCGGCGAGATTGCCGCCAAGATTAAGGGAATCCAGGATTCAACCGGGGACACAGTAACCGAAATCAAGGAAATTTCCCGGATTAACGATGAAGTTGACGGTATTGTTTCGACTATTGCTACGGCGGTGGAACAGCAGGCCTCCACTACCCAGGAGATTGCCGAAAATATTGCCCAGACTTCCCAGGGGATTACTGAAGTGAATGAGAATTTGTCCCAGACCACCGAGGTGTCAGGGACCATCGCCCGGGATATTGCCGATGTCAATGAATCGGCCAGTGAGATGAGCAATTCCAGTGCCCAGGTGCGCCAGAGTGCTGAGGAATTGAGCCAGCTGGCAGAAAAATTGAAGGAACTTATGAGGCAGTTTACGGTTTGACGCAAGTTAAGCGATGAACCGTTAGCCATTAGCGTTTAGCTTTGAAAATCAGGGGCTTACGTTTATGGAAAATAACACCCAACGGGTGAAAGTTTGTCATGCTAAACATTTTGTAATCATTAAACTAATAGCTAACTGCTAAAAGCTAATAGCTTAATTTACGCTTGATGGTTAACCAAATTTGAAAAGGAGAAATTTTCATGGCTGGAAATAACCAGACCTCCCAGGCCGAGGCGGGAAAACCGGCAGCTGATGATGCCATGCAGCTTGCCTGTTTTATCATCGATGAGCTGCTCTATGGCATCGATATTAAATGGGTGCAGGAAATTAACCGAAATCTTGATCTTACCCAGGTCCCCCTCTCACCTGACTACGTGGTGGGGATCATGAATCTGCGCGGCCGCATTGTTACGGTGATCAACTTAGGTAAAAAACTGGGATTGACTCCTTGCTCCATGGGCGGTAAAAGCCGGGTGATCATCGTCAATTATGATGATGAATATATCGGCCTGCTGGTGGATGGGATTAAGGATGTGGTGACCATCGTTGCTTCACAGATTACTCCGCCTCCGGCCAATATTGATATTCAGAAAGGGACGTTTTTCAGCGGTGCCTGCAAGTTGCAGGATTCTTTGATCAGCATCCTGGATGTAGGTGCCGTGCTGACAGAGAAGAAGGGAGAGAATGGATGAAGGTGGTGTCCTTCGGTTTTAACTGCGATATTATTATGTAACCCTATGTGTATGGTGAAATACATGAATATTAAAGTTTTGGTGGTTGATGATACGATCATGTACCGGAAAATTATTGGTGACGTATTGAAAACCATCCCCGGAGTTGAGGTTGTGGGAATGGCCAATAATGGGAAGATTGCCTTGTCCCGGATCAAATCCCTGAAACCGGACCTGGTAACCCTGGATGTGGAAATGCCGGTGATGAACGGCCTCGAAACCCTGGTGGCCATCCAGCAGGAAAAGTTGGAAGTGGAATGTCTGATGTTTAGTTCACTCACCGAACAGGGTGGCGAGATAACCATGAAGGCCCTTGAGTTGGGTGCATTTGATTTTGTGCTTAAGCCTGATCTGGATACTCCCGAAGAAAATCTTGCGTATATCCAGAAGGAGCTTTCCCGGCGATTGAAGGTCTTTGGACAGCAGAGTCAATTGCGCCGTCTGCTGCGGGGAAAGCGGCCTGTGGTTCCTGCACGGGAAAGAATACGTAAACCAGGAGTAGCAACTGAAGTTCTTCAACAGACCAAGGCCCGGGTGAAACGGGTTGAAAAATCAACCGTAGTGGCTATCGGTATTTCCACCGGTGGGCCTAATGCCCTGACTGTCATGCTGCCAAAACTTCCCGCTGATTTGGGAGTTCCGGTGCTTATTGTTCAGCATATGCCGCCGATTTTTACCAAATCCCTGGCCGCCAGCTTGGATAAAAAATGTGCCCTGGAGGTGAAAGAGGCGGTAAATGGCGAGCTGGTGAAAAAAAATACCATTTATATCGCCCCTGGTGGCAGCCAGATGAAAGTGGCCAGTGGTACCGATGTTCACAGTAAAATCCTTCGGATTACCGATGAGCCACCAGAAAACAACTGCAAGCCATCGGTCGATTACCTTTTCCGTTCAGTGGCCCGGGAGTACGGTTCCAAGACCACCGGGGTAATTATGACCGGGATGGGGGCGGACGGCAAACTGGGACTGCAAGATTTGAAAAGTGCCGGGGCAGTGAGTATTGCCCAGAATGCGGATACCTGTGTGGTTTACGGTATGCCCAAGGCTGTTGCTGAAGCTGGCTTGGTGGATGTGGTGGCCTCCCTGGGGGGGATCGCCAGTGAGATAGTTAAAACGGTGCATGGTTAAATAATGGCAAAAATAACGGCTGAAGAAATCGAGCTGCTGGCCAAATATATCTATAATATTTCAGGTATTTATCTGGATCAGAGCAAAGGCTATTTGCTGGAAACCCGGTTGAATCCTCTGTTGGATTCCTATGGCTGCAGTTCTTTTATGGACCTCTACTATCGGGCCAAGACCGATACCTCCAGACAGCTGGATAAAGAGGTTGTCAATGCCATTTCCACCAATGAAACCCTCTTTTTCCGTGATAATAAACCCTTTGAACTGCTGAAAAATAAAATTATTCCCGACTTGGTTGACCGGCGTACAGCTACCAGTAGACAGGGAAAAACCAAGTTACGGATCTGGAGCGCTGCCTGCTCTACCGGCCAGGAGGTGTATAGTATTGCCATCTCTCTGCTGGAGGCTCTGGGCGACCTCTCAGATTATGATATTACCCTCCTGGGAACGGATATTTCCGACGAAGCGGTGGCCAAGGCCAGCTACGGTATGTATGGTAACTTCGAGATTGAACGGGGCTTGCCGAAAACCCCCCTGCAGCGCTATTTTACTCCGGCTGCCGGTGGCTGGAAAATCAAGGATGAAATCCGCTCCCTGGCCGTCTTTAAAAAATTCAACCTTATGGATTCTTATGCCGGGCTGGGTAATTTTGATATTGTTTTTTGCCGCAACGTTGCTATTTATTTTACCGGGAATGACAAAAGAAAACTGTTCCAGAAACTTGGTCAGGTACTGGCCCGGGATGGCTATCTGATTATCGGTGGTTCTGAATCCCTGGGTGGCATTGCCCCGCAGTTTCAGACCCAGAATTATCTCCGGGGAGTGTATTATCAGCTCCAAGGGGCGGCCGAAGCGATGGCAAAAGCGCGAGAGCCGGTACCCGCCGCCAGAGAAATGGCAAAAAAAGCGGCAGCAAAAGAACCGACCAGGCGTAGAATCCCCCGTCCAGCATCGACCGGAGGGGAAAGACGGCCAGAAACACTTAGACCAAACAGCCCACCACCTACCACCCCATCATCAAAACTGCAGAGAACGACAGCAACTAAGATTCCTGCCGAGTCCGAGAAGATTGTTGATCCCTCCGTGGAAATTCCTGAAATTCCGCTGGATGATAGTGTCGATACCTCAGGCGGTTTTCTTGATGCTGCCGGTTCAGGGCGGCAACCAGCTGAATCCCTGCTGGGGAACCTGCCGGCTTCCCACCAGCCAACAGAACCTTTGGCAATTGGTAGTGACCCCGGCAACAGCGAGGAGAAAAAAACATCCCTGCTACAGAAAATTGCTGAATGCCACCAGGATGGAGACGACAACCCTGGCCGGTAAGAAGTTCGAATTCTGATAATCCCCGGCTTGACAAAGGTTTCCTCACCCGTTAATAAGAAACTATAGCTATTGCTTGTGTCCCTTTAGCTGAGAATAGCGTGGCAGGAGTGCTGCAATTATTTCCGGCCGGACAAACATAATAGCACTATTCTTTCCCCGTTCCGCCAGAGTTTTTCTGCCATTTACCCTGTCTGGAGAATGCTCATGCTAGCCACGGCTGCAACAAAAAAATTATTCTTTCTGGTTGTTATCTTCCTGTTGATGAGGCGATGCTTTACCTCCCTAAAATTTAACTTTGGGGACGGCCTTTTCTCCCTTTGGTATCTCATAGTAGGTGGCACTGCTGACCCCGGCAATGCTGGTGAAAAAACGGCCGAAGAAAGTCCGGGCATAGGTATTCAGGCCCTGAACTGCATCGTTGTAGCGTTTTCTCTCCACGGCAATCCGGTTTTCCGTTCCTTCAAGACTGTCCTGCAGTTTGAGAAAAGACTGGTTAGCTTTTAGATCCGGGTAGCGTTCCTGGAGCATCAGCAGGCGGGAAAGAACCCCTTCCAGCTGGTTGGATGCTGCTACTTTATTTTTAATATTTCCAGCCTGAAAATATTTGGTCCGGGCTTCGGCAATGTTTTCAAACAGTTCTTTTTCGTGGGTCGCGTAGCCTTTGACGGTTTGCACCAAGTTGGGAATCAGATCATAGCGCCGTTTCAGTTGGTTTTCAACCTGGGCCCAACGGCCCTTGATGTTTTCGTCCATGGCCACGGCCCGGTTGTAGCCTTTGATCACCCAGCCAAAAGCCATGAAACCAATGAGCAACAGAATAATCACGATGGTGAGAATAGTTTTTACTTTTTTTGACATGTTACTCTCCTTGAAAATGATGTGAGGATTTTTATTGATAGGCTTTCTTGTACCTAAATGAAGCGATGAGCTTTTAGCCATTAGCTCTTAGTTTAATGATGACAGGGTGTTTACCAAGACAAACTGTTACCCATTGGATGTTATTTCTCACGAATCTAATGCTTTATTTTCTCAAAGCTAACTGCTAATAGCTAACCGCTCAACTTGGGTTTTGATTACCAGCCGCCGGAAGCCCCGCCACCGCCGAATCCTCCTCCACCGCCACCGCCGAATCCTCCACCGCCGCCACCCGATCCACCCCAGGAACCGCGCCTGCCGCCCATGGCTGAAAAAAGGAGGAGCATCAGGAAAAGTCGGGGATTGCGGATGAATATTATAACCATAATTACTAGGAACAGCAGTGAAATAATTTTACTGAACAGGCTTGGTTTTTTGCGGTTTACTGAACGGCTACCGGGATGATTCTTAAGCTGTGGCATCCCGGTTATGGTCACGCCGGCATCGGCGGCAATCTCGCGGGCAACGGCCAGTACGGCGGCATAAATCCCTTTATTATATTCCCCCCGGCGGAAAAACGGCACCAGATAGATGCGCCCGAGGCTGCCGACAAAACTGTCCGGCAGGACCCCTTCGAGGCCATAGCCGATTTCAAAGCGGTACTTTTGATCTCCGCTTGAAATCAATAGCAGGACACCGTTGTCTTTCCCTTTCTGCCCCAGTTTCCAGAGATCGTGGGCAACGTGCAGTGAAAAGTCCTCCAGGGATTCTCCCTCCAGGCTGGGAATGGTAAGAACCACCATCTGGGCGGTGGTCTTTTGTTCCAGCTCCTGCAGGTAGCCATTGATTTTCTGCTCGGTGGCCGGGTCAACGAGGCCGGCCTGGTCAACCACATAGTAGCTTGGTTGTGCCGGAAGCTGGATGGCGGACGCATAAGCGACCGGCAAACAACAGCATAACAGCAGGACAAGCCAGAAAAGAATCCTAGTTCTGGTGTTCATCAACCAATTTCCCCAACTGTTCCAGGGCCTGGTAACAGTTTGCAAATACCGTGTTCAGTTGGGCCATAGACAGGTTCTGTCGTTTCCTGCGCGCCCAAAAAATGGTCTGGAAGGCGGAAAGATCAACCCCGGTTGCTTCATGAAGTTGATCAAGGACTGCCGTCGAATTAATGGTCGGCTGGCTGCCAAATAGTTGGATGACGCCGCGAAAGAGAGGCAAGTAGTGGGAGAACGCGTGGTTGAACCCAGCAGCCAGAATTTTCCGGTCACCGGCGGCTGAAAGGTAATCCTGGCGCAGGCCGATTAAGCGGCTTTTCAACTCCCGTTCACACTGATGACGCAGGTCATCCATCCTAATTTCCAGGTCGGCAAACAGGTCTTCCCCGTGAATGGTCTGATGTAAAAGCTTGAGATCCAGAAATTCAATCGGGAAAACATCAAGGGAACTGCTAATGTAGTCGGGAGTCATGATCAGCGGAGCGGCAATACCCTTTTTTCCGTATTTTTTCCCCAGCGGCGCCAGCAGCTTCAGAAAATCAAGGTCCATTTGGTGGAGGACGATCACCGAATCGATATCAGCCAATTTCGGATCAAAATCTTCAGTCAGGGCGCTGCCGGAAACATGAACCGAATGGATATGTTTGCCATCGGAAGCCATGACTTCGTGGATGAATGGCAGATAACGGCTGGCAATTGCAGGTGGTAAGCTTGTTTCAGTCATTTTCCCGTTCCTTTATGGCTTTTTTCGGGTTGCTTTTTTGATGATGACCGGTATTGTGGGAACGTCTTGATAATGACCATGATTGCCGGTAGGAACCCCGGCGATGGTATCGACCACGTCCATTCCCTTTACTACCTTGCCAAAGACTGCATAGCCGAAGTTTCCAGAACGATGATCAAGGGCGGTATTGTCGCTTAAATTGATAAAAAACTGGGTGGTGGCGCTGTCTACCACCTGGGTGCGGGCTAAAGACAGGGTTCCGCGAAGATTCTTCAAGCCATTATCAGCTTCGTTTTTAATCGGATCTTTGGTAGTCTTTTTAACCATCTCGGCGCTAAAACCACCGCCCTGGATAACAAATCCGGGAATAACCCGATGAAAGATGACCCCGTCGTAAAATCCGCTGTCCACATAAGCAAGAAAATTTTTAGCGGAGATGGGTGCCTTATCGGCATAGAGTTCAATGGTCATATCTCCCTTGGTAGTAGAAAAAACCACCTGGGAGTTTTCTCCTGCTGTTGCTATAAGGCAGCCAGTTGGCAATGATGTCCACTGAATCAAGGTTACTAAAAGGATGGATATAATCAAAAGACCTATTTTTCTCATGGCATTCCTTTCTGAAATAGTAACTATTTGGTTAACAATGAAAATAAAATAACGCTCACAGAGACACTAAGACACAGAGAAATGCAAACTTCCTTTCCGCAGCTCTGTGTCTCTGTACCTCCGTGAGAAAAAACAATTGGGTAAACCAGAATACAAATAAACGTTTGTTTTTTCGAATAGTACTTCAGTACTGTCCGGTTAGAAAGTTGCATACTGTCAACCGGAGCTGATTTCAGCGCTTTTGGCAACTAGTCGAATATTGATCTGAAAGATGGATAAGCAATAATTCTACAGATAATGAGCGAAACAATCAATGAGTTTTTTTCTGGAGTTTTGGCAATAGTACCATTTTCTGTTTTACCTTTGCCCGGATATTTTTCTCAACAAAAATGGTCTCGTTGGTAAAGGGATCGATGCCGGTCCAGTACATGAGACTGGCATAGGTGGAGGGCGTCGGAGTGAAAATCTGCACCTGCTCTGGCCGTGTTTTCAGCTGTCGGCTGATAAAATGCTGGAGCTTATGCATGTGGCTTTCCGTACAGCCCGGGTGGGCGGCGATCAGGTAATAGGTGAGGAATTGTTTTTTGCCGGCTTCCCGGGTGAAACGCTCAAATCGATTTTTAAATTCCAGCAGCAGGTCAATGGGCGGCTTGCCCATCGCCGCCAAAACTTCCGGTTCACTATGCTCCGGGGCAACTTTCAACTGCCCTGAGACATGATGGAAAACAACTTCCTTCAAGTAGCGGTCGCCATATTTCTGATCAGCAAGCACCAGGTCGTAGCGGATTCCCGAAGCTACGAAGACTTTTCTGATGCCTGGCAGTTGTCGCAGTTTTTTCAGCATTCTGGCCTGACTTTGATGTTGGACCGGCAGCTGGCTGCAGACTTTGGGATAGAGGCAGTGCTTGTCAGCGCAGATGCCCCTGCTGATTTTTTTCTCGCACTCAAAACCATACATGTTGGCCGTTGGGCCACCGACATCTGAAATAATACCTTTGAAATCAGGGTGTTTGCTCAAAATCCTGGCTTCGGAGATGATGGAATTTTGGCTGCGCCAACGGACTGTCTGTCCCTGGTGGACGGCGATGGCGCAGAAATTACAGGCCCCGTAGCAGCCCCGGTGGCTGGCCAGGGAAAACTGGATGGTATCCATGGCCCGAACCCGGCCCAGTTCCCGGTAATAAGGGTGAACGAGGCGTTCAAAATCAAGGGCATACACCCGGTCAAGCTCGGCTTGGGTAAGATACAATGCTGGCGGGTTGTGAACCAGGTAGCGATCACCATGACGTTGGTAAAGACCATGGCCTGAGATCGGGTCCTGGTTGCGGTAAAATTGCTGGAACATCTCGCTGAATTTCTGCCGATTTTCTTTGACTTCATCATAGTCGGGTAGTTCGAGATAGTCAGCTGGCGGCGTTTTGCCGCGATAGCAGAGGCCACGGATATCTTCTACCGGTTTTTGTTCCTTCAGGTGGCTGGCCAGTTCCACCATGGAATTTTCGCCCATGCCATACATGAGATAATCGCCCTTGGCATCAAATAACACCGAGCGGCGGATGCTGTTGGACCAGAAATCGTAATGGGCAATGCGGCGGAGGCTAGCCTCAATGCCACCGAGGACGATGGGTCGGGTTTGCTTGAAATAGCGGCGGATGAGATTGGTATAGACGAGGACCGCCCGGTCCGGGCGGCGATTGTTGCGGCCTCCCGGGGTCAGGTCATCCTGGTGCCGGTATTTGCCGCTGGCGGTATAGTTGGCGACCATGGAATCGAAACTGCCACCGGAGACACCCCAGAAAAGTTCAGGTTCTCCCAGCCTGGTGATGTCACGGTCGGAATCAGTGGCCGGCTGGGCAATAATTCCGACCCGAAAACCAGCTGAGGCCAAGACTTTGCCGATCAGGGCGGTGCCGATAAACGGACTGTCAATATAGGTGTCGCCGGTTATCAGGATGATATCCAGGCCAGACCAGCCGAGAGCATGAAGCTCAGCAATAGTGGTGGGAAGAAACATGGCTCAGGCGCTCATAAGCGTATTGATTGTCAATTCATATCTGGTAGTCTACGGCCAAAATCTGATCACAGGCGGCCTTAACCAACACCAGGACTTCCCGGTGGGTCGGATGGACTTGGTAGTGTTTTAAAGCTTCTTGATCGGCGAAAGAGGAAACCAGGGCGAAATCAAAGGAGCGATCGGAGTGGAAGATATCCCGGCCGAATTCAAAACTTTCAATCTCAGGAATTGCCGCCGGTAAAACTGCCAGGCCCTTCTCGATGGCATTAATTTCTGCATCCGTCACTTCTGGCCTGAATTTGAGAAAAATAAGATGCCTTAACATTCCAACCTCCGGTTAATCTTCAGGCTGTCTTCAGTTTTTGCTGCTGATTTTTACCCAGCATTGCCGGAAATGCATTTCAGGATGTTCGGGCTTGGCTCTCAGTGGGTTTGGCCGCCGAACTAATCATCAAGATGGTGATTAGCGGCGAACGGCCGGCGAGAATGAGCGAGAGCCATGCCGGAACATCCTGGTAAATTTCTTTTGGGTTGCGGGCATTCAGTCCGCGTCAGTTATTCCAGTAACCAATCGATGGCCGTTTTAAGCTCAATCCATTTTGGTAGTATATCAAAGGGAGCGGTTATATTGCCGGCTATGAGCAATCCCCGTGCATTTTCAATCCTTTTGCGTGCCTTTTCCAGACCCTTTATCTCCCGATCTACATTATCCTGATGCAATATTCCCGTAGCTTGGATAAGAATAGGTTCTTCAACCCGTGGAAAAGCTACAAAATCACACTCATAACCATTTTTTAAGAAATAAATATCTTCGGATGTTGCACGTAATTTAGTAAAAATCAGGTTTTCAAGTAGTTTGCCTCGGTCTTCAAAAAAAGAATAATGGGTAGCTGAGGCAAGACCATTGTCGTAGAGATAAATTTTCCGATTGCTCATCTCCCTTTTTACCACTTCCGGGTCATATTTTTCCACACACGTTACCATGTAGATAGAGAATATCTGGTCAATCAGTCGATAAATGGTGTCCTTACCAATTCTGATTCCTCTGGACTTCAAATCATTATACAACTTATTGACTGAAAACTCCTTAGTAAATGATGCAATCAGGCGTTTAATCAAATATTTCAGCAGTGAAGCATCACGGATATCATATCGGTCTATTAAGTCCCGGTAGAGCATTACATTAAAATATTCTTGTAGAATATCCGCCTTAAAACGAGTTTCAATATCAACCAGCTCTGGATACCCTCCCCAGAGCAGATATTCATCAAAACTACGTTGAATTTTCGCCCTATTTCTGCTGGAAAAATGGTCTTCCGGATCAATATTTTGGAAGAAGAGAAATTCAGTAAACGATAGTGGCATTATTTCAAATGAGAGACTGCGGCCTCGTAATGAGGTCGCAATTTCTTTTGAGAGCATCTTCGCATTTGAGCCAGTGAGAAAGATTTTTCTGCTTACGGTGTCATACAGGCGGCGGACATATTTTTCCCAAGCTGGCAGCTCCTGTATTTCATCAAAAAAAATGTAAAGTTCACTCAGCTCCTGATCTGGGTATAGCTCAAGATATGCGTCGAGAATTTGGTCATAATTAGCTTCCAACTCAATGCGTTCATCCTCAAAATTGAGATACAGGAATTGCTCCCTTTTTATACCAAGTTTTTCCAATCTTGCCATTAGTTGAAAAAAATACCACGTTTTCCCAGCCCTGCGGGGACCAATGATTGTGATAATCTTGTTCAGATCAAGAGGTACCTCCAATTGCCGAAGCTTGAATGCGGGTAGCGGCCTTGAATGGAAATCTTTGATAATTGTTTTTAGGATCTGTTTCATGTTTACAATATGTCTTATTTTAAGGAAAATATCAAGGACTATTTACCTTTATTAATAACATATATCTGTATTTTAATCTTCGGTTTTTGCTGCCGAAAGCGGCCCCAACCTTATGCCTGGTCGGGGTGGCTCATAGCGCTCATAGTAGCCTATCAGTTGACCTTCTTCATCGCGTACTGCCCGCATGAAAAGTCTCTTTTTTTCGCTGTTGTGAATCAGCCGTTCATCCTCACCATTTTTAAATGCTTCCAGATTTTTCCTGATAATCCGGCAGGAATGTTCATTATGGCAATCCAACAGCGAGCGGTTCAAAAGATCAACTCCGTCCTTGAAATGGCTGCGGGCGGTTTTGTTCATGTAGCGGATGATATGATTCGTATCAACAAATAAAAAGGGATCCTTCAGGCTGTCCATAAAGGCATTCAGGAGGACATAATCGACGGTTTGTCTGCTGTTTTTCATTGGGTATATTTCGTACATCAAGGTGGTTGTAAATGAATGACTTTAGAATGAGCGAGAGCCATGCCGGAACATCCCGGAAAGTTTTTTTTGGGTTGCGGATATAGACCCATTTTGGTTAGATGTAGCATAGTGACCGGAAAATTGGTAGTTGTTTGCCGGTAATCAGTGCCTGATATTCTTGGGAATTTCCTGAAGCAGTCCCACATGGACGGCACCCCAGAGGCCGATAAGAATGGCTTCGGCGGCATCATGGCGCAGGGAAGTGGGTCGGGGTGCCCCGGCCCAGTCAATAACCCGGCGGGCCAGGTAGTCGGCATGTTTTTTGGCTTCGGGACCGTGGCGTTGTTCCCTAGGGTAGAGTAATTGCTGACGCCATTGTTCAGCGTTAATCCCTTGAAAATTCAGTTTGCGCCGTTTTGCTTCACTCTTCCAGATGTCAGCCAGAATGCCGCCACCTTCCAGGATCAGCCAGGATAGTTCTGGCAAGTTGTTTAAAATGGCGATGATGCCGCGGCGTAGATGGGTTGGGGAACCGAAATGGCGGGAGCGATACCATAAAAGGCACCCTTCATGGTCATAAAAAGCCAATCCGGTGCGCAGCCCCACATCAACAGCCAGTAAATTTTTTGGAGGAACTGGTGTAGTTGAGCTCATCGTTATTCATAGTGAACAGCCAGCCAGACTGAAGACTGATCAGGGTCGGTCCAGCTTACCCGGTGTTTCTGGTGGGCGGGAATGTTGAGATAATCTCCGGGATGAAGTTCGATTTCTTTGTTCTGATTGGCAAACAGCAGCCGGGCACCGCCAGCAAGAAGAATAACCCATTCGGGATGATCTTGGTCATACCAGAAATTGTCCGGAGATATCTGGCCATGGGAAACGATGCGCTCAAGGCGAAAGTTTTTGCCCTGCAGCAGAGTTTCAATCCATTCATCAGTAGTTGCTTCAAATAGGCTGGAAAAGATGTTTTCAGGCATAGCCGTCCGGATTATTCTGCTGCCAGCGCCAGGCATCGGTAGTCATGGTTTCAATTCCCCGGCTGGCGGTCCAGCCGAGTTCTTCCCGGGCCAGGCTGGGGTCGGCATAGCAAGTGGCAATGTCACCGGCCCGGCGGCCGACTATTTTATAGGGGACTTTCCGGCCGGAGGATTTTTCAAAGGCGTGAATCATTTCCAGGACACTGTACCCCTGTCCGGTGCCCAGGTTGAAGGTGAAAATTCCCGGTCCGGCTGACAGTTTTTTCAGAGCCTGCAAATGACCGATGGCCAGGTCCACTACATGGATGTAGTCACGGACGCCGGTACCGTCTGGAGTTGGATAATCATTGCCGAAAACCGCCAGTTTTTCAAGCTTGCCTACCGCCACTTGGGAAATGTAGGGCAACAGGTTGTTGGGGATGCCGTTGGGGTCTTCACCGATACGGCTACTTTCATGAGCTCCCACCGGGTTGAAATAACGCAGCAGGGCGATGCTCCACTGCGGTTCAGCCCGCTGTAGATCCCTCAATATTTTTTCGATCATCAGTTTTGATCGACCATAAGGATTGGTAGGTCCGAGAGGAAAATCTTCTTTAATGGGAACCGTCTGTGGATCACCATAGACGGTGGCGGAAGAGCTGAAAACCAGGGTGGATACTTGATGATTTTTCATCACTTCACAGAGGTTGATGGTGCCGGTAATATTGTTGTGGTAGTAGTTTAAGGGGATTTCAACTGACTCGCCCACCGCTTTCAGACCGGCAAAATGGATGACCGCGTCCACGGGATGAGCGGCAAAAACATTGTCCAGGGCCAGTTTGTCCAACAGGTTTACCTGGTGAAATGTAAGCTCCTTGCCGGTCAGATCCTGTACCCGGATTAACGATGTTTTTTTACTGTTCGAAAGATTGTCAACGACAATGACCTGGTGACCGGCATTCAACAGTTCCAGACAGGTATGGCTGCCAATATAGCCGGAGCCCCCGGTAACCAGTATGTTCATCTTTATTCTCCTTCTACCCTGAATTTAAGCGATTGGCTATTAGCGGTTAGCTATTAGTTTATGATTACAGGAAGTTTGTCATAACAAATCTTCAGCCATCAGGTGTTGTTTGAAATGTAACTATTCGGCTACGTAATAAAACACTATCTCACAGCGGGTAATTAAGTTGGTTCGCTTCGCCCCGCTTCGCGAGGGGTCACATCTTGACAAAGGCTATTGAAAATCACCAATAAAAGAAAATATCACGATACGCCTTCGTCAAGAAATGACCTCAATCCCGGTAGTTTGAAAACAATACCGAATATTTACTTTGAAATTAACGTAAGAGACTTATTTTACGAAGTTAAAGGCTAAAAGCTAACGGCTAAGTGCTCACTTCTGCTAAAACATGCGGGCGGCAATCCAACTGCCGGAGATAAAGGTGCCGATGGAACTCCCCAGGTTGGCCAGGACAACCACCAACAAGATGCGGCAGGCCGGGTTTGTCCAGAATCCTTTGACACTGGAGATAGCATTGGGCAAATCTTCAAGATCGGCTACCGTCGGTTTTTTTACATAGGCCTGGACCATGCCGGAGACCCAGCCGGCGGCGACCAGCGGATTCAGGCTGGTCAACGGGGCAGCCATGATTGATGACAGAATGGTTAATGGGTGGCCCAGGGCCAGGGCCGTTCCCAGCCCGGCCAGCAGGCCGTTGACCAGTACCCAGATGTAAATAGAATGCAAGGAAAATTGGCTACCGCCTTTAAAAAAACCGCCGATCAGCATGGCGATAATCAATCCGGGTATTGCCCATTTCAATACTCTCGGAACCCAGGATTTTGGCGGCAGGCTGGTAATGGCTTCCAAATTATGATCTGCCTGGATATATTCTATGATTCCTGGAACATGCCCGGCTCCCACCACGGCAACCACGGTTTGTCCGGGTGCTTCCCTGATCTTCTGGGCCAGGTAGATGTCCCGTTCGTCTATCAATCGTTTTTTGACTTCGGGGAATGATTCACCCAGAGATTCAAGGATGTGTTCCAGCTGATCTTGTTCTTTCATTTCTTCAATAAGCTCCGCGTCAATCTCTTCAGAACTCAAGAGGCTGAGCAGGAGATGACCGGTCATCTTCAACTTGTTCCAGTAATTCAGGTATCCCCAGACCCTTTTCAGGGTGATTTCAATGCTGCGATCAGCCAGCACCAGCTCGGCGCCAATTTCTTCCGCCAGCTGGTAGCCGGTAATCATTTCAGCACCAGGCTGTACTCCCAGTTGATCGCCAATCTTGCGGTAAAAAGAGGTCATAATCAGCTGGGCCAAGAGAAACAGGGATTTCTTTTCCCTGACTATCTTGACAATATCCATTTGCTTCCAGGCATCCTGACGGTTGAGAGCCTGGTAGCGGGCTGGACATAATTCGACGCAAACCGCATCCGGCTTGAGCATCCTGATGGTTGTTTCCACATCCTGCACACTTTCCTTGGAAATGTGGGCGGTTCCCAGCAGATAAACGGTTTTATCGTTTACGGTCAGTACCCGGACCCGGTCGGGAAGTGTGAGTGTTTGTTCACTTTTTGGAGACTCAGTTGTCATGATGTTTTCCCGGATGTTATTTTTTAAAACTCAAATTTCTCAGCAGTGCCCGGTTAGAAAGTTGCATACTGTCAACCGGAGCTGATTTCAGCGCTTTTTGGCGCTCAATTGCCTGCTTTTTCAGCCCACCGTCCAGCTTGCCGGCAGGCACGGCGACAGGCTGGGCTGTTTTTTAAAACAACTCAGAAAGTTGAGTTTTTAAAGACCAGTATCAATACACTATTCCGGGTTTTAAGTAAAGTTGATGGCTTTGTCCCTCAAGGCTACTGGTTGATAGTTTCAACCCGGATGGAATTAGCACTGCCGCTGGCGAAAAACTTCCCATTTCCCCGGGTAATGACAATTCGGTCACCATTATTCAGCTGGCAGCGTTCCCTGACTTCCTTGATAACATGGATCTCCAGATCAGGCTGGTCTTTATGGTAATCTTGCAGAAGAAATGGGCTGACACCCCAGTACAAACACATTTTTCTGACCACTCGCAGGTGGTGGGAAATGCCGAGGACGGAAACTTTGGGCCGATATTGGGTGATTCTCAGACAGGAATTGCCGGATTCACTGACTGCCAGGATCCGCTTGGCACCGATTTTTTCCGCCAGCAGGGAGGCAGCCAGCATGATGGCATCATCCACCCGGGCCAAATCGAGGTTCCTCAGACTGGGACGTTCTTTTGGGGTCTTTTCCGCTTCATGGATAATTTTCCCCATCATCTGGATGGCTTCCAGTGGATACCTGCCAGCAGCGGTTTCAGCACTGAGCATGACGGCATCGGTTCCATCCCAAATGGCGTTGGCCACGTCGCTGGCTTCGGCCCTGGTTGGAACCGGACTTTCGATCATTGATTCAAGCATCTGGGTGGCAGTGATGACCGGTACTCCCTGATTATTACAACGACTGATGATCTGTTTTTGCACGGTTGGTACCAGGTGGTTGCCGATTTCTACCCCCATATCCCCCCGGGCCACCATGATGACATCTGCGGTTTCAACAATCTCCTGGATGTTTTTTATGCCTTCCGGGTTTTCAATTTTGGCCACCACCGGGAGGTCCTCCCGGTGTTCATTGATTGCCTTTTTGACCTGGAGTACATCTTCTTTTTTGCGGACAAAAGAAAGCGCTACATAATCGATTTGATGTTTGAGTCCGAAGGCCAGATCCAGCCGATCTTTTTCCGTGAAACTGGAGGTTGTGACGATGGAATCCGGCAGGTTGATGCCCTTATGTGAGGTCAGCTCCCCGCCAACTTCCACCTGAATTTCATAGACATCATTCCTGCGGGCCACCGCCCGGGTGGTTATGGTACCATCATTGAAAAGTATTCGGTCGCCATCCCGACAGTCTGACACCAGTCGTTCATAAGTGGTAGGGATAAGGCGGTTGTGGTATTCCGGGTGAGTATCCCGGACGCTGGAGGTTCCGATCATCCAGGTTTCACCTTCCTGCAACTGCAGTGGTACCGGCAGTTTATCAATCCGGATTTTTGGGCCCTGAAGGTCAATGAGAATGGCAACTTCCAGCCCCGTTTCTCTGGATGCTTCGCGGATGTTTTTAATCAGCGCCGCGTGGCTTTTGTAGGTTCCATAGCTCATGTTGATGCGGGCGACATTCATCCCCGCCAAAATCAATGAGGCAATCATCTCCACTGATGATGAAGCCGGTCCCAGGGTTGCAACTATCTTGGCGTGACGTCCCAGGTTTGCCCTTATCATGATCAATCCTCCATTGGGTTTCAGCGGTTTTTCTGTACTTCTCTCTTGTTGTTTTTCGTCAGCGCCTGGGCAAAGCTTGAAGGACTAATGATGAAAAAACTGTTGAAATGGCTGAACGATGGAATACCTTTATGAAGGTAGCTGAATCAGGACAAATGGTTGGACGATGACACAGGTGAAAATGGTATCTCCCGTTTCCCATTGTTCCATCTGGGCTTGGGTTGGTCGGGTGATTTTGCCACCATCAAGCCATAAGCGAATTTCTTCAGCCTGATCTTTTGCCACCTGAATGGCAACCTCAAGAAGATCAATCTGGGGATGGATGATCAGCAGAACTCCACGTTCAGCATGAGGTTTCAGCAATGTCCAATCGGCGGTGCCAATCTCATTTTTAAGTTTTTCGGTTAATGATTCCGGCATAAAAGTAATTTCCATTTAGTTTCCATCCGGAAGCACAGACTTCCGGATGAACACTATTTATTACCATACTTTGGCAATTGTCCAAAGGCCGATGGTGATAAAAACTATCCCCGCCAAGATGGCCAGCTGCCTGGTTTCCACATAGCGCGAGAGCAGACTGCCGGCTAAAACCCCGAGGGCTGAGGTGCAGATCAGGGCCAAGGCAGCGGCGGTGAAAACTATCAGTTTGCTGACCTGGTGGTCGGCGGCAAAAAGCATGGTCGCCAGCTGGGTTTTATCCCCCAGCTCAGCCAGGAAGACAGTGCCAAAGACGGTAAAAAATATTTTTCCATTCATGGTTTTTCCCCAAACATTCGAGCTGAACAGTCATTGATAGTCAAAGGTGTCCGGTTAGGTTCTTGCAGCAGTTAACCGGAGCTGATCTCAGCGCTTTTTGGCGCTCGTTTGCCTGCATTTCCAACGGTTCATGGCGCCAAAATTGCCAAACTCGCCCTTCCAGGGCTCAAACAGGTCAATTTTTACGCTCTATTCGCCGGGAAAAGCAACGGCATCTCACGATGTCGCACTGAAACAGCACTAATTAACAACATTGCAGACAACGCAAAAAACATACCGGATACTGCTGATTGACAGTAAATGAATATCGATGATCAAGGCAATAACACATAATTTTATACGTCATTTTCCAGCTGCCGTACAGAAAATATTTCTGGAAACAGAGAAACCCGGCTTCATAACCCTCACCCTGCACTTTTTTCATGCTTTTCGGGGTCAGCAGCAGCTCCTGGAGGTTCAGCTGGTCAATGCCGATACGGTCCAATTCATCCAGGACCGCCAGTAAAAGTTCTTTTTGTACCGGGTAGGAAGGAACTTCCACCGCCAGGAATGGAAAGAGAGGTCTGGCCAGGCTGACATGCTCTATGATGCGACTGCCATAATTGCTTGCCGCCAGGTCGAAACGGATTTCATTGACCCCCAGTGACTGGACCCGGGCCAAATTATTTTTGTCAGCCAGGATGCCGTTGGTATAGAGCCACAGGTAAATATCCGGCTTGATCTGTCGTATACGTTTGACGCATGTTTCCAGTTCATCAAGGTAAAGCAGCGGTTCGCCGCCGGAAATAGCTATTCCTTCAATTTCCTGCCGGCGGGCCTGGAAATCTTGGAGCACCATTTGGCGATGGCTGTATTCCAAAGGGTGGGATTCAGCTTCCTGGTAAGTATCCAGAAAACAAAAAGGACAGCTTGCATTGCAGCGAAATCCCATTTGCAGGGTCAGGTGGGCCATGCTGGTGCAGATAGCGCAGCCGGGAATCAACGCTCCAGCACTATTCGCCTGGTAGCAATGATGGTCCTGAAGTTCGGTAATTCCTTCCTGCAGGCGGCTGATTTCTTCCAGGACATCAGCCTCATGGTGACAAAAATCCATCGGCTGATTTAATCGCCGAGCAGGTTACCAAAAGCTCCCAGCACCGATCCTTCTCCCTTGCTGCTGCCGCCTGCCCGGGGAGCGTGGGCAAGAATCCGATCTGCCAAACGGGAGAAGGGGAGGCTTTGGAGCAGTACCGTCCCGGTACCCCGGAGGGTGGCCAGGAAAAGTCCCTCACCACCAAAAAACATGGATTTCAGGCTGCCAGCTCGCTGGATGTCATAATCGATCCCGCCGGTGAAGGCGACGATACAACCGGTATCCACCCGGAGTTGTTCATTGACCAGTTTTTTGGTGATGACCGTACCGCCGGCGTGGATAAAAGCCATGCCATCACCGCGCAGGCGCTGGAGAATGAACCCCTCGCCGCCGAAAAAACCGGTGCCCAATCGCTTGGTAAAAGCAATGCCAATTTCGGTACCCAGGGCGGCGCATAAAAAAGCATCCTTCTGGCAGAGAAGTTCGCCATTGATCTCCTCCAGGTTGATGGGGATGATTTTCCCGGGATAGGGAGCGGAAAAAGCCACTCGTTTTTTACCACTGCCTTCGTTGGTGAAGTGGGTGAGAAAGATCGATTCGCCGCTGATCTTCCGCATGCCGGCATCCATCAATTTGCCGAAAAATCCCGACTCCGGCTTTGAACCATCACCCATTTTAGCAGTGAAAGTGATGCCGTCTTCCATGTAATTCATCGCCCCGGCCTCGGCAATGACCGTTTCTCCCGGGTCCAGTTCCACCTCAACCAGCTGAATATCACCGCCGATGATTTGATGATCTAGTTCATGACTTTTCATTTTTTCATCCTTCCTTCAGTATGAATTCAAGTTCACTGGCAACTGTTTCACTGCTGCCAAGATTCAGTTCCAGCAGTCGCCGCAAATGTCCCATTGATTCCGCGTCAATGCGGAAAAATTTAAAGCCAAAATCCTCTACCCGTTGATGAACCACATCCGCTTCCGCCGTGATGGAAATATCGGGTGAAGTAAGATAGATATGAACGGTGGCCTGTCGGCCCACCTGCAGGATGCCCGACTCATGGATGCTGATCAGGGCTCCTTTCAAGGAGATATCGAGCAAATCCCCGTACAGGGTGTTTCCATTACAGATGACTTGGACCTCGGCTTGGAAATTGACCCGCTTGAAATAACGTTTTTCATTCATGGCAAAAACCTTCTATGGCTATACTGTTAAATGGGAGGAAACATCCCTTCCCCTTGATAAGGTTGTCTATCGGCAGGAAAATCGTAATATTTATGTGTTTCACTCACCCATCACGGTGACCATGATCTGGCGCTGGCGGGGTTTGATGTCGCATTCCAGGTGGAAGATCTGCTGCCAGGTTCCTAAGATCAACTTGCCTTCCTGGATGGGGACGGTCAGGGAGGAGCCGAGCAGGGTAGCCTGCAGGTGGGAGTGCCCGTTGCCGTCATGCCAGGTTTGTTCATGACCGTAGCTGCGGTTGGGGGGCATGAGCTTGTCCAGGATGTCCGGCAGGTCCTGCTGGAGACCCGGTTCAAATTCAATGGTGCCCACGGCGGCCGTACTGCCGATATTAAATATATGCGCTGTACCCGTCATTATCCCGGAATTTTTGGCGATCTCACTGATGTTTTTGGTCAGGTCATGGAGATCGCGGTGTCCGTGAGTTTGGAGTGTCAATGTCTGTTGGTAAACCATGGTATCAATCCTCATTTAGTATGGTGGTTACCGTTCAGTTACGGTCGGCCAGTGGTTCGATGATCTCCCCTTCTTCATTGGTTTTAGGATAAGGAAGCCGGTGTCTCTGGCAATAAACGGCAACTTTTGGATGCAGCCATTCAAACAACAGGAGTTCGTACCTGTGGTGGTCAAGGCGGACAGAATCATACATCCCGGCTACCTGCCGCTGCCGCTGGGCTTCAAAAAGGATCAGGGCGGTAGCCACCGAAACATTCAACGACTGGACCAGGCCAACCATGGGGATGATAATGGTACCATCACAAAGGTCCACCGCTGCGGGGGAAATGCCATCCAGTTCCGCCCCGACAACGATGGCGGTAGGGATGGTGTAGTCAAACTGGCGGAAATCACGGGCATGGGAATCAAAATGGGCCGCATAAATCTTGAAACCCTGCTGCCTCAGGTGGCTGTAGGCCTCCTGGATGGTTTTATGGGTTTTGATGGCAATCCATTTCTTGCAGCCCCCGGCCGCTTTCTGGCTTAAACAGATGGATGAGCTGGAAGAGATGGCATGGGCTTCAAGAATACCAACCGCATCACAGGTACGGACAATGGCCGCCAGGTTGTGAGGCTTGTGGACATTATCCATGATCACCGTCAAATCCGGCTGGCGACAGTTCAGGACCTCGGCCAGGCGCTGAAAGCGATGGTTATTCATGGTTGGTGAAGCTCTTCATCGCTAACTTGAATAACCGCCTGTATTGGGTTGGTGGCAACGACAGTCTTGATCAGGCGGTAACCACTGCTTTCAAGCTGGTGTTCCCGCCACAAATTTCCCTGCCAGCCAGGGATCAACCATAATGCCAGGTAACCGACCATTGTCAGTAAAGAGAGGAGAATAGAATGAGATTCCCGGGCGATGGTGCTCAGGAAGTTGATGAGAATGAAAGACAGGAAGAGTATGACAGAAACTTTCCAGAATTTTTTGACCATGGCCCAGATAAAACCGAAAAATAGCGCCGGCCAGGAAAAGCCCTGTTTTACCGCTTCGTAGCCGTAAAACTCATGTTCGTAGACTCTGAATGTTTTCATTGAGGGTTACACCGATTGTTGAAAGGTTATATTGTTCTGATATTCATATGCTATCCTAGCAAAAAATGACTGTGAATGCAAAATATCTGCTGCTTTTTCTCCCCTATTGGTCGCGTTTATCTGTCCATCAGTATATGATAATTATAGCATTTTAACTTGACAAAGCTAATATAGTATGTGTTATTATAGTGTATGGATCAGATACTTCCAGGGTATGTTTTGCCGGGAAGCTTGATTATTCCTTCAACCCCTAATCTAAATGCATGCGCAAAGGAGAATGAAAAATATTGAAAGAACAAATTGAAAAGGCTTTAAATGACCAGATTAATGCAGAAATTTTTTCCGCTTATCTTTATTTGTCTATATCTTCGAGCTTTTCCGAGATGAATTTTTCCGGTTTTGCCCAATGGATGAAAGTTCAGGCTACCGAAGAGATGGTTCATGCCATGAAGATTTATGATTTTATTATCGAGCGTGGCGGGCGGGTCACTCTGACCCAGATCGATAGCCCTGAAATGGTTTGGGAAAGCCCGTTGGAAGCCTTCGAGGCGGCGTACAAACATGAACAGTATATCACCGGCCGGATCAATGACCTGATGGATATTGCCATTGAGGAAAAAGACCATGCTTCCAATATCTTTCTCCAGTGGTTTGTTACTGAACAGGTGGAGGAAGAAGCTTCCGCCGATGAAATTGTGCAGAAATTGAAACTGGTGGGCAACCAGGGCAATGCCATTTTCATGCTGGACCAGGAACTTGGGGTCAGGGCTTTTACCATGCCGGCCAGCGGAAAGTAGTTGTGGTGTAGGTTGTGAAGCGAACCCATAAAGGAGAATGATAATGACTGAAAAACAGCCGGAAATGCCAAAAAGCTATTGGAAGTGTTCTGCCTGCGGCTATACGCTCAAGGCTCTGGAACCACCGGAGGCATGCCCTTCCTGCCATAAGAAATGTGAATTCAGCAACGTGACCTGTTATGCTCCTGAATGCAATTTTACCGGCGTTGATCCCCGGTTGGGATAACCTTGAAAATCTGTGAGGTGTTGCTATGGCTGTAACCGTAAAAATTTATTCCCTCTCCACCTGACCCCATTGCCAGACAGCGAAAGAGTATCTTTCGCAAAAAGAGGTCGATTATGAAGTGTTTGATGTGCGTGAAAATCCTCGAGCCCTAAAGGAAATGGTTGATATTTCCGGCAAACGTCAAGTTCCCGTGGTTGTCATTGGTGAAGATCACCGGGTTGGCTTCAATCCCCAGGAAATTGATAAAATGTTGGCAGCAGCCGGCTTATAAGCTGCTTCAATTTTCTTCCTGGTATTGCCGGGAATACATTTCAGGATGTTCGGGCTTGGCTCGCAGCCGTGTCTGCCGACAGGCAGGCCATGGACAGCCGGCAAGAATGAGCAAGAGCCATGCCGGAACATCCTCAGAAAATTTCTTTTGGGTTGCGGGCATCCCGCCCAAACCCCCTGCTTATTTTTCACACCCAGTTATCGGGGAGACCATGGCCAACCATCTTGAGAATGAAAAAAGTCCCTACCTGCTTCAACATGTCGACAACCCGGTGGATTGGTACCCCTGGGGAGAGGAAGCCCTGCAGAAAGCCCGGAAGGAGGATAAACCAATTTTTCTTTCGGTGGGTTATTCCACCTGCCACTGGTGCCACGTCATGGCCCATGAATCTTTTGAGAACGACGAGATTGCATCACTGTTGAACCAGTGGTTTGTCCCCATTAAAGTGGACCGTGAAGAGCGGCCGGATATTGATCAGATCTATATGATTGCCTGTCAGGCATTGACCGGGCGTGGTGGTTGGCCCCTGTCTGTTTTTATGACCCCTGAAGGCAAGCCGTTTTTTGCCGGGACCTACTTCCCCCGGCACCGCCGGATGGGAATGCCGGGTTTTATCGACCTGTTGCAGCATATGGCCCGTTTGTGGCAGCATGATCGGCACAAACTCCTCCAGACCGGTGATCAGGTGACCAGTCTGCTACAGGGAATGGAAGTACAATTGTCTCCGTCTGTGACTGCTGATGCCCGGTTGATGGAAAAAGCTTTTCAGCATCTGCAGGAAAACTATGACCGCCGGCATGGTGGCTTTGGCTCTGCTCCCAAATTTCCCACTGCCCATAATTTAACCTTCCTGCTCCGCTGGTACCGGCGCAGCGGTGACCGCCAGGCCTTGGAGATGGTGGAGAAAACTCTCGAGAGTATCCGTTACGGGGGGCTGTTTGACCAGATTGGTTTTGGTTTCCACCGCTATTCTGTCGATGAAAAATGGCTAGTTCCCCATTTTGAGAAGATGCTCTATGACCAGGCAATGCTGCTCATGGTCTATACGGAAGCCTGGCAATTGACTGGCAAAACTTTTTATTCTCAGGTCGTCAAAGAAATAGTCAATTACCTGGCCGGATCTATGGCTTCTCCTGAAGGGGCTTTTTATACCGCTGAAGATGCCGATAGCGAAGGGGAAGAAGGATGTTTTTATGTCTGGACTCCGGCGGAAATCAAAGAACATCTTGGGGTGGAAACCGGTGAATTATTTTGCCGTTATTTCAATATAACCGCGGCTGGAAATTTTGAAAAAAGGACCAGTATTCTCCACCTGACCGCCAGTTTATCAGCGTTTTCCGAGGCTGAACAACGGCCGGAGGAAGAGGTAAAAGCGGAGCTGGAAAAAGCCCGCAAGAGTTTATTCCGTATTCGTGAGCAACGGGTTCATCCCTTGAAAGATGACAAAATCATCACCTCATGGAATGGATTGATGATTGCCGTCCTGGCCAGGGCCGGCAGGGCCTTTGGACAGCAGGAATATATCAGGCTGGCCCAAAACGCGGCGGATTTTCTGCTTGCCCAACTTCAACGTCCGGATGGTGGTTTATGGCGTCGATTCTGCCAAGGAGAAGCCGAACATCACGGCTGTCTTGATGATTATGCGTTTCTGGTTTGGGGATTGGCGGAATTATTTACTACAACCCATGAACCTCGCTGGCTTGAAAAAGCCTTGGCACTTACTGATAAAATGAATGAACTGTTCTGGGACGACTCTAATGGCCGATTCTTCTTTACTGGCAACGACGGGGAGCAGCTTCTCGTTCGTCCGGTTGAACAGGTGGATGGCGCAATTCCGGCTAGTAATTCAGTGGCGGCGTATGTCCTTTTGTATCTTGGTCGTTTGACCGGTAAGACGGAATTTGAAGAACGGGGTGAACGAGTGATTCAATCCAGCCTGACTGTTACTGCAACTCATCCTGAAGCAGTTACCCATTTACTTTCGGTGCTTGATTTTCTCCTCGGTCCCGGGCGGGAACTGGTGATTGAAGCGGAGGATGAACCCCTGGCCAGGGAGATGCTTCACATTGCCCAACGGCAATTTCATCCCTCCCTGGTGACGGTTTTTTGCCCTGCAGATGAAAAAAGAAAGGCTTTGGCCCAGCTGATTCCCTTTTTGCAAACCCTGCCGGCGGGAGATGGACAGGCAAGAGCTTTCCTGTGTGAACAGTTCGCCTGCCAGTCGGCAATTACCGATGCAGATGAACTACGACAGGCGCTGGACTCTTAAAAATTCATACTGTCTTTTTTTACCTATGGTTTTTAAATAAATCAGTTGGGATGTGAGATGGCTCTACAGATTTTAGAACTTTTGAAAATGCTGCCGCGGACCAACTGCGGTGATTGCGGCTACCTCACCTGTATGGCTTTCGCCACCCACGTGCTGCGGGAAGGGGTGGCACCGTCATCCTGCCCACATTTTGAACCGCAGAAACTGGCCCGGGTGGAGGCGATCTTGAAAGAGCAGGAAGCAGGAGGGGTAACAGCATTTCCTGAACATTTTGTCAGCGCTAAAAAGCATGTCATCAGCAAAATCCAGGAGTATGACTTGAGAGAGCTGGCTCCTTTTCTGGGGGCAGAGTTTTTCCTGCAGGAGGGTAAGGGATCACTGGTGATTACGCTCCTGGGACACCAATACGCGGTGAATAAGAATGAGGCTATTCCCCTTGATGGCTGCGAATATGATGTCTGGGAGCACGTCCTGTTATACAATTATATTGCCCAGGCCTGCCGGGAACCGTTGAAAGGAAATTGGGTTGCCATGGGTGAGCTGCCGGGAGCTCTGGCCAAGAAAAAAGCCTTCGAAGAAGGATGTGAAGATGAAATTGCCGCGGCCTTCACCGGCCGAATGGAAGAGTTGAATGAGGTGCTTTTGAAGTTGGGGGCATCCTCGCCGCCCATGGAAACCAATGCCGAGTTTCATGCGGTGTTTCATCCCCTGCCAAAGATTCCTTTCCTGCTCTATTACTGGGATGAGGATCGTGATGATGGCTTTCCGGCAAAAGTAAAAATTTTGTTTGATGCAACGGTGCTTTGTTACCTGGATATTGAATCCCTGGTTTTCCTGGGTGAAAAGACAGCCCTAAGATTACTGGAAATGAAGGATGAGTTATCCTGATTTTTCAAGACAGCTATCAGGTAAACTTCAAACCATAGAGGAGGCAGATGATGAAAAAGAAACTTGGTATCGTAGTGGTAGTTTCAATGGTTTTACTGTTTGGTGTCGGGATATGTTTTGCGGAGATGCCCTCCGCTGATCCAGCGGCCATCTGGACCTACATTTCCAAAACATCCCCCTATCATCAGTGGCAGAATTGGCCTGACCATCAGGGGATTCAAAAAGGACATTCCCCTCATGGGATGTTGCACCAGGTATTTGTCAATCAAGCCGGGTTGTCATCGGCAAAACCGCCGGCAGCTTATGGTACGATGATTGTCAAAGATAATTTCAATAAAAAGAAGGAATTGAAGGCAATCACAGCGATGGTTAAGGTGAAGGGTTATAACCCGGCCGCTGGAGATTGGTTCTGGGTGAAATATTCTCCCACGGGTAAAGTGGATAAAGCTGGTAAGCCTCAGGGGTGCATTGGTTGCCACGCGGCCCGGGAACGTAATGACTTTATTTTACTGCATGAGTTTAAATAAACAGTGATTATAATGGGGACAGGGTGTATCCTGTCCCCGTCATCTTTGGTATGGAATATAGATTATGCTCTGGTTTCATCCTCTGCTGCAGCTGGCTGCTATCATCCTTTCTTTTTATGTTTTGCGCCTTGGGATTGCCCGTTTTCAAAGCCAGCATAGACATCAACGGCAGCCATTTGCCTGGAAACGCCACGTGCGATTGGGTGAAGTGGTACTGCTTGTCTGGTTGCTGGGCCTGATTGCTGGTTTCATTATGGTCCGTTTTACCTGGCATGCGGCTTTTATAACCGGCATGCATGCCAGGATAGCGGTGCTGATGCTGCCACTGATCATCATTGGTCTGGTGAGTGGCATTTATCTGGATCGCTATAAAAAATGGCGGTTGGTGCTGCCCCTGGTCCATGGGGTAAACAACCTGCTGTTGGTGCTGCTGGCCGTGGCCCAGATTTTTTACGGCCTGGGGGTGGTCTGGATCTATGTGCTTGGTTTGTAGAGGATTTGGTGAAATCAAAATGATTGCTGTTGCTGCAAAAATAGCAAGGTGGAGAGGATAAGATATGATGATGGATATGAACCTGATCATTGGCGGGGAAGCTGGGCAGGGATTGAATACCTTGGAAACCCTGATGTTGCCGGTGTTGAAAGAAGCGGGATTCCACCTGTTTGCCGCCAAGGATATTATGTCGCGCATTCGGGGTGGCGTTAATATTGTTACCATCCGGGTGGCCGGACAGGAGAAGAATGGCTACCGAAAAAAGAGTGATGTGTTTATTTCCCTCAGTAACGAAGCCTTCGCCTGGGCTGAAAATCGACTGACTGCCGAAACCATCCTCATTGGACCTGCTGATATCCTGGATAAACGTGGTGCAAAGTGGCACAACAATCGGACGTATGCCCTGGAATCCAAACCTCAGGGTGCCGAACCCATGCCGATAAATATGGTGGTTTCCGGCTTGATTTCCGGCCTGTTCCGGCTTGATTTCAGTCTGCTGGCGGAAAAAACCGCATCGTTATTCGGCGACAAGGGAGAAAAACGGCTTGCCGCCAACCAGGCGGCCTTGAAGGCCGGTTACTTCCAGGGAGAAAAAATTGACGGCCTGGAGGTTGAGCGATGTTTGGATGCTGGTGAGCGCTCCCTGATGAATGGTTCCCAGGCCATCGCTTTGGGGGCCGTGGCCGGTGGTTGTAACTTTCTTTCTTTCTATCCCATGTCACCGGCCACCGGTGTTGCAATCTATTTGGCCCAGCGGGCCGGTGAATTCGGCATGGTGGTGGAGCAGTATGAGGATGAAATTGCCGCTGCCGGGGCTTCTATCGGCGCCTGGTACGCCGGTGCCAGGGCAATGGTAACCACCTCAGGAGGTGGATTTGCCTTGATGGAAGAATCTATCAGTCTGGCGGGGATGTCAGAGACGCCGATGGTCTTGCATCTGGCGCAGCGCCCCGGGCCGGCAACGGGATTACCGACCAGGACCATGCAGGGCGACCTGAATCTTGTTCTCCATGCCGGGCACGGAGAATTTCCCCGGGTTATTTTTGCTCCCGGAACCCTGGAAGAGGCCTTTCACCTGACTCAAAAAGCTTTCAACCTGGCGGATAAGTACCAGGTTCCTGTTTTTATCCTCACCGACCAGTTTTTTGTTGATTCCTACACCTGCCTTCCCCGGCTGCAGGCTGATGGTAGTGAAAATACCTACCATGTGGTGGCAACCGAGAGTTATTACCGGCGATATGAATTGACGACCGGCGGCGTTTCTCCCCAGGGAATTCCCGGTCATGGTGATGGGGTCGTCATTGCCAACGGCAACGAACATGATGAATATGGCGATACTACCGAGGATGAGCAGCTCAGCCAGCGAATGCCGGAAAAAAGAATGAAAAAGATGGAGGTGCTGGCCGGAGAAAGCCTGGTACCTGGCTTTTGCGGACATAAGGAATACAAAATCTTGCTGATTTGCTGGGGATCAACCTATTCTACCGCGCGTGAGGCGGTGGAGCTCAGCAGCCGTGACGATTTGGGTCTGCTCCACTTCAGCCAGCTCTGGCCTCTGCCAGCTGATCTTGATCGATATTTTCAAAAAGCGGATAAAATCGTTGTCATCGAGGAAAATGTGACCGGCCAGTTTGCCGGCCTGCTGCAGCAGTTTTTTCCCGGCAATTATTTTGAATCGATGCTCAAGTACAATGGTCGTCATTTTTACGTGGAAGAAATTGTGGAAAAACTGGAGGCGCTATGAATACATTCGTTTCAACCAGGCCTGGATCAAAAGATATATCCTGGTGCCCGGGATGCGGTAACTTTGCCATCAGGAATGTGCTGATGGAGGTGTTGGCTGACCTGGAGCTTGATCCGGTTGACGTGGCCCTGATCAGTGGTATCGGCCAGGCGGCCAAGATGCCCCACTATATCCAGGCAAACGGTTTCCATACCCTCCATGGCCGGGCGATTCCCATTGCCACCGGAGTTAAAAGTGCCAATCCTTCTTTGACTGTGATTGCCGAAGGTGGAGATGGTGACATGTATGCTGAGGGTGGCAATCACTTTCTCCATGGTTTGCGACGCAATGCCGATATAACCCTGCTGGTGCACAACAACCAGGTCTATGGCTTGACCAAAGGCCAGGCGTCGCCGACCACTATGATTGGCATGAAAACCCCGGCCCAGCCGGAAGGGGTTTTTGAGGAACCTTTGAACCCCCTGGCCCTGGCCATTGCTTCGAATGCCTCATTTGTGGCCCGGGCCTACAGCGGCCAGGCGGATAAAACGAAAGAAATTCTGCGCCAGGCGATACTGCACCGGGGATTTTCTTTTGTCGATATCTTCCAGCCCTGCGTTTCTTTCAATAAAATCAACACCTATGACTGGTACGAAAAAAATACCTATTGGTTGAAAGATCATGATCAGGGAAATCGGGAGGCGGCATTGCAGAAAGCGTTGGAAGCCTTTCCCTTTCCCTTGGGAATATTTTATCAGCATCAAAAGAAAACCTTTGAGGAAAATATAGTGGCTTATCGGGATGATCAAACGCCTCTCTCCCAACGGCGGGTTAATGTTGAAGCATTACATAAGTATCTATAAGTATTGAGGGTCACATTTTAAATATTCGTAACCATTCAGGTAGCTGTTTTGGCAGCTAATTTACCGTGAAAACTGTCGAACGTTGCTTCGCTCTCTCCAACGGGGTCAAAGCTTGACAACCGGTGGGTCTGGATTCCGATGTTTCAAGGTGATTTCTTGCCGCCGGTAATCAAGCACTGACCCCAATCGAGACAGTTTGGAAATAGTTACTGAACAGCCTTAAATATTTTTTTAATATTCCATGAAATATTCAGCTTTTGATTACCAACAGCTCAGCAGCTATGAGCGTCTGAAGATGGCCCCTCATACCCTTGACTGGAAGCATGAGCCGGTGGTCTATAAAAAATATCCCGGCAAAAAGGTGCTGGATATTCCTTTAGAGGTGAAATTAGAGCCGTCATCATTCTTCAAGCTGTTGCAGCAGCAGGAAAATCAGGCGCAAAATCTTTCCCTTTCCTTTGAAGTTCTGGGACAATTACTGTTGCTGACGCAAATGCTGACTGGCCGGGCTCAGCATGCCAACAGTGAAATCTGGTTTCGCAGTATTGCTTCAGCCGGGGCCCTGTATCCCTGTGAACTATATGTTACCTGCCCTGGTGTCGCTGGCTTAGCTGCCGGGATTTACCATTATGATGTCAGCAAGCCGGCGTTGGTCTTGATGAGGTCCGGAAACCCGATGCTGGAACTGGGCGGCGGCAACAAAGCCTCGGGAACGCCCATGCTGACCTTTCTGGTCAGTGCCATCTTTTTTCGCAGTACCTGGAAATATCGGGACCGGGCGTACCGTTATCATCTGCTGGATAGCGGCCATTTGCTGGAAAACCTGCTCCTTGCCTTGGGGGCCTTCTCTTCTGTTTATGAATTGAATATCGATTTTGATGATTACCAGGTTAATGAAATGCTGGGGTTTGATCCCCTGCGTGAAGGCTGCCTGGCGCTGGTTAAGGTTCCTCTCTGTAATCCTGTGGGCGTTGAAACCGTTGATCCGTTGGAATCGGCTGGAGAGTTGCCCTGCTCTAGTCGGGTGGCGACCCGGGAAAAGATGTATGATGCGGTCAGGAATATCCATCAGGCATCGACAAAGGTTGTGCCTCACCAGGAGTGTCGGGTCGGTGATTGGCTCAGGTACGGGTTGATTGATGAAAATTCCTGGAAGTCCATCCCCCCACCTCCAGTGCCGGCGAACGAAGTCTACCGTTATCCTGAAGTTTTGCTCCATCGGCGCTCAAAACGCAATTTTATCATCCGTGAGCCCATGTCAGCAGCCAGCTTGAGCTTAATCATTTCTTTGGTGAACGAGGGGTTTGAATCATGTTCTCTCGCTGCCAAAGGGTTATCCTGTGGCCTGTTGGTGGACAACGTTGCTGAAATGGAGCCGGGTTTTTATGCTGTAAAATCAGATACCCGGTCCCTGGCGCTGGTGACTGCCGGGAATTTTCTTGGCCATATGTCCCATGCCTGTCTGGACCAGCGCTGGCTGGCACAGGCGGCCATCCATGTCATCCTTTTTGCCGATCTGGTGGAGATTGAAAATTGTGCCGGATCCCGGGGGTATCGTGAGGTTATGCTGGCCGCCGGCCGCCTGGGGCAGCGTCTTTACCTGGGGGCCACGGCTTTGGGATTGGGTTGCTGCGGCATCGGCGCTTTTTATGACCGGGAAGCAATCGAGCTTATCGGGATGCCGGATCAGGCCAGTCTCCTTTATCTGCTGGCTATTGGCCAAGTTAAAAAATAATACTACCTTGTGAAATGGACTTTTTGCTCGATTACGGCGTTAGGCTCACATTATAATCCTCAAAATATGAAATATATTCCTGCAGTTATAATGTTCTCCTGCCTTGTACTCAAACAAAAATTCTAATTTTTCAAGACAGCCATAATTTTTTGAGAAAATTTCTCGGAGCTTAAAAAAAGCTTGCAAAATAAACTAAATAGATTATGTTTATTCTTCAATAGATGCAGTATAAATATTTTCACTATTGAGCTGCAAAAGAGAGTGATTCTGGTACTGGATAGGTACATTTAATTGTGGACAGGAGGAAAAAATGGCGATATGGAAATGTGAAAAATGTGGTTATGAAAAAGAAGGTCGTTGTAAACTTTGGAAGTGTCCCGAATGCAGTGAAGCGGGTTCTTTTGCGAAGAAGGAAGAATCAGAGTCAGCCGGTTGTGGTTGCAGCTGTTCCAGTAAATAACGGCGGAAGGAAACAAGATCATGGTGGAATGCAACAAGACGGTTATGGATGCCATTGATTTGGCAATGGATGCTGAACAGACGGCCAGCCGGTTTTATGCCGATGCCGCAAAAAAAGTCAGCGGAGCCAAAGGTAAACAAATGTTTCTGCAGTTGAGTGAGTTTGAACAGGGTCATTATGATATCCTGACTGAGCTGAAACAGACTTTATCCGGTGAGGGTTGCTTTATCTCCTATGACGGAACTTCCTTTAAGCCGATTCCTCTTGAAGGGGCGATCTTAGAGGTTTCCGCTGATGAAAAAACAAAGGTTTCCGAAATTTTGAGTTTGGCAATCAAAAATGAGAAAAATGCCGGTGAGGCTTATAAAAAGCTGGCAGCGGAAGTCGATGATCCTCAAGGAATGGCCATGTTCAATCGTCTGGCCAGTGAAGAGGCGGATCATGCCAGGATTCTTCAAGACCAGTTTTATGATATTAACAATAAGGGAATGTGGACTTGGGATGCCTAAAATAATCGCAAAAATATTTGTTCCCCTGATCGTGACAGGATTGTTAATTGGTGGATTATTGCCGGTATTTCCTGCCTTGGCCCAGGAAGAAACGGTTCTGGATAAAAAATGCGTGGCCTGTCATGAGGTGGATGTCATTCTTGAACATCACCGAACGGCATCCGAATGGGAAGAAATTGTCACCAGAATGGGCGAGCATGCCGAGGGAGAACTGTCCAAGGTCGATCAGCTGATTGTCCTGAATTATTTGAAACAGCACCTGGTAGTGAAAGTTGTTGAATAGGATTTCTGCAGGTGTTTAACCTGTAATAAATAGGTAAAAAAACAAGGAGATGAAAAATGGAAAAGTATGTCTGTGAAGTATGTGGCTATATTTATGATCCTGAAGTTGGTGACCCTGATAATGGCTTTGATGCTGGGACAAAGTTTGCCGACCTTCCTGATGATTGGACCTGCCCGTTGTGTGGGGCGGATAAGGATAGTTTCAGCCCGATAGAAGATTAATTGCGAATCAGTAAGGAGTCTTAACCATGGCTAAAGTTCTGATTGTCTATGATTCCCTGCGTGGCGGGACTAAGAAGATAGCTGATCTTGCCGGACAAATGCTGACAGGAAGTGGTCATCAGGTTACGGTGTCTAAACCGGCCCAGGTCACGGTAGCGGATATGGAAGCGGCTGATTTTTTGATGTTGGGAGGGCCGACCTACCATAAAGATCTTATCGGTCCGATGAAAACCTTTTTACTCAAGGTTGCGGATGCCAAGCTTGAAGGAAAACCGGGAGCGGCTTTCGCTTCTTTCGGCTGGAGCGGCGAGTCTTTGGGGATTTTGGAAGATACGATGAGAAATCTTCTCCAGATGAACATGGTTGTTGATGGATTAAAAATCAAACAGACGCCGATAATGGCCAAGCTGAAAGCTGCGGTTGAGCCATTTGTCAAGCAGATTGAGGCTGTATTGTAATATCTGATTTAACCTGAAATCCACCATATTTATGTCATGACAGCGGGTGATGGGTGGCTTCATAGCCATAAGTCATCCGCTTTTTTGTTGGCTGAAAGTTATGATTCAATCTGCTGCTTGACATTTTTGTGATAACCTCATAAGGGTTTACTTCTATGTCCATGCATCCAGCCTGCCATCAGAGGAGAAGAGTATGCCTTTATATCACCATGAAATCCAGACGCAATCGCGAAATGAATTGCTAGATATAACTGGGACTATTTCGGCTGACCTGAAGGAATCAGGAATTAATGATGGTCTTTGTGTGGTATTTGTGCCCCATACCACTGCCGCAGTAACCATCAATGAGAATGCTGATCCCAGCGTCAAACGGGATATCCTGACCAAACTTGCCAGCTTGATTCCCCAACGAGGTGATTATCATCACTTGGAAGGAAATTCAGATGCTCACTTGAAGGCCAGCCTGCTTAGTTTTGCTGAAACCCTGCTGGTTCAGGACGGTCGGTTGGTGTTGGGAACCTGGCAGGATGTTTATTTCGCTGAGTTTGATGGTCCACGTAAAAGGACATATTACGTCAAAGTAATGTCTGGGTAAACTTGAGGTAAAAAATGGCTCTATCACCGGGGAAAAAGGTTCTTAGCTTTCGCTGGTTTATTTTCCTGGTTCTGGCATTGGCTTATTTTTTTGTCTATTTCCACCGTCTTTCCCTATCCGTGGTCGCCAATGACTTAATACAGGATTTTCACGCCAGTGCTGGGGTTATGGGCCTGTTAGGGTCAATTTATTTTTATTGCTATGCGGTCATGCAGTTTCCCGCAGGCTTACTTTCCGACTCCCTGGGACCACGCAAGACCGTTACTTCTTTTCTGCTGTTGGCGGCAGTCGGCAGCCTCCTGTTCGGCTTTGCCCCAACGATCAAAATAGCTTTTATCGGTCGGGTTATGGTGGGCTTTGGGGTATCCATGGTTTTCATCCCCACCATGAAAATTCTTTCCCAGTGGTTTCGAACCCGGGAATTTGCAATTATGGCCGGGATTCTCAATGCTGTTGGCGGCATCGGGGTGATGGCGGCCACCTGGTTTCTGGCCTTGATGACCGGTCATCTGGGTTGGCGGATTTCCTTTGAATTGATCGGGATATTAACCTTTTTCCTTGTCCTTCTGGTTTGGCTGATTGTCCGTGATCGTCCTGCTGATCGTGGCTGGCCATCTCTGGCAGAAATTGATCAGCGGGGAGAGGGAACGGCCCCGGTAACGGCAGAAATAGGTTTGTGGGAAGGTGCCAGACAGGTGGTGACAGAGAAATATTTCTGGCCGGTAGCTATCTGGTTTTTCTTTGACTGTGGTATTTTTTTCGGTTTTGGTGCTTTGTGGAGCGGTCCTTACCTGATGGATGTCTATGGCCTAAATCGCTCAGAGTCCGGAGCTATTCTCAGCATGATTGCCTGGGGAATGATTTTTGGCAGCCCCCTGTTGGGCTTTCTTTCAGAGCGGATCATCCACAGTCGTAAAAAGGTATTGATGGCCTGCATGGCCGTTTTAACGGTTGAATTCTTCATTCTCTTCATCTATCCGGTTGGTCTGCCCCGAGTAGCACTCTACGTGATATTTTTCCTTTTTTCCTTCTGCTCATCGGCAGTGGTGGTTATCGGTTTTACTACCACCAAGGAGCTTTTTCCGGCTGCCATTACCGGCACGTCCGTGGGGACGGTGAACCTTTTCCCCTTTTTGGGCGGTGCCGTCTTTATGCCGCTGCTGGGAAAAGTGCTGGATGCCTATCCTAAAACCGCAGCCGGTGGCTATGCGCTGGAGGCCTATTCCAAACTGTTGCTGATCCTCGCTGTTTCTTCTCTCATCTGCCTGCTTTGTACCTTTGTGATGAAGGAAACCTGTCGGTCATAATAGGTAACTGTACTTGCGGAACATATTTCCCAGGAAGCTGTACTGCTCTGCTCTACGACCAGTTTAATGGCATCTTGCTTGAATTCTTTCGTGTATTTTGGCCGCTTTTATTTTTCAATCATTGGACACCTCGCTTACTGGTTTTGCTGTTTAATGACTCATAGCAGAAAAGTGTCCGTTAAAATTAAACCACATTAGTCTTTATTAAAATAATTCTGTTCATATTCACATCATACTGAGTTCAAGTCTGTGTTTTATCTTTTCCCAGCCGGGGATAACAGAATCGAGCAGCTTATAAAATTCGGGGCTGTGATTACGATATTTCAAATGGCACAGTTCGTGGGTTACAACGTACTCAATACATTCCTTGGGTGCTCTGATCAGATCGGTATTGAGTGTCACCGTTCCTTTTTCTGAAAGGCTGCCCCATCTTTTTTGCATTCGTTTGATCGATAAATTGGGTTTGCTAAAATCGAAGTTGGAGAATTTTTGCCAGCAGCGATCCATGCTTTCTTTGAATTGCCTGGCCGCCTTTTCCAAATACCACTTGTGCAAAAGCTTTTTGGCTGTTGCCGGGCTTGGTACATCACGGCAGGTAATATAAAAAAAGCCCCGGACCAGCTTTACTGAATTTTCTGAGCCCTCCGTCAGTTTTAAGCGATATTGCTTTCCAAGATACAGGTGGGTTTCACCATTCACATAGCATCGATCAGGTGTTTTGGGATTAAACTGCCTGAAGTAGTTCAACTGTCTGAAAATCCATCGTCCTCTTTTATTTAACTTTTTCTCGATCAACGAAATATCGGAGTCGATCGGTGCTTTGACAATGACGGTACTGTCAGGATGAACCGCAATTTCCATCGTTTTTCTATCGCAATAGAAAAGACTGTAATCAATGGTCTTGCGCCCATAAACAAGCGAGCGTTTATCGTTATGAATTGCAGCCTCCATCATTTGTAACTCCGGTGTTTCGCCACCTGCAGAACCTTTTCAATGATGTCATCCATCTGATCCAGCGACAGTTCGATACCTCTTTCTGTTTTAAGTTCATCATAGAGGTAATCGTCAATCTCATTAACCGTTTGCTTCTGGGCATCCTCATCATCCCAGAAATGAACTTTTTTGTGTTTTTCCAAAATACCGTTTAGAGCGATGGCCGTATCTGCGGTGGCAGCTTCAAGGTCTTCTTCATTCAATTTGTTATTTTCGAGGAACGGTTTCAGTATCCCATAATAGGCCATGGCATCTTCATTGCCGGAAAGTTTATCAGGAACATCATCATGAACCTTGCCGACGACTTTATTCCTGACCTCAACGACTTTATTGAGATAATCCAGATCCGATATTCTTTTTGCTCTGAAATCTTCAATAGCCCGCTGGATCAGCTTTGAAAATTTTTCGTAAAAAGCAGGGTCTTCGAACATTTTTTCCGTAATCACTTTTTTCGTTGCGTGAGCAATCATATCGGCTTTGGAGGCCGTGGTTTTCCTGGTTTGATAAACTCCTTGCTCCTCTTTTACCTGATTGAACATTTTGTCATCGAAGATGTTAACCGGCTCGTTGAGCTGGATAACCTCATTGGCTTGAATATGGGTATCCAGCAGCTTCTTGATTTTCGGCTCATAATCCCGGTAATCAATAGCTTCAGCATAGCGCAACTTGACAGATGCCTTAAGCGATTGGAATTTCCGGAGATCAGCCTTGTATCTGGACAGAGTTTTTTCATCTGTCTCAGACAAAAACTTTTCAGAAGAAAGAGCGATACCGAGGTTTTTACCAAATTCAGAAAGACGACTATAAAACTCTTCCCTTAATTCATCATCAGCAAGCAAAACCTCGTATGCCTCTTCATCATAAGAATGCTTTACCGACTTAAAGAAATCCCATAAATCCGAATAGCGCCCCGGCAGTTTTTCAATTTCGCTGTTGATGGAAGTAAGAGTACCGACAAGATCCGATTCGTCGAAACCCTCAAACGCGCTATACATGGTCAGCGCTTTATCCAGCTCACCAAGAACATTTGCATAATCGACGATAAAACCGAACTCCTTGCCTTCATGGATCCGGTTAACCCGCGCGATAGCCTGAAGCAACGAATGTTCCCTGAGAACCCTGCATAAATAAAGTACCGCGTTTCTTGGCGCGTCAAAGCCGGTTAAGAGCTTATCGACGACAATAAGGATTTCGGGATCGCTCCCGTGTTTAAACTGGTTGATGAGCTGCTTGGTATACTCCTCCTTGCTGCCATAGCGTTTCACCATTTTCTGCCAGAACCTTACCACGTCATCAGTCGTTTCATCGTCCGTCTTTTCATAGCCTTCACGCATATCCGGAGGGGAAATAACAACTTCCGAACTGACCATGCCGATGTCATTCAAATACGCATGGTATTTAAGCGCCGAAGCCTTATTTGGCGCGACCAGTTGTGCCTTGAACCCGGTGTCCTGCCAATTAGCCCGAAAGTGTTCACTGATATCAAAGGCCCTCATGTAAATGACCTGATAAGCCTTGTTCAGCATTTCCGCCCGAGCATATTTACGTTTCAGGTCCGCCTGCTGTTCTTTGCTCAAGCCTTGGGTATGACGCTCGAACCAGAGGTCCACAGCAGCCTTGTTCTGGGTCATCTCCACATGCCGTCCTTCATACAAGAGTGGAACGACCGCGCCGTCTTCTACCGCCTGTGAAATGGAGTAATGCGGCTCCACTAGTTCTCCGAACCTGGTGAAGTTGTTTTTCTCTTTTTTCAGCAACGGAGTACCTGTAAATCCCAGATAGCAGGCATGGGGAAACATCTGGCGCATACGGGCGGAAAACGAGCCGAACTGGGTACGGTGGCTTTCATCCACAAGAATGAAAATGTCGGGGGATTTATCCTGGTATTTTCTTACCGCGTAAGCCTTGTCGAATTTATGAATGAGCGTGGTGATAATGCCGGAGTTTTTTTCAGCTACCAACTCCAGCAGATTTCTTCCCGATGTTGCCCGATTGGCTTCCAGTCCGCAGGCGGCAAAAGTATTACCCAGCTGCTTGTCCAAATCATCCCGGTCGGTGACCAGAACAATGCGAGGATTCAATATCTCCGGATCCAAGGCCAGATTCCGGGCCAGCATCACCATGGTCAGGGATTTCCCTGACCCCTGCGTGTGCCAGATAACACCGCCCTTGCGGGAACCGTTACGGTCAAAATGCTTGATCCGGTTCAGAGTGGACTTGATGACAAAATACTGTTGATAGCGGGCAATCTTTTTAATGCCGCCATCAAAAACAATGAACTTCCAAGCCAGTTCCAGCAGGCGTTCCGGGCGGCAGAGAGCAAAAAGGGCTTTGTCTTGCTCCGTCACCAAACGCTCTTTCGAAACCACGAATGAACACGAATCTTCACTAATATTTTGCTCTGAGTGAATCTCAAAGGATTTGGGTTCAATTTCAACACGAACAGACTCATCTACCAGTTTCTTCAATTTATTGTATTCGTGTTTATTTGTGTCCATTCGTGGTTCCTTCCAGATGGACCAGAACTTTGCTGCAGTTCCGGTGGTTGCGAACATCGCGCTGTTCTTATTGAATGCCAGAACCAACTGGGTATAGATGAATAACTTCGGAATATAGTCGTCGTTCTGATTTCTAATGGATTGGGAGACTGCCTGTTCAACTTCAATCTGTGGGGCTTTGCATTCAATCACGCAAAAAGGAATGCCGTTAACAAAGAGGACAATATCCGGCCGGGTGGTCTCGGTGCTCCGGGACCGCTCAACACTGTATTCAACCGTCACGTGAAATCTGTTGCGGCCGGGATTGTGCCAGTCAACATAGTTCAAATTATAACTTTTAGAATCACCCTCGATGGTCTGCTCCATGGCCGTTCCCAGGGTGATCAGATCATAAATTGCTTCATTGGTTTTCAGCAAACCGTCATATTTAATGTTTTTCAGCTTCTGGATGGCGGACTGAACATTTTCCTCGCTAAACAGATATTCATTTCCTTTGTAGCGAATGCGGTTGATTTCTTTGAGCTGATTGCGGAGAATGTTTTCCAGCAAGACATTGGCAACTCTTCCCTGTCGTTCACGGAGCGCTTCAACCGGAGAAATATATTCATAGCTCAGTGATATCAGCAGTTGCACCGCCGGAAGTTGAGAAAGATGCTTTTCGTTTATCTGAAAGTTATGCATTGCCGTCTCCAGCCTGCCCAGGTTTTTTGAGCCGCTTTAGATCCTGCTCCAGTTCCCGCAGACTCTCTTTGTGCTGAAGTTGCTTTTGTGTTTCTTGGTATTTTTCATACTCCCGGGCCGATTTCTCCAACGCCAGTTGATGGCTGATCTTTCCGGCGTGAGTGAGCAGTTCCCGTCCGTTCAGTTGAATGATGGCATCAAGCCGCCCAATCCAGTCCTTCATATACATCGTTGTGTGCTGTTGTGCCATGGTTTCGGCAAAGGCAAGATACTGTTCCACCAGTAACCCCAGCAGTTTTATTTCATCTTCCTGAAGATAGTTTTTGGCGATGTTAACATCGCCTTTCCGGACCGGCACGCCTTTCTTATCGAACGACTGCATTCCCATTAGGGGCAATGCCGCATCCGCGCGACGATAGATTAGCTCCGCCGCCGTCTGTTCGCTGATCGCCCAAAGCAACTTGTTTTGAACGATCTTGAAGAACTCAATCGTCTTTTCATCCCTGGGGTCATAGTCAATGCTGGTGGTGTAGATGTCCTTGATCTTCTGATAAAAAAACCGCTCGGAGAGCCGAATTTCGCGGATGCGTTCCTGCAGTTCCGTGAAATAGTTCATTGATTGACCACTTTTGAATCTGTCATCGTTTAACGCAAAGCCTTTGACAATGTACTCTTTCAGTCGTTGCGTCGCCCAGATGCGGAAGTGGGTCGCCACTTGAGACTGGATACGGTAACCCACGGAAATAATTGCGTCGAGATTGTAAAGCTTCCGTTTTCGTTCAACCTGACGGGAACCCTCGGTTTGAACTTGTAAGAATTCCTGACAAGTTGCCTTTTCGGATAGTTCACCCTCGGCATAGATGTTTTTCAGGTGCATGGTGATATTCTGCGGTTTCACCTGAAACAGCTTCGCCATATGCGCCTGTGTCAGCCAGACGCTTTCATCCTCAAGGCGGACATCTATTTTGATACTCCCATCAGGGGTTTGGTAGATCATGAGCTCAGAGTTGTTTTTCAAGCCATCATTATTCATAACTCACCCCTAATAACTCAAAATCGCAGGGATTTGAGAAAGATGCTTTTCGTTTATTTGGAAATTGGTCATTATCAACTCTTTCGAGATGTAATAGATTTGGATAGTTTATTTCGCAGAATCGCATCTCGAGACATGCAACATTTTTTGTATTTTTGGCCGCTTCCGCATGGGCATCGTTTATTACGTGAGTGACCTTTTGAGGATTCATTGAGAGGCATACTCATCGCCTCCACAATGCCACGGTTGCCATGTGTATAGCCTTTCCATGGTTTTTTCTCATAGAAGCGTCGATAAGACTGCCAGTAAAAAAACGGCACTACCTTATCTCGTATGAATGAAGCGGCACCTGTCCAATGATATTCAGGGAAGATCCCCAAACAGCAGCTGTCAGCATCATCTTTGTTTACATGCAAATCTTCTGGCTTGATACCATTGCTGTCCGCAAAATTTCTAATGATTCCCGACTCCTCGAACACTTTGGGAAAACCAAAAGTGTCTGCCTGATTGAAATCGACGCGTATCTCATAACAGTCGCGGATGTAATTATCAAATGAGTCTTCATGAACAACTTCATTTGCGGACTCATCGAATGAACAAGCCAACTCCAAGGTTCCCCAGATTACCCCTCGCGGCAAACTACAGTTAAGCGCAGGGTAATCTTGAGCCAACTCTTGTTTATCTTGTTCTGTTAGAACGATGCCCATGGAGCACTGACCTTTGTTCTGGTTGTGTTGGATGCTGTAGATTGCTTGGGCTTCTCATCCTTCTCTTTACCCGACGGGAAACGATCCCCAAACACTTTGTGCCAGAATTCAGACGCTTTTTTCTCACAATCCGAATCAATCGCTTTCTGTGCGTTGTCGATCAGGCTGGTTAGCTCTTTTATTACTGTATCTTTTGAATAATCAAACAAAAGCTCCTCATGGGTGGGGACGGTTGGACGATAACAGGTGAAGCTTAAATTTAGTGAATTTTTGATAGATTCAACTGTTCCTTTGAAGGATAGATCATCACGGCTGTTCTTTGAAAAATGATTGCATGCCAAAATCGTTAAAATGAAACCTGACGGTAGCTCCAGAGTACTGTTGCTATTTTCACGATAATTCTTCCATGCCTTTAAGTAGCGGATGATTCTGCGGAGTTGACCATTGTTACTGGCTCTGGAAATATTGTCATCAACCCATTCATTAAAAGCTTTCGGGTCGCTATCAGTAAAACCTTTAGACTTGTGAGTAAGTTGTGGTGTGTTACCGTCCTTTTCAAGCCAATAAGACGGCAGATCAATGTGATGTCCATCTATGTATACAACCCTAACACAGGTTGTTTTGTCTATGACGCTTTCGGCATGATCATCCACAGCCTTCTTGATGCGATCATGATAAGTCGCTGGCTCTTTGCGCTCTGATTTTGGGCAGATGAAATACACGCCATCATCCAAGTCATACTCTTCTTTAACATCTCCATCACTTGTAGTTTTTTTGATCGGATTTAGGTTTGTGTTCAAAGGGAAGGAACCCTGAGAGTAGAATTTTGGTGCGGTCCAGTTGTTCTTTTTGAAGTGATCTTTAATTTTATTGCGGAGTGCTGTGCGGTTGCTTTTTAATTTACTTATTTTTGAGGTGTTTAGTCGAATTACAGCATCGAAATCAGAGAACAGTTTATGTGTATCCATTATTTAGCTCCTTTGTTTGTTTTCGTAGCTTTCATGCAGCCTTTTGTTTGAGGATTACGGTTGGTAAAATAGTATCCATCAAGCTGGATCAATCCGTTGTTCTTCAGAATCTCCAAAACATTCATACCCTCGTGCTGATCAAGAGTGTCACCATCCATCCCGGAACCACGACTGCGATAATAAAAATAGAGATGCTGGTCGCTAACCTCGTCAGTTTTTATGAATGCTTCGGTGCTGACGGACTGTGTATCGTTTTCGCCTTCTTTCGTGAAAATCGTTTTTACCTTTATGTTTGAACAGGTTTGCTTGATTTCTAGTTCACAGTCTTTTGATTCAGCCTGTCCGTTCCAGTGAAAGGATATTTTTCCTTCATACATGCCGTTCAAGTTTGGGATTGTGTTCATTAAGTTAAACAAAGGGTATTTCCACAGCCACTTGTCATAGACTGTTAGAAAAAATATCACGATGGCGGTTGGCCCGGTGCCTTGTAGGAAGCCGTAACCCCAAAGCTTAGAAAGCGCCCACGATGAAAGAGCCCAGAGCAGACCGATAACCGGGATCAACGTCTGCGGTTTGTAATAGGTAAGCTTTATTTGCATGGCACCTCTTCCGCATATTGGGTAATGATTTCAGGTTTTACCCGCCATTCGCCCGTGAGCATCTTCTGCCTCAGACCGCGTTTCTGGGTTTTGTATCTTTCTGCAAGCTGTTTCAGCAGGTTGATTTCCTGTTGGGCGGCGGATAATGTCTCGGCTATTTGATGCTGTTCTGCGAGCGGTGGGATCGATATTTTAAACCGATCAACGTCTTTCTTTTGTATGTTGGGGAGTCCAGATCCAACCCGTAAGTTCATAAGTTTGGGCTCGTTCATTTTTAGATAAAAGAACAGGTAGTGTGAGTCTACAGATTTTTTTAGATTAAGAAGTGAATAACAATGCCCACCAGACCAGAATCTTTGTGTATTGAAGTTTACATATCCGCATGAGTTTCCACCTTCACTGATAGTTATGGTTCCTGCTTTGGTGTTCCAATCATCAGTTCTTCCAGATGGTTTAATCCCGCCATTTAAGGCATAATAATAACCATCACGATTCATATGAGCTATATTTAACTGTTTTCCTTTTGTTATCTTACAAACCTTCCCTAATTCAATTTTCCCCAGCTCGACTTTTTCTCTTAACAACTCCCGCAGCAGTTGTTTAAACCGCTTCTCCTGCGCCAGAATCAGCCGTTCGGTTTTCTCGATGGCCTCATCCCAGGTGGACAGCAAATCGGCAATGGCTTTTTGCTCTGGATGGGGAGGCAAAACAATAGGTATTTTTTCGACAATTGTTTTATTGATCTTCACCATGCTGTTGCTTGTACCAGAGGCGCAGCCTTGGATGTATTTCCTGACTACTGAGCTCCTTAAATACCCCTCCAAAAATTCATTTGTAACCTAAGTTTCATCTACACGAAATCTCATGAGTAAATCTGGATAAGAGCAGTTTTCAATTTCACCTCTGAACAACATTGTCCTTCCAACCTTGTCTAACGTGTTAGATCGACTAATTAAAAAATCACCAGGTTCAAGTAAAAAGTCTTTTACTCTGCTATCACCTTTGGGAGCTGGTTTTGCCTGGGATGGATCAAACCCGTTTTCGGTTAAATTTCCTAAGCCCAGAATCCAACTCCCGTTTGGTTCTTCAGGACAGTTGGGTGAATAGCCATTCTTGATTTCCTGAGTAACAAGCTTTTTAAGCTTTATGTTTTTCCATCCTTTTGGGAGAGCATCTTTTTTGTTCATCGCTGAATCTCATTGAGTTTCTCGGCTATTTTTAACCACGGAAAGCACGGAAGGCACGGAAGATTAAACGTTCTCAATTCCGTGTTTTTCCGTGTCGTCCGTGGTTCTAAGCATTCGTGTCTATTCGTGTGCATTCGTGGTTCCTCTTTCCGGCAGTTCACACCCTTTGATCAGCTTTTTCCCTGCCGACTTCACCCGTCTTTTCAGTTTCTTTAGGTCTTCGTCCGGTGTCGGGAGATTTTCCGGCATGGTTCCACCAAGTTCTTCGATGGTTTGGCGGACTTTTTTACCGACTTCAAAATGGGTTTTGTTAGCCTTGGTCTTGCCCTGAATATTTTCCCGGCGCAGTTTTTCTTCGGTTTGCGTAGCGCGAAAAAGGTTGGCGGCAAGTTCGGTGCTACCCATGTTGTCGAGAATTTGTTGGCTCTTTTTCAATCCTTTATGTTTATGAATCCCCTTGGCGTCCAGCCCACCGTACAGTCCTTTGTAGCCATGGTTCTGGAATATGGCAAAGTCGAGATTGGATTCAACACCAGCCTGTTGAGCAGCTTCCACCAGCTGTTTGTTGTGCTCCCGCATTTCGTTGCGCAGAAAAAGGCGCTTTTCATCCTCCTTGAGGCGCTGAAAAGCCTGGTCATCGGCTAATTCCTGCCTTCGGGTCTGCATGGCGAAATAGGTCTGACCGTTGGCGATGACCGGCTTGGATGGGTCGCCATTTTGTACAATCAAGTAACAGGCATAACGGGAGAGCCCGTAGGATTTCATTTTTCGCTCAGCTCCGGAACCAATTGAAACCATCTCGTGCATTTCCACGAAATGGTTTTTCACGGACTGACCACTATTTTCACAGGCTTTTTTCGCCTTTTCGATGACCGGCAGAAAATTGCGAAACTCAGCGTAGTCGAGGAGCTTGGCTAGTCGGCGCGCCATCCAGAACTCAGAACCATTCTGTGCCGTCTGCTTGATTTTCTCAAATGTCTGATGGTGATGTTTTTCAATATCAATATTTATCATCGCTGAATCTCCTTGAGCTTATCGGCCATCTTTAACCACGGAAAGCACGGAAGGCACGGAAGGCACGGAAAATCAAACGCTTTCAATTCAGTGTTTTTCCGTGTCGTCCGTGGTTCTAATTATTCGTGTCTATTCATGCTCATTCGTGGTTCCCCTCCGTAGACAACTCCTTCACCATCCTGTCAAAATCAGAATCTATAAGCTGTGTCTTGTTGAACCTTTCGTATTCGCCGAAAGCCTTCTCTTCCGCCTGCATGCGGGAAATAGAGCCGTGACCTTCCAGAATTTTATATTCATTGAACTCCAAAAACTTATTCACGCTCGCTGTAAAGCTTTTCATGGTAAAGCTATTGCGGCGTTCAACGATGTTTTCAATGTAGTCAAAGAATGCGGATACAGTACGTTCCAACTGTTTGATTTCCGTTTCTGACAGATAGTTTTTCCCGATAGTGGTGTCAGATCGCGCCACTTGACGTTTCCCTTCCAGCTGAACTGTTTCCAAAATGGAAACAGTTGCTGGTTTTTCCAGTTCACCGCTTGCGTAAATATTATCCAAGTGCTTGGAAATGGCAGGCACACCAACCCCAAAGAGCTCTGCAATACGTTTCTGCGGTAGCCAGACGGTCTCGCCGTAAAGGAAAACCTCCACCTTCACTCCTCCATCTGGAGTGGTGTACAGCAGAAATTCGGCTAATTCATCTTGAAGGGAAAGTTTGCCTTTGTCTTTATTCATCGCTGAATCTCCTTGAGCTTTCCGTGGTTCTAAACATTCGTGTCTATTTGTGTGCATTCGTGGTTTCTCTGGATTTGCTGCATTTTTTCGGCCATTTTCACCCGCACTTCTGCCAGCTCTTTTTCCAGCGCCTCAATTTCCAGCTGAACCGCATCGATGTCGATTTCCTCTTCCTCTTCAAAGGTGTCCACATAGCGGGGGATGTTGAGGTTGAAGTCGTTTTCCTTGATCTCTACAACGTCAGCCACATGGGCGTATTTTTCCACTTCGGTTCTGGCCGTGTAGATTTCCATGATCTTGGCCAGATGTTCTTCAGAAAGGGTATTCCGGTTTTTACCGGAGACAAACTCCCGACTGGCATCAATAAAGAGAACATTCTTGCACGCTTCGCGGGCACCGCCTTTTTCCCTTGAGCGGTCAAAGACCAGAATCGCCACCGGAATATTGGTGGTCGGAAACAGGTTGCCCGGCAGGCCGATCACCGCATCAAGCAGGTTTTCTTCAATCATCTTTTCCCGGATACGTCCCTCGGCAGCGCCTCGGAACAGCACCCCGTGGGGAACCACCACGACCACACGACCCTCTTTTTCCAGTGCAATTTCCACCATGTGACTGATAAAGGCCCAGTCGCCTTTGCTTTTTGGCGGAACGCCGCGCCAGAAGCGGTTGTATTGATCGCTCTCAGCATTCTCAGCGCCCCATTTGTCCAGCGAAAATGGCGGATTGGCCACCACGCAGTTGAATTTCATCAGGCGATCATTTTCAACCAAGAGCGGGCTGTTCAGCGTATCGCACCACTCAATCCGGGCGCTGTCAAAACTGTGGAGGAACATATTCATGCGGCAGAGCGCCCAGGTGCTGCCGTTTGATTCTTGGCCGAAGAGGGCAAAGTTACGGCCTGCCTGTGTGTTGCCCGCAGACAGGTCGCCCACCTGTTTGGCTGCCTGAATCAACAGACCGCCGGAGCCGCAGGCCGGGTCGCAGATACGGTCGCCCGGTTTAGGGCCGGCCAGCTTGGCGACCAGTTCGGTAACCTTCAGCGGGGTAAAGAACTCCCCGGCCTTCTTTCCGGAGTCGGAAGCAAAACGTTCGATCAGATAGATATAAGTGTTGCCGATCACATCCTCGGAGACGAGGCTGGGCTTCATGTTGAGTTGTGGTTTATGGAAATCTTCCAGCAGCTGTTTCAGGCGGCGGTTACGGTCTTTGGTCTTGCCAAGATTGGCCTCGCTGTTAAAGTCGATATTGCGGAAAACCCCTTCAAGTTTGGTCTTGTTGTTTTCTTCAATATGGTCGAGAACGATGTTGATCAGCTCACCGATATTGGCGGCTGATCTGCGTTCGTAAAGGCTGTAGTAGTTGGCGGGGAACTCATCTAGCACCGTTTCTTCACCGGTCTGATCATTTTTTTCCGTCAGTTTCACTATTGGGAGAACAAAGCGTTCACGCTCGAGTTTGCGGCGGATACGAACATCATCATCGCCATGCTGCTTTTGATATTCATCGTAATGGTCCTGCCAGACATCGGAGATGTATTTCAAAAACAGCATCACCAGGATGTAGTCTTTGTACTGGGCCGGATCAACAACCCCTCGGAAGGTGTCACACGCCGCCCAGGCCGCGTTGTTGATGTCTCTCTGGTCAATCTTGCTGTTCATGTTTTATTCTCCTTATTTTGAAACCACTAATGGACACGAATTTACACGAATAATCTTCATAGGACGATACGTTCCCACTCTAATTTTGCATGCTTAAAATTGAGGATGAGCCCGACCCGTAGACCGGTTATTTTGAGATAGTTGATGATTTGGGCTCTTTCATTATTGCCAATAGATTCGATGACTTTGGTGTCAATCACCATTTGATCAAAAGCGATCAAATCTGGAATATATTCCCCGACCTGAACTGATTTATAAACCACTGGAAATCGTTTCTGCTGCTGGAAAGAGATTCCCCTTACCCAAACTCGACCACCAATGCATTTTCATACGGCTTTTCCAGTAGCCCGTGACCGAGCGTATTCAAAACCTCCATAGTGCAACCCACGACTTGGTATACTTCATCCTTCAGTAATAATTCGTGTTTATTGGTGTGCATTCGTGGTTCCTTTGGCAAACTGCATGAGTACTGTTGAGATGTATTTCTCCCGCTTTTCGGAAATCTGCTGAAGCAGGTTTTGTTCTCTCGCGATAAGCGATGCCAGCTCAACGATATTTTTCTGTTTTTCCAAACTTGGCAATGAAACTTCAAGCTCCTCAATCGCCTGTTTGCTGATCATCTTCTGGACCGTGCCTTTGGCTCTGCTGGTCAGGAAAATCTGCGCATCCCGTTGGCTGATGTACCAGTTCAGATACTCGGGCAAAACCCTGTCCGGCTTGGTAATCCTTATCCTTAATAGAGGAGCGGCAACAACCGCCTTCCCCGGTTCCTCAAGAAGAACCGCTGCCGTAGTTACGTGTCCACGCGACCTGAAAACCAAATCTCCCTTCTGCACAAGGTGATGTTCTTTGACCATCTCCATATCAATTTTTACCAAGTCACCACAGCCAACCGTGTTGTCATCAAGAAGGTCTTTCATCTGGATAACCGCGACGCCACCGCTACTGGAGGCTTCAAGACGGGATCGGAATGAATATCCCATCTGCACCATCGCCAGTTTTTTTATTTTTATCTTCATCAGCTCACCTTATAATATGCTGTAATGCTGTTCCTACATAAGATACAAAGTAATAAGATATTTGTCAAGTATATTTTGCAAGAATATCGTTACTGCATTTTTTATGATATGGTTCAGAGACCACTCGTTGCCAGTTACGGCCGAGATCGTAATCATACTGCCAAACCGGCCGGATCTGATTTCCCGAACTGAACACCGAAATCATGGATGGCAGAGGCCGGCTTTCAAGCGAAGCAGGACAGCGAAGCACAGAAAGTCAGTTTTCCATGGATTAGATCCCAGTTTCTATCCGGACGGTTCATGGCATTTTCCGGTGTGATGAAGGAAACCTGCCAATCACGGTAGATATTTTCGGTGATAAAACATGTTTCCCTCGAGATCTCAAGCTTTGAGATTCTCTGAAAAACTATGCCCGAGCAAATAGGGGATCAACCGAAGCGTCCGGTGATGTAGTCTTCCGTCAACTGGTGCGTGGGGTTGGTGAAAATACGAGTGGTGGGGCCGACATCTATCCTGACACAGGGGGAAGCCGAGGTGAAAATAGGCCGTCCGCTACCGTCAGGACTTTGTAGCCTTCCCGTTCCAGATTGTATTCCAGTACCTCACGGATATCAGCTTCATCCTCAACAACGATGATCAGTTCTTTTTTCATGGCCTTTTCCTTCATATGATGAGATCCCAGCCATTTGCCGGGGATTAGCCGATGAGATCATCCGTTATGAAACATCTTTGTTAAGATAGTATAAAGTTATTTTTGTCAAGGTTAAGAAAGTTTTTCTGCAGGGAAAAGAATTGATTGAAAAATGAGAACTTTATGGAAGGACAATAACCAGAAAAGCACCCGGAGTTCAGGTGCTTTTCTGGTTCAAGATTGAAAAATGAGAACTTCTATTTGTGGGTTGCCCGCATGGTGTGGGCCAGGTCCTTAATTTCCACCAGGTCCTTGGTCATCATCGCCCAGCCGTACCAGTAGGCGTAATCCGGATTGACATGGAACTGCGCCTGGTAGGTGCGCATCCGATGCTTCATGTACATCTGGAACAGCACCTGCTCAATAAACGTTGCCTGGTCCAGATTGCCGCCGCCGGTGCGCAGGAAGTAGAAAAAGTCGGGATAGGCAAAGGTATAGGTGTCCGGTTTTTTGATAGTTCCGTCTTTATAGAGGCCGGCGACGATCTCAATGCCTTCGGCCAGCAGGCGGTCGGCTTTCTGCAGCATTGAATCACCCATTTCCAGCTGTGAGCGGGCGTATTTTTCCGCGTGGCACTTGGCACAGGTCTTGATCATTTTTTCCCGTTCAGTTTCCCAGGCTTCCTGGGTTGCGCGGACCATGTCAACCGAAGTGACCAGTGCGAGACGAGCGGTTGGTTTCCCGGTAAAAGGGTCGAGGACGCCGAGAGCTTTCAGAATTGTTACCCGGTCGGCAGCCCATTGTTTATCCTCAGGCAATGGCAGGCGAACGCCGAGAAAACCCCAGGCGGTATGATTTTCGTGATTACCATTGGGCAAATGACAGAATTGGCAGGTGGGTGCCGGGGCGTTTTTATCCAGGCGGCCGGCCTCCCTGGCGAACCAGCGGGTCCCATGCTTGGCGCTGCTCCACATCTCCCACTGGGGATGATCATAGCCCATATGGCATTGCTGGCAGGCATGGGGATCCTGGGCTTCCTTCTTAGAGAAGCTATGGCGGGTGTGACATTCGTCACAGGAGTTATTCTGGTAGCGATAGTCCTTGTCCATCTGCTCTTTTTTCTGGGCCTCGCTCTTGATACCCATGTTATGACAGCCACCGCAACCCCGGCCTCCTTCCATCAACTCGTCTGGTTCCACGTGGGTGATATTCATGGCGTTCAAGGATGTCCAGCCAAAGTTATGTTTACCCTTGGAAAACTGGGAGAATTGTTCTTCATGGCATTCAGCGCAGACATGCTCGCTGGGCAGGACCGCCAGATCACCATCATTGGCTTTCTGGTGTTTGCTGCCGTGGCAATCAGCACAGCTTACATCCTCAGCCGAGTGTATACTGGTTCGCCAGTCAGCCACCTGTCCCGGGGATACCTTTTCATGACAGGAGATACAGGTATTTTCCGCCGCCATGACTTTGCCGCTGATTGTCAAGGCAAGCACCAAGGCCACAGCCGAGACCAATAATAAAAATCTTCTAAATTTCATCTTTTGCTTCCCTCCTCTTCCGCTTACGTTATCATTTCTTCCAATGAATTTCTTTTTCACCATCCCAGGTTTTGTTCCATTCCCTCCTTTTTTTCATTGTTTATGATAGTTTATACCGGTTGCGCAAATGGGTTGAAAGATCCTTGGTAAGCTGAAAAGCTTTTTCCACCGTTTTTTCCTTGTCCGGATTAATCAGACAGCAGGTGGCTGGTGACAGGAGGCTGTGGGAAAGAAGAAAATCCCGGTCGAGGCCTTCTTTATACAATCCTTCCCAGGTACTTTCCAACAGTTTTATCAGGCTGTCCATGGTTTCCCGTTCAAATGGTTCTATGTTGGTGGGGACAATGCCCCAGACAATGACACCACCCCGCTCAAAGAAATTGATAATAGCTTTGGTGCAGAGGGGCAGGACTTTTGAGTTGGTATAGAGGTCGATGGAAACAATGTCCATGTCGAATCCCAGCAGGAAATCCCAGTCCGGGTTGCCACAGAGATGAATTCCCCGGGGTCGTTCGATCATGGCAAAGAGGTTGTTGATATCTTCCCGGGCGAAAACATCGCTGTAGCCGGACATGGCACTGAAGAGAAACTGGAGCCCCGGCTCATCAATAAACATAAAAGCGTTGGGATTCTTTTTCTTCAACCGGGCCAATTGGACGTTGATCCGTTTGGACATGAATTCAAAGAGAAAGGGCCGTACCATATCGTTGAAAAGGATCGGTCGGTCGTTTTCATCTTTAATGTAAAAACCGAAGCTGATTGGACCCTCCAGCTGGCCGCGGATGGCCGGGTAGCTGGAGAGGTCATAGGAGAGGAACTTCTGGTAAACGGCGGAATACTGATTGCTGACATCAAAATATTCCGGTTCCTCAAAATGGTTGAGGACCTCTTCCAGTTCATTGATGAATCTGTCAGTGGTAAAACGCAGGGTTTTCTTCTTTATATCAAGGATTATTCCAGGAAAATGTTCAGCTGCCTGGACATACATGTCTTCATAATAGCTGTAGTGGGGCAGCTGAGGCCAGAAAGGAATGTCAAGAGACATGGCAAGTTGCAAAGCCCGGTCAATATCTTTGTGTGGCATAACGCCCATGGCCGTGGTCAGCAAGTTTCCGGGTAAAGGCATATGATGCTCCATATAGTCCGACATTCTACTCCATGACGAAGGCATAACAGCTCTTTTGTCATGGAAATAATGAAAAGACTTTGATTTAAGTCAAAAATTTTAGTGTATAAAAGGGGAATAAAAGTGAAACTTATTATTTCGACAGCTTGAAAGTCACGTGACGATGTTGTACTTAATTATTAAACTGATTTTTATATGGATGTCAATGGCTCTGGAGAAAAAACTCAGTGGTCAGGAACCGGATGTTCCGGATTTCCAGGACAGGGAGAAGGATGGTTGCCTGGGGACACAAACTATAGCATCAGCCTTCGCTGGTAATATGGATCAGCTCAGGGTTTTTCAGCAGGACTTTCGTATCCGGGGGGATGGATTTGGTGATCCAGACATTCCCGCCGATGATGGAGCGGGCACCAATCACTGTATCCCCTCCCAGGATGGTAGCCCCGGAATAGATAATTACCTCGTCTTCAATAGTCGGATGACGTTTTATATCCCGGTAGCGTATCCCGGCATCTTTTGACAGTGACAGGGCTCCAAGGGTTACCCCCTGATAGATGCGTACTCGGTTGCCGATAGCGGTTGTTTCACCAATAACAATACCGGTGCCATGATCGATGAAAAAATGTTCACCGATTTCCGCTCCCGGGTTGATATCAATGCCGGTTTTGCTGTGGGCATACTCAGTCATAATCCGGGGCAGCAGCGGCACATCCAGTTTGCGGAGCAGATGGGCAAGCCGGTAGATGGTGATGGCAAAAAGTCCCGGGTAACTGAAAATAACCTCATCCATGCTTTTTGCGGCGGGGTCCCCTTCTATGGCGGCGCGCACGTCATTGGCCAGCATGATCCGCAACCGGGGAAGCTCCTTGATAAAAGTAATGGCTGCTTCGTATCCCCGTACTTCGCAATGACTGCACGATTCGTGGTAACGGAGGCAATTGTGGCGGACTGCCAGGATAATCTGTTCAGTAAGCATTTCATGGAGGTTGGAAACCTCCTGACCCAGGTAATATTCAATAGTGACGGGGTCTATCCGGGGACGGGTAAAGTAACCCGGGAACAGAATCATGCGGCATTGATGAATGATTTCGATAGTGATCCCGCGTGACGGCATAGGTTCCGGCGCCAGGTGTTCATAGCATTGCCCGCTCTTGCAGGTGGCTACCAGTTGGTCAACCACCTGGGGTATTTCCAGGCGGTGCTGGCTGGAAATTTCCAGTCGTTCAGTACATTGTTCCGGGGTGGTGATATTATTCATAACTTTATTTTCCCAAATTATATCAGTTCTGATCCAGAGTGATGTTATTGCAGGGTGCAGGCCTTATTGCCCTGGTTGCCAAATGGCGACATGAGGCGCAGACGTTCAATCACCGGTGGCAACTTTTCAATGATGAAATCAACTTCCTCCCGGGTATTATAAATACTGAGGCTGAAGCGAATGGAACCGTGGGCCATGGTAAAGGGAACTCCCATGGCCCGGATGACATGGGAAGGTTCCAGGGAACCGGAAGTGCAGGCTGAGCCTGATGAGGCACAAATATTAAATTCATTGAGCATCAGCAGGATGCTTTCCCCCTCCACAAACTCGAAACTGATATTGCTGGTGTTGGGCAGGCGCTGGAGCGGATCGCCGTTGACTACCGAGTTGGGTATGCGGTAGAGAAGCTCTTTTTCCAGGTGGTTACGGAGCTTCCGGACCCGGGAATTTTCCTGGTCCATATTTTCTTTAGCCAGCTGGCAGCCGGCTCCCAGCCCGATGATTCCAGGAACATTTTCGGTCCCGGCCCGCCGTCCCCGTTCCTGGTGTCCTCCGATCAGAAAAGGGGAAAATTTAGTTCCTTTACGAATAAATAAAGCTCCAATTCCTTTTGCTGCATGTAGCTTATGCCCAGAGAGGGAGAGCATGTCAATGGTGGTATTGCGCAGATTTACGGGGATTTTCCCCACTGCCTGTACCGCATCTGTATGGAAAATGATTCCATGGCGATGAACCATTTCGGCAATTTTTTCTATGGGAAAAATGACTCCGGTTTCGTTGTTAGCCCACATGATGGAAACAATGGCTGTATCCTGGGTCAGGCTTTCCTGCAACTTTTCCAGGTTAAGATGACCCTGGCTATCAACCGGAATTTCCGAAATCCGGTATCCCTGCTTGCTCAGACTGGCAACTAAGGAGCGGATTGCCGGATGTTCCACCCGGCTGATAACTATGTGGCGTTTTTCAGGATTGCTGGTCAGGGCGGAATGAATGGCGGTGTTATCGCTTTCAGAACCACAGCTGGTAAAAAGGATTTCATCGGCGTTAGCACCCACCAATTCGGCCACCTGCTCCCGGGCTTCCCGGATTTTTGGTCCCACTTGGCCGCCAAACGTATGCATACTGGAAGGATTGCCGTAATATTCCCGGAAATAAGGGAGCATGGCTTCCAATACCTTGGGAGCTACCTGGGTAGTGGCATTATTGTCCACATAGATTGGCTTCATGAGGAAACCTCCTCAACCACTAAGTCCGGAGAAACAAATTCCCGTAGCTTTGCCTCCACCAGGCTCTTCATTGTAATAGGAGCTGAAGGACAGGATGCACAGGCACCACGGGTGGCTACCTGAACGCGATTGCCAATTATATCAACCAGTTCGATGTTCCCTCCATCCTGCTGCAGAGAGGGGCGGATTTCCCGTTCTATGGTTTCCTCAATCAGTTTGATTTTCTGAATGTTGGTCAATGGTTTTTTTTCTTCGGGACTTGTTTCTCCCCGAACTTTAGCAATCAGCTTGCGGATATCATCATGGCAGCGTTCACAGCCGCCGCCAGCTTTGGTATAGTTGGTAACATCCTCCACTGTTTTCAGGCCGTTTTCCCGCACAGCCTGCTCGATTTCCTTATCGGTTACCCCAAAACACTCGCAAATGATTTCTCCTTCAGCCTTTTTTACTTCAGTTCCCCGGCAGGAAGCAATAGCCTGTTCCAGGGCTTCCTGCCCCATGACTGAACAGTGCATTTTTTCTTTTGGCAGGCCGCCCAGGTAGTTGGCTATTTCCTGGTTGGTAATTTTTTCCGCTTCTTCCAGGGTTTTCCCTTTGATCAGTTCGGTCAGGGCTGAGGCGGAAGCGATGGCACTGGCGCAGCCGAAGGTTTTAAATTTGGCGTCGGCAATGTGTCCCTGTTCATCCAGCTTGAAGGTCAGGTACAGGGCGTCACCACAGGCAATGGAACCCACATCTCCTACCCCGTCAGGATTTTCAACTTCCCCAACATTTTTGGGATTCAGAAAATGTTCTTTGACTTTATCCGTATATTCCCACATGATAATTGCTCCATAATAGTGGTCTGGTTACATTGTAAAAAAAAGAATATTCATGTTTTACCTGAATTGAGCTATTAGCTTTTAGCCGTTAACTATTTGTTCAATAATTACAACATTTTTCCTGTTCCAAGCTGTCAGCTTTTGGGTTTTGTTGCTCATGAACATAATGTCTTGATTTTTTAAAGCCAAATGCTGACAGCTAACAGTTGATCGCTTAACTTATGTTTCATTAAAGGCCCAGGTAGACAGATAGCGTTCGCCGCTGTCAGGGAAAATAACCACAATTACCTTCCCCAAGTTTTCAGGTTTCCGTCCAACTTTAAGGGCGGCAACGGCTGCAGCCCCGGAGGAAATACCGACCAAAAGACCTTCTTTTTCCGCCAGTTGTCGGCACATGGCCCCGGCTTCATCCGACGAAGTTGTAATAATTTTATCAATGATCCCCAAGTTTAGTATTTCGGGAATAAATCCGGCGCCAATACCCTGGATGCGATGGGGGGCAGCTGCCTGGCCGGAAAGGACAGCGGATTCTGCCGGTTCCACGGCGATTATCTGTATACCCGCTTTTTTCCCTTTTAAAAATTCTCCGCAGCCGGTGATGGTGCCGCCAGTGCCCACCCCGGCAACCAGCACGTCAACTTTGCCGTCGGTATCGTGCCATATTTCAACCGCAGTTGTCTGCCGGTGTATTTCCGGGTTGGCCGGATTATTGAACTGCTGGGGCATGAAACTTCCCTGATTTTGAGCTTGTATTTCTGCCGCCTGGTCAATCGCCCCTTTCATACCAACGCTACCCGGAGTTAAGACGAGCTTGGCCCCTAAAGACCGCATCAGATTCCTCCGCTCCACGCTCATGGTATCCGGCATAGTCAAAATCAGCCGGTAACCGCGGGCAGCGGCAACAAAAGCCAGGCCTATACCAGTGTTGCCGCTGGTTGGCTCAACAATCAACCCCCCCGGTTTTAATTTTCCTGCCTTTTCCCCGGCGTTGATCATAGCCATGGCAATTCGATCCTTGACGCTGGAAAGGGGGTTGAAATATTCCAGCTTGGCAATGATGTTCGCTCTACTCTCACTGGACAGTGAAGGGAGCCGGAGCAGTGGGGTATTCCCTACCAGATCGACAAGATTACCGGCAATTTTCCTGCTCATATTCTTCCTTTTCAATTAAGCTGTAACGTGTAATGAGAAATGTTAAAATATTATTTCTTTATCTAAACATATTAATCTATATTATTTTTGTCAAGTATTTATTTCAGTTCCGGTTAAAATAACTCAACAACCTTACCGGATGCAAGGGAGAAACTGAAAAGTCAGGATGGAAAAAGCTAGTGCAAGGAGGTTTTGAGAATGTTTTGATTGGAATGCAGATGGTCCAGCAGTTTTTGTGGTAACCGTTCGATGGGGAGACGTACTTCCAGGTTTAAAATTAATAGTTCCTGCTTTTTATCGTGGCTGAAATTAAACGTGATGATTTTCACCCCGTTTTCCGTCAGCATTTTTTCAATGGTTTCAGAAAGCTCAGGGTGATAGTGACATTTTAGCTCAAGAATGAAGTACCGATCCTTGGGGAGGATGCGCTCAAACCATTTCAGCAGGTAGAGGCTGAAGAGACTTAAACCGGTTACCATTGCCGTCAGAATAAAAAGCCCCATCCCGGCTGCCAGGCCGATGCTGGCAGCAATCCAGAGGCAGGCGGCGGTGGTCAAGCCCCTGATCAGTCTTTTTGTGTGGATGATGGCTCCGGCACCAAGAAAGCCAATGCCAGCTATGACCTGAGCGGCAATTCGACCAGGATCAATCCGGATGATGCTGCCACTGTTTGAATTGTTATACAAATCCGGGATCATGAGCGACATGATCATAATGGTGGCAGCGCCAAGGGCAACAAGCAGGTGTGTCCGCAGCCCGGCAGCCCGCCCATGTCTTTCCCTTTCAACGCCGATCAGCGCCCCGCAGAGGCAGGCAATCAGTAAACGACCAAGAATTACTTTATAAGTAAACATTTTCTGAAATATCCAAAATTCCGATATAAGGATTTTTCGTCCCTAAAGATCATATAAATCCTCTCAACTTAATGAATGATGTTTTTTATTACCTTATTCAGGTTGCTAAGTAAATAGGGTTTGGCCGCCACTCCCTGAAATCCATAATCCTGGTAATTGGCCATAACATCATCGTGTAAATAACCGCTGCTGACAATGGCCCTGGCATGAGGGTCGATTTCCAGCAGTTTACGGATGGCTTCTTTGCCGCCCATGCCGCCGGGAATGGTTAAATCCATGATGACCAGGTCAAAAGGTTTTTCCTCCTTCATGGCCTGTTGATACTTTTCCAGTACTTCCTGTCCATTTACTGCATAGTCAACGGTATATCCTATGGTGAGGAGCATTTCACCACAGATTTCCCTTACAACTTCTTCGTCATCCATAATCAGGATTTTACCACTGCCAGTTTGTCCTGTTTCAATGCTATCCGGCACATCCCTGTCGGTTTCCTGCATCGTCTCTGAAACCGGAAGGAGAATGGTAAAGGTGGTTCCTTTCCCTGGTTCTGATTCTACCTTTATCTGGCCGTGGTGATTTTTAATAATGGAATAAACCGTTGCCAGCCCGAGGCCGCTGTCTTTGTGCTTAGTGGTGAAGTAGGAATCAAATATTTTATCCAGATAATTTTTACTGATGCCGATTCCTTGGTCGGCACTGTTATTTTTATGTATGGTTTACTCTTAGTAATCGGCCAGGATGAGGAAAACTGAAGAGGAGGAGTGGTAATATTTATCAAATCTCTCTTCATGCCCGATAGCTACCATAGATGACACCTATCAGCCAACCATAAACTATCGTTATTATGAATTGGACTTATAGGATATGCCAATATATATACTATGAAAAATAACTTGGAGAGCAGCAATTCATCAGGAAAGGGATGTTTAATCTATGAGGTTTAAAAATATTTTTGCAACCCGGGGGGGAATTATAGGCGTAGGTTTATTTATCGGTATCTTTGCGGCCCTTTTACAGAAGTGGGGAAATCCTGGAAATATGGGTATCTGTGTAGCCTGTTTTGAAAGGGATATTGCCGGCGCCCTCGGGTTACATCGTGCCGGGGTTGTCCAGTATATACGACCGGAAATTATTGGCTTTGTTATGGGCTCACTCATGGCTGCATATTTGTTCAAGGAATATCGTCCCCGGCTCGGTTCCGCTCCCATTGTCCGCTTTGTGCTGGGGGCCTTTGCCATGATTGGTGCTCTTGTTTTCTTAGGATGTCCCTGGCGGGCGGCTTTGCGCCTTGCGGGCGGTGATGGTAACGCAATTTTCGGCCTGCTGGGACTGATCATCGGCATCTGGATCGGAACTCTCTTCCTCAAAAAAGGTTACAATCTGGGGCGCACCCAGACTACCCATGCGGCGGCGGGATGGATGCTGCCGCTCATAATGCTTGGTTTTTTGATTCTTCTCATTGCCTTTCCGCAGATTGAAGGTCAAAACAAAAGCGGTGTCCTTTTTTACAGCCTGAAAGGTCCCGGCGCAATACACGCCCCCCTTCTTATATCACTGGGAATTGGTCTTGCTATAGGATTCCTGGCCCAGCGCAGCAGGTTTTGTACTATGGGTGCCCTGCGCGATTTTATCCTCTTTCGTCAAACCCACCTGCTTTCAGGATTCGCCGCACTTATTGTTGCTGCTTTTATTACCAATCTCATCGTCGGACAGTTTCACTTAGGATTCAAAGGTCAGCCGGTAGCTCATACCATGCAGATCTGGAACTTTGCGGGGATGGCTCTGTCCGGTCTTGCCTTTGCTCTTGCTGGTGGATGTCCCGGACGTCAGCTTTTCCTGTCTGGAGAAGGTGATGGGGATGCCGCAGTTTTTGTACTGGGAATGATCGTCGGGGCGGGATTCGCCCACAATTTCGGTCTGGCCAGTTCCCCAAAAGGGGTGGGACCTTATGGCATTCCGGCAGTCATCATTGGCCTGATTGTTTGTCTGTTTATCGGATTTACGATGAGAAAAAGAATTGCTTAAAGAAGGGAGAAATATATGAGTACTAAAGTTGACGCCCGGGGTCTTTCCTGCCCTCAACCTGTTTTAATGGCTCTGAATGAGATGAAGACAGAAAATTCAAACGAGATTGAAATTCTTGTAGATACGGAGACCTCAAAGGAAAATGTCTCACGTGCCGCCACCAGTCAGGAGTGGAAAGTAACCGATGTCAGTGAAGAAAGCGGCGAGTATAAGATTACCATAAGAAAGGATTAGCAGTGTCTCTTTTCAGCTTTTTTAAGCGCAAACAAGAGCAGGGCGCACCGGGCAATAATGGAAATGCCGATCGCGGGATTATGGTCTTTGAAAACACCAGTGAGGTTATTCAGGCAGAAAATGTCCTGAAAAAGGAAGGCTGGAAAATCCGGGTTATGGGACCGCCGCCTGAAATTCAAAGCGGCTGTGATCTCATCATCGAGTTTCCCCTCATAGAAGAGCTGAACATTTTCAGGACTCTTGAAAAAGAAGGAATTCCTCCTTTAGAGATGGTTCCCGTAACCAGCCCCCTTCTGCAACCGGTGGATCTTTTTCATATTAAGGATTTTGGTGAGCACATCATGGTCCGGGCGGCTAATATGAAACTGACCGTTGAAAAGACAACTGGAAATATTGTCAATGTTTCCGGGGGTGGGTGCCCCGATGTTCCCTATCTGGCTTATGAGATGGTGGGTCAAACTCTCACCAATGCGCCCAGCCCCCGTGAAATAGGCCATACCCTTTGTGGATATGCCTTGCAGCTAGCATTTGAGGAGGTACAACGCCAATGCTCGCCATAGCAGGAACACTACCCTCTGAAGGATTTCCGATAATATCCGGTAATATAACCATCGACGATGACCACCTCCGCATTGGTAATGAGCGCGTATCCATCAACCGAGGCACCGCGGCTCTGATGGCGGCCGCGATCAAAACCGCGGAAACCTTAGGCCAGCCATTACCTTGCGGATATCTGGTCGGAGATATCGGCCGGGGAAAGGGGAGCCTAAACCTTTACAAATATTTAACCAAGCAGTTGCCTCAATCTGACTTTCAAACCCTTACGTTTCACTATCTGCAGCCAATGATTGACTGGCACGAATACCTGCAGCAAGCCATAAATGAAATGAAAGAAAGGCCAACGTTAATAGCTGATGCCGGATTCATGTATGCCGCCAAAATGAGCGGCAAGGCCTCGTTATATGATCTTTTTACCCCTGACATCGGCGAACTGGCCTTTCTGGCCGATGAAAAAGCGCCTCACCCCTTCTATACCCGTGGTTTTATCCTCCATGATGAAAATCGGGTGCCTGATCTTATTTCTCGTGCCTATACCCACAATAATGCCGCAGCTTTTCTCCTGGTTAAAGGGCGGCAGGATTACCTGGCCAATCGGGAAGGCGTACTGGAAACCGTTGACAATCCAACCGAAGAGGCCCTTGAAGCCATAGGAGGTACCGGGGATACCCTGACGGGTCTGGTCTCGGCCCTGATTGACTCGGGCATGGCAATTAAAGAGGCGGCCGTAGTGGCAATGAAGACAAACCGGCTGGCGGGTCATTACGCTAAACCCACACCGGCAACCCAGGTCGCGGAAATCATTCGTCACATACCAAAAGCGCTGCTGGAAGTTCTAGAAAAAGGAGGTTAAAAAATGTCAAAAAAAGAAAAACACATTCACCCTGAAATGACCGTTATAGATACCATTGCACGTTATCGAGAAACCGAAAAGGTCTTTAAAAAATTTGATGAAAAGGCAGGTGTCTGCATATGTTGCGAGGCTCTTTTTGATACCATCCAAGTAGTTTCAGAAAGGTTTAATCTTGAATTGGAAAATCTATTGTCTGATTTGGAAATTGTTGTTGATACACAAGAATCCAGGAAATAGGAAACTGGTTTTTAATCGCCATATCCGCCTATCCGCTGGCAATAACCACTCAAAATAAATGTCTATGCCGGGTTAGGATACCATTACACGTTATATATCCGGGGGTAATGGTGCTGGGCGCCCCGCGGGCTTCAAACCCGTTGGTCCGGTCTGCAAAACCGGGAGGAGGTTCGATTCCCCTTGCCCCCTTCAATAACCAAAAAATCGCTTAATTTCTTACAATACAATTGAAAAGGAAAACCAATGATGAAAAAAATTCTTGTTTGCCTGGCAGTTTTGCTGTTTTTTCCTGGAATGGCCTGGTCCCTGGAAATTTACCAAAAAGGTGACATATCATTGAATGCCGGTTGGTGGGGGCAGGTCTGGTATCAGTATGTTTCCGACATGGATACCAATGGCGACGGTAAATTCGATGATGACATCAATGATTTTCTGGTCCGCCGCAGCTATTTTTACCTCAAAGGTACGGTAACCCCCGAGCTCAGTTTTTTCCTTCACTTTGCCGGCGACAAACTCGGGATGGATGAGATCAACAACGATTCCGGTAAGGGACTTGGTTCTGGAATCGCCCTGCGGGACGGCTGGATCACCTATAAACTGTTAGGCGATGACCTTATGGTTCAGGCGGGGCGCATGTACATCCCCTTCACCCGCAATTACGGTACCACCTCAACAAAATCATTGCTGACTACGGAGCTAGACTGGGGTCAGGGTGGCCTGCGCAGCAACATTTTCTATCCCAGCAAAATTGGCCGTGATGACGCGGTTACCCTGTGGGGTAATATTCTTGACGATAAGCTGCAGTATCGCCTTATGGTTGGTGACGGCGAAGAGAGCCGTGCCAAAAATCCTGATGATACCATGCGCTTTGCCGGCCGCCTGAGCTACAATTTCTTTGACCCGGAAACCAAATGGTTCAATGCCGGCACCTATCTCGGCAAGAAGCAGATTCTCGCCTTGGGTATCGGTGCTGATTACCAGAAAGATCTGGTGCTGGGAGGCGTGGAGGACGACTACTCTGCCTGGACCGTCGATCTTCATTACGATCAACCGCTGCCTAACGGTGACAATCTGACTTTTGCCGCCTCCTATATCGATATTTCTCATTGTCCCAATGGTATCGCCTGGACCCATTTTGGCTC